>Ga0326727_10000381_pt1 | contig 184073 bp, 191 predicted proteins | sample MB2enrmetagenome_FD_207643 | JGI IMG/M metagenome (GOLD analysis project Ga0326727, IMG submission 207643) | Lab enriched peat soil microbial communities from McLean, Ithaca, NY, United States - MB29MY | ecosystem: Environmental > Terrestrial > Soil > Wetlands > Peat | place: USA: New York... | reverse complement strand
AGTTTTCAACGAATACGCCGTTAACAGTGTCAACTCCAGCTTCTAAGACAGTGATATTGTTTGGTGGTGGTTGTAGTGTGTTGTGCCATATTACTGAGCCCAGTGAGCTTGGTGTGTTTTCGTCGATGTTCAGTGTGAAGTATGTGTATGGTGTGTCGCTTTGTGGACCCATGAAGATGGCGCCTGTTGAAGGTAGGTTGCCGCTATATGCTAGCAGTTCACATCCTTGTAATCCGTAGACCTCTGTAATAGGGGCTGATCCGTAGGAGGAGTCTAAGAATGGTACTGAAACGTTGAAGTCATACATACTTGGGACATAAGCACCGTTGATCATGCCGCCTGTCCAGCCGCCAGTCACGTTGTTAGCACTGTTGACTGGTGGAATCACTGGGGGCGATGTGGATTCGCCAGAATAGTTGTTTCCCCAAAGTCTTGATGAGTTCCATTCTTGCATGTACCAGTTGGGGTTTGCAGCGGTGCCATAGTTTGTGAGGGTGATTATCAGGTATTCGCCGTTTGGTCCTAGCATAGCAGTTGCGGCATTGCCAACTGGAATGTTGTTTATCGAGAACATGTAGTCGCCAGTGTAGGCATCATATGCCTTCCAGGATTCAGGGGACCATCCGAATAACGAGTTGCCTCCAGTTACTGCGTACAGTACAGGTGGGTAGACTCCGTGTTGGTTGGGGTCTTGAACGTCGTAAACCGATGCGAAAGATATCTGTGGCATGTTGGAGTTGCTCCAGAGTTGCTTTCCCGTTGTTAAGTCGACACCGACTGTTGGTCCGTAAGCGCTTCCAGATAAACTCGCTGGAGTACCTGCGAACGATACTATGTTGGTGTAGATCAGTATTCCATCGACTATGATTGGGTTTTCGTATCTTTGATTGTATGCAGAGCCTTCGAAGTATGAGTCACCGATGATTGAGGTTTGGTTGCCTCCGACAATTCCGCCGGGACCCATTGGTTTAGTCCACATTACGTGGCTAGTCATTGAGCCGACGACGTCTCCAGCGCCGGCTAGATATTCACCGTTGCCTCCTGCGTTGTAGGTTCCCATGAAGCCTGAGTATCCAGGTGCAAGGTCACCTAGCCAGTTTGACGAAACCGTGGACCAGTACGTGTTATAGCCGTAGATTGGGCGTGTCCAGTAGCTTGTCGGAAGTGGAGTAACTGGGAAAGCAGCAATGGGTGTTGACTGGACGGTAAGTGTGGTTGAGGCAGCGCTTGGCTCGTAATAGGCGCCTTCGTATGCTTGGTTACCACCAAACATGGTGTATACTATAGGGAAGTTGTACGTTTGTCCTGGGAAAGTGAAGTTTATCGTGTATGTGCCTACCTGAGTTGGAGTGAATTGATAGTCTTGTGCTGATGTTGAGTCCTCGACGGTTGTGAAGGTCTGAGTTATTGCGCTACCAGTGGGTGGAGTGATGGTGAGCTTGTAGTCCGCAAATCGGATGTTATTTCCAAAGGCTGCGTTGAAGATTACCTGGTTAAGCCACATGATAATTTCTACCGATTGTCCTACTCCCACAGGGTTAGTTGATACGCTGACGTATGCGAAAGTTGGAATGGTCAGGGCTGCCTTTGCAGTTGGCACAAGCATGATTGAAGCTGACATTGAAACTATCAATAACAAAGCGATCGCAATAGCTCCGGTTTTGCTTTTAAAAGGTTTCACTAATTTGTTTGACATTTGTTTTTCTCCTTTTTCTGTGGTCAATGGTGTCAAATATTTTTGTATTTAAAACTTTGCAAAATTATTGGAAATCCCAAATAAAATTGCCGTTTTTAATGCAAAAACGCAATTTTATAAGAAAAGGGGGATCAAACCCTGGCCCAGTTTTTGAGCGGCTACCTGCAAGAATCACACCGTTTTTAGATGACTGAATTAAGAAAGGGAGTAGAGCTTGCATACTTACTCTGTAGTTGTAGTTTAATGTCGTTTTCAAGTGACAAGCATTGCAAGCACAGTGATACCGATGACAATGGGGACGATCATTGCAACGCCGACATATATGATGTCTGATTGGGTTGTTGCTATGCTTTAGGGGTGTGGTTGTCGGAACAACTGTTGGCGATGCGTTGCTAGTGAAGTGTGTTTGAGCAGACGATGATCAATAACATTTAGTGCCAGCGAAGTTGGTGTATATGGTGTAGTTGCCTGAGATATCTGGCGTTCATGCCAAGCTGCAGGTGCCACTTCATTCAGTTGTAGCTGTGTCTATTGTCCTGTAGTTACCGTTAGAGTCAAGACGGATATCGTAACTGGAACGCCTGTGAAGTTGGTTGGTTTCGGCTGCTACCTGTAAACATAGCTCCGAATGAAACCGCCATTTTTTACAAAATAATGTGACGATGTAAGTTACATGTAGGTTGCATCAGTCCCGCAAAAAAACGACTTAAACAGCGAAAACAACGGGCGCGGAAAATGTGCGATGAATTTATATAGAATGAAAAAAGTACCATGAAGGTTAATGAGGGATATCAGTCTTAACCGAGCAAATTAGCCTAATCCAAGCAAAAATCCTCAAAGAATTGTTAGCAGACGGGCGCCAAACTGACAATGAAATTGCAAAAAAAATAGGCGCAACAAAAGATTGCGTCAAGAAAAACTTTCGCAAAATGGAAGAAATGGGAATAATCAAGGGAGCAACAACACACATTAACTACAAGAGTTTCGGTTACATGGCAGTAGCCCACATTTTAATCAACGTTGAATCGAGGCAAGAAGATCAATTTGTCAGTTATCTGCTGAAAAAGCCAGAAGTTTACTCATTTTACAGCAGGGGAGTCAAAGGAAACTGGGACATTGTCATAACCTTGAAAACGCTTGAACAGTTGAACATCATTAAGGACGAATTCAAAAGATGTTTTTCGATTTTGGAAATGAGAACTGCGATTTGGACTGATGTAAAAGAAATGAATTACAACTTGGCAATAATTGATAATGCAGGAAACGATGAAGGACCAGTAAATTACCAAGTAAAGGTTGAGAAAACTGGTTGTCAGTCGATGATTCTTGATAGCATTGACCAGAAAATAGCCGATAAGCTTTCTGAAAACGGACGAATATCCATGGAAACACTCGGCAAAGAAATTGGAATCTCAACCGACACTGCTAAAAGAAGATATGAAAAACTTAAGAAAAATGGAGTATTGAAAGTCACAATTCAAATCAGCCTAAATAGGATAGGGTACCAGGCAATATGCGTTTTCTTCACAGTAATCTCAAACGAAAACTCCTTTGTAATTATCGAAAAAATCAGTAGAATTCCCGATGTCATAAGCATTATGAAAACAACTGGGGATTACGACTTGCAAGTATGGGTAATGGTGAAGGATTTAGGTCAATTTCTTTCTGTTCAAGAGGCACTGGGAAGAATTCAAGGCATATCGAAAATGGATGCAGAAATAACATCCTCAAGTAAATGGGAAAAATGGCCTTCGCCCCGTCAATACATATCCACCTTTTAAAGTTGTTCTGAATATCCTTCAAATGCGCCAAAAATCTAATAAATTGGCGATTGTAATCCATATTCTTAAAGGAAATGAGAAATTTTAAATCTTGAAAATCCGCACAAGTTAAACAAAAGGAAAGAACAGTTGCCCAACATCAATAATCTTGATTCGAAAATCCTGAAAATATTGTTGAAAGACGGTCGAACTGGTTATTTCGAAATAGCAAAGCAATGTGACGTTTCAAAGAATAAAGTTTGGAAACGTTGCAGGGTGATGGAGAAAAAAGGAATAATCAATGGGGCTACGGTTCAGATGAATTTCAGCCGTTTCGGATATGATGCACTTGCGACGTTGCTTATCAGTGTTGAATCACAGCAGCTTCAACAGACAATGGAAATCATCAAGAATAATGCCGAAGTACGTGCTAACCGGCAATATAACAGCGTTTACAACATTAGGGCAGTCGCGACGTTGAAGAACCTTAACGAACTGGATCACATCAAGCAGGTAATCAGGCGGAAAATACCTGCGATGGGCTTAAAGACTTACATTTGGACGGGAGTCAGAAACATTCCTGAAAACCTAGACTTTTTGGGGACAAAGAATAATGCTGCTGAAATGAACCAAACAAACAGGGAGCCTCCGATTACTGCGTCGGGTGAACAAATTAAGATAGATGAGTTAGATAAGCAAATAGTAGAAAAGTTTACGGTTCATGGGCGAGCTTCATTTAGCAAGGTTGCACGGGAAATGGGGTTGTCAACCGACACTATTGTGAAAAGGTTTCACAGACTTAAGGAAAATGGGGCGATAAAGGTTTCAATCCAAATTAACCCAAATAAAATTGGGTACAATTCAATATTGGATTTTAACATTGCGTTCACTACGCCTGGCAGCGTGTCGAACCCGTTAGTTGAGTCACTTGCGAAAATTCCTGACGTGATAATAATTACAAAAACAAGCGGTGATTATGACCTGCAGTTGTCAGCTATGACAAGAGATGTAGCTCAATCATTCGAAATGCAGGATCAAATCGCAGGAATCTGGGGCATAACGAAAATTGAAGCCAGTTCTAGGAAAATTCCTGAGCGGTGGCCCACGCCTCTACAGTACATGTCAACATTCTGACAGCTCTTCGATTGTTCTCAACTTTTCCCGTACAACTTGAAAGATGACTAATCAAACTAAACACACCTTTCACAGACTGAGTAATTTCATCTCAGGCGGGAAACGGGGAAGACCGGAAAAGTGTCAGAAAGGACAAGTGGACCATGACTGGGCAAAGCTTCAAACCTCAAAACAGCCCGCAAAGATTTCTGCAGAACTCTAACGATTCTTTGCTGAATGCAGTTAGATAACTGGACTTTTTCATACCAAAAGAAATCTTGAGAGAACCAATAGAGATTTTTAGAGAATTCAATAGAGAACTAGAGATTATTAGAGATTTCTAGAGATTTTAAGACTCAACCTGCAAGCAAACCATGCCCCAAATCATGAAAGGAACCCAAAACGCAAAGAAAAAATTCAAGCGACTGCAGGAGTGGCTAGTGCATTCATTAAAATTCCGATATAAATGTGGTTTCTTGCAATCGCACAGGCTTAAATGTCTAATGTTTCTCTCCTTTTATCCCAAGCAGCTCCAGCATAACTGTGAGGCTGTCGGTGGCGGGTAGACACGTTTGGTCACGGCACACATACGCAGTAGCTCTGCCCTTGATTTGCTGGAAACCTAAGCCTGCCACATCAGGATTTTTAAACTGGATTACCATGGTCGGCAGATACTGCCTCTTGAGCGAATTTAGCATCGATTGCGTATCCGTGTCCTTTAGATCGCCGACAACGGTGACGCTGTAGGACGGACCAAGCTGAAAGTCAACGGCTGAAAGAAAGAACGTGTAGGCATCGGGTGCGCCTTCGACTTCTTCAGCGAACGTTTTAGTCATTTGAGACGCCATCTTATCGTAGGTGGGCTCGTTAGTTAAGCGGCTAAGCCAAAGCAGATCAAGCAGCGCTACGGAGTTGCCTGAGGGAGTCGCGCCGTCGTAGAGCTGTTTCATTTTTGGCATGCCTGCCTGCGCGGTTTGTGTTTGGAAAAATCCCCCATTTTGCTGATCCCAAAACCTGCTAACCATGCTTTTCCCCAAGTCGGCGGCAGCTTGCAGGTACACGTCATTGAAAGTTGCTTCGTATAACTGTATTAACCCGTAAACCGTACAAGCGTAATCATCTAGAAATCCTTCCACCGCCACTTCGCCTTTCACATAACGATGATACAGAAAGCCGTCTTTCAACATGTATTCTAAAATAAAGTTGGCTGTCTTGGACGCCGCATCAAGATACGTTTTGCTGGCGAAAACGGCGCCAGCTTTGGCTAATGCCGCAATCATCAGGCCATTCCAGTCCGCTAAAACCTTGTCATCAACCATTGGAGCAACACGCTTTTGTCTGGCTTCAAATAGGACTTTTTGAATTTTGCCCATCTGCATTATTAGTTCATCGGCAGTTAAGCCCTTGTATGCCGCTAAGTCTTCAACGGGTTCTGCGATGTGCAGAATGTTTTTGCCGTTCGCGTGTCTCTTTTCGTCAAAGTAGTTGCCTTCGGGTTTCAAGCCGTAAATGTGAACCGCAAGTTCTGCATCCGAAGGAGACAGTACCTCGAGGACTTCATCGACGGTCCAGAGGTAAAACTTGCCTTCTTCACCCTCCGAGTCAGCGTCCTGAGCCGAACAAAACCCTCCTTCCCCACCCGCAGACAAGTCGCGAAGCACGTACTCCAAGTTCTCTTTCGCAGTAATCCTGAACTTAGGGGCACCAGTCGCTTGGTACGCCTCAACGTAAGCCAGCGTCAACAACGCCTGGTCGTAAAGCATCTTTTCGAAATGAGGCACCAGCCACTGGGGGTCAGTGCTATACCTGTGAAAGCCAAAACCGACTTGATCAAAGATTCCGCCCAACCGCATCTGACGCAGAGTGTTTTCAACCATAGATAGCGCGGTCTTGTCTCCAGTGTGGAGGTAACGGCGAAGAAGATAAAGAAGCTTATGCGGGGTTGGAAACTTAGGCGCGTACCCGAATCCTCCGTTTTCCTTGTCGTAATCCAGCTTGAGCCGGTCGAAAGCATCCGCCAAGACCTCAGCTGAGAGTTGGTTTTGAGACGTTCGCTTTTCCGCTGCTTCTACACGCGCTTTGATGTCGGCGCCGACCATTTCCATCTGAGCACGCTGCGTTTTCCATATTTGCATGACTTGCGGGACGAGATCGAGGATGCCTATTATGCCTGGTCGGCTGTGTTTGGGTATGTAGCTTTGGACGAAGAACGGGTTTAGTTTGGGCGTCATTATCATGTTCAGGGGCCACCCGCAGTTTCGGCCCATAGCTTGGCAAACAGCCATGTACGAAGCGTCCAAGTCGGGTCTTTCTTCCCGGTCGACTTTAATGCATACAAACGCAGAGTTAAGTAGATCTGCGACTTGCTTGTCGTTGAAGCACTCCAACTCCATCACATGACACCAGTGGCAGGTCGCGTAGCCTATGCTAAGGAATATGGGTTTGTCCTCTGCTTTCGCCTTGTCTAAGGCTTCTGGGCTCCAAGGATACCAGTCTACTGGATTGTAGGCGTGCTGGAGAAGATAAGGACTTTTTTCGTTGATTAACCTGTTAGGTTTTGGTTCCTGTCTCGGCTGCATAAAAAACAAACTTCCCTGCTTGCATTATAAGCTCAGAGTCTTTTATTAACTGTTAAGGTTAAGTAGGCGTGACTTTTAGATAACACTGTCTCTTCTTTTCACTTAGTAGTCACAGCGGGCAGTCAGAGCAAGCAAAGGTGCCTTTTTCAATAGTAATATCGGGTTCGCCTACGAGTTGCTGAGAGAAGCCCAATTAACAAGAACACCCCGCCAACTAACGCAACAAACGCTCCTACCAACAGTTCCACGCTTGCACCTGAAAGCGTCGAATAAGAGTCCTGAGTCGCGCCTGCCGATAACCAACATATCCCTAATCCAAAAAGCAGAACAATAAATCCGAAAAACGCCAGATAAGCGCCAGACGATCGGTTACTCAAACGTTCATCTTCTCAATTTCAACTTCTGGGGTTTTGAAAGTTAAGTTTTATGAATTGTGAAACCACAAACTTTCCAAGCTTTCCCATCGTTCATTCAGCTATTTTTTTAACGATTCCTTTTTTAGCACGTTTATTGCCGATAAAGCCTACAGCATAGTTGGGATCTCTTCATGAATGTAAAGGAAGCCTTGTCCAAGCTACCCAGCTATTCCAGCGAGCTTAACCTTGATTTATCCAAGCTTGAGGATAGGTTCAAATGGTTTTTGACTTCAGTGCTTTTTGCCAAGAGAATACCCTTACAAACTGCTGAAGAGACTTACCGTTACTTCGAGCAGGAAGATTTGACGAGCCCAGATGCCTTGTTAACAGCCGGGTGGGATTGTCTAGTAGAAGCCCTCGATTCCGGAGGCTACACTCGATACGATTTCTCCACAGCAACAAACCTTTTGAATACCGCCAGGACTCTGAAAGAAAAGTACGGCGACGTTGAAAGGCTTCATTCGGAGTCAACCGGCCCCGAGGACTTGGAAAGACGGTTGCAAGAGTTTAGATGCGTTGGTCCCGTTTGCGTCAGCATATTTCTCAGAGAACTGAGAGGAATCTGGGATAACGCAAAGCCTAAGCCGTCTTCGAAAGCTTTGGAGTCGGCAAAGAGAATTGGTTTAGACGTAGACTGCGTAGTGTATTATGAGTCTCAGCTGATTCGGTTAAATCTTTAGTACTGCAAGAAAAATCGAAGCTCAGAATGCCCCTTGGAAACATGTGTCCGGATGGAAAACCTCACAGAGAAGCTTCTAAACAGCCGCAAAATTCTTGTCGATTATTCGCCTCTCACGGCGTTAAGCTTCTTTGACCTGAGTGAATACAAAACTTGGATGGTTAATTTAATATACTTCAGATGGGATAGTTGCGTTCCTCGCGGTAGTTTCCGTATATAACCTACCTAAAAAAACCCGGATTGAATGAAATGAAATTAAACGCTAAGAGTCTAGCTGTCATGACCATTTTCGCCGCTTTGTATGCGGTTGGAGTTATTGCGCTAGCTGGAATAAGCTTCGGTTATGGTGTTTTCCAAGTGAGAGTCGCTGATGCTATGCTACCGCTGTCGATGATTTTTGGTATCCCAAGCGCCATAGGCCTCAGCTTAGGTTGTGTTGTCTCCAACGTTTACGGGGGACTTGGAGTAATTGACATAGCCGGCGGCGCAGCAGCAAACCTCGTCGCCTGCATTTTAGCCTGGTACATAGGACGAAACGGTGGCAAGCTTAGACGGTTCGCGGCAACAATTGTACAAACAGTAGTTATCGGGTTGATTGTCGGAGTTTACCTTGCACCCTTACTTAACATTCCCCTCTTGCTCAGCATTTTCGCAGTTCTTGCTGGAGAAATCGTGGCGATTAACCTTATAGGATATCCGCTTCAAGAAGCGATCAGACGCAACAAAATCTTCAGCAAATTCACTTAACAACTTGTTTTGCTCTAAAAACGAAGATTATTGTTCTTGCTATTTCTGCAGCTGGCAGGATCTTATGCATTCTACTAGCGATTTGAGGTTTTCCACGTTTTCATCCAAAGTAATGAAGTTTCCGATCTCGCCTATAGCACTATTTGGAATGATTACGACTACCTTGCTCATGAAGGGTCTGCTGAATCCGAGTTCTATTGTCGCTTCATCATTCAAGGCAACCTCTAAGCCATTAACCTTCCAGTTGCCGAAATCAACATCCACTCCTTCGACTATTCCCACCGCGTTGCCTTTTATGCTGACTACTTTTTTGCCTTCGACCTTGACAGTATCTGGCCACGTCTCTTTTTCTGCAATATCTTTAAGGTTCCTTATCGGCGCTTTGAGTGTTACTACGTCTCCGACTGCCTTGATCAGTTCGGTTGGTAGAACCACCATTACTCTACGTAGAAACGGCTTTTTTAGGTTGAGTTCTGCTGCAGCTTCGTCGCTGAGGATGACGTAAAAGGAGGTGGCTTGCCACGTGCCAAAGTCAATGTGAAGGTCGTTTATTTCTCCTAATATGTAACCTTCTGTTCCGACAACTTTCTTGTTTTTTAGCAATATGGGATTCATCAGGTTCACCTGCTTGGTTATTTCACTGTTTTAGCATAAATAATTTGCTTAAATGTTAACTCATCAAGCGGGCACCTTGTTGTTAAAGGCTATTTCTTAGCGGTTGTTTGTTTGTCGAGTCTTCGGAAAATGTAGTTAGCTACTAACCCAACGACTAGATCAAGGATAAGAAAGTCTATTATGTTAAGTAACTTGAAGAACAGCAGGATTATGAATAGCACTACAAACGCGATAGCTACAGCTCCGACAGTCTGTTTCTTTCTTTTTACTTCATCTGAAAAGGAACTGCTCGACAAATTCATTTGGCAAACCACACCTCACAAGTCATCAATAGCCTATAATCATTGCTGTTGCCTCACAGGGGAATCAAAGAGGAAGGTTAGGGGTTTCCAGCGAATTTTTTTTCTTTGTGTTTTGGGTTGCTTTCTTTGGGAGAAGCTTGAATCATTGGCAGGTTGAGTCGCTATAAGACAATAAAATACAGTATTATACACTTTCATACACTATTATACACTTTAAGACAGTCTTAGACATCTTAAAGTAAAAAAGGGATAAATTCACAGGTCCAACTCGAAAAGTAACCTTTAGAGGCATCCTCCAGCGGAAAGAGTTCACTTAAGAAAAAGATCTTGCTGCTGTTCGCAATTTGGGTTGATTTCTTGTTTTGGGGCTGGATTTGGTTGCAGGTTGAGTCTTAAAATCTCTTAAAGTCTCCATAAATCTCTTAAAAAGTCAACTACAGTCAATAACAGTTTGTAACAGTCCAAAGTGACGTGAAGTAGTGTTAATTAGTCAGCAAAAGTCAACAGTGAGCACTGCCCCCAACCGAAAAACTTGGCCACTTGCTGGATTGCGACAGCATTAAACTCAAGGTCGGTGATTGGTGTTTTTCTAGATTTTTGGGAAGAACGGTGACGGGTACGCTATCCCAAAGAGGGCGCCAACTATGATGCTCAGGACTATGAAGAGGACCCATGCCAAAATCGCAATCGCGATCGCTGAAAGCCAACCCGTGCGGAAACTGGCTTTGAAAACCCAGATCCAAGCGATAAGAGCCAAAATGTAGCCGAGGACAAAAGCCACAGAACCAATCAACGCATTAAGAAAGAAACCCACCAAAAAGGAAACGATAAAATAAACGATGGGCCCCGCAAGAGTCGCAAGCAATGCGTCGCCGAAAGTCGCTTTGCCCCCTGTAACAGCCTTTCCAGCAAGCCAAACAGGAATAGAAACCACTATCCAAAGAATAATCAACCCTATCAAAGTCACGATTAAATCCGTAAGAGAAACATTATGACCGCCAATAATCAAATCCGCCACAAACAACTAAAAAACCTCGATATAATACGAGGATAAGTGCATTATTTAAGACTTTCTGAGAGAGAAAACAGAAGTTTGCAGACCGGAAAATCGAGGAATTCGGCGAAAATGACCCTGGCGTAGACGGAGCTTGTGCTTTTGTATTTGCGTCGTACACATCTACAAATTTGATTCAAAATGCAGAAGGTTTATTATTTTTTGTTCGCGTGAAAACATATGCGACAGCAGAAGAAGAAGACTAGAAAACCGAGAGCTCCAACGCAACTTTCGTTTAAAAGAAGACTCACTAACACTGGATACTCACAAGAAGCAGCGGACAAGATTTGGAATTGGTACAGCTCCAGAATAATAAGGCAACAAAAGTTTTCTGAAAAAGCAGCCTAACCTGTGGCTTGCCGAACAAGTTTTCTGTTCAACCTTTGCAACACAACGATCCGGGCATCAATTGTTCCCGCGCATGAAGAAAGCAGCAAAGGTACAACCGCACCTCTTGTCCAACTTGATTTTGGGAAAGCTTTGTCGACAGCTTCTTCGGTTACAGGGTTAAAACGGTCCTGACCAACTTCGCGGCTTGCTCCCCTAATCACCACATATCCACTTGGTCGCAAAACACGGAATATTTCTGCACTGTACCTTGGTCTGTCGATGTCTTCGACTAAATGAAACAAACCGCGATCGGTAACGAAATCGAAGGTTCCGGAGTCAAATGGCAAATTAAAAACGTTGCTCGCAAGCCAGTCAACCTCCACCTTGGCTTTGTTAGCTCTTTGTTGGGCGATTTCAAGTGCCACCTTGCTTAAATCGACGCCAGCCACGTTGAACCCGCATTGCGCCAAAAAAATCGCATCCAAGCCACCTCCGCAACCGACATCCAAAACCCTGGCTACCTTCCGAATCGATCCGGCGGCGACCAAGGCGGCAAGCTCAGGTGACGAGGTGTTTGGCTCCCAATGTCTAAAATCACCAGATGAGTAATCAGCATCCCAACTATTATCATACATTGACTTCGACTCGCAGGAATAAAGTATCACCCTGCCTTGAAAGACTTTTTCCAAGTTCGTTTGTTTCGAAGAGGTTAATAATGCATTTTACAATCTAGAAGTTGACCTGAACAATCTAACGAAGGCGTCTTTAAAACGCCTCTTATTCTTGAAGGGTCACAGAAAAAATAAAGAGTGGTTGAAATGGTTTCGAAATATCAATTATTCATTGACGGCGAATGGGTAAACTCAGAGTCAGGTGAAACTTTCACAAGACTTAATCCCGCGGATCCAGACGAGGTTATAGGTGAATTTCAGAAGGGAAACGCCCTTGAAGCAAAAAAGGCGGTTAACGCAGCTGAGAAAGCCTTTGATGCTTGGACGGATACGCCAGCTCCGAAGCGCGCCGAATACATTTACGTAGCTGCACAGTTGCTCAGCGAGAACAAGGATGAGTTATCTCGGATCATGACTCGCGAGATGGGAAAGACACTACTTGACGCAAACGCCGACGTTCAAGAAGCAATCAACGTTGGGTTTTATGCGGCAGGAGAAGGCAAAAGACTCTTCGGATTCACTGCACCATCGGAGAAACCAAACAAGTTCGCCATGGCCACACGGCTACCTATTGGCATAGCAGGTTTGATTTCGCCATGGAACTTCCCCATAGCCATTCCCGCCAAAAAAGTTTTTTACGCACTTCTCTGCGGAAACACCGCCGTGCTCAAACCCGCCTCAGACACACCCCTATGCGCAATCAAGCTTGTTGAGACGCTGGAAAAAGCAGGTATACCAAGAGGTGTCCTTAACTTGGTTACGGGCCCAGGAGAAACCGTCGGGAATGCTTTGATTAGGGACAAGCGCGTGCGAGTTATTAGCTTTACAGGACACAAGGACACAGGCGCCGCTATCGTTCGGGAAGCTGGGCTCAAGCGGTTGAATCTTGAGATGGGCGGAAAAAATCCGATTATCGTCATGGATGATGCAGACCTTAAGCTGGCGGTCAACGGGGTTCTTTGGGGAGGCTTCGAAACCACTGGGCAAAGATGCACGGCAAGCTCCAGAGTTATTGTTCACGAAAAAATCAAGGAAACGTTTGAATCGATGCTACTTGATCAGGTTCGCAGGCTTAGGCTTGGGAACGGTTTAGACCCTAAAACTGATCTTGGTCCTTTGGTGAACAAGACGGCTCAGGATAAAGTGGCTAGCTACGTGGATATCGGGAAAAAGGAAGGTGCCAAACTGCTTGTGGGGGGAGGCGTGCCCCAAGGTTTGAAAGGGTACTTTTTTGAGCCAACAATCTTCACCGACTGCACAGTGAATATGCGGATTGCTCAAGAAGAAATCTTTGGACCGGTAATCTCAATTCTATCGGCAAGAAACCTAGGAGAGGCAATCGAAATTGCAAATTCGGTTGAGTACGGCTTAAGCTCCTCCATCTACACTAACAACATAAGCAACGCTTTTGTCGCAATTAACAAAATACAAGCGGGGTTAACCTACGTCAACAGCCCGACGATCGGCGCAGAATGTCACCTTCCGTTCGGCGGCATGAAGCATTCTGGAAACACACGGGAAGACGGACCTGAAGGCATAAGAGAGTTTACTGAGTTAAAAACAGTGTACGTTGACTACTCTGGGAAACTTCAGAAAACTTACATAGAATGAAAAGTCCGCCGACTGGCGGAGACATGTAACTGGTCGATTTCTTCGGTATGCTTTTATGCCAAAATCTTTTTTTGATTCAGGTTCTTCTTTTTTGCAATTACAGCGAAGGTAGCGCATGCCACAAGGGCGACCAATGAAAGGGTAGCTACTTGAGCTGGGAATTCGGGAATTGGCGGTTGATAGGGGGTCGGTTGGGAAACAGTGATGGTACCAAAAGCGTAAACGCTGTAGTCATTTGAGCCGACATAAACTACGCCGTTAGCAACGGCAGGGGAGGAATCCACGAGACCTGTGGTTCCATAGTTCCATACAGTTGTACCTGTTGAAGCGTTTAGGGCGTACACGTTGTTGTCGTCTGATCCAACGTACACTAAGCCGTCAGCGACAGCGGGGGAAGACTCCACTTGGCTACCTGTGTTGTAGCTCCAGATTTTAGTGCCGCTTTCAGCATTCAAAGCGTAAACGTTGTAGTCTTCTGAACCAACATAAACTACGCCGTTGGCAACGGCCGGACATGAATCTATGTAGTCGCCTGTGCCGAAACTCCAGTCTCTGGTGCCAGTTTGGACGCTTATTGCATAAAGATTGTCGTCGTCTGAACCGATGTAAACTGTGCCGTTATACAATGCAGGGGAGCTATCCACTGAGTCGGCGGTTGCGAAACTCCAGATTTTGGCGCCTGTTGCAGCGTTCAGCGCATAAACGTTGTTGTCTTCTGATCCAACGTAGACGACGCCGTTTGAAACTGCTGGAGACGAGACAACCGCATTGCCTGTGCTGTAGGTCCAGTCTTTGGTGCCTGTTTGCGCGTTTAACGCGTAAACTTTGTTATCGTCCGAACCGACGTAGACTACGCCGTTTACTACTGCAGGTGAAGATTCAACCTGGTCGCCTGTGCTGTAACTCCAAATTTTGACACCTGAGGTAGCGTTTATGGCGTAGACTTTGTGATCCTCTGATCCAATGTAAACTATGCCGTTAGCGACTGCTGGCGAAGAATCGATGTTGCCGCCGGTTTTGTAGCTCCAGATGTAGTCGCCGTTTGCAGCGTTCAGGGCGTAAATATAGTGATCGTCCGAGCCGACGTAAACAATCCCGTTCATAACGGCAGGCGAACTGTAGTCTATTGCATTGCCCGCTGCGTAACTCCAAAGAAGCGTGTTTTGTGTCGGTCCAGCGGAACTAGGGTAGCCCGTATGCGAAGTGTCGTGATGAAAACTAGTCCACCAATCCACTGATTGTTGCGCCTCACCTTTTGGCGCGAATGTTGCAAAAATGGATAAACATAAAAGCCCTAGAATTAAAGCAACAAATAGTCTCTTCATTTCTGTTAAGCCTCAATAAATTCTTGGATTAAATAAACCACAATGAACGTAAGCATTTAAAATTTTCCTTTCATAAAAAGCATTTTGCTGCTGAGTCCTGCAAAAAGGGGATTTAAGAATTACAGCATTTTACGAGGTTTGTATGTGGTAGAGATAGAATGTTTTTCTTTGTCCGCTTTCGCAGTCGGGGATTTCGTCTGTCTTTAAAGTTTTCAACCAGTCAATTACGGTCGGGAACCCTGATTTTGCAACGTAAAATCCCAGGTTAGAAGGCATCGTGCTCGATGGGGAATTAACGTTAAATATAGTGACGACAAACTCCACGTTAGGGTTATTCATGTCAACTTGGCCTTCAAGGTATCCTTTGCATAGCTCCACGAATTCTTCGAACTTGATTTTGAGGTTAGCGTCATAACCCTTGACCTTGTAGTACGAGTACTGGGGGTTCTGCACATCTGTGATGATGAACACATCGCCGGTTTTCTTAAGAAACTCAAGAGCATGAGGGTCGATCTCGATTTCTAAACTATCCGTGTTATTTTCGCCCATCACAATCTTCACCACTGATGATTTTCATTAATTACTTAATGCATCCTGTTATAATATTAAACATTATCGACAACGCTATCACTCCTTTTTTGACGAGAAAACATGGAAGTCTTGCCGACTGAATCTCCAATTAACTCGCTACTTATTCCTTGGTAAATAGAGCTTGGAATAAGTAAGAAATATAAGCGGCTGTTACGCATGCCAATGGCTGACTAATATGGGTATAGTTGAACTTAGACTTTCAATGCTGGCGACCCTAACGATCATCATCGGGTTGTCTACGCTAGTCTTAACTGGCGTTATGTTGTATTTCGGCGTCTTCAACATCATTGCAGTAGGCATAATAGTAGTAGCCATAAACATCGCGCAATGGCTCTTTGCACCCTACTTGCTAGGCGCTGTCTACAAGATCAGAAAGATTTCGCAAACAGAGAATCCGCAACTTCATCAAATTGTCAACAACCTCAGTCAGAAATGCCACATAAAAACCCCAGAGCTCATGTTAGCTCAGGTTCCCGTTCCAAACGCTTTCGCCTACGGGTCACCGCTTACAGGCAACCGCGTTGCAGTAACTCCAGGATTGCTAACCGCCTTGAACACCGACGAGGTTGAAGCAGTACTAGGGCATGAACTCGGACACCTAAGACACAAAGACGTCCAGGTTATGATGGCTGTTTCCGCCCTTCCATCCGTTTTCATGTACCTTGGATATTCACTTATGTGGTCAGGAGCGGCTTCGGGAGGAAGTAGAAGAAGTGGCGGCAACAACGGCAACGGTGCAATCATCGGCATCGGCTTGATGGGATTCGGTTATCTTCTTACCTTCTTTACGTTGTGGCTCAGCAGGGTACGTGAGTACTACGCGGACAGAAACAGCGTCCAAGTGGTAGATAACGGCGCATGGAAGCTCTCAACGGGGCTCGCAAAAATCGTCAGCGCCTCAAAGAAACCAAGCAAACAAAGAGGACGAGGACAGCAGCAAGGTGCAGATGCATTCAGATGCCTCTTCATCTCCGACCCAGGCGATTCAGACCAAGCCGCAAAAAGCCTCGACGCATCGCTCATGGTTCAGGAAATCCTCTCGAGGAAAATAACAGGCACAGACAAACTAAAAGAAGCCTTCTCGACTCACCCAAACGTAACCAAACGCCTCAGAGCGCTACAACAGCTAAGCCAAAACCCCAACGCCTAATCAGGCGTATTTTCCTTCTTGACTTAAGGGATTAGTCCATTTGATTATTGCGCTAACCGAGTTCTGGTTGAACCCCTTGAAACCTTGACCGCGCTGAATATTCTCTAGATGGCTTGCTACTGCCCCATCCCGAAGAAAAACGGAAGCTTGCTCACTGGTTAAGCTGTGGTTTTTCAACAGCAAATTCAACTTTTCACCTTGAACCTGCCACTTTTCAGGAGCCGTGAAAGCTTGCTTGAGGAAAGGAAAATTGGAAAAAGGCTTCATCATGCCGACGCCCATTGCTGCTAAGTCATCGCCCTCAGCTTCAAAATTAAACCGTGCGGCCAAGTGATGCATCCCAGCCTCAAGAATACTCTCTCCATGCAATCCCACCCACAAACCAACTGAACCCAGCTCATTGCGCATTTCAAGCCCCCTATGAGCGAAGTCAAAGTCTTTTTCCTCTGCGGACAAGTCAACATCGGCGAAAACAACGTTTCTTCCATCTTTGTCCTCCAGAATCTGCGCTCCCCAACCCGCCTGAGCACCAGCGTGGAAGCTTTCGCGGGGCTGAAGACCAACGTACTCGAACAGACAAATTAGAGCGGCAAAGTTCTGCCGTGAAGACCTGAAGGTATGGTGGTCAACGTTGCCCCAGCCGACACCAATCCTGTCCTGCCTGCTCTTCTGAACCTGGGCTGAATTGTTTCGGGTTTCCCAGTAACGTCTTTCCGCTCGGAAAAAAGCGTCAGCTAACCGCGGCTTGCGAAGTTTGTTACCGAAGCTTTTCAGCACGCGCTCAGTTTCATAAATGCCTTCTTCAGCAGACGGGAATCGTCTATTACGCGTTGCCAGAGCCTTCAGGGCGTCAATGTACAAATCAACGTCGTCTAAATCTTCAACCGTGAAGCCTGATGAGCCGCGCCGCTCAACTGCAGAGAGGGCAATATTGTTTTCGCTGACAAGAGTTAGCTTTCTGAAGCTCGAATTGGGCGCTCCTTGAATGTTTTTTTCTTTTCCGATGATCTTTGCAAAATCCTCTATCTCCTCAACCGCGAGTGCGATCTCTGAGTTTTTGCTCTCTCTCAGGATTAATGGGAACAAGGTGCTTCCGATAACCCTAAAAAAAGTTGTGCCGTCCGTCCTTTTCTGGGACAGCTCAAACCCCATCTTCATGAGTTCTTCAACGTTTACTGTTTCTGATGTGAGACTCAAATGGTCAATCCAGTCGAAAATGTGTGTCGAAGTTCTCCTTTCAATCTCCGTTGCCTGCCTTAACGCGGAACCGCTTTTGCTTAAAAGTTGGTTCAGCGCCTTTTGAAGGAAAGATTCTGCATCGGCAAAAAGTTGCCAATCAAATCGGCTCAAAAAAATCCTCCTGACAATCCGAAATGCCTATGTTTTAACGAGTTAATTGTTTTATATAAAGCTGTTTTCTGCGTGTTTTCTCGAAGGAAAGACGGGTTGTGGATAAACTTTAATCCTAAAGAAGCCTAAGTTAAGCGCTGATATGGTGTGTTTGGCTTGGAAGTTTTAGTCACTAAAGCAGATGGCTCCAAACAGTTGTTTAACCGAGAAAAAGTGATTCAAACCTGCTTAAGGCTGGGCGCTGACCTTCAAGAGGCAGATGAAGTTGCATCACAGGTTCAAAAGAGCCTATTTGACGGCGTACCGACCCGAACAATTCTGCAGTTGATTTGGAGATTCATGGAGGAAAACAAACCTGAAGTCGGAGATATTGTTGACTTGAGGACGGCATAGGGATGATGGAAAGTAAACCTGAATTCGAAATGTTTGTTCGGGTGTTGCTGGCTCACAACGGCTTTGAGGTTGCTGCTAACCGCGTTCTAAGGGGAAAATGCGGCAGACATGAAGTTGACGGCATTGCAAAACGGAATGGCGTAACTTATTTTGTGGAAATAAAGCATCATTTCAGCTATCATGACTTAACTGGGTTGGATGAAAGCCGCATTGCACAAGCCATACTGGAAGATGTCACAGAGGGATTTGCGGCGGGCGTGTTGGATCTGAAAGTGGACCTAGCTATGATTGTAACTAACACCAGATACTCGGAGCACGCGGTCGAGTATGGAACATGCAGGAATATTCTTCTTGTAGGGTGGAGTTCACCGCAGTACCTCGGGCTAAGAGAAATGGTTGAAAAAGACCAGTTGTACCCGCTGAGCTGCATCAGAGGCTTAGACCGCGACGCAAGGATAAGGCTGGTTAACTCGGGCATTCTTCTAGTGAAACAACTGTTTGACCATGATAAAGCTGCTTTAGCTGCCAAAACGGGGTTGCCTCAAGAAATAATCGGGAAAATCCTTGAGAAAGCCGAAGCCACCGCAAACCTACTATGGATCCGTTAGGAGTACCCATAAAGCTTACAAAAATAAACTAACCCGATGCAAGTAGACAGTCTTCCAAGCCAAACAAGGTTATCATCGAAAAGTGGAGGATAACCGTCTATTTTACGATTTCCACCCATATCTTTCCATTTTCAACTTTGCATCGGTAACATGACAGTTTCACCTGCGGAATTTCTTGGTATGCCCCGTTTCGTATGTCGAATTTCCAGCCGTGGCAGGGGCACATCAAAGTATAGCCTGTGAGGATTCCACGTTGAAAACTGCAGCCCGCGTGAGGACAGTAATTTGAAACACCGTAAACTTCGCCGTCGACCCTTGCCAGTAAAATAGGCTTGCCCTTGAGCCGAACAGCTTTCATCTCTCCTTCCGCAAGCTGACCCTCTTTTATCGAAGAAACAAAACTTTTATTCAAATGATAGGACCTTCAGAATAAAGAAGTCACATGAAAACACAAAAACCTTGCTAAAAAAGGATCTTACAAACGCTTTTTTACCCTAACCAACATGGGAGACGCCTATACGGCCTACATACAAAAGGGATAAATGTTAGTCGAAGTCCATATAGTAATCGATTTGAAATCGCTCCATACTGGAGGATATACATGAATTTTTTAAGCCATAGGAATGCCAGCGTTTTTCTGTTCATTCTTCTTTTAACCGCTTTAACTATGCCTGTTTTGGCAGCGGGCAACATAGAAAGAACCTACACGATTAAGCCCCCGTCCACGGTCAGCCGCCCATACAGCATTATTAACACCGAGCCCAGACTTCTCAGCCGGCACAACCAAAAACTTTACGTCTCCACGCCGCTGTCGTTGGTCAACTATTATGGTAACTTAACTCACTCAATAAATGACAACAGCGACTATGCGCAGTTTGTCACGCCGCAGGTTGTGGCGCCCATAGCAGATGCCCTTCTTAAAGTCACTGACAACCTTCCTAACCCAGACGAGCAGTTTGCAGATGTCGTGCTAGGGTTTGTCCACCAACTCTCATACAACATTACAAACCCCCAGTACCCTGTCGAAGCCCTTGCAAACAATATGGGTGACTGCGTCGGATTATCGTTGCTTGCAGCCTCCATCATGGAAGCCGGCGGCTTAGACGTCATTTTAATTCTTTACACAGACATAAACCCTCAGCATATGAACGTAGGAGTTTATTTACCATACACGCCACTCTACCACACCCCTCTTATGACACCCACTAGCTTCACTTACGAAAACAAATCATACTGGACTGCTGAAGCTACACCAGAAGGCAACTGGAAAGTCGGGGATCAATCCTCAGCATTATCCTCCGCGACAGCAAACATCATTCCCCTCGGCGACGCTACACAGTCACAATCCTTGCCACCGGCACAGGTTTCAGCCAGCTTAAACACCAATTTGGTTCCTTCAACTATAACAGTAAATCCTAGCCAGCAGCCAACAAGCAGTGACGTAAACGGCGAAAGATCCCTCACGATCTCAGGCTCCATTACCCCGGCAATCCCAAGTCAAACTGTCACCGTTTATGTAAGTAGCACCAGCTACACAGGCGAAGTGCTTAATTTCTTGACAACAAGGACAGACATTTACGGCAACTACAGCTTAACCTGGAACTTCACCTCCACTGGAACATACTATATTACCACAAACTGGAACGGTGCTTCAAACTACGCAGGTGCCGATAGCCAAACCGTGCCAGTCTTCGTCGGGCCCCAATCATATTACCAGTTTAGCTCCATTGATTACAACTATATTTTTGGTCAACCTGGCTTGGCAGCTTTCGCCACCATCCCTATGCAGGGGGCAAACGACTTCCTAACCCTACCTTTGGGCATAGATGCTTCAATGAGCTACAGCTTCATTGTACTGCCGGCAGGACAAACCATATCCAACGTGCCGACCACCAACATTTCCGTGCCTGCAAGTATAGAAAGAGTGTTGACATCCCACGGGGGAGTAAATACAGTCATAGTGCCTGCCCACAATGAAACTGTTCCGGTAAGCGTTCCGAACGGTTTAGCTCCTTTGATGTTGCCAGATGATTTTAATCAGACCCTTGATAACCAATTCAGCCTTATCCTTCAAAACAATGCAGGCAACTACAGCTTAGACATCAGGGGTTTAAGCCAAGAAGACCTATCTAATATGCAAAGCAACGCAGCAATCTCAAACGACACAAACACCGTAAAGCAGAACATTTGGTACCAAGTAACCACCAAAATAAGCGGCGGTACAGCAACCACTAACCTGAGCTACGAAAACGGAACCATAATAGCAAACACAAACAACCAAAACAGCAGCCAAGCGGTGTTGCTCATTACAAACAATGAAGACGCAGCCGTCGCGCTTAAGAACCTGACGATCCAAACCCAAAACTCAAACGCCCAACAGCCTCTGACAACGCGGAGACCAAACGGAGCACCTAATAATTCAAACCTTGCATTGTACATTGTAATTGCAATCTTGTCGGCGGCAACCATAGCAACCACACTCTACGTCAAGAAAACAAAAAAGCCTTCGAGGCATAAGGCCCATAGCCTGCAGGAAACACCAAGAATACTGTCTATGCAGTTGTTGATGATGACGGAGTATTTTCCTTTCCGGTTCAACGGTTAGGGTGTTAATCTGACTTTGTCACGGGGATACAATGTGACTTCGCGGATGTTCTTCTTGCCAGTCATTATCATCGTTAGCCGTTCCAGCCCGATAGCCCATCCAGCGTGCGGCGGCATACCGTAATCAAACGCTTGCAGGTGATACTTGAAAGATTCAGGGTTCAACCCCTTCTCACTCATCCTCTCCATCAGCTGCTCTTTACTGGAAATTCTTGTTCCTCCTGAAACAAGCTCGATATAGCGCCACATCAAGTCAAAACCTTCGCAGACTTCGGGCTTGTCAGGGCGCGGTTTAATGTAGAAGGCTTTTGCATGCGTTGGCCAGTCAGTTATGAAGTAGAAGTATGGGTAGAGTTTGCCGAGTTCGCGGAAGGCTTCGGTCGGTATGTCTTCACCCCATTGAATCGCGACTCCCTGATCTTTGAGGTCATTGAGAACTTGGTCGTATGTTAAACGTTTGAACGGGACATCAGGAACTTCGAACTTGTACTTGAGAGTAGAAAGCTCAGCTGTGCATCTCTCCCTAACTGTAACGCAAGCGTAATGTATCACTTGCTCAAGCAGGGTCATGACGTCTTGGGCGTTTTCAAAAGCCGCCTCAACGTCGACAGACGTGAACTCGCTCAGGTGTCGACGAGTATGCGATTCCTCTGCCCTGAAAAACGGGCCAACTTCAAAAACTTTCTCGAAACTCATTGTCAACTCCTCTTTGTAGAGTTGCGGGCTCTGCGCGAGGTATGCTTTCTGACCAAAATAGTCAACACTGAAAAGCTCAGCGCCGCCCTCAGTCGCCGAACCAATAATGCGTGGCGTATGAACCTCCAAAAAACCCTTCTCAAACAAGTAACTTCGGATTGCTTCGAGAGCCACATGCTGGATCTTGAAGGCAGCTAAATTCTTTTCCAAAGAAAGATCCAGCGCCCTGGCGTCCAACCGCGCTTCAATGTTAGCAGGTGTTTTACCGGTTATGTCGATGGGTAACTGTTCTGTGGCTTGACTTAAGATCTTGATGGCGCTTGGGATAATTTCGACGCCTCGGGGAGTCATTGTTGTTTTTTTAACTGTTCCCTTCACTGCTAAGCTGAATCTTTTCTGCAGAAGATCGGATTTGGCGAGAACCTCAGGCAGGATTCTTTTCTTGGGGATCGTGACTTGGATGGTTCCTTCCCGGTCTTGAAGTATGATGAAGCGTATTCCGCCTAGGTCCCGGATTTCTTGTACCCAACCGAAAAGGGCCACTTCGCCCCCGTCCATTTCAGGGGTCACCCTGCTTGTATAGTGAGTCCTACTCCAGTCGCCGATAGTGTCCAGGTTCATGCCAGTCGCCAATCCTTAATCCGCGATTTCTACGCGCAAGGACATTTTACGTACTTTACTGGCGATTTCCTTTAGAGCTTTAACGTCGTAAGGCATCTGCGCACCACGTTTGCGCTTAAGAATCACTCTGGTCTCCGTTGTACCGTCTGGAAGCCAGATAGTGTTGATTGTCAATATGCTGAAGGGTATGAACAGATCTTCGAGGAACTTGCGGTCATCCACCCCGTTTTCTAAAACCTTAACATTTCTACCTGTTTCATCGCCTATGGCCTTCACGATTTTTCCACTATAACCCAAGAGTTTAGGGACGTCTCCGTGGCCGACGATGATAGCTAAGGTTTTGTCGACATCAACCGCTTTGTAGAAGCAGACGTTTTGCAGGCTAGGATACTTGTCTTCGAGAGAAAGAAGTAAACGAGCGATTTTCAGGTCTACTTCGCTAATCTCGCCTGCCTTCACTTTAGCTGAACACTTCTGACATAACATTCCGCTTTTCAAGCAGAAACTGCATAGTTCGGTTTTCATTGCGTGTCTGTTTTCCTGCAAATAAGGAGTTCCGCTAGCGCCGTGACCTACTTGATCAACGTTATTTCAATTGTGCTCACGTTTGTCGCTGAATTGCCTTCCTCTATTGGCTGTAGCTGATCCGTTCCGATTCCTATGGATTTGATCTTCACTTCTGGAAGAAACCTGTGCCTGACGACTTCAGCGACATCTATTGCCCGGCTGATGGATCTTCCCCGTGCTTTAATGCTGACTTCTTTTGCTCCGCCATGAAAGAAGGTGATGCATGCAAGGACATAATTCATTATCGGCTTTTTCCCAATTAAGACCGCGTTGACTTCGGGCACGTCCTCGCTTCACTCCTAGTTTACTTTTTAAGTGGCTTGAGTAGAGATTTCTTTGAAAATAAATATGTTGCGGTGCAAGCTTTAACTTCCTTCTAATGTTTGCAAAACTAAATTTTTTGCCGCTACGGGCTGCTTTTACAATCAACGGTTATTAAATAGCTTTAATTTTGTTTTCAAGCGCTGTCTTTTTTGCTTCTTTTTCAAGCATCAAATTCTTAAGCAACTTCACACTATTGTAAAGATTTAACTTAACATACATTACGTAAGTGACCAATTTGGAACCACTAACTAAACGTTCAATACAGCTTTTAAAAACCCTCTATGAAAAAGGAAAATCCACCAACACTTACACCCTAAGAGTAAAACAAGACGAGTTATCAAGCCAACTAGGTGTGAGTCGACAAGCACTGAACGTGCATCTACGTAAACTCAAAAGTCGCGGCTACATCCGCACCGGCAGAGGCTTCATAGACGTTACGGACAAAGGCTTAAACGCACTCGGGATCTCCACAACCCCCGCGTTTATCCTCCTCAAAGTTTCGCCGATCAAACGGATCCACGTATACGACCAAATCAGAGAGCTCGCCGTTTCCAGAGCTTTCCGAATCGCAGGAGAAGTAGACGCCTTAATAATTGTTGAACGGGACAACCTCGATGACGTACTGAAGAAACTTTACGGCATAGATGGGATCGAAGATACTCGGTCATACGTCACAATTGAAGAAATCAAATAACAATCTCTTTTTGCCAAATTGCAGGTAGAGACAAAAAGGTATATTTGATACTTACGCATCAAAGACTTAGCCAAAATGGAAGGTTAACAATAAAATGCCGATATTAGACCCCGTCAAAAAAGCCATCGCGCAAAAGCACAGGCTTTACATGAAAATCTGCCGAGACTGCGGTGCAAGAAACGCTGAAACCGCGGTTAAATGCAGAAAATGCAAAGGTAAGAACCTGCGCTGGAAGAAACGAGAAATAGTAAAGTAAGTTAAACTTGTAGGTTAAGAAAACCATATTACTTTTCTTGTTTTACTATGTCTTCTCTTTTTAAGGCGGCATCTCTAACGGTGAGATAGTCTAGAGATGTTTTATATGTATGTAAAGTTAAGTTGTAGCTTAGAAAAAAGTAATAGTTTTTTGCATTTTCACAATCATGTTTTATAAGCGCGCGTATCTTGTTATCCCGCCTCTCTCAGTTACTTCAATTTTCTTCATAACTATCCCTTCACTCCCAAAACAATAAAAAGAATCCCAAGAATTGTAAAGATAAATGCTATCAAATAGCCAAATAAGGCAGAACCAATTACAGGCACGATATTCTGTGTGTTCCCAACAGAATTTTTAGAACCGTTGACCTCTGAAATTCCAGTTACTAATCCAACACTAACCCCAATAATTAGTAATACAACCCCTAAAATCAAGAGAATTTCACCGTTGCCTTTATTGTTCATCATCTAACCCCTCAATCTTGTTTTCTACGATTTAGTTTTAAGTTTTTGCATCGCTTGCTTTTGACTATGCGGATTTAACATCTTTCAACCTTATAGCGTCTATTTCCTAATCGTGCTTTCTTTCTTCTTTGAGCTTCTGAAAGTTGTGAGTTACCTGTTTTGATTTCATGTACGGTAGGTTTTCCAACTTTATTCCCAAAGAAATCACGCTTTTGAACTACAAAATCTCCGCCTTTGTGAATTCTCGTTACTTCATGACCCTGTATTCGTTGTCCCATTGCAAAACTATCCTCTGCCATTGCTCCTCTCATCTTGTTCATTCCAAGTGTGTTTCTTTTGTTAAAACCCTTTACGCCATTATTAAGCGAGTTAACGCTATCGAAACTGCCAAACCCAAAAGGGTCATTGCTCTTTCTCTTGGGCATTCAGTACACCAATTCTATTCGCTAAGTTTATTCAAAATTTCTTTTTGCTTTCCTTTGAGTCTTTGCATCTTCATGCATTAAGCTACCTGACTCATAGGGAATTACTTGGTCTTTTCTAAAGGTGTATTTTCTTTTAGTCAATTAAGTCACCTACAATGCTATTTCTGAGCTATTCAGATTTAAGACTTATCTTTTATCGCGTGAGCTAAACATCAATCCTGTTATTGCGAGCAAATGCAATGATTTGCGGCGAAATAACGCATATGGAAATAGCGAATCGGTCTGTTGGTGATTGTGGGGTCTGTTCAGGTGTTCGCACTTTGCTTTGCATGCCAATAACCTGCCCGTTTGGCGTAAAGATAGGGCAGCCACTTGAACCATTGTACATCAGACAATCTGTCTCGTAGTATTCCCAAGTTCCACCTGCTGGGAGATTCTCAATGTTGTGAGCTGAAATTGAGGCTCCCTGAAAACGCAAAAGGAGTAAGAATTGTCCAGTGGGTGAGATTACCGAAAGTGGAAAACCCAATGATCCACAGCTTGTTCCAATACCAAGGATATTAGGCTCAAGAGTTAGACTTTGAGTTGAACGTGGGTGTTCAATCCTTAGCAATGCTATGTCCTTATCAACATCTTCCGCAATTAACTGAGCCGTTTCCAAAGCTTGACCTATGTCTGGTGCTCGTATAACTTGAAAAGTCTGGTGAGTTGGTCTTCCCGTGTTGCATTCCATGTGTACAATGTGTGCACAAGTTGCCAAGACTCCAGGCGCAATCATAAATCCTGTTCCTAATGAAAAATTCGTTCGTTTGTCTGCGAGTGGAGTCGAGAATACCACACCATAAACACATTCTTTAACTGTCTCGCAAACTTGTTGAAACACTTCGTTTCCCTTTTTAAGGTTTTATGTGATTATCCAATAAATAATTTGTCAACTGATTTATTGATAAAACGTCTTTCATTAATTTTAAAAGCAACGAGTTTCCATACAGTTTTATGCCAAGACCAGACCCAATCACTCAAATGATTAGTGGCTTCATAGCTGGTTTATAGCTGGGAGAGTTGGCTTTGTGCTTGGTTTGGTAATTGGCGCTTTAAGCCCACTCAGTTCATGGATTGCCTTATTCGGGGTTGTTTATATGATCCTTTCTTTCTTAGAAGGCATAGACGACGCTGTTGCGAGAGGGTTTTTCTTTGCCAAAGAAGCACAACAACTTTTTACTTATTTCCATAGGATGTAGCGGTGTAAAACCAACTATTGAACGACTAACATGATTTCCAATCGACCAATCTCTTTGAGTTAATCGATGACAATCATAAAAAAAGATGACGTCAAAGAAAGCATTAGAAACTTCGGACAGTTTTTTGAACATAGCCAAAGTTGTTACTGTAACAAAGTGGTCTGGCATTTTTTTTCTAATAAAATCCATCTCTAACGATGAGTCAAGTTTTATTGAAGGGAAAAGTGACATTTGGTTGAATATTTAAAAGAATTGTGAACGTTACTCACAAGTGGGTGTGACAACAATCGCCCGACGAATTACATTCTTTCGAAACAAACTATTGATGGCTAGCCCGATGGTTGCAGTGCTCCCGTTTCCAACTGCAAGAGAAATGAGCAGTTTGCCATTATTATTGACCGTCTGCTCAATTTTGGAAATTATTTCTGTTTGATAGAGACGAAGAGGGGTAACCTCTATGGTAGAATCCGGCTCCTTGCTATGTTCAGAATCATTTGAATTTGTCATGTTCTCTAAAGCAAGAAGTAGTGTGTTTATGCTTATAAAAACTCGCGAATCAACCTCAGAAAGATAGACTCAATCGCAAATGTAATAAGCGCACAACCCTAACAATATCGCCTGTTCCCAAGCAATAACTCTGTGACCTCATTATGGCTAACATTTCAGAGTATAAAACTCGAAGAGACAAGATTGATAACTTGCTTGAAAAGTCAGGATGGATAATCAAAGATAGAACAAGGGTCTACGAAGAAGTAGACACCAAGCAGTCGGACTTCATTTCGGCAATATACAAGACTGTTTCTCAAACACTAAAAGACCCGGAAAAACATGCGTATGCTGATTACGTGTTGCTCGATTCAAAGGGTTTTCCACTAGCAGTTGTGGAAGCTAAGAGAAGTTCAATAGACGCGCTGCTTGGGCAAAGACAAGCTGAAGGATATGCTGAAGACATCAAGGAGCAAACAGGAAAAGACATCTTCATCTTCCTAACTAACGGATATGAAATATGGTTTTGGAACAAACCATACGAAAGCCCTCGGATGGTCGCAGGATTCCATGACAGAAATTCTCTGGAACGCATAAGGTTCCAAAACACCCAAAAGAAAGAATTCCAAGATGTTCCAATCAAGAAGGAAATAATAGATAGACCATACCAGATTGAGGCTGTCAAAAGAGTAATCGAAGGAATAGAGAAAGGTAAACGCAAATTTCTTCTCGTTGTCAATTGGCGGAAAGAACACAAAGCCTGTTGACGCAAAAGATGAGCAACTGAACTTGGAAATCAAATGCATTGCTTTGGAGCGGCTATTCAAAACCTATCCAAAGCCATTGCAATAGTCAGATTTGTAATTAGAGCAAGAAGAAGCCTGAGTAGCTGAAACGACGGAAGAAGTTGAAGAAACAGAAGTTGAAGACGAATAGCTAAAACAAGAAACGTTACGTGTGCAGAACTTAATTTTTTTTCGATGGTCTGATTGAAGCAACTTTTATAAAAAAAAGCGTGATGAGCAAAGACCAGCATTCGGTTTGTCTGCCAAAACTTAAATTCAAAAGGATCGTAATAGAAAACTTGGGGATAAGATGTCGATTATCGTTGATATCTATGACAAATTGCTAATATGCTGCGAACAGTTTTCAAATAATTTTACAACAGCGGATGTCATTGAAGTATTCCGTCAAAGACATCCTAAAGACTGGGACCTACTCCAGCAAATGTATGGAAAAGGCGGAAAGGGAAATGGCAACAATTACTCACCTTATGTTTACATAGGACAAATGTTAGGGAGAATGTCCCGCAGGAAAATCATTGTCTTTAGGAGCTGGGCAAAAGCTCCCGAAGGTTGGGGGAACGGCGTAATTATGGAGTTCAGCCCGCACTGAAGAGAGCCTGCACTAAGCCAATGATTTGGGTACAGTGCTCCAAGCTAAGGGAGTCAAAAATAACTTCTTGGGGACCGGCACTTTGTATTTGCTTTTTCCTAAAATCGCATTAAATGAAATACCTGTGTTCACAAACTTTTTATGCAAATCACAGCTTAAGAGCTTAATCGCAGTTGGATGTGACTGATTGTGTCAATTGGGCTTGTAATAAAGGGACCAGAAGGGTTAGTATTAGCCGCGGAAAGCAGAATTACACTAGAAATGAGAAACGCTCAAGGAGCTATAACAAATTCCGTGACTTATGATAATGCTCACAAAGTGTTAGCTTTTGGAAACCAGGGAAGCCCTCACGCTTACGTCGGAGTTGTAACCTATGGATTAGGTGGAATTGGGCTCCGTTCAGCTTACAGTTTCATTCCTGAATTTCAATCAACACTACCAACTACAAGGCTAACAGTAGATGCGTTTGCTCAAGCATTGAGCACCTTTTTCATGCAACAATGGACCAGCTCAAACCCTCCTACACCTTACCAAGGACCCTCTATGACGTTTGTAATTGGAGGATTTAATCAGGGCGACCCATATGGTCGAGTGTATGTTGTGGATATTCCACGTGCACCCACACCATTGGAACAACACCCCAACAGTTTTGGACTAACTTGGGGTGGGCAGCGGGAAATCGTAGACCGATTGGTAAGCGGATATGATGCCCGTGCTCTTACATTGGCACAACAGACACTAAATCTTACACCTCAACAAGTTCAGCAACTTAGTGCCGCATTGGGACCGTTACAGTTACTTATGCCATTCGATTATATGCCAATTCAAGATTGTGTTGACTTGGCAGTCCTTTTTATAAGAACCACTATTGAAGCTCAAAGACTAACGGTAACCATACGCGGCTGCGGAGGTCCGATAGACATAGCCACCATTACAAGAAATGAAGGATTTAGATTCATACAACAGAAAGAAATTAAAGGAGAAAACCGCGCTTAATTACTTAGTTAACAGGTGAATAGTTCTTGACAGGTTTTGGTACAGTTAAAACCCCCATCGACAGCGAACACAAGAACACTAGTGAGTATACATTACTCGATTGGAAAATAGTTCAATCCAAAATGGATGTTAGACTTTACGCGTCTTCCAATGGTAATGCCTTATTAGATGAATGTGGGAGCAGTAGCTACAAATCAAAGCGAGAATAATTTTTTCAAAAAACAACGTTACACAAAATTGTAATAATGTGTAATTATACATTTTCACGTCTAAAGCGACAATTTTTAGCTGTTAAGCAGAAAAGTCGGGTAAAAAATTGTTTTATAACAGAGCTCACGGGTAGGTCGGAGGTCTGAAAAACGCATTAAAAAATGTTAAAAAATCAAAAATGTTAAAAAATTGTCAGATGTGATGAACTTTCTTGAAAAGTGACTTTTGATTGAAAAACTGAATAATTTCAGACAGGCAAGCTTGAGAAACTTTTCATGATGTTTTGGAGCAAAGAGAGGAACATTCTCGTATTTGCGGGTGTTTTTCTGTTGCGATGGGTTTGCTGAGGCTCTGGAAACTAAGGAAGAAAAGTTTTTTCTTTTAGGAGAAAAAAGAAAAATGCAAACTCTTCAATTGCAGCTATTTTGAATTTAACCAGAGCCTTCTCAGCGCCCATTTCTTTTCATCTCTCCATTTTTTCATGGTTTTAAAGGACTAAAAAAAGGGAAAAAGGGAAGTGTAGTTTTGGTTTTTGTGGTTTTATGGGTGTTTTCTTGTGACGAGCAATGCGAGCACTGCGCCGATGATTGCGATGACGATTATTATGGCGACGATTCCGTATTCAACTGTTGTGTTGGAAGCCAAGTCGCTAACTGGTGTCGCTGTTGGTGCTTGGGTTAAGGGCGTTTCATAGAGGTAAGTGGTTTGTGAGCTTGAACTGTAATACGAGTTAGAACCGCCGAAAGTTGCAGTGATCGTGTAGACGCCGGGCACGTTGGGAGCAAAGACGTAGCTGTATTGTCCATTTACGTTGCTGGTAGTTGTGCCTATCGTGTAGGTGTTGTTGTTGGGGTCGGTCTCCGTCAGTGTTACTGGGACTCCTGTCGCATTTGTGGGCTTTGGTGACTGTTCGAAGAGGTACTCCATCCATTGACTCATGTACTGGTCGCCTATTGCAGGTGTGCCTGCTTCCGGAATTCCGAGGCAAGTTTGACCTGGAGATTGATCAGTAACGGTGCCAGAGATTAACACTTGGGTGTTGCTGTTTTGACCGGGTTCAGCGCTCACGGTGGTCGCGGTAAGGCCTTTGCCGTAGCAGTATATCTGGTTGTCGTAAGAGTTGAGCGATAGCATGTAGCCGTCTACTACGGGCAGACAGCTGGTGCTTGCAAAGTTCAAGAATTGCCATATTTCTTGTCCGGTAGTTGCATTTATTGCATAGATTTGAGCTCCGCTGAATAAAGGTGGACCATAATTGTGACCTGTCTCAATGTAAAAGACCCCGTCGGCAACGGTGCCCTCGTAGTCCCCAGCGATCCAGAGAGGATTGACCCCATATGGGTTGTTTTCTCCGGCACTTCCATCACTCCATCGCCAGTTAAGAACGCCCGTTGTCATGTTGTAGCAGTAGACTTGTCCACCGAATGTCCATGCATAAAAGTTGCCATATGCAGCGACTGCACTCTGCTCGTCAAAGTAACCCAAAGAATTACTGTAAGGTGCAGTTGGACCCCATAGTTTTTGTCCTGTCACGGTGCTATAACCGCTCCACGTCATTGTTTCTTTGGTGTATTCAGTGTAGACCCCGTTTGCTGCAGGACCAAAATACAAAGTAGTATACGGTGTTTCCGTCCGGTTTGTTATCCACAGTTGCGCTCCAGTAGCCATGCTGTAGCCTGCTTCAACTTGCCAGCCAGTCTGCCATAACAACGATTCCGCGGCGCTGACTGAAAGCACTATTACATTATTGTTTGTATCGACCGCAGAGATTGCCAATTGCGCAGGGCCGTAAAAGTTTGTTGTTACAATAGGAATCGTTGGGAATTGTTTCCCTTGATAGCTTGTAGGCAATGGCACTGACCACTCTATTCCATTCGCGTAATTAATTGTTGCACCTTGAGGAGGCAACCACTGCAGTCCCAACCAAAGATTCTCTTGATTTATTATGCACAGACTAGAGTTCCACCAGTTCAGCGTGGGCGAACCAGTAGATGCATTTGTGCCGACAAAGTATTGTAGCAAGCTGCCATCTGAACCCTCAATGTTGGTCCCGATGGCGGTTACGTTGGCAACACTCAGTACTAAGTTGCCGGTAGTCGCGTCAAACATATCTAGGTATGTTCCCGGCAAAAAATAACCAAATGTACCGAGGACAGGACCGGTTCTAGTTGCCCATAAGTATGCGATTCCTCCGTACTGGTTGGGCGATACATAATCATATATTTGGCCACACAACAGAACGTCTGTGGTGTTCCTAGTCCATAGTGTCTGTCCTGTTCGTAAATCTACAGCTTGCCAACCTGTTGGGTTGGTGTCCGCCCCCGGATATTCTGTGTAGTATAGCACTCCATTAATGATTATTGGTGCAAACTTTGGTTGGTACTGCATTCCTGTGAAATATATGCTGCTTTCGTTGCCACCGAATTCGCCGCCTAATTGTCCACCGGGAGCTGCAGACTGTGTCCAGACTATATGTGCAGACAATGGCGCTGTGGTGTAGGGATTATAGTTTCCGTTATAACTGTAGTCTCCAGAATTTGCAAATTGTACTTCCCCATCTCCTAGCCAGTTTCCGCTAATCTCGTACCAATTATGATTGAATGCTTCGACAGGGTTTTGCCAGTAGCCTGTTGGAAGGGGATTCTCAGGAATAGTTGATGCTGGCGTTGACGTTACTTCGAGCGTCGCTACTGCACTGATGCTGGGACCATAAACATCCCCGATTGAATGTGGATCAGAAATCAATGCAGCATCTGCTGGATATCCTGGTCCCCCTGTTACTGTCTGCCCAGGGAAGCTAAATACGAAAGTATAGTTACCCAGTTCATTAGGAACATATGTAGCCGCATGACCACCTGTGGCATCAGAGGTAAATGGTCCTAGCGTTGCAGTTGAATTGTTTGGTAGTGTAACCTTGATTGTAAAATTTTCCCATCGATCTCCGTACGTACCGCTTGCGGTGGGTGGCACTTTGTCAATCCACATCGAAAGATGAGCAGGTTGATTGATCCCCACTGGATTAGGAGAAACTGTCAGATACGCATAAGTAGGAATAGTCTCGCTGGAGTTAGCTGCGTTAGTAAATGGCAGAATAGCAAAAGCACTAGAAGCTAATAACAGAGCAATAGCAATTGTCACAATTCTATTTTCTGTTTTTTTCATTTTTTTGTCTCCGGTTAGGTTATTAACTATTAAAAATTTATAAGAACTAGCGATTTAATGCTACAATCACAAGCATGTTATACAGGCGATTGATACAAAACTTTAAGCGCACTTCTAATTATACTAAATATGATAAAGCAATGCTTCCAGAGATGAAAAAAACATCCGCCGAAGACGACGATGTACAGATACTAACTAAATTAGGCTTTACATCTTCACAAGCTAAAATCTACTTAGCCATCGCTCAACAAAACCAGACTACTGTAACCAACGTGGCGAAAAAAACAAGGATGGACAGAGCAGCAACCTACCGAGTAATCCGTGGACTTGAAGAAAAAGGCTTTGTCCTAAAAATAATAGCCAATCCACTTGAATTCAAAGCAATCCCTTTAGGAGAATTATTACTTGCCTTGCTTCAAAGAAAAAAAAGTGAACTCGCCGATACCGAGAAAGAATTAAAAAAACTTTTTCAACAACATGGAAATGCACACATCGGAGCAGCCCAAGAAGAAGACGGGTCAATGGTCTTGGTCCCAAAACCAGAACTGATAATTCAACAATTAAAGAAGGCGACCCTCAGCTACCAGAAAAGTCTGGATGTTTTGTTTACAAGACAAAGCTGTCTGGAGTCTACTGCAATCTTAGAGAAGGAAGATTGGATTGCAATGGAGAAAGGAGTAAAGTTCAGGTATGTTACTGAAAAACCCAGCAAAGAAAAGCCTTTGCCGGAAGTTTTGAAGAGGTTAAACAAACACCCGAATTGTTGCATCAAATATTTATCGATACCCATTAAAACGCCAGTTGTGATTGAAGACGGAAAGAGAGCATGGATTGGGGCAACATCATCCACGGATTTTCTTGAAGTCCCCCACCTCTGGTCAACTAATCCGCATATTGTTGCACTAGCCCAAGAGTACTTTGAATCAATGTTCCGCCAAGCAACCCCCTACACTACAAACAAATTCTCGACCTCTCTTAGAAAACCTTAAGGTTTTTGCGCGCATGTATGTTGAGACCGTGTGAAAACTCATATGGTTCGGTTGACCGTTAGAATCTTCTTGAGTTAATCGCGTCACTAAAGGTTTCTCTTTCCTCCTGTTTTCCTTCTTGCCGACTATTGCTCAAAAATCTGCGTGCCAGCTGGTCCAAAAATATTCAAAACCCGCCTCATATTGTAAGCCAGCATAGTGAACCCGACTTCACCTCCTACTTTCCTGAGACCCTTGAGCAAAAGATACCCTTGTTTGAAAATTAAGCGTTATTCTTGCTCTGCTCCACTTTTTCTTTCACGTATTTCTCGTACCGCATCTTTTCCATAAAATCCAGTAAACGCTGAGCATCACTTTCAGTTTCTACAACATCAGACAGGTTAACATATTTTACGATTAGGTCGAGCGTGCTCTTCACAGATTTATAGTCATTTTGTGACTTTATTATTTCTTCTTTTTGCTGGGCTAGCTCACTCTCAGTTCTTTTTAGTTTAACAGCTAAATCAGTGGTGACGGATTCTATTTCCTTAAGTCTCTCGCCTTCCTTGTTTGGGGTGTTTATGCTGATTAATTGCTCTCTTTCCATGTACATTTTACGCAAACTGTCATATTGCACGGTTTTGTATGCTTCAGCCATCTCACCTATCTCGTGACCTAACCAAAAATCAACAATAGTGTCTGGCACACCACTGTTTATCATTAAGGAGCCAAAACTTTCCCGCAAGCTATGAGTACCCAAAGGATTGAAGTCGTTTCCATTGTTCCCCTCTGAGACAAAGCCAGACCTAACCACCAATACTTTCATCATCTCACAAATGTTGGTGGTTCTAAGTCTTTTCTTGCCTCTATCTTGAAGGAAAAGCGGGGTTCTATTGTCAAACTTTACGCCCCTGCTTTGCATGTCAGCCAAGTAAGCTTTCAACGCCGTTATCGCGTCTTTAGCTATAAACGTGTAAAACTCTATCCCAGTCTTCACACGCATAACTTGAATTCTAAGTGGTTCTTCACTTTTAGCTAATCCTTCGGCTATGTCACCATAATCCAGACTGCATAATGTACTGACATCCATTCCTCCTTGAAAATGGCAGAGTACAATAGCCCTATCTCTGGGCGTTCGAGCGTTATCCACTAAAACTTTTACTTTCCAAACATCCTCAGGTTTGAAAATAATGCGTTTGTTCTCTACTTTGGACCTTGGAAGTTTGTTTTTGCCTTTCATCTTGACTACTATGTCGTAGGTGGCGTAGAAGCTGCGCATTATGTTGACCCCTAGTTGTGCTGACCTACCTGTTGTTCCTTTTTTACCCTTGTACTTCCCAAGTTTTTTAACGTAGTCATTTTTCAACCAATTGTAAAAGCCAATCAGTCTTTTGAGAACTATGTCTTGTCGTTCTCTTGGGTCTCGTTTAAAATCCTCTATCGCTTCGTCAATAAGTTTTGAAGCCGTTTTTCCAGTGTATAATGCGAATAAACGATAAGACACTTTGTAGCTTTTGACTGTCTTTTCGTTAGACATCCCTCCGAGCCAACGTTGTAACACAGGGTCATCCCAATCAACTCCATCCTTGCCTACTGTCATGCTTCCTACCAATAACTATTAACACATAAGTAATATTAAAGTTTTTAACCTGTAAGTTAAACTTAGTAAAGTAATCGTTCATTTTTCTTTTGTTCCTTTCTTGCAGATTAGCCCAGCCCCTATGCGACGGAAATAAACTCTTTTATTCGCCTTGTCCGTGGAGCCTTTGTCTTTACTATCGTGGGGAAAAGCCAGATTCAGGACGTTTTTCGTCTGTTCTGTAAAACTTTTTGTTTTTGCCTTCCCAATTTATGGTAAACTACTATTTTGATTAGGTCAAAACTACAAGACTTTGCTGAACCCAAACTTTCATCAAGGTTACGAGTTCTTAGATCAGAGAACTTTTGCAAGTGTTTCCAGATTAAAAATGGTATTTGCACAACCATTCTTCAGTAACGGGACAGATTGCCAAGCCACGCCAAGGCTACTCAGTTTTTCCCCAGACATAACAACTTCTGGACCGCATGCAACGCCTACGATACCCTCGTAGTTGTTATGCTTCAAAATATTAGGCATGCAGGAACCTCCAGATAGAACGTAAACGTCGTATCCTTTTTCTTTGGCGATTCTTCCCGCCTTGTTTACATAGCAGTCTGGTGAGCAGTTGGCGCAAATGTAAGATGTTAAGTCCGGGTCAAAGACGGCTTGGCATCGACTGTCCATGTATTTCCTGCAACAGTGGGGAAGGAGCAGAGCTCGCTTTTGGGTTCGCAAAAAATCCTGTTTTTGAACCAAATTCAGAGTTTGCATCTTGACAAGATCTTGAATTAACAACACGGCGTCTTGGATGTTTAGTCCCGTGACTTCCTGAATTTTGAATTTATTAATTAATCCTTGCAGGGTTTTCTCAAAAACTTTCTGCATCCCCATTTGATTGCTGAGCACAGCAAGCTCGATGAAAAAGTGTTGTGGGGCCTTTGAAATGTCGAAAGTAAACTTGTAGGGCATAACTCAAGATGAATGAATAGTCAGCCTTAAAAAAATATCCGTTGCGCCATATAGAAAACCGTTTTTGATCTAGCAAGCAACTTTGCATTTTGCGAACTAAAGAACTTTCACGAGGGTTTCCATGTTAAAAATAGTGTTTGAACAGCCATTCTTCAACAAAGGTATAGCTTGTCCGGCCACGTGCAAACTACCCAAAAGTGGAGCCAATACTTTCATTTCTTCGCCGCATGCAATTCCCACCACACCTTCATACCGAGTGTTTTTCAGAATATTAGGTACACAAGAACCTCCGGGAACCACGTAAACGTCGTAGCCTTTTTTTCTGGCTAATTGGTCAGACTGATTGACTAGGCAGTCATCTGAACAGTGAGCACATGAATAGGATGGGACACTTGAGTCAAAAACGGCTTTGCAACGGCCGTCCAAATATTTTCTCGTGCAGTGAGAAAGAAAAAGGGCTCTTTTCTTGGTCTGCAAGAATTTGCCTCGCTCCATCATGTTTACCGCCTGTAAATCAATCAGATCCTGAAGCAAAACCAAGGAATCAGAAAGATTTAGTCCTGTTGCTTCTTGTATTCTGAACCTCAAAATAATTTCTTGCAATTTTTTAATTAATTTTTTATGCATGCCCTTTTGGTAACTCACCGTTGCAATTTCGGTGAAGAAGAAAAGCGGGACCTTTGACAGATCGAAGTTGAACTTATAGGGCATATACATAGCTATGCTATCATGCTACTTAAAAAAATAGCTGTGTCAACTGAAAATAATTCGCGTAAATCACTTTTTCTCGTCATTTGACTTTAAAAAATCTCTAAGGGCTTTAAGCTCTTCACGCAGTTGCTTGACTTCGGCGTCAAGACTGCTGGCTCTTGCTTCGGCATCGCGCCGCGCATTCTCTAGATTGGTTAACAATTCAGACTCAGAATCAAATGCTCCAAGCTTCTGTTGCAGATCAGCAAGGGTACATTTAAGCCCAACCTGTATCTCCCTAAGCTTACAAACCAGTTCTCCCAAATTCGGCTGTTGCGCCGTCTTTCTGTTAGACTTGTTCGCCGTCTGAATTCCACCGGTGCAAATCTAAAATCGAGGAGAGTGGTCAGATGCTTATTTGGAACATCAACCGTTCAACAAGTTCTTTGTACCTGTTCCTGATAGTTACCTCTGTTACCTGCGCGATTTCAGCAATTTCCCTTTGGGTTTTTCGTTCACCAGTTAGAACAGAAGCCACGTAGCTTGCCGCCGCCGCTATCCCCGTTGGTCCTCTGCCTGATGTGAGCTTAAGTTCTTTGGCTGCGGCAAGGATTTTATGTGCGATTTCTTCAACTTTGCCCTGCATTGTCAACTGGTTAGAAAACTTCGTAATGTACTGGCTCGGTCTCAACGGTGGAATAGAATAGTTTAGCTCCCTTATCAGGAAGCGGTAGCTTCTACCCACTTCTTTCTTGTTCACGTTTGACGCTTGAGCGATTTCATCCAACGTACGCGGTAGTGCGCATTGCCTGCAAGCCAAGTAAAGTGCTGCAGAAGTAACACCCTGAATTGACCTGCCTCGGATAAGACGCTCCTTCACCGCTTTCCGATAAATTACTGAGGCGGTTTCAAGAATGTTTTTTGGCAGATTTAAATTGTTGGAGATCTTTGTTATTTCAGAGAGAGCAAACGCCAAATTCCGTTCCGTCGCGTCTGAAACTCTAATGCGTCTCTGCCATTTTCTGAGACGATAAACTTGGGCTTTCTGCCCTGGCGACAGGCTTTTGCCATAGATGTCTCGGTCATGCCAATCGATGGTTGTTGACAATCCTTTATCGTGTATTGTATAAGTTAAGGGTGCTCCAACCCGGGTTCTTTTCGACCTCTGCTCATCATCGAAAGCCCTCCATTCTGGTCCGCGGTCAGCTATTTTCTGTTGCACCACGAAACCGCAGTCCATGCATACTATTTCCGCTTGTTCGTAATCTCGCATTAGGCGAGTGCTACCGCATTCGGGGCATGGTTGAGTCTTGGGGGGTTCTGTTTTTGCAGATTGGTCGGGTTCTTCATGTATCTTTGTGTCGCCAATCATTCGTTTTAGCTCCTCTTTGTCTTCGAGAGAAGCAAATAAACTGGCTTATTCAATAGTTTGGCCGGTTCACTAACGGTCGGTTTAACCACTGCATAAGGAGCAGACACTGGACCTATGATATCGAAAACTTTGCCAACAACTTTGAGGTTCTCATCAACAACCTCTGCCCCGATTTTAGGGACCTTTTCACTCTTTACAACAAGGTTTTTAGATGGAGTTAACGCCCGCACTCTTCCCAATTTTTGCAAACGCGCAATTCCCCTCTCGAAAACATGATGGTGACCGTAGATGTTTATTTAAAGCTTTCTAAAGTGTTTATAAGGGATACCCTGATTACTGGCGTTTCCGAGTCGAAAGCTTCTTAAAGAGGAACTGTGGATAAAACTGTGCCTTAAAAGGGTGAGGCTAATATGTCCAAACCATTTTATGTAAAATATGAAGTACCGAAAGAAATCGTAGATGCAGCCTATGAAGCCCTATCCATTGCTTCTAAGTCAGGAGTAGTTAGGAAAGGAACCAATGAAGCAACAAAAGCTGTTGAACGATCCCAAGCAAAACTTGTCGTAATAGCCGAAGATGTTGATCCGCCAGAAGTAGTAGCACATTTGCCGCTCCTCTGCGATGAAAGGAAAATTCCGTACGTTTTTGTCCCCGAAAAAATAAAGCTGGGCAACGCATTAGGCATCGACGTTCCATGCGCCGCAGCGTGCATCCTCAGAGAAGGCGAAGCCGCAGGATTAATCAAAGAAATCATCACACGGATTGACCAGGTTAAACGAGGATCTCAGTAATGAGCAAAGAATCAACTGAAGAACTAATTCCGTCTGAAGTTATTCAAATCATAGGTCGAACAGGCGTCACTGGGGAAATTACTCAGGTTCGAGTGCGGATCATGGAAGGCAAAGACAAGGGCAGAATCATAACACGCAACGTTAAAGGTCCAGTGCGAGTCCAAGATATTCTGATGCTGCGAGAGACAGAAAGAGAAGCAAAGAAAATTACCAGGTAAATTGTTTAGGAGAAAAGTTCCATGCCGAAAAACCGTAAATGTTCATTCTGTGGCGCTGATTTCCCAGCCGGCACAGGAATGATGTACGTTAAAAACGACGGGTCAATTCTATGGTTCGATTCTGGCAAATGCAAGAAAAGCTCTTTATTGTTCAAACGGGACGCGCGCAAACTAAAATGGACCAAGTACTTCGGTAAAGAAGAGAAAGGCAAAGGTTAAACTGAGTCTTTCAGTTCTACCCATTTTTTCATATTCCATTTTCTATTCGGTTTTCAACTTAAAGCTTATTTTTAAGACATCTTTATTCTCACTTTGGTGCTTACTTGCCCGTTTTCCGTACAAAGAAAGAAGCATTCGAATGGTTAAAAGCCGGTAAAAAAACAATAGATGTCCGAAAGGGCGAGCCGTGGCGCGGAGAAATTGCAGTTTACTTGTCGGGTCGTAGCGTTCTACGAATGAAAATAACGAAGAGGGAAGCGGGAAGGATTCAAGAAGTTGTGCGTTCTGATAATTTCAGGCTGGTCATTCCTTCTGTCGCCACTGTCGAAGAAGCGATTGCTTATTTGCGTCAGCTTTACCGCGGCTACGATGGCGTTTTTGCCGCTTATCATATTGCGCCATTGGAATAATGGATTGTTAAGTTGTGAAGAGCGATGGATGTCTAAGCTGGCGAGCTACAAGCATTATTACGCTTTTAGTAAAAAATATAATGAAAACGTAATGCTTAAATATTATTGATGATTGATTGTCTCAACTAAAATGAGGAATTCGGAATGATAAGATTTAGCGGTTGCTACACCGCACTAATAACTCCCCTAACGCCCAATAGTCAAGTCGACTATGAAGGATTACGTCAGCTGGTAGATTTCCAAATTGAACAAGGCGCAAAAGGAATACTTGCTGTAGGCACAACTGGCGAAAGCCCTACTTTGGATTGGAGCGAACATATTCGTGTAATCGAAAAAATACACGAGTATGCGAGCCCAAGAGTCCTAACCATCGCTGGAACAGGAAGCAACTCAACCCAAGAAGCCATCGAAGGCACCGAACACGCCAAACGCACGGGCGTAAACTGTGTCTTGCTCGTAGACCCTTATTATAATGGTCCAAGTTCACTGGAAATAAGAAGGGAATACGTTGAGCCGATTGCAAAGCAGTTTCCAGAAGTTCAAGTTATCCCATACATTATCCCGGGAAGAACAGGAACTCAACTCTACCCGCAGGATCTGGCCATTCTTCATCAGCAGTACCCAAACGTCAGCTGTGTAAAGGAAGCAACTTGCGATTTGAAAAACGCAGAGTTGACAAGACGGTTCTGCGGCGAAGACTTTGACATTCTTTCAGGTGACGACGACAAAACTTACACAATGATGATTTCGCCAGATATCTCGGCAAGCGGGGTCATTTCAGTCGTCTCTAATGTTGCTCCGAGCTCCGTCGTTGACATGGTTCATTACTTGCTTGATGGGAACGAGGAAGCTGCAAGCGTTATTGCGCAAGCGCTTCAACCACTTTTCAGCATTGTTACTGTAAAGACACAGGAGCAGACGCCTTATGGCGCCGTGGCGTGCAGAGCCCGTAACCCTTTGGCCTTCAAGACGTTGATGAATGTGTTAGGAATGCCTTCTGGCCCATGCAGACAGCCTCTGGGGAAGATGACCCGCAACGGCTTAGAAGTGGTCCTAGCAAACGCCAGAAAAGTTTACGAGAATAACCCTGAAATCCTCAAGCCCATTGCAGACTACTTCGACGTGGATTTGAAAGACCGACTGTACAATGAATGTTTCTTAGAGGGACTATTCTATGCTTAGGCTATGCGTTGCGGGTGCTGCAGGCAGAATGGGCAACGCCGTCATAACCGAAGCGGCGTCCAAAGGTCACCAGATCGTCGGAGCTATCGAAGCACCTAACAATCCGTCCATTGGCAGAACCCTAAGAGAACTTGGCACCGTCAATTCGGACACGATAATTGTGGGCTCCGACCAGCTAACTGAGGCGCTTCAAAACGCGGATATCTACATAAGTTTTACCTCACCAGCCGCCGAATTAGCAAATATCCCGATTGTGGCTAATCTTCGAAAACGCATAATCCTAGGCACTACTGGGTTCACTTCAGAACAGAATCGCGAAATCGTAAATGCGATGTCAGGCAAAACTCCCGCCGTTTTCTCACCCAATTACTCTGTAGGCGTCAACATTCTCTTTAAATTGGCAGAATCTTTGAAGGCTTTCCCAGAAGGATACGATTTCAGCATAAGCGAAATACACCACACTGGCAAGAAAGATGCACCCAGCGGAACGGCCAAGAAACTCGGTGAAATCGTTGCTAACTTCCGTGGGTATACAAAGGTTGTTTCTGGACGCGACGGCATCAGTCCGCGCCAAGCTGGCGAACTTGAAATCGAGGCGTTACGTGCAGGCGGAGTCGCCGGAATTCATGACCTAATTGTCGCTGGACCGCATGAGATGCTTCGAATAGAGCATATAGCATTCTCGCGAAATGTATTGGCGCAAGGTGCCGTTTATGCGGCGGAGTGGTTAAGCAGGCAGACAGAGCCAAGGGTCTATAGCATGGCTGATGTGTTAGGCTTATCTTAAAGGCGAGGGATTTTGGTCAGGGTCGTTGTCAAGTTCGGAGGCGCCGATTTATCTTCTGGTGAAAAAATCCAGCGGGCAGCTAAGCTTTTGGCAGACGCAGGTTTTGCTGAAGTGGTTGTCGTTGTTTCCGCCATGGGCAAAACCACTGATAGCCTTACCCAAACCGCAACTCGGATAGGGGTAAGTGACGCTGAGTGGGCAGAGATAATATCTACGGGTGAACGGACAAGTGCGCGGATTTTCTGTGCAGCTCTTAAGGCTCAAGGTTCAAAGGCTGAAGTTTTCGATCCAGCAAACGACAACTGGCCAATCATCACCGACTCAAACTTTCTAAACTCAACTCCTGACATGGAAAAAACCGCATCCTTAACCGCCCAGTACCTTACGCCGCTCTTAGGCAAAGTAATTCCTGTGGTATGCGGTTTTCTTGGAAAGGACCCTCAGGGAAGGGTAACCACTCTGGGAAGAGGTGGCAGCGATACGACAGCAATTTTGCTTGCCAGATGCATATCGGCTGACGAAATCATCCTCGTAAAAGAAACCAGCGGGGTCCTCTCGGCAGACCCAAAAATAGTCCCAGACGCAAGACCCATCAAAAAGCTGGAAATACACGAAATGTTTGATCTAGCCCAAGGCGGAGCTAAAATCGTTAAAGCGGGAGCCCTCAAGTATAAACTGCCAAACCAGATGCTCAGGGTCGTGGACTTCAATTCGGGCAACCTCATGGAGGGCGGTACGGAAATAGTGGGATCTTTCAACCTTAACTCCGCTGAAACTTCAGCGCGGCAAGGGCTGATTGCTATAAGCATTGTTTGCGAAGTCAACGCGCAAAACATCAGAGAAGCCTTTTCAGTGCTCAACGACAAACCCGTTTACGGAGTCAGTTCTGGAAGAAGATCGGTAACGATCTTCACCATGGACGGCAACGTTACCCAGATTCTAAACAAACTGCACAGCATAAGAGACTTCAAAGCCGTAAGCCACAGGGAAAAAGTCGCCATGATTCAAATCAGTGATCCTGACTTCATTGACTCACCGGGCGGCATCGCAAAAATCTCTAACGCCTTAAGTAAGGCGGGAATAAACATTATTGAAGTTACAACAAGCAAGGCAACCATTAATGTTTTTATCGAAGAAAACGAAATCAAGAGAGCAAAGGAAGCGATAGAAAATGTCGTTTAAACGTAAAGTGGCGGTCCTAGGTGCAACGGGAGCCGTGGGGCAAAGGTTCATTCAGCTGTTGCAGGGACACCCGTGGTTCCAAATAGAAGTGCTTGCTGCTTCAGAGCGGTCAGCAGGCAAAAAATACGGTGAAGCTTGCAGTTGGGTTATGGAAACAGACCTGCCAAAAGAAATCGCTGAAATGCCGGTTGTAAACGCAGATGTTGAATCCGTGGAGAAGGCGGGAGATGTTGACTTAGTGTTCTCTTCTTTGCCAGGCGACTTGGCTGGCCCAGTCGAATCGCAGTTTGCCGCGCTTTACCCTGTGTTTAGCAAGGCAAGTGCCCATAGAATGGAGAAAGACGTTCCACTGCTCATTCCAGAAATTAACCCTGAACACGCTGAATTAATTAAGGCTCAACAGAAGATGCGCGGCTGGAAAGGCTTCATATCGACAGATCCCAACTGCAGCACGATCCAACTTGCAATCACCCTCAAGCCCCTGATGAAGTTTGGCTTAAACCAAATCATAGTTTCAACCATGCAGGCTCTTAGTGGTGCAGGATACCCAGGCGTAGCCTCGCTGGATATAATTGACAATGTGGTTCCCTTCATTTCAGGCGAAGAAGAAAAAATGGAGGCGGAGGCATTAAAGATACTCGGTGTGTTTAACGGTCGGGTAGTTGAGGACGCTGATTTCAAGCTTAGCGCAAGCTGCAACCGTGTTAACGTGAAAGATGGACATTTGGAGTCAGTCTTCGTTAAAACCGAGTGCGACCCCTCAGTGGAAGAGATAGAAGCCGCATTCGCCAACTTTAAGGGTGAACCCCAAAAGCTCAAGCTACCCTCGGCGCCTAAACAGCTGATTGTTGTTCGACATGAAAAGAACAGGCCTCAGCCGCGGTTTGACCGTGACACAGGTTGCGGGATGAGCGTGGTGGTCGGCAGGATACGTAAGGATCCGATAATGACATTCAAGTACATGTGCCTCGGACATAACACGGTTCGCGGCGGAGCAGGTGCAGGCATTTTAAGCGCAGAGCTTTACGTCGCTAAAGGTCTAGCATAAACCTCAGAGAGTAACACAATGAAGTCTGGTGGGATAGATGGTTAGGGCAAAAAAATTTCACGAGCCTCTGGAAAACCGAAAAGGCAACTTATTCTTTGACGGTGTTTCAATTAAAGAGTTAGCGCAGAAATTTGATACTCCCCTCTACGTGGTAAGCGAGAAACGCATCAGGGACAATTACAATAGGCTCGTCGACGCCTTAGTCAGCAACTACAAGTATTTGAGGGTCTACTACGCCGCAAAAGCCAACTCGAATCTGACTGTGCTCAAAATTTTGCAGTCACAGGGTGCATACTTGGACACCGTTAGCCCAGGTGAAGTTTTCATGGGTTTAATCACTGGGTACACTCCAGACCGCATCATGTTCACGGGAACCAGCGTTCGAAACGACGAGCTAAAAATGCTTGCAGACGCCAACGTAACCGTAAACATCGATTCACTTTCGGAGCTTGAGAGGCTACTTAAAATTGGGGTTCCTCAGGTTTTGTCGATTCGGGTCAACCCTGAAGTCGGCGCGGGTCACCACACTCACTGCATAACGGCGGGGCCAGACTCTAAATTCGGGCTATGGGAAGAAGAGGCGATTCAGGCTTACGCGATTGCAAAGAGGGCAAGAGTGGAACGCTTCGGCATCCACATGCACATTGGCTCAGGAATTCTAGACGTGGAACCTTACGTGCAGGCGGTTGACAAACTGTTGAGCATAGCTAAACGGGTTCATGACGAAGTAGGCGTAAGCTTCGAGTTCATCGACATAGGCGGCGGCTTCGGAGTTCCATACAAGCCGGAAGAAAGAGAGTTCGATTTGGCAGCCTTCTCCAGCAAAGTGGTGGCGCCCTTCAAGAGCAAGGTCGCTGAGTACGGTTTAGGCAAGCCATTTCTATGCGTTGAACCAGGCAGATACTTAGTTTGCGACGCAAGCATACTTCTGACAACCGTTAACACAGTGAAAACTACGCCCTCCAAAAAGTTTGTAGGCGTAGATGCAGGCTTCAACACGTTCGTCCGCCCCACAATGTATGGGTCTTACCAGCAAATACTGGTCTCAAACAAGTTGGATGCGGCAAACAAAGAAACCTATGACGTAGTCGGCCCAATATGCGAGTCAGGCGACGCACTAGTAAAAGACCGCGAACTGCCAACTATCGAAGAAGGTGATGTGCTAGCAATGCTAAACGCAGGTGCCTATGGTTTCAGCATGAGTTCACAGTACAACGGAAGACCCAGAGCCGCCGAAGTTATGATTAGGCAAGGCAAACCCATGGTCATAAGGGAACGAGAACAGCTTGACAACTTGACCGCTAACCAGCACACGGAAGAGATTACTTGATGCACTTCTGGAAGATGCAGGGCTTAGGCAACGACTACATAGTAATCGACACCAGAAACGAAAAAATAACTAGCAAGAAAGCTGCGGAATTAGCTAAACGCCTTTGTGAGCGCCGCTTCTCAGTTGGTGCAGACGGACTCCTTTTGGTTATGACTTCTAAGATTGCCGATGCTAAGATGAGGATTTTCAATGCCGACGGCTCCGAAGCAGAGATGTGCGGTAACGGAATCAGATGCTTTGCCAAGTACTGTTACGAAAACGGCGTAGTCAAGGAGAAAGAATTTAGCGTCGAAACACTCTCCGGAATCAAACAGGTATGGCTAACCGTCAACAGCGAAGAAGTTAAGGCCGTTAAGGTTGATATGTGCGAGCCGAACTGGGAAAGAAGCTCTCTTCCCATGATTGGGCACGGCGCTTGGGTTGACGAAAAATTGGAAGTAGACGGCGAAGTCTTCAGCGTAACTTGCCTATCGATGGGTAATCCTCACTGCGTCATGTTCGTCGATAACGTGGATGATTTTCCAGTTGACCAAATCGGACCAAAAATCGAGAACCACAAGACTTTTCCTAAGAGAACCAACATTGAATTTGTGCAAGTCCTCGGCAGCAGTCAATTGAAGATTCGCGTTTGGGAACGCGGCTGCGGAGAAACTTTAGCTTGCGGGACAGGAACCTGCGCCGCCGTTGCTGCCGCAAACAGACTTAAAAAAGTCGGAGAAAAAGTTACTGTTCATCTGTCAGGAGGCTGCTTGCAGGTTGAAGTCGCCGGAGGAAGGCTGTATTTGAGCGGTGCAGCTGAAAAAGTTTTTGAAGGAACACTGTTTGGTGAGGCGTAAACATGCCATTTGAATACGCGGATAGAATCAAGCGATTGCCGCCGTATTTGTTCGCTGAGATCGAGAAAAAGATTAAAGAGAAGAGAGCGCAAGGTGTCGATTTGATTTCCTTGAGCGTCGGTGACCCTGACCTGCCGCCGCCCCAATTCGTTATTGACGCGCTTAAGCAGGAGGCAGCTAACCCCAAGAACCACAACTACTCTTTCAGCCAAGGCGAACCAGATTACCGCGAAGCAGTCGCAGACTGGTACAAAAAACGGTTCAACGTCGATTTAGCCCAAGACCAAGTAGTGGCTCTTTTAGGCTCCAAAGAAGGAATAGCAAACATTGCCCGAGCATTCATCAACCCAGGCGAAGCGGTCTTGGTGCCTGACCCAGCCTACCCAGTTTACGCTAACGGAAGCACAATTCTCTGCGACGGAAAAGTTGTGCCCATGCCGCTTTTGGAGAAGAACGGATTTCAGCCTGATTTTGAAGCCATCGACGCCGAAGGAGCAAAAATGATGTTTCTTAACTATCCGAACAACCCCACCGCCGCCACGGTGGACAAGAAATTGCTAGATAAAGCGGTGGACTTCGCCAAAGACAACAACATAATCCTCTGCTACGATAATGCGTACTCGGAAATAACCTACGACGGGTACCGTGCCCCAAGCATCTTAGAAGTTGACGGGGCCATGGATATAGCGATTGAGTTCCATTCGCTCTCGAAAACTTTCAACATAACAGGTGACCGCATAGGCTTCGCGGTAGGAAACAAACAACTAGTCAGCGGCTTAGCTAAAGTTAAGTCCCAGATTGATTCCGGACCTCCCGTGTATACGCAGAAAGTCGCCGTCAAAGCTTTAGCGGCCTATACGAGTAAAGAACCGCCTGATTTCCTGAAGAAAAGCAACCTTATCCTTCAGGAACGCCGCGACCTTCTAGTGGAAACACTGTGTAAAATCGGATACCAATGCGTAAAGCCGAAAGCAACGTTTTACGTTTGGGTCCATTGCTGGGGCGACTCTATGAAATTTGCCTCTAAACTGCTTGATGTTGGGGTTGCCGTGACGCCTGGAATCGGATTTGGGGAATGCGGAGAAGGCTATGCAAGGATAACTTTCACTCAGCCTAAGGAGCGAATAGTTGAAGCGTGTAGCAGAATAAGCAGAGCCTTCTGAAGTAGGGTTTTACAATCTCTTTTCGCATACCCATTGGGTTGCTTAGAGAGGTAACTGTTAAATGCTGGGGCGGTGGACTGGGCAAATCTCCACCGTTAATACAGTATATATTAAACGTGTGCGACATTAATTTATAATGGCTTGGAAAAGAAGGAGGCATACCTATGGAGCGCAGAATAATGTCTTTGGGCAGATCCTCGATGGTGATTTCTCTCCCAAAAAACTGGATGACTCTAAATGAATTAAACAAGGGAGATGTGGTTTCGTACGCAATCCAACGTGACCGGTCATTAGTTGTTTATCCGGGAGCAGAGAAAAAGTCGCCTCCAAAAGAGACAACAATCAAGATCGGACACAGCGATGATGAAACATTAATAACGCAAAAAATCATTGGGTCATTTTTGAACGGCTATTCTGGAATCACGCTATTAGCAGAAAAAATCCTCACCGTTCCACAGAGGAAAGCTATACGGTACATTGCTGGCAGGCTTTACATGAGAATAATGGAGTCGGATTCAAGAGGAGTTTACCTTCAAACGTTAACTGACGAATCAAAAGCTTCACTTGACCAAGCAGTACAAAGAATGCATCTGATATCCTACTCCATGTGTGAGGATGTCTTTAACGCTTTGAAGACCAATGACATCTCACTTGCAAAATCTGTTCTTTCACTTGACGATGATGTGGACCAATTCCACTTCCTTATCCTTAGAATACTGAGGGGCGCGGCTCAAAGCCCAGTTCTAGCTAATGAACTACGTTTGGATCCTGTTGACTGCATGGACTATCAATATCTCTCCGTGTTAATCGAGCATGCGGCAGATTACGTAGCAGATATCGCTAAACACATCATTATGATAGATGGAATAGGAGAGACGATCCCCGCAAACTTGTTGGAGCTCATAGTAGATGAAGGAATGGAGGTAGTCGATTTATACATCAAAGCCGTCAACGCGTTTTTCCAACACGACCTTGACTTTTCAGTGGAAATAATGAAACAAACCAAGAGAATTGAAAAATTAGATCAAGAAATCGCAAATACAACTTTCATAACTAACAGAAAACCCGAGTTAATCTGTGCGGTGTGTTCGATAAGGGAAGACATAAAGAGAATTGCTTTCTATGCTACAAACATCGCGGAAGTTACGGTGAACCACGCGTTCAAAGTTTCATCGTAAAAAAGACCATGAGTCCATAATCCAGTATATGCCTGAGCGCGTAAACAAATTACTGCAAAGGTTTTAGATTTTTTCTTGGAAAAACAAGTACGTGTGCACCGGAAATTCTCAAAAAAATTAGTAGAAGAAGGACACAGTACTAATTTCAGTTGCCCTTCTTCTCTCAACACAAAAGTTTGAAGATTAGCCAATTACCTAATTGATTATGAACTGACTTTTTCTTTAAAAAGAAAGAAAGAACCCTATGCGGGTTTCTTTGTCGATTGATAACTCAACGTCATCGCCAGCTTTGAGGGTAGCAGATCTTTTTCCAGCATCTTTCTTGCCATTGGTAGTGCTACGTTGAAATTGTAGACTTCTTTGCCGTTGCTTCGTGCATCCCGCAACATTTCCTTCTCAACTTTGTGTTTTAAGTCGCCTACGCTTAGCGCGCCGATTACGAATATTCCAGGTAGCATTTCTTTCATGTCATCTTTCAGTTCGATTCCTTCTACGCCGAACGGTGGAACCGCGTTTATGTCAAGCAACAACTTAATGTGCTTAACGTCTTTGAGCATTTCTTTGTCGATGATGCGAACTCCTTTGACTCCTGCGCACATGATTACGTCAGCTTTCTGGATAATTTCGATTTTTGAGGCTGGTGTCGGTGCGAATATGCCCTGCACTTGCACTCCGTGGTCTTTTGCCAGAAGCTTCGCGATGCTTTCTGCATGCTCTTTTCCGTCAGCGCGTTTAGGGTTCAGGCTGGCAATCATTACATTGCAACCCATTTTAGCGAGAAGAACAGCCGCTATTTGTCCAACTGCACCAGTTCCCATGATGGCACATGTTTTCTCTTTTAGCTCTCCAAGTTTGTTTGCAACCAACGCATTTTCTGCTTTCGCAACCATCGCTGCTGCAGTGGTGTAGGCGCCTGCTGGGTCAATGATTATGCTTGTTTTGAACGGTGGGAACATCGAATCTTTAACTGCTTGAAAGACTTCTTCGCTTCGTTCAGCATCTTTTCCACCGATCATGAAAGCTGTATGCTTGACACCTTTGGGTCCCCGGGAAAGCAATGCGTCTTGAGTGATGTTCTTTGCGTCTTCTGGATTCACGTTCTCGTAGGGTATGACTGCATCGTAGCCGACGTCATATGCCATGCAAATGTCAAATGGGCTTGCTTTTACGTCAGTATCTATGTAGAACAGTAAGTATGGTGCGTCTTCCGCTCCTTTGCCCATGGTTGGCTTTACTTGAATCTGGATTGATTCCAGCCAGTTTTCCATCTCATGAGAGGACGGTACTTCAGTGCTTGCCGCGATAACTTTCTTTGAGAGCTTTGCGGTTTCAACTTTCGCGTTCATCGATTCGAGCATTTGCTTTATTCCGGTCATGTGTTCGGGGCTACAGATGTGGAGACAGGTGATTTCTTCTTTTCCTTTGATTTCTCTTGCGTGATTTAGAATACCCATTGTTATCCAGCTTTCTCTTATTGAGAAATTAACTTCTTTCTGGTGCTCTTCTATCTCAAATTGGAGGCTTTGGCCAAGAGCGATCAAGTATTCTTTTTCCATTGAATCGTCTTTCTGCTTGGGCAGAGCGTCCAAAGCTTTTAACAAATCATTTAGTGATTTTACTTTGTTAGTGATTACGTCTCCGATGTAGTCTTTTGCAGTGGCATCGATGTCGACAGCGAAGAAGGGTATGTTGCTTTTACGTAAAATGTCAGTGGTTATGCTTCCGTCAAAGTCTGCCTTAGACCGATTGCCTAATTCATCAGTGGCGAAATCCACGTTGACTTTGCTTACCAAGTTTTCGAGAAACTTGTAGAAACCTATAGAGGGATTGAGCAACGCTTTGGCTGAGTTCGAGTTTGCCGGCGGTTCGGTTACCCAGAACTGTTCATTGTACTCTTTTTCCAGCAGTAAGACGTTGAGTTTCTTCTTTTCTAAAGGTTTTAATTCGAGAGTTTCCATTTTTGTTAACCTCTGCTTCTATGAGAAGAGCAAGCGCGGATATATACTTAGTCGAAATACGCTATGTAAAGTTATATACGATATATACATTTACCAACCTTGCAATATATCAACATATACGACCTATACAGCGCCAACCGGGGACATACCGTGGCGAAAATCTAAAAGAAAAAGGAGTAAAAAAAGACACTCAAGGATTGTTTTGAGTATAGCTTTCTTCGTCAAAAGTTGGTTGAGCCATCAGCTTAGTTTTGTATTTTAGTTTGCCATCTTTAGCATGGGGCTTTCTTAACACTTCATCGGTGTATTTTTCGATTTCACGTGCCTCTTCCGCCAATCTGGCAGCTGCTTGAGCTACCTCGTGAGCCGATGCAACCAGCGGTATGTATTTTTCGCTTTCCTTCTCCATAAAGCAAGCCATTGTGTTTATGTCGGCAACTTTCTCCGCCATACCGTAGGCGGCGATTGCTTTTGCTTTCGCATATGGATTATTGAAGAAAATTTGATCTCTAATGGTTGTAATGTCGATGACTATCTTCGGCAGTATTGGTGGTAATCCAGCTTCGACTGCATAAATTACCTTGTCAATCTCTTGATACACTATCCGATAAACGCCCGTAATTGCGAGGATCTTGTTTATGTTTGAATTGAAAAGCGCCATTTCAATCGGGTCCAAAAATTCCTTTCTCGCCCCGATTAGCGGATCTCCTGTAATTATGATGTAGCCCAAACCTTGCTTTTCAATATCTCCTTTGACACGTTTGCCAGGAGAATCAGTGATGACTATTCCAGGTATCTTTCGGCTTGCCACTGCTTCTCGGGCTTTAGAGGGACCAGGCAAAGCGGTGTTAGGTGATATCATTACCATAACTTCAGGATTAAATTCGAAGATTTTAGGTAAAGCTTCTTCAACATCGTCGGCTCCCATTTTTGAACCCGTTGTTACGGTTCGAACCTTGATGTCTCTTCGATCAGCTAATTCATCCAATAGAAGTTCGAGACAAGGTGACGTCCCGATATTTCCACACTTGAAAATTCCAATCTTTCTCGGAACTGGTTGTTGCTGTTCTGCCAATTTGAACTTACCCCTCAGTAACTAGGATTTTATGCCTCGTCGACATTTAAAAGTTGTCATATTCTGAATTTTCGAAAGCGTTTTGAATTGATCTTTTTCTGTTAAGCGGCTTTTACATTCGGAAAGCAAAAAAGCAAGAACCTGTTTTGAATCTGGACCGAACTCGAACCGTAATTTTTTAATAACTTAGCCTTCAAAGGTGTAGTCAAATAGACTTTGAAAGAGGGTTACATATTGTCGTTAAATGAGAATTTAGAGAAGCTTACCAACGCCTGCGGCGTGACAGGCAGGGAAAGCGAGGTCCGAGAGTTAATGATTAGACTCATGACGCCGTACGTTGACGAGATAGTTGTCGACAAACTTGAAAATGTTATAGGTATCAAGAAAGGAAAGGAAAAATCCACCAAAATAATGCTTGCGGCTCACATGGATGAAGTCGGGTTGATGGTAAAAACAATCACTAAAGACGGATTTCTGCAATTCAGCAAGATGGGTGGGATTGACGACCGCATCTTACCTGCTCAAATGGTCACGGTTTTTTCAAGAAAAAACTCTTTTCCTGGCATAATCGGCTCAAAACCACCTCACATCCAAAAAGAAGAAGAACGCAAAAAAATCATCACTTCAGATGAGCTTTTCATTGATGTGGGAGCAGAAAGCCGTGAAGATGCTTTAGCGACGGGTATTGCAGTTGGTGATCCAATAGGGTTTAACATCAAATACACTTCGTTGGGAAGGGATGTTGCTGTGGGCAAGGCTTTTGATAATCGAGCAGGCTGCGCCACAATGATTGAAACCCTCAAACTGCTCGAGAGGACCGACTACACGATCTACGCTGTGGGTACCGTTCAGGAAGAAGTAGGTTTGCGTGGAGCAGGCACAGCTGCTTTCCATGTTGACCCTGACGTTGCCATAGCCCTCGATGTGACTATCGCTGGGGATGTCCCAGGCGTGAGAGAATATGACACAAGCGTCAAGATGGGTAAAGGTCCATCGGTTACAATTTCAGACTCAGGCCTAATTACTCACCCAAAGGTTCTGCGTTGGATTCTGGATTCGGCAGAGGAAGAAAAAATCCCATTCCAGATTGAAACGGGACTGATGGGGTCAACCGATGCAGCACGTATTTCCTTAACAAGGCAGGGAATCCCGAGTGGAAACATATCGATACCGACACGGTACATTCACAGCCCAGTTGGCATGCTGAGCCTAAAGGACATTGAAAACTCGGCGAAGTTAACCGTCGCCGCCATACAAAGAACATCAAAATACTTCTAAAGGAGGCACAAAATGTCATCATCAAATCAGTTCCCACTGGAAAAGCCGTTAAGACCTATCAAAGCGGATACAACTGCGCCCAAACCGTCTTGCTGACACTTTTTGGGGAAATCGAACCTAACTCTAAAAACGAGTTTATCCCGAAAATTGCCGCAGGATTCGGCGGAGGCATGGGACGGTGCGGTTCCGTTTGTGGTGCCTTGACCGGAAGCCTCTGGGCCGTGGGAATAAAATACGGATCCAATGAGGCAGGTACTGAGAAGCAGGCTAAGGCGTGTGCTTATGCGAATAAGTTGTTCAGGCAGTTTGAGAAGCAACAGGGGACAGTTTTTTGCCGAGACTTAATCAAGTATGACTTGTCTAATCCTGAGGAAGTTGCTAAAGCCCGGCAAGAGAAAGCGTTTGAGAAAGTTTGCGTTAACCTGATCAAGGCAGCGGTAGCAAATTTCGTTGAACTTGAAAAGTGAGCTCTGCAGTGTATCGAAAGTGTTTTTAGCACTTCAGCCTCATTGATAAGGGTGGGGCTTCAAAATGGATACTACTCAGAAATTTGCTGGAAAATTCGAGTTTTTAGAACACACCGCGGACGTTTACATTCGCGCTTACGGAAAAACGATGGAGGAAGCCTACGGGAACTCTGCCCTTGCAATGTTTGAAGTCATGACTGACACGGATAAAATCGCTCAGACTCAGCAGGAAAACTTGCAGGTGGAAGCTGAGGACCAGTACGCGTTGCTTTACAATTGGCTTGAAGTCTTGCTTGTGAAGTTTGAAACTGAAGGAATGCTTTATTCAAAATTTGAAATAACCGATTGGAAAGAAACAGAGGAAAACTTTAGGTTTAAGGCAAAAGTCTGGGGCGAAAAATATGACGCAACAAAGCATCCGCAGAAAGTCGGCGTTAAAGCTGTAACCTACCACAGAATGATGATAATAAGAGAAAAAGAAAGTGCGGTTTTAGAGTTTATTTTGGATATTTAGGCAATCTTGCGTTTTTTCAGTTCCTCAATCATTTTGTCAACAATCGGTTCTGGCGGCTGGTCAAGGCTGGTGGTTTTTGAGACTACGAAGGGCACTTTTTTCTGCTCAAAGTACTCCAAGAGAGGTTTTGCTTGTTCCTGATAAACCTGCAGTCTTTTCTTTATGACCTCTGGGGTATCGTCGGAGCGTTGGTACAGTGGGCCTCCGCATTTGTCGCAGACACCTTCAACTTTCGGTTTCAGGAAGCGGATGTTGTAGACGGCTCCGCAGTTACGGCATATCCTTCGGCTTGATAGTCGCTCTATTATAAGCCAGTCGGGCACGTCAAGCATCAGTACAACGTCAATTTTAGCTATGGCCTCAAGGGCTTTAGCCTGTTCAAGCGTACGTGGGAACCCATCCAAAATGAAACCTTTCCCCTCAGGAATCTTGCTTAAACGCTGCTTCAAAACTTCAAGTACAATCTCGTCGGGAACTAAAAGCCCCTTTTCCACGTAACTTTTAACTTCTCTGCCCAGCTCCGAATCCTGTCGGATTAATTCCCGAAAAATGTCGCCTGTCGCGATCGTTTCAACGCCGAGTTTTTGTTGAAGTCTGCTGGCATAGGTGCCTTTTCCAGCACCTGGCGCTCCAAACATGACAGCTTTCAATTGTCTATTGTCCCCCAGTTAGCCTCTTGTCTATAGGATAAGTGCCAATAATAAGTTTTACGTGCTGTTTTCGGCTTTTACGGAAAAGTTTATGCCAATACAGCGCTTATCAAGCGTAGCAGGGTGAAGATTTGCACACCAGAGCAATTGGGAGAAATCTGTATCAAATTGATTTGGAAACGGGCGGGTTCAAGAATCTTATCTGTAGCTACGTTTTTGTCGGCGCGAAAGTTATCTTGGTCGAGTCGGGACCAACGTCTTCGGTGCCTAAGCTTTTAGATGGGTTAAAGGAGCTTGATGTGAGGTTTGAGGATGTCGAATATGTTGCGGTTACCCATGTCCACTTGGATCACGGCGGTGGCGCTGGCACATTGCTAAAGTTTCTGCCTAATGCAAAAGTGCTCGTGCACCCGAAAGGTATGCCTCATCTGGTTGATCCCCAGCGGCTTTGGGAATCCGCGCAGTCAGTTTTGGGACACGTAAGCGAAATCTTCGGCAAACCGGAACCTGTCCCGAAAGAACGCGTACTACCCGTTTTTGAAGGTTCTTTCGATTTAGATGTCGGCGCAAAATTGCAGGTTTACGAGACCTTGGGGCATGCTTCCCATAACCTTAGCTTCTTTGAAACCTTAAACGACGGCGTGTTCCCAGGGGATGCCGCCGGCACCTATTTTCCCGAGTTTGACTCAGTTATCCCGACGACGCCTCCGCCTTTCCGATTGGACGTTGCTTTGGCTTCTCTGGATAAGTTAATCAGCCTAAATCCAACCGTTTTGTATTACAGTCATTTCGGCATGGCATCCTACGCGGTTCAGCGCCTGATAGATTACAAGGCTCAACTTCAGCTCTGGGGAAGGATTGCGAAGGAAGGCGTGCGAGAACAGCAAAGTTTTGACCAGATATGCAAAAGAATACTTTGGGAAGACAAAGTCATGCATCGATTAGCTGACTACCTAAGCAGACACCCCATTTACTCAGTGACAGCGCTAGGAAACACTGTCCAGGGGTTTGTCGATTACTTCAAAACAATGGAAAATCAACGATTGCCGGAATCAGGGTAAGCAGTCGCCCGGAAAACTTCTGCAAGAATGAACTTCATAAGCGAAAATGCCCGCCTTGACGCCTGGGTCTTCATCCATAATCTTTTTCGTCTCGTCAAGTGTCGCATTAAAAATTGCGATGCCCGAAATGCCACCGCCGTCAGAAACTGGGAAAACAATTGGTAATAGGCCGTCTTTTCTGAGGGCAAAGTTTCTTCGCCCGTGTTCCCACGTGATTTTTTTGGCGTCCTCCCGGTTGCAGTTGGGCCCATCTTTAAGGATTACCAGGCAGTAATGTTTCGTTTTAGCGAGCATTTCCTTCATGAATTCGTCTGTTATCTCAGCCATCTTTCCACCTTCACTGGGATCAATGACGATGTTACGTTCAACTTTTAAAATTCTTGCTGAAAACTGGGAATTGAACCCGTGTGATAGTTAACTTTAAGTCACAACTGTTTTATTTCAGCAATGCCCCATTGGGATTTGGTGAATGGTTTTGGGTGAAAGTGAAAGTAGAAGGGCACCGGAGCAAGTTCCTCTGGAGAAGATAAATGATTATTCCTGGAGCATCCCGAAATACAAGCCGGGGATGCGTGTTCCCGGCATCGTTTTTGCCAACGAAGCACTTTTAGAGAAAATGAAAACTGACAGGACCCTTTGGCAATGCTCAAACGTGACTCAGCTACCCGGAATCTACAAGCATGCGATAACCTTGCCCGATGGACATGAAGGCTATGGGTTCCCAATCGGCGGGGTCGCGGCGACCGATTACCAAGATGGTGTCATCAGTCCCGGCGGCGTCGGGTACGACATAAACTGCGGCGTACGCCTTTTAGCGACAACACTGAATGAGAGGGAGATTCGACCCAAACTGGCGCCGCTGGCTGAAACCATTTTCCGCAACGTTCCATCTGGATTGGGAAGCCGCCGAAAAGACCTTTCAATATCCAACAACGACCTAGACCACCTCGCGGTTGAAGGCGTGAATTGGCTTATCAAACGAGGCTTCGGCTGGCCTGAAGATGCAGACCACTGCGAAGAGAGCGGACGCATGCCAAACGCAAACCCCGACAAAGTCTCCCAAACCGCCAAAAGCCGAGGCTTAACGCAGATCGGCACGTTGGGTTCGGGCAACCACTTCCTGGAAATTCAGAAAGTGGACAAAATCCTCAATCCGAAGACCGCGAAAGCGTTCGGAATCACGGAGGAAGGACAAGTTACAGTTATGATTCACTGCGGCTCAAGAGGCTACGGTCACCAAGTCTGCTCCGACTACCTAAGAGTAATGGAGCATGCAGTCGCAAAATACAAAATCACTTTGCCTGATCGCGAATTAGCCTGCGCCCCCGGTAATAGTAGCGAAGCCCAGGACTACGTGCAAGCCATGGCATGCGCAGTCAACTACGCCTTCTGCAACCGCCACGCAATAATGCATTGGGTCCGCCAAAGCTTTCACGAAGTCTTCCATGAACCGCCCGAAAAATTCGGCTTAAAACTTGTTTATGATGTTGCACACAACATTGCAAAGGTGGAGACGCATAATATCGACGGCGCGGAAAAGAAAGTTTGGGTTCACCGTAAAGGAGCCACGCGCGCCTTCCCAGCGGGTCACCCTGACGTTCCGGCTGACTACCGCTCGGAGGGGCAACCTGTCCTTATCCCCGGCAGCATGGGCACAAGCTCTTGGGTTCTGGTGGGCTCGCAGAAAGCCATGGATTTAACTTTTGGTTCAACCGCGCATGGAGCTGGAAGGATGATGAGTCGGTCGTCAGCCAAGCGGCAGTTCTGGGGCGGAGACATCAAAGCAGGCTTAGAGAAACGTGGAATTGTAGTTCGCGCCGCAAGCACTTCGGTGTTAGCAGAAGAAGCCGACCCGGCCTACAAAAACGTGGATATCGTAGCTGACGTCAGCGACAAAGTCGGAATAGCAACGAAGGTCGCAAGGCTCGTCCCCATAGCGGTGGTTAAAGGGTAAGCTTTAATCGTCGATTCTTTTCATTTTCACTTTTCTTTAGGTCTTTCTCGGAAGGATTTTGGGGAATTATATAACTAGATGTTTTAATAATTTAGTACAAACTTAGTTCGGCAAGCAGGAAAGCAGCCTTTGACAGGTGAAACTAAAGACATCAGGTTTCAATACAGCGGATTCGTAATCTTCGCCATACAGATTTTCAGCGTAGTTACAGGCTTAATCTTCACTCTCCTGCTAACCAGAAACATGACCGCAGACCAGTACGGCGTCTGGACAAACATTTTCGATTACATTGCCTACTTCACGCTCTTCAGCGGAGTATTCCCCTTCTGGGCAACCAGATTCGTGGCAAGAAAAATGCCGGGAGCCATCAAAACAAGCACCATCGCACAGCTGATTTCATCTTTAATTTTTATGGCAGCCTATTTCCCTATAATTTATCTGATTTACACTCTTGCAATAGCACCGGCAATCAAAACACAGGTTCCACCCGTAGATTGGTTGCCGATCTTTTTGATTGCGGGCCTTTACATCGTAACTTTTTACATGATTACCGTTTTCGAAGCTATCTTGCAGCCTAAGCGTCCCCAGACATTGGGATACGGATTGCTGATTGAAGAAATTGTGAAGGTGAGTGTGGCTTTGATTTTGATTTTAGGTTTTCACCAGTTGTTCTTAGGTGCAATATTGGCTTTGGTTCTCTCTTGTTTTGTTCAGGTAGGCTACTATGTTTGGCTTTTAAGGGATGACTTTAAAGGGGAAGCAAACTGGAGCTACCTCAAAGAGTGGTTCAAGGGTTCAACAGTTCTTGCGTTTAACGCCGTCGGCAGCCAGCTTCTATCCTTCGTGTACATCCTGCTTTTCTTTTATGGAGGATCCGATACCAGAGCATATTATCAGGCTGCAGGAAGTTTTACCGCCATAATCGGTTATTCGATTTCTCTGTCCATTGCGTTGTATCCTAGATTGTTGTCTAAGAGCTGTTCGAAAGAGCAAGTTGGCACATCTTTCAGGACCGTGATGATGCTTGGGATTCCCTTAGCCGCAATAACTATTGTTATGTCTTACTCGTTTTTGACCGTTCTAAAAGTCGCTTACGGAGTAGCTTGGCCAGTCCTTGTAGCTCTCTCTATCTACACCCTTTTCGGGTTGGTGACTTCATTTTACTCCAACTGCGTTATGGGTGTGGAGGGCTTTGACGCTGAAGGCAAAATCTCCCTCCGACGCCTTCTCAAAAGCAAAATTTTCATAGTATTCGCGCTTCCGTATCTTCAGGCAGCAATCGCGGTTCCGATCACGTATTTTGTTTTGACAACGTTACCGGTGGCCGGTTCAGTGCAGGCTACGCTGTACGTTGTGTTGATACTCATCGCGGCTCAATTGACAACTTTTGCGGTGCTATACTCGTTTATGCGCCATTCAATCGGGATTCCTGTGGCTTGGGTAAGTATAGGCAAATACGTTTTAGCTTCCGCGTTGACCGCCCTAATCCTGTTTCTGCTTCCGACAACGACTACGTTGCTTTCAACCATTGCCAAAGCTGTTGTAGGCTTCGGCATATACGTGGCCTTTTTGTTAGCTATCGACAAGCAAGCGAGGGAACTAATCAGGCAGGTACTGGATGAATTCAGAGGCAACGTTCGTGCCTTGAGGCAGCTGGCTTCTCGAAGAGAAAAAGGGCAGGTTTTGTCAGGCGAAAACGGCGAAGAGGCAACTGAAAATTAATATGTCTAAAAAACAAGTGTTCTTTAGGCGATTTTCGCTTGCGCTTGATGAAGGTTTGATTCGTCGTGAAGGATGAATGCGGAATCTGCGGCAGAGTTCTAAGAGTAGCTTACATGCGCAAGTGTCAACGGTGCCAAAAACTGTACTGCCGCGACTGCATGGTTCCCGACGTAGCCACTGGCGACCCCACCGCAATGTTATGCCTGCATTGCGCAAGGCGAATCGTGTCGCCGCGGTCCGCCTCAAAGTACGAGGGGCTTGAGCGCCACTTGAAGTTCAGAGCCGCCTTCACAACTACAGTGAAGCTGTCCTTTGCAAGAATAGACGGTTTAATCGGCACCAACCTTCCCATGAGCGCGTATAGGGATGCTGCATGGTGGAGCAATACGTCTTCCAGCTATCATGCTAAGGCTTGGCTGGAGGCGGGTTGGGAAGTGCAAGAAGTCAACCTCAAAGAAGGCTACTCCGTATTCAAGAAAGTGGCAAACGTACCATTCAAGAAAACTAGGCAGCGTAAACTTGAGATAAACAAGCCGTTTACCCCCGTCCCCGTTCACATGCCACGATCCAAGGTGCCGTCCAAAACCAAAGTTTCAAAGCTCTACGCTCGAATCAAGAACATGGAGAGAAATAGGACTGAGGCACGCAGGCAAATAAGAGGTTTTAAGGCCAGACCCCGACATTAGACAAGCTTTTTAGGTCTAGAAGCGGCAACTAACTCTCAAATCCAGATGGTGCATTGGTTGCTAAAACGAACTTTCAACTTGGAAACCGAAGAAGCATATGAAAACGTGAAAACTTGCCTTGTTCAGAAAGGCTGCAAAATTGTTTCTGAGGAACCGCCCAAACACCTCGTCGTCAAGCAAGGGTCGCTTTGGGGAATGTCGCCGATTACAGCCAAAAAAACCGTGGATTTGGCTTTTGTTTCTGTTGATTCTGGAACGCAAGTCGCCAGTTCTTCCCACTTAAGCTCTGACTGGAAAAACCTAACGATAGTCGGCTGCGCCTTAGCTGCTGTTCTGGCTGGTTTATGTTTGTGGATGGCTCTTGACTTAACCACGTTCATAAGTAATGGCAAAGCTTCTTTTTGGAGTTTTTTAGCCTCCGTTAACGGCAACGTGGATGTTTCAGTTGCTCAAAGCTTTGTGAACCTAACCAAAGGCCTAGCTGTGTTCCTTTTGCTCATTATAGTTTTAGAAGCAGCAATAGCCGCTTACGCATACAAGGGAATCGACAAATTCATTCAGAAAACCTTCGACACCCTATCAAACAGCGGAAAAACCTCTAAAGAACAAAAGCAGTAAAACCCGTTTAGGCTACATCTATTTTCTTACCGCAGTTGCCACAGTACGTCGCAAACGACTTGTTGCTTGTGCCGCAGTAAATGCAGAATTTGGTTTTGCCTATTTCTGCCTGCTCCGGCATTCGGCTGCTTGGCTCTGGAGAAACCGTTTGCTGAGGAGCCGTTTTCACTCCGATTCTTACTGGTCTAACAACGATTGCTATTGAGAGACCAATTGCCGTTATGATAAAGACGAATAGTAGCGGGTCTTCTAAAATCAGGTTTAACGAGATGGGTGTTACGGGATGGATTGTGGGTGCTGCAACTGTTGGAAAAGGTTCAGCGGTTTGGTTGGGATTAGGTGTTATCTGTGGCGCGTTTGGGTTGTATGGCGCATAGGACGGGTCGGGCGCGGCGAGCGACAAGGACTGGACATTTACTACGTACTGTTCACTTGTGTCAATCGGGTAGACGTAGGCGCCTACACCGTTAAATTGTGTAGGTAATTGACCGACTGTGAATCCTTCCCCTGTGGTTTCACAGTAATAGTAATCTTGGTTATTGTACGTCCAATATGTGCCTCCGAGGTTATTCCCCAGCACGCCCACCGCCAAGTGGTCTGGAGGATTAATGAACACTACATCGAAACCTAACATCAGCGTTAGCGTCGCAAAAAGAACCGAGTGGCTCTTGCAGTCGCCCACGTTGTCGATTAAGGTTTCAACTGGGAACCTCGGGTAATCTTGGTAGCCTGTGCTGTTAAGGTCAGTTGCATACGGGATGCTTTGAACGAAAGCTAAGGCAAAGTTTGCTTCCTGAAGTGAACTGTATCCTTCAGCTGTGGCAGTTTCGTTTATCTTCTGTGCTAAGTTTTGCATGTAAGAATCGTCCGTGGTGGTAAAGTAGCCGAAACCAGAAAGTTGAATTTGAGACCGCACCGAATCTGGGACCGAAACGTACGCCTCATACAGCGCTACAGGGATGGTAAGGTTCCAAGTCCAAGTTTCGCCGCCGTAGTTCCAACAGAATTCCCTGTTGTAATATTGGGTTTGATCCTGAGTCTGAGCCTTGGCCATTGCAAAAGGCTGAATGGTAGGGTAACAAGCAAGAAATGCAACGACGAATACAGTCAACAGACTCAGCAACTTTCTGCTCGGCAGGGACCTACGCATTCATTCATCAGCATCCCTTAAATGAATCTTAATGTGTTTTTAAAACTATTCCCAAATGTGTTTCAGCCGTGAACTGTTGTACGCGTAGACCAGCTCGACAAGCTGTAGGCAGCCACAGCCAACACGCAAACCAGAACCAAAACCTTCAGAAAAGAGAAGGATTGCAGCATCGACAAAACCAGAACGGCTACCGGAATAGGAAGCAACAGGAAATAAATGAAGCCTATGAGCACAATTCTGTTTCCAACGCTTTCTTTCTTGATAAAACCTCTTCCGAAAAATGCGCCCGCCAACCTTCCGAAGCCGCTTGTGCAAGCTTTACACTTGTAGCAACTGCGGCAACCGAGCCTGCGCAGAATAGCATAGATCACTATGGCGTCCACTATCAGGTAGAGCAAACTGTAGAGCGGAGTGTAAAAGTACACGCCAACGAATGCCAAAAGAACCCAAGCGAGAAGCGCAAGGTTCCCCCAAAGGACAAATTGCCGAGTAAATTCAAGTTTTTCATCGCTCATGCCGTCGCCCCGATAGTTTTACGGTGCATCTCACTTATTAGTTAGCACGTTTTTGGGCAAATTCTGCCTTTGCGCTGGAAAACGGGCTATTTTTGCTTGATTATGCCGTAGCTTTGCTTTTTCCAGGCATCCCTGAACTTGTTGTAGTAATCTATCGGTTGGAAAACAGGTGCATAAACCAGCGGCCACTCCAACCCGCATTTGCAGCAAGCATATACCTTCTTGTTTTTTAAGTCCGCCAGAATCTGCAACAGTTCCTTTCGGCATTTAGGGCAGTAGTAAGGCCCATTAACCATCTGCTTTGCGTCTTTAGTCAGGCATTTTATTCGGCTACTTGGAACTTTACTTGTTCCCTTTCCCATACTCATTGTTGCGACCAATCCAACGTACTAACCATCAACCCACAAAGATATACTATTCCATCTACTCTCAAGATTTCCAAGGAGAATAAGCAACACCTCTAATGCCTGAACCCAGAAAACTTAAATTACGCATGAGCTATGAGCTATTCCAGCGCGGTCGTCGTCTAGTCTGGTTTAGGACATTAAACCGTCTATAGCCAAAGCGGTATGTAAGCCTTCCAAGCTAATGATCCCGGGTTCAAATCCCGGCGACCGCACCACATTTTCTAAGTTGATCTTTGAAAAACAAAAGAAAGATGGGTTTTGCGGAATTCACGCGATTTGAAGTAACGCTTATTTGTTTTTGAACACTAGCGTGCCGTCCTTTTCATCAACAACAATTGTCGAGTTCTTGTCGACTTTTTCCTCCAGGATCATTTTTGATAATTCGTTCAGCAAGTTTTTTTGAATTACTCGTTTTATTGGTCTCGCGCCGAACTGGGGATCGTAACCGGTTGTTGCAATAAAATCGATGGCTTTTTTGGTGAGGGCTAGTTTGATGCCGCTTTTTTCAAGGGTTTTTTGTATGTTTCCTATCTGAAGTTCAACTATTCTTCGGACTTGCTCCCGTGTCAAGGGTTGAAACATGATTATCTCGTCGATACGATTCAGGAATTCTGGTTTGATTGTTTTTTTGAGCAAATCGAAAACTTGCTCTCGGGTGTTATTTAGGATTTCTTCACGGTTGTCCTCGTTTACTTTTTCGAGGTTTTCTTGAATTATGTGAGAACCCAAATTTGATGTCATTATGATTATGGTGTTTTTGAAATCCACCGTTCGACCCTTGTTATCAGTCAATCTGCCATCGTCGAGCACTTGAAGCAATATGTTGAAAACATCCGGATGAGCTTTTTCAATCTCGTCAAGAAGTACAACTGAGTAAGGTTTTCTTCTGACTGCTTCGGTTAGCTGTCCACTTTCCTCATAACCTATGTACCCGGGAGGAGCACCGATGAGTCTTGAAACAGTGTGCCGCTCCTGATATTCAGACATATCGATTCTGATCATGTTATTTTCGTTATTGAATAGGCATTCAGCCAATGCTTTTGCTAACTCGGTTTTTCCAACGCCCGTGGTACCTAGGAAGATAAAAGATCCGATTGGCCGTTTGGGATCCTGCAAACCTGCACGGTTTCTCCTAATGGCATCCGCTACTGCACTAATGGCCTCATCCTGTCCCACAACCCGCATGTGAAGTTCAGTTTCTATGTTGAGCAATTTCTGTCGTTCGCTCTGAAGCATTCGGCTAACCGGGATACCTGTCCAACGAGAAACTACCTCAGCAACCTCTTCAGCGTCAACTTCTTCATTAACCATGGCTGAGTTTTTCTGCAACTCCGACAGTTTTTTCTCTAAAGTTTTGATTGTCTTTTCTGCTTCAGGAATTTTGCCGTAACGAATTTCAGCGACCTTTCCAAGATCACCAACACGGTTTGCGCCCTCAGCTTCAAATTTAAGCTGCTCGATTTCATTCTTTTTTACCTGTATCTGATCAACCAGGTCTTTTTCAGAATGCCATTTAGCTCTAAGCTGATTGCGTTGCTCACTTAGGTTCGCGATTTCTACATTAAGCGATTTAAGTTTCGCCTCATCTTTCTCGCGTTTTATGGCTTCACGTTCAATCTCTAACTGACGAATCTTTCGTTCTATCGTCTCAAGTTCTTCAGGAGCAGAATTTATTTCAAGCCTGAGTTTCGATGCTGCCTCATCAATCAAGTCGATTGCTTTGTCTGGAAGGAAACGGTTAGAAATGTATTTCTGAGAAAGCTCAACAGCGGCAATTATTGCTTCGTCCTTGATTCTAACATGATGGTAGGTTTCATAACGCTCTTTCAGCCCTCGAAGGATGGAAATAGCATCCAAAGTGTCTGGTTCATTAACCATGACTGGCTGGAACCGCCTTTCAAGAGCTTTGTCTTTTTCAAAATACTTCTGGTACTCATTTAGAGTAGTGGCGCCGATTGCACGTAATTCTCCTTTAGCCAATGCAGGTTTTAGAATGTTGGCCGCATCCATTGCTCCTTCGCTGGCACCCGCCCCGACGAGTGTATGAATCTCGTCGATAAATAGCACTATTTCGCCTTCAGCCGAAACGACTTCCTTGACTACGCTTTTCAATCGTTCTTCAAATTCGCCCTTGTATTTGGCTCCGGCGATAAGAGCGCCCATGTCAAGTGAATAAATTTGCTTTGATTTCAGATTTTCAGGCACGTCTCCATCGATTATTCGGCGAGCAAGTCCCTCTACGATTGCAGTTTTGCCAACACCTGGCTCCCCGATCAGAATTGGATTGTTTTTTGTTCTTCGCGATAAGATCTGAAGGACCCTTCGTATTTCCTCGTCGCGGCCAATTACGGGATCCAGTTTTCCCTTTCTAGCCATTTCGTTTAGGTTCACGGCATATTTGCTCAATGAATTATAGGTTTCCTCTGCAGTTTGAGAATTAACAGTTGATCCTTTGCGCATTTGCTTGATTGCTGTTCGCAAATCCTTTTCGGTGACACCGTTATTCTCCAACAATCTTGAAGCAGCGTCGTTAACAGTTAAGATTCCCAGCAATAGATGCTCAATGGAAATGAACTCATCCTTGAATTCTGAAGCCATCTCTTCCCCTTTCTGAAGGGCTCGATTGGAATTAGATGAGAGATATTGTTGTCCACCACTAACTTTAGGTAAGGAATCAATCAGTTTATCAAGTGCTTTTGAAAAAACCTCAACGTTTACATTTAATTTCCTCAGCAAATATGGAACTACATTTTCATCAACCATCAATATTCCTTTCAACAAATGTGCAGGTTCAATTGCTTGATTCTGCTTTGCCGTAGCAATTTCTGTGGCTTTCTGAATGGCCTCTTGGGATTTAATGGTAAAATTGTTCAAATCCATTTATGGCATCCTTCTTTGACGAGTATTCTTGAATTTATGTTTACTTTTTTTCTTTTAAAGTAAACAAATGATTTCATAATACTAGGAGTTAGCAACTGAAATATTTGGTTTCTGGTCTCTAAAAAATCGTCAACTGAGCTCCTGAATGTCAATAAAAAGTGTTTCGACATTAGGAGCTAAGGTTGTTTTTTTGACTATGAGAATTGTGGTTACCTCAATTCTGTTGTTGGCAGCTTGGATTCTGATACTTACTACCAGATCTTCACCAAGATCGCAATAACCAGTTTTCTTTCTTTGCCGTTCGTTTTCATGATTGGGATGGGTTTGCGGCGATGATAAAAGCAAGAAAATAGCCGTCTTTGAACTTTAGGGGAAATCGAGAGCGAAAAGGTGAAAAGGCACTGTGAGAATAGAGACGAAACAAAAGGTGACTTTGAAAATGAGTGAGCAACCCCCGAATATGGCGACCATTCAGCTTAATGGAGAGAAAATGCAGTTTATTTTGAATCAGAAGAACTTTAGCACTGGAAGCAAGGGCTTTCACGCGACTGGAAAGATGCAGGTCGGCGAGAAGAGATATCAGATTAACATTCAACTTGTAGAGATTGGTTCTAAACCGAAAAACAAAGAGGAGAAGGAAAAATAGTTTCTCCAACTTTTATTTTTTGTACAAACAAAAAAATGTCTTTTTAATCACTGTGTGTGCTTTTTGAAAGCGTTGATTGCTTAGGCTAAGACTGAGGCGCTAATTATTGTCACGTTTTGTCGGGGCCTATCGTTTGAGTCTGTTTTTACCGCTGAAATTTTGTCGACCACATCCATTCCCGATGTGACTTTGCCGAATGCCGGATGTTTGAGGTCTAAGAAATTGTTGTTTAGTAGGTTGATGAAGAATTGGCTACTGCCAGTGTTTGGACCTGCATTCGCCATGGCTATGGTGCCTCTGTCGTTGCGGTTGTTGTTTGTGAATTCATCTTTGATGTCAGGTATTGATGGGTCGCCGTATCCGGTTCCTGTTGGGTCGCCGCCTTGAATCATGAATCCCTTAATTACTCGATGGAAGATTGTGTTGTTGTATGTTCCTTTTTGAACTAGATTTTTGAAGTTGCCAGTTGTTATTGGCATATCATTTTTTAGTTCTATTGTTATTTCGCCCATGTTTGTTTGAAGCAGAACTCTTGTTGGCATTTTGGTACCTTCGTTGTTGAGGTAGATGTCAAGAATGTTATTATGTTTATTGCCAACCAGTTTTTCGGAGGTTTCTGGAGAATTTTAAGGGATTTCTCTTGACTTTTATTGACTATTAATGACTATATTTGACTATCAATGATCATTGTTGACTATTACAGACTATTAGTGACCAACCTGCAACCAATCTAAGACCTAAATCAAGAAAGCAGCCCAAAAACACAAAGAAAAAATTCGCTGAACCCCAAAGGGGTAGGTTACTATTTGAGTCAGAAAACCACCACAAAAATGGTTTAATCTGTCGTGAACTAGCTCGTACAATCATTGCCTATACGCCAAATCTTATATTTCAAACGAGATAGATAACCAACCTGACCCGAATGTCGCCGGGAAAATTTACTCTCGAAACAACAGTTGCCTTGGAGAAAGCCAAGGAGGCCGTCTTGAAAGCCCTTGATAACAAAGGGTACAGGGTTGAAGAGGAAACCGACGACAAAATAGTTGCTAAGCACCCGTTCTCAGCTACATGTTACCCCCACGCGGTTGAGGTGTCGCTTGACGTGAAGCCTGGGAAAACAGTTATCTCAGCCTCCATAAATCACCGCGCGGGCGAAACGTACCTTAAACGGCTGTCCGAAGAGTTGGTTACGCAACTTCCGCCCCTGCCGACAAGAGTTTTTAACCTGATGGAAAAACCGGCAAGCCAAGAAGAGTTCTCCTACCAAGCCAAAATGCTAAACCGCACCTTCAACGCTGGCGAACAAGTCATCTGGAGCCACATCGTCCAGAAAGGCGTCTTAAATAAGGAGGTAACTGAAAAATGGTTTATCACCAACATGAGGGCTATCAAGGTTTACCCGGCTACGAAGGATAACCCGCAGGAAAAGTTCACCGCCATGGGCTGGCTTGACCTCTCCGACTCAGTGGTAATGAATCAAATTCATAAGGCTAAAGGAAATCGCGTCGGCTCGTTTGAAGGAAATTCGCGTGAAGGCACATTCGCAGGCGCAGTAGCAGGCATCAGCTCCAGCGTGAGCATGAGTTTCGGAGACCTCGTGTTTCTTCACAACGATCGAGAAGTATTCCGATTTCAAGGCATAAGCGACCCAAATGACGTTAACCGCATGGTCAAAACCCTCAAAAAAGAGTACGATAAACATGGGACCGCATAAGCAAAAAAGAAAACCTTAAATCTGGTTTTCACCCCATAGCTTTCAAATCTAAGCCAAACAGTGACTTTTGATGGAAGAAAAATTCAAAATCTTAGCTTTTGCTGGAAGCTTAAGGAAAGGCTCATACAACAAAGCTTTAGTCCGCGCGGCAGTGGAACTTGCGCCTGAAAACGTTACAATTGAAATTTTTGATTTGGAAGGCATACCGCCATTTAATCAAGATAATGAACGAAACCCGCCGCCGGTAGTTCGAGAATTCAAAGAAAAAATTAAAAAAGCAGACGGACTTTTGATTGCTTCACCGGAGTACAACTATTCTGTTCCAGGGGTTTTAAAGAACGCACTTGATTGGGCTTCAAGACCATTAGAAGATGATGTATTGATAAGTAAGATAGTCGCCATAATGAGCGCATCGACGGGAAGATTCGGCGGAGCAAGAGGGCAATATATCCTGCGACAATCTTTTGTTACCCAAAACATGCGCGCGGTTAATTATCCGGAGGTCATGCTCGCTAGCGCCGCTGAAAATGTGGATGCAAACGGAAACCTAACTAACCAACAAACGAAACTACTTATTAGGCAGTTAATTGACGCGCTTGTAGCCTTAATCAACCAGTTTCAGTGTAAGTCAAAATAAACCGGTTTTTTCTTTTAGCTTCAGCATTTGACTTTGCGAAGCCTTAAAATGGTTAAAGACCACGTTAGGGATTGGGCGCTGACATTGAGAGTCATAGCTGACTTGCACATTCATGGTCGTTACAGCAGGGCAACAAGCGAGCAAATGAGTATTCCAGAAATCGCACGTTACTCAAAAATCAAAGGTTTAAACCTTGTGGGCACAGGAGACTTCACCCATCCGCTATGGCTCAAAGAAATCAAAGAAACCTTAACACCCGAACAGGATACGGGCCTTTTCAAGTTAACAGGCAACGCTGATTCGCCTGTTCGATTCATGCTTACCACCGAAGTCTGTACAATATTCGACTACAAAGGCGAATCCAAAAAAGTCCACCATGTCATCTTGACCCCGAGCATGGAGATGGCGACCCAAATCAATGACCGCCTAAAACGGTTCGGCGACTTAGGGTCGGACGGCAGACCAATCTTGGATGTGTCCGCATCGCAACTTGTTGAGGAAGTTATGGCTGTTTCAGGTGAGAACATGGTTTTTCCTGCGCATGCTTGGACTCCGTGGTTTAGCATTTTTGGCGCCTTCAGCGGCTTTGACACCGTTGAAGACTGCTATCAAGACATGACACGCCACATACACGCGTTGGAAACTGGGCTGAGTAGCGACCCCCTGATGAATTGGCGCATAAGCAACCTTGACAACTACGCTTTGGTTTCGAACAGCGACTGCCACAGTTTTTGGCCGTGGCGTATTGGAAGAGAAGCCAACGTTTTCGAACTTGAAAAATTCAGCTACCAGCAAGTCACAGACGCAATAATAAAAAATGACCCCGCACGGTTCAAGTACACAATTGAAGTTGACCCCGCCTACGGCAAGTACCATTGGACTGGACATCGCAACTGCAAAGTATCCATGTCAGCAAAAGAGGCCATGAAGTTCGGCAATATCTGCCCTGTTTGCCGTCGAAAGCTGACGAAGGGTGTGGAGCAACGAGTCGAAGAACTCGCGGATAGACCAGCCGACTTCAAGCGCAAAGACGTTCCGGGTTTCATGCGTTTGCTTCCGCTCTCCGAAATAATCGCGACGGTGATAGGCACAGATTCTCCCTCGACCCAAGCGGTTTGGAAAAAATATAACTTGCTGATTGAAAAATTCGGCGACGAGTACACAACGCTGATCGATGCACCGCTAGACGTTTTAGCCAAACTGGTTGATGAATCCATAGCCCAAGCAATAGTTAAAGTCAGGAACGGGGAAGCGAAGGTTACCCCAGGGTACGACGGCGTATACGGCCAGCTTGTGTTGGGGGTTGATGCCCCAACAGTTAAGCCTAAACCGTCAGTTGCAACAATTAAGCAACTAAACATGTCTGATTTCTGGTAAGACACCAAAACCCCCTTCTCCAACGAAAGTCAGCAACAAAACGGTTTAAAACCTACGTAAATGTCCTAGTTAAATATCCAACTTTACAAAGGGCAGATAACTTTGAAAGATCTTTTGACCAAAATCAACAACATCGCCACCCAAAAGTTCGGAGCACAATACGCTGAAGCCCGAGCCCAAAAAATAGACAAAACAATGCTGACTCTCAAGGAAGAACGAGTTGAAGCAGCAAAGCAAGGTATTGAAAGCGGCGTAGCCTTGCGCGTGCTTGTGAACGGCGCGTGGGGTTTTGCGTCTGTCGGTTCTCTGGATGTTGCGATTTTGGAGAGCGCAGTTTCCGATGCTTGCAGGATGGCGAAGATGGCGAGTTCGCGCTTGAAAACGCCGATTAGGCTTGCTGAGGCTAAAGTGGTCAATGACAGCGTCAGGTCTAAGCCGAAGAAGAACCCAGCGGATATTCAGATGGAAGACAAAATCAAGACAGCCATGACAGTTAACAGGACTGGCTTGGGCTACGATAAGCGGATAAAAAGTTTCACAATTGATTATCTTGATTTGACGGGAACTAACTACTTTGTGAACAGTGAAGGCTCAAGTATCGAGCAAGACAAGATGTACGTTTGGGCAAGAATCGCGGGTTCAGCGCTCAGCGAGGGCGTGTTCACTTTCAGTCGAGAAGAATTAGGCTCAACCGCAGGCTACGAAGTCTTTGATGAACAGCCGCCTGAGGTTTTAGGAGAAAAAGTCGCTAAACGCGCGATTGAACAGTTGAGCGCTAAATCCTTGAAGGGAGGAAAATTCCCAGTTGTTTTGGGGCCAAACGTCGTTGGGGTTTTTGTTCATGAAGCGTTTGGGCACTTGGCTGAAGCTGACTTGGCTCTTGCAGGTGGCGTTTTAGCAGATAAAATAGGCAGAAAAATCGGGTCTGACCTGATCACTTTCTACGATGACGGCACGATTGAAGGCTCTTTTGGCTCATTCAAATATGACGATGAAGGGGTTCAAACCCAGAAAACATTGCTGATAAAAGACGGGGTTGTCACGGGTTTGATGCATAATCGTGAGACCGCGCAAAAATTCAGCGCTGAACCCACAGGTAACGCGAGGGCTGAAGATTTCAGGGTTGAACCGATCATCCGCATGCGATGTACTTACATGCAACCAAGAGATCACTCGTTTGAAGAGTTAGTTGAAGGAATCAAGCAAGGGTATTATTTCAAGAGTTTCAGGGGTGGACAGGCGAACCTTGACGGCACTTTTCAAGTCGGCATCCAAGAAGGCTACGAAATAGTCAACGGCGAAGTCGGCACGCCGGTGCGTGACGCCTCAATAAGTGGAAACACGCTTGAAACCCTGAATAAAGTTGATGGTGTCGGGAAAGATTTCCTGTTAGATCCTGGCAGATGCGGGAAGGGGCAAACGGCTTTCATCTGTGATGGTGGACCACACATTAGAGTTAAGGAGGTTGTTGTCGGTGGCAGTTCTTAAGAAAGACGTAATGCTAAGTTTAGCGGAAAACACTGTAGCTAAAGCTTTGAAGAAAGGCACTTTGGAAGTCGAGGCTTATGTATACGAAGGGCAAGCAACAAACATCGGCATCGAGATAGGACAAGTCAGCAAAACGAATAGGATAATTGACCGAGGCTTAGGTATCCGTGTTGCGGTCAACAAAGCAGTGGGTTTCGCTTACACAAACGTCATTGACGACACAGACGCCGTTGACAGCGCAATCGCTAACGCTTTAAGCGCTGCAAAAGCAAGCAAACCCGATCCTGACTGGAATGGACTACCGCAGAAAAAGTCTTACGCTAAGCTGGAAAAAACGTTCGACGACAAAATTGTTGAGCTTGAGTCAGAGGAACTGGTTGATGTGGCTTCCGCCATGCTTGACGCGGCAAGTCAAGTTGACAAACGCGTCTTCCCAATCGAGGGAGGAGTAGGCAGCGCTTACATTTCAAATGCCATCGCCAACTCAAACGGAATCTCAGGTTTCGACAAAGGAACAGTTATCGAATGCAGCATCGCGACTTTGGCGAAAGAAAACGACACGGTCACCCCTGTCTGCTTTGAATTTAACGCCTCACGAAGCTACGAGGTGGATCCAGCTTGGGTTGGGAAAGAAGCAGCAAAACTTGCCATTTCAGCATTAAAAACTAAGTCGGTTGAAACCAAATCTACCACCCTTATTCTTACCCAATTCGCATTGCAGGACTTATTTGCGTATACGCTGATAAACGCTGTCAGAGGTGACAGTGTCCAGAGAAATCAATCTCCGTTTAAAGGGAAAATCGGACAGAGAATCGCTTCTGAAAATCTCACAATTTACGATGACGGTTTGTTCCCCGGCGGGCTTCGCACTTGGGCTTTCGACGGCGAAGGAGTGCCTCATCAGAAGACAGCGGTAATCGAGAAAGGAGTACTGCGTAATTTTCTGTATGACAACTATTCGGCGAAGAAGGAGGGCAAAGACAGCACGGGAAACGCTGGACGCGCTGGATACCTGTCGACTCCCAGCATCGATACCACAAACTTCCACATACTACCGGGAAACAGGACAGGCGAAGAGATGCTGAAAGAAATTAACGACGGCCTAATAGTATATTACCTGCAGGGCGCTCACAGCAGCAACCCTGTAAGTGGCGAATTCTCAGTCGTTGCAACTCCAGCTTGGAAAATAAAGAAGGGCGAAATAACCCACTGCAGCAGAGGCGTCATGTTGGCAGGCAACATTTTCGAAGTACTCAAAAACGTAAGCTTAGTCGGCAACAATGAGCGACAGATGGGACAGCTGATTTCCCCGTGGGTTCAAGTTGAAAACGTGAGAGTTATCGGGAAGTAGCGTTTACGCCCAGAAACTCTTGGAGTACTCGCCTAAAACTCCCTGATATATTCCACGGGTTTGGTCAGCGATTTTTCTCCAATCGTATCTTTCAAGAACCTCCCTGTACGCGTTTTCCTTTATGCGTTGGCTGTAGGCGTCGTCAAGCAACACCTTGTTTATTCCCCACGCTAAGGAGTCAGGGTTGTTTGGGTAAACTTTAACTCCTGTCACGTCATGCTCGATGATTTCAGATAAGCCGCCAGTATCTGAAGCGACAACTGGGCTTTTTGCCGCCATGGCTTCCAAGGCTACTATTCCGAAGGGCTCAAAAAGCGAAGGAACCACGGAAACGTCAGCGCATTGTTGAAGTTTCAAGAGGCTTTGCTCGTCGAGGAAACCTTCAAAGAGAACTTTATGCTCAAGCCCCATGCTACGCACGATGTTTAGAAGCTGCTCTTTCATGTAGCCGCTACCGACAATTATGAATTTCGCGTTGACCTTAGCCAAGATTTTTGGAACAGCGTTGATTAATATGTGGATACCTTTTTCGTAAACTAGCCTGCCAACGAACAGCACTATTTTTTCTTCTTGAAGCGCGAATTTGCTTCTGAAATCTTTCAAGCCGTTGCCAGCGCCGTTTACGTAGTTTTGTGTGTTTACGCCGTTTGGAACCATCACAAGCTTGTCGTTTGGAAGCCCGAAAGCCCATTTAACGTGTGAAATCATGTAGTCACTGCAGCAGATCACCTTCCATGCTTCGTAAGTTAGCCAGGCCTCAGTTTCATGAATCATTTTTTCCGTGGTGGTGTGTAACCCGTCTCTTCTACCAATCTCAGTTGAGTGCATAGTGACCAAAAGCGGTTTACGGAAAACATGTTTGAGCCCTATTCCGGCGTTTGCCACCAACCAGTCGTGAGCGTGGAAAACGTCGATTTTTCCATCGATTTTCTTTGTTAAAGCCGCGGTTTCCTTTTGCATGTTAAGGTTCATTAGATACACCCAAGTGGCGAAGTCAGGCGACGGGTTCTTGTAGGAGTCAATACGGTAAACCTCTACGCCGTCGATCACTTCATGAGCCGGCGCGTCAGGAAAATCGCATGTTACAACGTAAACTTTTACTCCCTGTTTCGCCAGGCTCTTAGATAAGAAGTAGACATGGGGCGAAATTCCTCCGATAACCCTTGGGGGAAACTCCCAGCTAAGCATCATAACCGTTAGGTCGTCCTTCATTAACTCTTCAAGCCTCCAGAGATACCGCTGTAAAGTTCGAGAATTTCTTTTATCCAAGAATCTGGGTCGGTTGAAACTACAAGTATTTTTTCTTGGGGAACCTTGTAAATTCTAATGATTTCGTCACGCATCCATTCGGATTTGACGCTGACTTTTTGTGCCTCGTAAAAACCCAGCCATTCTATGCTTTTAATCGCCATGGTGTAGGGTGTGCTTAGGCCTTGGGATCGATGATCTTCTAGACTCTCAACTGAGTAAACAAAAGGTATGTCTAACCCGTTTTTCAAGGTAACTGCTGCTGGAATAAAATGCCAGTCGAAAACGTCTATTAGATCAATTTGTTTTTTGGCTTGATAATAAATGTTGGCTGCTGCTCGTTCAACTTCTTGGTTAAGGGTTAAGTCCCAAGTTAAGACTCCAATATGAGTTCTGACTGGGTTTGACACTCGGACAGTTTGTACGCCTGTTGATTCCTTGACGGAACCGGTTGTGGCGTCGTCGTAGGTTACGACGTAGACTTCGACGTTGTTGTTGGCAAGTAGATTTGATAAGGATTTTACATATTCTGCGAGTTTACCTATAACCCTTGGCGGATACTCCCAAGAGAAAATGATGACACGCATGTTTCCACTACGTGAAAAGCGAGCAGACTTTAATTATTCCTCTTCCAGTGAGATAGTACCGTTTCTTTCCTTCATTATCATAGAAGCTTTCTGCAAAACCTTCAGACTTGTACTGATCCAGAATGTTTTCGATTTCGGTCGGGTCTTTCTGCATAAGTCTTGCTACTTCTTCGCCTCTTCTCGCCAAGTCAGCCGCTGTGGCGCATAGATTATGCAGTGTTTGCAGGACTTTGTCTGGAAAGGGAAGCTCGTCTCTCATTGATAATGCACCGTAATTAATAGTGTGGCATCGCTTATAAACGCGTTTCCTAGAATAGCTTGGTGGCTTCCTGCGTTTGCTTGTTTAATGTCGCATAACGTTTTTTTGCGAAATTCAAGATGGTTTCTCTAAGTTTTTCGCCTTTTTCTTTTGAATCTTTAAGCGGTTCTAGTTGCGTTGCTAGTTTTTGGTCTTTAAGCGAGTTTTTCACCCAGCTTTCGAAGTCTCCGTTCTCAGTGTGAAACTCGATGGCTTTCGGGTTGAGGTCGCTGACGGCTTTAATGAAACCTTTGAGGCTCCAGGCCATAGTACCCGTGTAATATTCCTTTCCGACTCCTGTGTAGAACAAGAAGGGTTCGTTTGCAGCTAAGATGAACAATCTGAGTCTGGCTTCAAAATCGTTTAATAGGGTTTGGGCTACTGCGAAGGCATCCATGGGGGATTCGTATGGGCTGAAGTATGAGTGTACTTCACCTGGTCCTCCGCCTGCGGTGAACATGTAGTATAAGTGGTCACTTGTTTGGAAGTCACGCCACAGCCTAAGCCACTCAACATCGTCTGCTTCTTTGATGAATGGCTCCAAGCGTCGCAGCCCTGTGTAGTACGCCCACTGCATCACGTTGCCCAACCAGCCCGTCTGATCCCTCTGCACATCTGCCCACGAAACGGTGCCTTGAGCTTCAGGCACATCAATCTCACCCGAGGTTTCGTGATTTGCAATAACTTCAGAAGGGGTAGCCATCTGCAGACTATCAAACTTGAGTATCTCGTCTGGAAGGTGCTGCAGGAAACTGTGTATGCCGGTTTCAGGCCAATGATGCTCTCCGAAGGTTTCGTAGTCGGGGAAAATGTTGATGCATTGTCCCGGAGCGCTAGCCAGCCAACCTGCGTATTTGTCAGCTGTTAATGGCCACTCGGGCCACCATCTTGCTGAAAAACGAAAGCCGATGTCGTCGGTGAGCTTGTAGTTTCTGAGTAGGACACGGATTTTCTTTGTGCCTTTCGGAGTGTATACGTAGTTGGGGGATTTTTCGCCCAGAATTTTCTCGACGCCTTCAGTGTAAATGCCTTTATAGCCTAAGGCTTCAACCGTTTTTGCAATTGTGTTATTGTAGAGTAATTCGGTGTTCTCGAAAACGCTCGGTGTGTAGCCAAGCAGGTCTTTCACAGTTTGCCTATGCTTTTTCGCCTGTTCAATGAACTCGTCTTTGTCCGGGTAAAGGCTGGCGATGGAATGGTAGTAGGTTTGGTTTAGGAATTCTACGCGTTTGGTTTCGGCAAGTTGCCTGAAGGTTTCCAAGAGGTCTGCCTCAAACATTTCGCATTGTTCGAGGAAAACACCCGAGATGCTGAAGGAGACCTTGACATGTTTGGTGTCGTGTTTGTGCTTGTCTATGGAGTCAAGCAGGATCTGGTTTGAGGGAAAATAGCATTTGCGTGCCGCGCGCTTGAAAATTTCCCGGTCGCTTTCGTTGTCAAAGTAATAATCGAATAGTTCGCTTTTGCTAAGTCGGCTGAAGATTTTGCCTTCCCAAAACAGCTTGCGCTTCAGCCTGTGCGGCTGATGCACCTCAAACGTGAAAACTACATCCGTCATGACACTTCGTCCTAAATACAAATATCTTGGGTACCTATTTCTGATTTGCCATTTTCCCAGATAAAAACTATAGAATTACTTTTCGAAACCGTTAGTGTACGGTTTTTTGCTTAAATATGACGCACTCCTGCCTGGTACAGCGCGGGTTCTAGGCTTGTTTTGGGTTGGTTTTTTGGTTTGGGGCGTGGATTGGCTACAACTGTAAGATAGAAAAAGCTAAGAAAAGAGCAAAGAACATTAAAAAGCTAGAAAAGATTGTGCAAAGAGCGAGGTCAAAGAGTGCTCATTTATTGCCTTTGGTTTTTCTTCATGAACCCTTCCAGCAAGTTGAACGCTTCTTCAAGCTCGGCTATCGGCGGCAGAAAAACAGCCCTTGCATGTCCTTTGCCGTAAACGGGGTCAAAGCCTGAGCCGTTCACGATGAGCACGCCAGTTGCTTTGAGCAGGCTAACGACGAAGTCCATGTCGGTTTTCCATGCTGTGCCGATGCCTTGGATTTTTGGGAAGATGTAGAATGCTCCTTCAGGTTTGGTTGTGGTTACGCCTTCGATTTCGTTTAGGCGCTTCCACGCGAAGTCTCTTCGCTGCCTTAGGCGGTCAACAGTGTCCTTTACCAAATCTTGCGGTCCGTTAAGAGCGGCGTTCGCGGCTATCTGCACAGGCGTGTTTGCGCAGATGCGGATGCGGCATTCTTTCTCGACGCCTTCTTTGAGCGCATCGAGTTTTCTGCCTTCACCTTTAAAGTACATGTAGCCGAGACGCAAGCCTGTCATCTGGTAAACTTTGCTAAACCCGTTTAACCCGACAACCGGCACGTCTTTTGAGATGTGGGCTGCACTGGCGAATTCTTTCTCGTATGTTAACTGATCGTAAATCTCATCGGATAACACGGGCAAGTCATGTTCGCCCGCAATATCCAAAATCTGCTTGACCATCTTTCTATCGTAAACTGAACCCGTCGGGTTGTTTGGGTTAATTACTACGATTGCCCGGGTTTTTTTGCTGATTTTTTTCCGCAGGTCATCGATGTTGGGGTGCCAGCCTTCCTTCTCGATTGTCTCGTACGAGACTGGGGTACCTTCGAAAAATCTTGTATATGAAATGTAGGGCGGGTAAGTTGGACCTGGAAAAAGGATTTCATCGCCTTTTTCAACTAAGGCGCCAAGAATCATCTGAATTCCTTCAGAAATGCCCTCTGTTATCAGCACCTTGTCTGCGGTAATGTTTACGTTGTTGACTTTTTTCTCTTTTCTGACGATGGCTTCTCTGAGGTCAAGCCTTCCCTCTGAAGGTGAATAGTAATTATCGTCTTTTTGAACTGCCTCGCACAAGGCGTCCTTGACGTTTTGCGGAGTTTTGAAATCGAAGGCGGCGGGGTCCCCGATGTTTAAGTAATAGATTTTTCTACCGTCTTTTACCAACTGTGAAGTGTATTCTATCACGTCCCTTATAGCGTACTCAATATTTGAGGCTCTGCTTGTCACTTTGACGCCCATTCATGTTACCTGTCACCCAAACACTTGCGAAGGAAAAAATAAAGGTTGCTAAGAATGATGCTACGACTTGCAAGCTCTTTCGTGGTCAACGTTAATTTGAGTCAAATTTTCAAATTTCCACGACCGTTCTCATTTAAGGATTCTGTAGATATAGATTTGACAAAAAGCAAAATCGTTCCCCAGCAAAAAGATGAAGTTTGGCTGATTTTTCAGCGGGGCCACGTGGCAATTCAGAAGAGCCTTCGGTCAATATGAACGTGCAAAGTACACCGTATCCTTGGCTTTCTTCCCGCAGTAAATGCAGTCAGTTTTAAGCTCCTCTTTCTCAAATGGCAACACCCTAATGGTTGCACCTGTCTCGTCTTTGATCTTGGCTTCACATTCCGCGCTACCGCACCAAGGTGCCTTCAAAAAGCCGCCTTTGTCACAGAGCACTTTTTTGAATTCCTCGTAGCTTTGGACAATGCTGGTTTGGTTTTGCATCAAAACCTTGGCTTTAGCGAACAGGTTTTCTTGGATTTCCTGCAGAAGCCTCTCTGTGGCTACTGGGATGTCTGCTTCTTTAACTGGGGCTTTTTGGCCATTGTCCCGTCTTACCATAACGACTTGTCCTTGCTTGAGGTCACGCGGGCCAATCTCGATTCTTACTGGGACACCTTTGAGTTCCCACTGGTTAAACTTCCAGCCCGGCGTATACTCTTCGCGGTCGTCCAAAATGACGGTAAAGCCCTTAGCTCTTAGTGTTTCAGCTATTTCTCTTGCCTTGGCAACAATCATGGCTACTTCGGCAATTTTGAAGAGAATCGGGACAATGACAACTTGCGTGGGTGCAACCTTAGGCGGGATAACTAAGCCTTTGTCGTCGCCGTGAACCATAACCATCGCGCCGATGAGCCGTGTGCTGATGCCCCAACTGGTTTGCCAAACCTGATGGTCCATTTTGTCCTCGCCGATGTATTTGACGTCGAATACCTTGGCGAAGTTCTGTCCAAGGTTGTGGCTTGTTCCCATCTGCAGCGCTTTGCCGTCAGGCATCATCGCTTCCAGCGACGTTGTGTAAACTGCTCCAGCAAACTTTTCACTTTCGCTCTTAACGCCCGCAACGACTGGGATGGCAAGGTAGTTCTCCATTATGTTTCGGTACTCACTTAGGGCATACATGACTTCTGCTTCGGCTTCTCCTTTGCTGGCGTGGGCGGTGTGGCCTTCTTGCCAGAGGAACTCTCTTGTTCGCAGAAAGAGCCTTGTGGATTTTGTTTCCCACCGAACAATGTTGCACCATTGGTTGATTTTGATGGGTAGGTCTCGCCAGCTTCGAATCCACTTTGAAAACGCGGCGTAAATTATTGTTTCGCTGGTAGGTCTGATAGCCACTTTTTCTTCAAGCTCGTTGTCTCCGCCCTGGCTAATCCAAGCGACTTCAGGCGTGAAACCTGCAAAGTGCTCAGCCTCTTTCTTGAGCAAGCTTTCAGGGATAAAGAGGGGAAAATACACGTTACGGTGACCAGTAGCTTTGATTCTTTGATTGAAAGTTTCTTGGATTTTCTCCCAAATAGCGTAGGCGTCCTCGCGGATTATCATACAACCCTTAACAGGCGCGTAATCTGCAAGCCCAGCTTTCAAAATGACTTCCACGTACCATTCAGAGAAATCTTCACTTTTCTTTACGGTAACTCCAGTATCCGACATGACTAATTCTCTTCTTCGCTGTCTTTACGCCTACAGAATATAAAACCGTAACGGAGCAACAGACTACGATTAGATCAAAAACGAAAAAGAGATGTTTATTTTATGTGTTTTTGAGGGTAGTCTTTGCATTCGTAGATTCTCAGTTGCCTCTGCGGTTCGATGCGGCATCTCTTGCGTGCGTTTTTGCGTCTTATCAGTGGGGCAAGTTGAAAGAAGGGACATTTGGAACAAAGGGTACTCGTGCATGTGCCTCCGCTTACCTAGTCATCATTCTTCTGAACAACGGGACCGCGATTGCAATCATGACTGCACCGAACGCTATAAGGATTATCAGGTCCGTCGAGATAGCAGATACACCTGCACCTAGCACCATGACTTTTCGCATTGCGTCAGCAGCATAAGTTAACGGAAGGAATTTTGCTATGTCCTGCATGTACCAAGGCATCTGCTGTAGTGGGAACATCACACCGCTGAGGAACATCATAGGGAACATAAGTGTCATCATCATCATCTGCGCGGTCTCCTGATCCTTAGCGAGGGACGTCAAGACGATACCTAAGCCGACGAATGAGAATACGCCCAGCAACAGCAAAGCAATCACGAGGATTATACTCCCATGTATCACGACGCCGAATATCCCTAGAGCCAAAGCCATTATTATGACACCTTGGATTAATCCACGACCCGTTTGGCCTAAAGCTTTTCCTAGGATGATAGATAACCGGTTGATTGGAGCAACCATCATGCCGTCCATTGTACCGACTTCTCTCTCTTGAGATATCGCAACAGGCAATCCTGTCATGACGCTCATCATAACTGTCAACATAACCATTCCAGGGGCAATAAAGTTGAAGTAACTTGGGTTTCCAGAAACGACGCCTTCTGTCTTAACTGTGTAGGGTTGGACCATTGCAAGAGAATTACTTGCCGTAACGTTTGATGAAAGAGTTTGAACATTATGCTGAGCGAGTATTGTGCTCATCTCGCTGAACACCCCTGACAAAGAAGCCTGCAATTCCTCGGAAATTGTTGGGTTGGATTGGTCAGTCATGATCGTCAACGTGCCCTGTTGCCCGCACATTATGCAGGTGGAAAAATTGCTAGGGATAATTATGCCGCCATCTACCACTCCGTTTTGAATATCAGTTTTGAGGTTAGCTACGCTTGTAACGCTGGTCATCTTAAGCATGTGCGTTTGAGTGTTGATCTGTGTTAACCCCGTGATGAAGGCTTGGCTCGGAATCGTGACGTTGTTAAAGCCTGAGTCTTGATTTACCAAGCCGACGGGCATGTTGCTTATTGTGGTATTGCCGGACGGGTAGATGAAGCCGATCATGGCCATCATGAAAAGCGGCATCACTATGAGTAAAATTAAGCCTAGTCGGTTTCTGAATAGTTCAGTTAGGTCTTTCCACGCGATTCTGCCCGAATGAGAAATTAAAGATTTTAGGGTCATGTTTTATCACCTAATCCTGCTTGAGGATTGTTGCCCAAAACGCTTATGTTCCATAGGTATTTTCTCGGTTGCGCTATCTCTTACCTGATGGCCTGTGATGTGAAGGAACACGTCTTCAAGGGTTGGCTGCAGATTCTCCATAGAACTTATTTTCCCGCCGTTTTCCCGTATTGCATCTATGATGTTGTCAAATGCATCGTTCCCGTGAACCAAGATTTTAAGTTCGTTTGCACTCTCTTGAGTAACGGAATCTGCACATTGAAGCGCCTGAAGCTTTCCTAAAAGGTCTGGGGAAAGATTAATTATATTTAGTTTTATTATGGCTGTATCCGCTCCTGTTATCATCTTCTTCAAGTTCGGTGACGTGTCTAACGCCACAATTTTACCGTGGTCCACAATGGCTATACGGTCACACAGCAGGTCAGCGTCAACCATCATGTGGGTCGTTAACACAACGGTTGTGCCGTTTTCCCTGTTGAGCTTCTTGATGAATTCACGAATCTCAACGGAGGACTGGGGATCTAATCCCAGCGTTGGCTCATCCAAAAAAAGCACCTGCGGCATGTTCAGCAGAGCCCGAACCACGTTCATCCTCTGCCTCATGCCTGTCGAGAACGTGCCGACTTGACTGTTCTTCCACTTCGTAAGTTGAACCAGCTCAAGCAACTCATCTATTCTTTTGTTTAAGGTGGGTTTAGGGAGGTCGAAGAGGCTTCCGAAAAACACCAAGTTTTCTCTCGCCGTCAAGCGGTTGTACATAATCATTTTTTCGGAAACTATACCGATCAGCTTCCTAACTTCCGTGTCATCCTTAACTATGTCGTGACCACCAATAGTTGCCGTCCCATCTGTTGGTCTAGCCAACGTGGAAAGCATGCGCAGAGTTGTGCTTTTGCCCGCGCCGTTTGGGCCTAGCAAACCGAAGATTTCTCCTCGTTTGACGTCGAATGAGATTTTGTCTACCGCTGTGAATTCGCCGAACTTTTTAGTAAGGTCTTTTACTTCGATTATAGAGTCGCTTGACATGGTGGTTCCTCTACGATTGGATATTATTCAGTGCAATATATTGCGGTAAAATATAAGTATTACCCAAATACAATATAGATTTGAAGCACGATGGCAACAGAAAAAGAAGAAAAAACAACGGAAAACTGGATGAAAGAAGCACAGAAGGGCTACATACGGATGGGAGTCCTAATTCTCCTTAACAAGAAACCTTCTCACGGCTACGAAATCATGAAGGAAATCAATAGCCGAACCAAAGGTTTCTGGCAACCCACCGCCGGAGGCGTATACCCTATCTTGCGGGATCTAGAAAAATCAGGGTACATCGAAGGAGAATGGCAGCTTAACAAAAACCGCAAGATAAAACTTTACAAAATCACTGAGCCAGGAGAACTTATTTTAAGACGAGCCATCGTAAAAGAAGCTGAAATCTTGGGTAACGTCGGCAACCTTTTCCGAGAATTCGCCAGAGACGTCCTCAACATGGAAACCGTCACGATTATGCCAAACATGCATTCTCCTCTCGCAACTTTCTTAAAAGAGACGCCGGACGAAGAAAACCTCAAACAACTAGAACAAGAGCGAAAACACGATTACGAAACTTTCAAAATGATGCAGAAAAAAATAGAAATGATCGATAAACAGATTAGAGAAATCAAGAAAAAAGCAGAAAATACTTCTTCCCAAACACAGCTATAGCAATAGGCGGAAATTTATTTGGAAACCGCTTATAACAACCTCTCAAAAAAGTTAAATTGATTGATAGATGAACGTTAAGCATACATTTTCGTTATCGACAAGAAATATTGGGAGACCTTCGCGACCGTAGCAAAGCCGTCGGAAAAACGCAGGCTTTTGTGAGGAAAAAATCAGGTTGGACCCAAATAGGTCGAGAAGTTGTTGTTTTAAATGGTGGGAAAGAATCAGGTTTTAGGATCTGTGGATTTTATTTATCGTTTGGCTTGAAAGCTTTGAGGATTTATGGCTGAAGACGGCGAACTGTGTTGCAGTTTGTGTAAACAATTAAATGTGTGACATGGCATTTGCTAAGTGAGAAGTGACCTGAATGTTCCGCGTTAGAGTTAACAAAATCGAGTCAAACCGAGACTTGGACGGCAATCTTGGAAAACGAATCGAGTTGCTTGAGGAGCGAGAAGTCAACCCATACGTTCTAAGGCCACAAACGGACGAAGCTAAAATGGCGCAAGATATAATGCAGGCACTACAACAACAAATGCCTTTCCTACCGCAAAAAGCCCAGCTTGCCACACCGAAAATCATCCTGTTCCTGACAGAGCAGGAATACGACAGTTTAGGAATAAGCTTTGACGTAAACCAAGTCTACGAAGTCGCACTGCAAAACCAAGCGATCTGCTTCAGGAAAGTTTAAGAATTTCCTTTCTTATCTGCCGCAACGCAGCATGTTTTGGATGAAAAGACAAAACAAACATCATGCTTCTCAACTTCGAGCTTATCTCCTCTAAACCAGACATTTTTCCTTCATCACAGTAAAGCGGAATAGGCTCGCTGTCGCCGTCATCTTCGTAATAAACGTAGATCGGCGTTGCAGCCCCGCTAAGCTTTACCATTTCGAAGTTCAGATTTAGCCGTTTAGCCGTTTGCTGAGTGGCGGTTCTAACTGACTCCAGCCGTTTTCGCTTGGGAGAGCCGCTTGGGGCGTAAATCATCAATTTTCCGCTGTTCTCTTTGAATATTACTTAGTCACCACCGCCCATTTTGCTCAGAAAGTTCTTTTAAAGCACGCTTTGAAGCGACTGTCTGGGGCAGTGGAGGGGTGACTGAAAGTGAAGGCATCTAAGAGGTTGTTATTGTAATGCGACAACAACATTGGCTTAAATGTAAAGAAAAAATCTCTTACTTAGTGTGAGGCGAAAAAAATGGCGATTGGCGAAAAACTATGGGAAGGCAAAGCCAAAAGTGGCGCGGGCTTCATAAAATCTGTTGGAATTGACGGCGTTACTTCAATCTTTACCTTTACGGCTCAAATGAAAGGTATGAGCAAAGCCAAAGGCGCAGACTGCAACCTTAATGTGACAGGCAAGAGCATGATGCCTCCTAAAGGCATCGGTTGGTCGAAAGATCAAGGAATGCTCATGACGATGACTGGCGATATGGGCATAGTGAAAGGAGTTAGCATGATGAAAATGGAGATGGGTAAAAACCCGACAGCCGTAGGTTTGTGGACCTTCATGACGATGTCAGAAAAACTAGGCTGGCTCAACGACACTATTACTATTGTCACTTTTGAAGCGACTGACCCAATGTGGAAAGAAATCAACATTGCAATCTGGGAATGGAAGTAGAAAAGTAGGAGCTGATTTTGACGCAGGAAGAACATTGGCAGATGCCTGATTGGTGGTGCCGAAAAGAGCGCCCAGCAAACGACGAAACATATTTTGAGAACATGTGCCGTGTGATTTTTCAAGAAGGCTTAAACTGGCATGTAATCGACAACAAGTGGCCGACAACACGGAAGGCTTTCGCGAATTTTAACATAGACAAAGTTGCAGACTTCACATCATCAGACGTTGAACGCCTGCTGAAAGACGAAGGCATAGTGCGGAACCGATCCAAAATCGAAGCAATCATATACAACGCCCAAGGATTCAAAGCCATAAAACAACATTTCGGATCATTCCAAGCCTACATAGACAGCCTAGACAAATCCAACAACTACGTCGCAGCCGTGAAAGACCTGACGACCAAATTCAAACATTTAGGTCCACCCTCAGCAAGCCTATACTTATACACCATAGGCGAAAAAATAAAAGCGTGGTAAAAAAAACAAATTTTCTCCTTTTTCTTAATTATGTTTTTAAATTTGCGCAAACCAGTGTAAACTGGGAAAGAACCATGGGCAACGTCAGGGCGCATGTATTTGTCAGCGGCTTAGTTCAGGGAGTTTTCTTTAGGCAAAAGAGCAAACAGCAGGCTGAAAGCCATGGAGTAAGGGGTTGGGTTCGCAACTTGGATGATGGCAGGGTGGAAGCGGTTTTTGAAGGCGCGGAAGCAGATGTAAAAGCGCTGGTGGATTTCTGTAGGACGGGACCAAGGGGCGCTCAGATAACCAACGTTGAAGTGTGTTTTGAGAAGTTTTTGGGTGAATTTCAAAATTTTAAAGTTACCTATTAACCGTCGCTGGTTATCACCCTTAAATTTAAGGCTTCAATCTATGTGAGACGAGGCAAAATTCATGAATGTACTGGCTTTAGTCGGTAGCCCGCGAAAAGGCAGCAACACCGACCTACTCGTAAGCACAATCATAGAAGGCGCGGCAGTAAACAATCACACCGTAGGCAAGGTTTACCTCTACGACTTTGACATCGCGTCCTGCGTGGACTGCAAAGCATGTAAAACAGGCAATTACAAGTGCGCGCTTAACGACGACATGCAGATGCTTTACCCAAAGCTCGAAGAAGCCGACATTATAGTTTTCGGAACCCCACTGTACTGGTATGGACCCACGGCGAAAATGAAGCTTCTTGTGGACAGGCTACGGCCGTTTGTGGCGTCGGGAAAACTGAAAGGCAAAAAAGCGGTTTTAGTAATCCCCTCTGAGGAAGGAGCGGACGCCTGCAACTTCGCTGTCGGCATGTTCACGCTATCCTTCAAGTATTTAGGGATGGATTTGGCTGTCAAATTGCTGCCGAAAGCCTCGGAAAGGGCAGAAGTAAAAAAACAGCCCCAGACGCTTAAAGAAGCGTTGAAACTTGGAAAAAACCTAAAATAGACGCAGTCAGCTTCATGCTTTTTTCTTGGGCACCCTGAAATGTGATTCTTTCCCCGCGCTGATGTATTCACCGCCCATACCTCGGACCGCCGACGCGATTTTCGCAAATTTTTCGGATCCAAGGAACCCCATCAGCTTGATTATTATGTAATCGCCTTTTTCCTCAAAACCCAGTAGGCTTTCCAGTTCTTCGGGAAAAGACATCCGTATGTCGTCCATTGTTCGCAGCTTTTGTCCCGTTGCTGGCGCAGGTGGGGCTTGAACGGTTTGGGCAGGCGGTGCTGGCTGGTTGATTTGACCCGTGGCAAGAGACTTTAGCTGTGTGGAAACGGATTTCAACTCTTCGGAAACTTTCGCCAATTTAATGGTTAGCTCCTCCACTTTGCCCGCCAGTTCATTTAGCTTTTCCCTCTCAGTGCTCATATCTAACGCTCCCTTTAAACTCCTAAATAATCCCAAGACGCTTATTAATTATTTGCAACCTCAAACTACAGCTTAGTCTCGGGAAGAAAACGGGCATGATTGAAATTGATGGAAGCCAAAAAAGCGGCAGTGGCACGATACTTCGCCTCTCAGTAGCCTTGGCAGCCATCACGAACCGGCCACTGCACATCTATAACATCAGGCAAAGCCGCCCGCAACCAGGCTTAAAACCCCAGCATCTCGAAGCCGTACTTACAGCAGCCAAACTCTGCAACGCAAAGGTGCAGGGAGCTGCGTTGGGTTCAAGAGAGCTCTGGTTCACGCCGCAGCAGATAAGAGGGGGCAGCATCGAAGCGGAAATCGAGACTGCGGGAAGCATTCCGATGCTACTTTTGGCTGTGATGCCGATCTGCCTGTGCGCTGACAACCCCGTGTACCTTCATGTTGCCAAAGGGGGAACAGACACCACCCATGCGCCAACCATCAACTACATGAGAAACGTGCTTCTGCCGACGCTGGCACGAATAGGCGCCGACCTGGAAATAACCGTTCAGAAATACGGGTACTACCCGAAGGGGATGGGTGAAGCCACGTTAACCGCCAAACCCAACCGAATGTTAAAACCCCTCATCCTGGAAGACTTTGGCAAGCTAAAAAGCGTAAGCGGCCTTTCCATATGCACTTTCTTGGCTGACAGGCAGGTTGCAGAACGGCAAACGCTGGCTGCGCAAAACTACCTTTCACAAAACGGCTCCAGCGCCGATGTCCAGATTGTAAACGACGAGTCGAACCCCTTCCAGAAGGGAAGCTCAATCGTTCTGTGGGCAAAAACCGACACAGGGCTAATTATAGGAGCCGACGCCATCGGTCAACTTCGCAAGACAGCGGAAGTTGTGGGAAGGGAAGCTGCGGAAAAACTCGTCACCGAATTATCTGCAAAGCCAACCGCCGACGTTTTCTTGGCAGACATGCTTATTCCCTACATGGCGCTGGCGCAGGGTAAATCAGCCCTCTTAGCCCGAACAGTCACTGAGCACATCGAGTCGAACATTTGGCTTGTGGAAAGAATGTTAAACGTCAAATTCACCATTCAAAAAGTAAATAGTCTCTACAGGATAGAAAAAAGCAGCTGATGCCATGCAGAAAACAGCCATTTGCGTCAAAGTTCTAAAAAAAGAGGGCGAAAAAATCATAGCGTTAGCAATCAAACTTGGGATTCTGAACAAGTCGTTGGAGATTCAACGGGATGAAGCCAGCCTATGCATCCCATTAGTTAGGCAACCTGATGAGGATGAAATCGCTACGTTAAAGAATGAAGTTCCCGATTATCAGTTGGAAACCAGAACGTTCACCCAGAAACAGCCCACGGCAGGAACGCTCATGCAAACGCTCGGAGCGAAGTTGCCGCCTCATATGCTGGCTACCCTACCTCAAGCTTTTGACATAGTGGGCGACATAGCCATCGTCGAAGTCCCGCCTGAACTCAAATCCCAGGAGAAGCTCGTCGGCGAGGCAATCTTGGAAACGCACAAAAACATCAAAACTGTACTTGCGAAGGCTGGAGCGATAATTGGAACGTTTCGGCTGCGCGAATTCAATTTTATCGCTGGAGAACACAAGACCCAAACGATCCACAGGGAGTTTGGATGCCAATTCCATGTTGATTTGGCTAAAGCGTATTTTTCGCCTCGGCTCTCGCATGAGCACATGCGTGTGGCTTCACTTGTACAGGAGGGCGAAACCGTGGTGGACTTGTTCGCTGGGGTTGGACCCTTCTCGGTGTTGATCGGCAAAAAGAACCCGAAAGTGAAGGTTTACGCCGTAGACCTTAACCCGGAAGCCGTTGAACTGCTCAAAGCTAACGTAAGGGTTAACAGGGTTGAAAACCGCGTTTTTCCCATTCTCGGGGACGCAAAGCAAATCGCTACATGCAAACTTAAAGGCTCAGCTGACAGGGTCATAATGAATCTGCCTGAAAAGGCCATCGAGTTCGTCGAAGCCGCTTGCCAAGCAATTAAGACCGAGGGCGGCGTAATACATTTTTACGGTTTTGTCCGTTACCCCGACTCGGCAGAAAAACAGAAGCTTCGTTTCTCCGATGCGGTTGAGAAAGCGGGCAGGAAGGTGGAAACTTTTCTTTGCGTTAGAAGCGTTCGTGAAACAGCGCCCTACGAATCGCAGATCGTTTTAGACGCTAAAATCGTTTAGGCGTCAACGATTAGGGTTATCTTTATTTTCTGTTTTGGATTTTTCAGTTTTTCAACGAATTCTCTCGGCAGGTCGCTTGAGGATTTGTCAGCGTGGATTGCCAGGGTTCTGTCTGAGATGTAGTCGCTTTTTCTAATCACCATGTCGGTTGAGTTGGTGAGAAGCAGTTTTGTGGAGCCTGAGGCGTTGACCTGTTGGGTCAAGCCTTCGGCTTCAATAGTGATGGCAAGTTTGGCGTTTGGTTTTTTTAGTTTTTCTTTGAATTCGCAACTTAAGTCTGCTGCGGCTTTGTCAGCTGCTACAGCGATGATGCAGTCGCCTGTTTTAGAAAGATGCTTTTCTTTTGTGAACATTAAAGTTGAAGGGTGAATGGCTTGAATGTTCCCGTGTCCAAAAGCCACAACAGTTTCTCTTGCTTGCTCAGAACTCAATTATTCGTTGACCTCGATGGAATCGACTTTGCCGTCCCCGTCTAGATCGAACCCCTGAATCACAACCGCAAACGGGTCCTGCCCCTTGTACTTTTGTAAGGTTTTCTTCCAGAAATTAGTCAAAGCCAAAACGCACGCTTTTGTTCCGACGGCTTTGTTGCCTGCTAAGATGACGATTCGTTTAGTGCTGTCCCAGGGATTAACGATTTTGGCGACTAAACCTGAAACATCCGACGTGTAGACCTGCAAGGTTTTTTCTGAACGCAAACCTCCGAGAAGGAATCCCTGTTCGGATGATTGCATTATGAATTTGATGGGCAGGTACGCGTTTATTTCTTGAGTAAGTAGATTAGTGCCTGGACCGCCGACGAGGATCAGGTTGTTTTTCTCTTCTTTCTCAACTTTCACGTCAACGTCCAGTTTAACGGCGAATTCGCTTGGCATCTTCGCGAATTGCCCAAGGAAAAGGGCTAAATGGGCCGCATAATGTCCGTCTCGGGCACTGGTTTTGAATGGACCGTGTGGTTGGGGGCTGCCTACGACTATTTTACCGTCGAAGATGCCGTTGCTGACGAATTCTCTGAAAAAGTCTTGAAGTTGCTTGTCCAAGCTTAAGGTACACATGTTCTGGATCGGTGTGTAGCCCTGTGGAAACTCGATGCCGAAGGCTGGCGAGACGGTCCTGTAGTATTTTGCCGTGGCACCCTTCTTTTTTTCTTCTCGCTCAACGGTTATGGCACCTGCTTTGGCGAGTAATCTTATGTGGTAGTAAACTTTTTGTTCGTGCATACCAAGCTCCTTCGCGATTTCTAATGGGTACATCTCTTTTTTTGAAAGCATTGTTAGGATCTTCCAGCTTAGGCTGCCCAGCACCATTTTGAGTTTTTGTGAATCTTTTATCATGACGATTTCTTTTGCTTCTTGCGTGTTGCCGTTGTCCTGGAGTAGAAGTTTCTTTTCCATAGGTTAGTCGTGATGAGTAATATACTAGTACTATAAAAAATTTATTTATAATGGTGAAAAAAATCAGGCTGCATTTAAGCCTACGGTTGCCTGTTTGCACGGAAAAACAGAAAAAACTGCTACAATCTTTCTTTTAGCGGTCAAACCGAAGTCTTAAAAATGCTTATAACCGAAACGTCGGCTCATTAACGTCATGCGTTGTAGTCGAAGCGAGGTTTAAGACATGTGCGGAATATTTGGGTGTGTTTTGAACGAGGGAGACGCTGCTCCACTTATACATTCTTCTCTTAAGCGGCTTGAATATCGAGGCTATGACTCAGTTGGCATAGCAACTATTTCTGATGGGAAAATTTACTTGAAGAAGGATAAGGGAAAAATCGATGAAGTTCATAAGATCTTGAACCTTGACGATCTGCCGGGCAGCATAGGGATCGGACACACCCGTTGGGCAACCCATGGTGCGCCCTTAAAAGTTAACTCTCACCCCCACTCCGACTGCACAGGCGAAATAATGGTTGTGCACAACGGGATCATCGAGAACTTCATGGATCTAAGAACGGAACTGCAAAATCTTGACCACACCTTTGTCTCCAAGACAGACACCGAAGTAATTCCCCATCTTATCGAGCAAACACTAAAGCAGAACCCCAAACTCTCCTTTGTAGACGCCGTTCAAGAAACCCTAAAGCGCCTGGAAGGATCATACGCCCTTGCTGCAATCTACACAAAAGAACCCGACAAGATCGTGTGCGCCAGAAACGAAAGCCCCTTGGTTTTAGGCATCAACGGGAAGGGTGTATTTTGCGCTTCTGACATTCCAGCATTTCTGCCAGTTACCAACAAGGCAGTCATGATAAACAACGGCGAAATGGTTGTTCTGTCTGCAAATGGTTACGAGATCAAGAAGATCCAAGATTCCAGCCCTGTAATTCGGGAACCAATAACTATCGATTGGACACCTGAAATGGCAATTAAACAAGGCTACCCGCACTTTATGATTAAAGAGATTCATGAACAGCCTGAAACTCTACGCAACACTCTGAGATTACAAGAGCATTACATAGATTTACTCACAACTTTCCTGGACCGGGCGAACGAGGTTTACCTGGTCGCATGCGGAACAAGCTACCATGCATGCTTAGCGGCTTCATACATGTTCTCCAAGCTTGCGTTCTTGCCGACTTACCCAGTTTACGCTTCAGAATTCGTTGAGCAACATGGCAAATCAGTAAGCATCGATAGCACTATTTTAGCGGTTAGCCAGTCAGGAGAAACAGCTGACACCATAGCAGCTGTCACATGCGCCCAACAGCGTGCAGCCACAATTCTAAGCTTAACCAACGTCATCGGCTCCTCCTTGACAAGGATTTCCCGCGTTTACATCGGAACACAGGCGGGTCCAGAAATCGGAGTTGCAGCTACAAAGACTTTTACGTCTCAGCTTTCCGTGCTCGCGCAGCTTGCACTTAGCTTAGCCAAGAAAAGAGGCAAAGTTTCTCAGGATGAAATCGACAGTCTTGAAGAGAAATTAAAAAAGTTGCCTGAAATTGCTGATGCAATCGTTAAGACTCAGGAGGAAAAAGTTAAGCAAATCGCCCAGAAATACAAAGATTCTAAAGTGTTCTTCTTCCTTGGCAGAGGAATCAGCACCGCCACAGCTTACGAGGGCAGACTCAAACTGATGGAAATCGCCTACATCCCGTCGATAGCTTTCCCAGCCGGCGAAAGTAAACATGGTCCAATCAGCCTGATAGAAGACGGTTTCCCAGTGGTTTTCGTTTGCCCCAGAGATGACAGCCACAAGACACTAATCGGAAACATCATGGAGATGAAAGCAAGAGGCGCACAAATAATCGCCATCGCTGAGGAAGGAGACGAAGACATCAAAGGGTTGGCTGACGACTTCATTGAGGTCCCCAAGGGCATCCCAGGCGTTCTGTCGCCGATTCCCTTTGTCCTCCCCCTGCAGCTCCTAGCATATTATACTGCGCTTGCGAAAGGATACAACCCTGACATGCCGAGAAACCTTGCGAAGTGCGTTACTGTAAAGTAAACCAGCACGCCTCTCTGCTCATAATTTTTGAATTAGGTGTTGCTGAAGTGGCTTGAACCCTAGAGCAGTCCATGCTGCAATACCCGCGGCGTTTTGGACAACAACGTTCAACTCGACGTATTCAACTTCACGGTTTTTCATCCATTCAAAAGCTTCCTTCATTAGTACCGCGGCGATTCCTCGACGACGATATTCTGGGGTCACATAAACTCCTCCGATGTGACCAATTTTCCGAATTTCCCAATTGGGATCATTTCGGTCTGTGATGGTGCAAGTCAAAAACCCAACTATGTCTTTGTCTTGCGCGACGAGCACAAGCCCTTCTCCTGCTATTGACTTGTCGATTTTGTCTTTTACGTAGGCGCGAGTCAGCTCGGACGCGTTTTCTTTAACATGGTATATCGGATGATAAGAAACATGACAAAGACTCAACTCGGTGTTAAGTTCAGCTATCCGCCCTGAATCTTCAGGAGTTGCCATCCTCACGCGCAATCGATTCACCAAAAATATGTGTTTTGCTTCTCGATATAAAAGCCTGATGCGATTCCCTCACGTTTGCGAAACTGCCAAATCTAGATATTATTCTTCCAGAAAAGAAGCAAAAAACGCCATTTATAATCAACAACAGCTTTGCTTCTTGTGATTGAATTTGGTCACAAATAGTCATGACTCCTGCAGGGTGGGCGGCACCCACTTGGGGCTTGTTTTAGGTTGGTTTTTTGGTTTGGGGCTCGAAATTGTTGCAACTATTGTCTAGAAAAATCCATAAAAAGCTAAAAAGATCTGAAAAAGGCAATTACGGTCCAAAGAATAAACTTGGAAGCTTCTAGAGAAGGCTAAAAGCTCTCAGCATCTGAAAAACATGGCAAACACGTCAGCCGAACCATTTCTCAAGCGTCATCTTTGCTTTCTGCTTCTTGCTGCCCGTCACCATTTTGTCTAGGGATTTTCTGACGCGGTCTTCTGAGAATTCTTTTTGCCTCACCATCAAGTCGATGACGCCTTCGACGTTTGGTTCGCACCAGTTGAGCTGGTAGTTGTCTGTGACTTCAGGATGCAGAAAGACTTGTCGTATGCAGTTTGGCTCAACTGGAAAAGTCGCGTTTTTTATGTGGGGAAGCGCATCCTCCAGTGACCCGTACTGTTTGACGAGTTTAAGGGCGGTTTTTGGACCCAGCCCCTTTATGCCGTCAGGATTAAAGTCTGTGCCGATGAGAATGCCCACGTCTATCAGCTGCTCATAAGTTAAACCCGTCTCGTTAAGCGTTTTAGACAGCTCCATCACTTCAGGCACCACCTCGATGTAGGCGTTCCCGCGCTTTCGCCTGCCAGAAATCGTTATATTGCGCAACATTTTAGGCGCTCCGAAAAGCAAGCTGTCGTAGTCTTGGCTTGCACAATAGTCCGCGTCGCCTTTTTTAGTCATGTGGGCAGCTTGAGCTTCCCCCTCGCTCGGCGCGTTTATCCACGGCAAACCCATCATTTCCAACAGCTTGCGGCTATCATCCTGCATGTAGTCTTTCATGCTTGTCGCCGCCTGAGCAAACAGCCGCATCTTCTCAGTGTCGCCCCTCGCCGCCGCCTTCTCGTAGCTCGCCACTGCTTGAACCTTGACCTGCTTGCGCCGCTCGATTTCAGCCGTCTTCAAGGTGGGCGGGATTCCGTCGAAAACGTAGATCGGCTTGAGTCCCATTTCGACAAGGTTGCTTGTTCGGTAGAATAGGCCGCTTAGGTGGCTGGTAATTTTTCCCGTGCTGTCTTTGAGAGGGGTACCGTCGGGTTGCCGGATGATGCTAAGGAACTGGTAAATGGCGTTGTACGCGTCTATGGCGATTATTTTGCCGCTTAAGTCTTCGAGTCTAACTGGCGTTTTCGGAACCAAGTCTTTGAAGTCTACGCCCAAAACTCATCACAAAAATATGATAGGCTATAATCACTTTAATAAACTTGCGAAATCGGGAGCTAAAGGAACAGGAAGAAGAGGTCAGTTGAAACCTGCTTCCAAAAAATAGTCTAAACCTTTTCTTCCCCACTCTTTTCACTCAAAAAAATCTCAAGCTTGTGTTGCCGCTACGGTTATGTCGAAGCTGTAGCTGAATGGAGTGCCTAGTACGAAGTTGGTGTTTGTTGTAACATTGTGACTTAACTGTGACATGCAATAAACAATGAATAGACAGAATTTTTGTCGCAAATTCACGAGTTCAGGATTTGGATTCGTTGAGTTGCTAAAGAAGAAGCGCTTGGCTTGTTGTTTTCAAGCTACTAAATCCCGAAGTTGAACACACGATTAATCCGATTCGTTAAGCATAGCAGATATAAGGAACCCTTACAATTTAAAACCGCAAGAGATGTCATCATGACGGAAAGACAAAACGCACTGTCCTTGGTAACCTGCACAAGCTGCGGCAAACCAATCCCACCTGGCAGCGAATCAACAAAATTCCTCTGCCCAAACTGCGGAGAAATCCAAATCAAACGCGACGGAAAATGCCGCAAATTCGGACGCATCTACAAGTGCCCAAAATGCGGTTTCACAGGACCATAAAAGGCGACTGAACATGGGCAGCGTTATTGTAACATACAAGATTTTCCCAGAAGACATAATGCCGAGCTTTGATAACCTCAAAAAAGCGATCGAAGGCATCAAACCAGAATTCGCATCCATTGAAGGTTGGGGCGAGGAACCAGTGGCTTTCGGGTTAGTTGCGCTTCTTGTTCAACTCAAATTTCCAGAGGACAAAACGGGCATCGTTGACGAGTTTGAGGAGAAACTCGGGAAATTGCCCCAAGTAAGCCAAGCGCAGACCATGTTCCTGCGTCGAAGCAGTAGATAAGCCCGCTTAACGCTTGGTTCTGACGAAAACTCCGGTCAGGTTCCACACACTAATGTGCGCCTGAAAGTCTCAAACTTTACGCTTGAAAGTTTATATAGGTTTAAATGTTCTTTTCCACTCATACCTTTGAGCACCAGATTATTTGGAGGATCCTGTTTGAGTGAAGTTCAACTACGCGTTGGAGATGCACGACAAAGAGACGTGGGCAGAGGAATCGCCCGCATAGACCAGCGAACCATGCAGAAACTAGGCATAAGCGCTGGCGACGTAATAGAAATAATCAATAAACGTACAACTTCGGCTATCGCTTGGCCAGCTTACAGTGAAGACCAGAACCGCGATATCATCCGCATCGACGGCTTCACACGCAAAAACAGCGGCGTAGCCATCAACGAATACGTTGTTGTGCGTCCAGCAAAAGTAAAAACGGCTTTGAGTCTTACTTTGGCTCCAGTTGACATGCGCCTAAACGTTGATGAAGACTTCACCAACTTCGTGCGAAACCGCCTCATGGAACGTACCCTTGTCGAAGGCGACACGACTCTGGTTATGATGCTGGGGCATGCAATACCGTTCACTGTGTCAAAAACCCGTCCACATGGAATAATAAAAGTCACAACAGAGACACACTTAACAATCCTAAACGAGCCCGCACCCGAAGGCAAAGGCTTACCCAGAACCACCTATGAGGACATCGGCGGTTTGCACGAAGAAATCCAACGTGTCCGTGAAATGGTGGAGTTGCCTCTAAGGCACCCCGAGCTTTTCCAACGGCTGGGAATAGAGCCGCCGAAAGGAGTCCTGCTTCACGGTCCGCCTGGATGCGGCAAAACCCTTCTCGCCCGAGCGGTCGCAAACGAGTCGGAAGCAAACTTCTATTCGATTAATGGTCCAGAAATCATGAGCAAATTCTACGGCGAATCCGAAGCGCGGCTGCGGGAGATTTTCCAGCAAGCCCAGCAGAATGCTCCAAGCATAATTTTCGTCGATGAACTCGACGCGATAGCACCTAAAAGGGAAGAAGTAACTGGCGAAGTTGAAAGACGCGTCGTTGCTCAGCTTCTCGCCTTGATGGATGGATTGAGCGGAAGAGGAAACGTCATAGTTATCGGCGCAACTAACCGCCCCGGCGCACTTGACCCAGCCCTGCGTAGACCAGGAAGGTTTGACAGGGAAATAGAGATCAGCGTACCCGACAAACGTGGAAGATACGAGGTATTGCAGATCCACACCAGAGGCATGCCGCTTCACGGTCTAGAAAAACCTGAAGGAGTAAAATCCGACCAAGACGTCGACCTCAAAAAACTCGCTGACATGACCCACGGCTACACGGGTGCTGACTTATCGGCTTTGAGCAGAGAAACGGCCATGAAAGCCTTACGCAGGTACCTGCCGCAGATTAACCTTGAAGAAGAACGCATTCCGCCCGCCGTGCTGGAGAAGATGGAGGTCTTAATGGATGATTTCTTGGGCGCTTACAAAGAAGTCACGCCTACTGCAATGCGCGAGGTTTACATTGAAGTTGCAACAGTGCATTGGACAGACATCGGCGGATTAGACACCGTCAAAGAACATCTCAAAGAATCCGTTGAGTGGCCAATCAAGAACCCCGAAATGTTCACGCGACTCGGAATTAGAGCGCCAAAAGGCATCCTGCTTTATGGTCCGCCTGGATGCGGCAAAACCTTGCTCGCGCGCGCAGTTGCAACAGAGAGCGAAGCCAACTTCATATCGATAAAAGGTCCTGAAGTCTTCAGCAAATGGCTAGGCGAATCAGAAAAAGCGATTCGTGAAGTCTTCCGCAAAGCCCGCATGGCGGCGCCATCCGTAATATTCCTAGATGAAATAGATTCTCTTACACCCAGACGTGACATGGGTATGTCCGACAACGGAGCCTTCGAGAGAGTCATAAGCCAACTTCTAACAGAAATGGATGGCATAACAACCTTGCAGGACATCGTAATCATCGCAGCAACGAATCGCCCCCACATGGTTGACCCCGCCGTTCTACGCCCAGGCAGGTTTGACCGTTTAATCTACGTACCTGAACCAGACGAGAAAAGTCGCCTACAGATCTTTACACTATACACAAAGAGCATGCCAATTTGCAAGGATGTAGATTTGACTCAGTTAACCACAATGACGAAGTACTATTCTGGTGCCGACATCGAATCTTTGTGCAGAGAAGCAGCTATGCACGCGTTGCGTCGAGATGTTCAATCTCGCGAGGTTACGATGAAGGATTTCCTTGATGCCCTGAAAGAGATGGGTCCATCGATATCACCTGACATGGAGAAATGGTACAAGGGCTTCAACCAGCAGTTCCGACAAGTACAAAAGCCAGCAACCCCCGTTGCTTAGAAGGAAACTGTATGCCTCAAATCAAAATTTGGAAAACCAGACCTGACTACTTTGTAATCTTGGAGATCCTCAAGAAAAAAGGCGACATGACCGACGACGACCTATTCACCGCTCTTAAAGGAGAGTTCGAAGATTTAGGCTTCAAAGACTTCAACGACATACTGCTGAAGTTGGAGGTAACGAGCAAAATCCGCACTTCATCCTTGGCGCGTGGAAAACGTCGAATCGAGCTAGTCCAATAGCCAATGTGACGATGACCCAGCACACAACCAAGCAAATAGACTCCGCTTCGGACGTCGTTATCATCGGGGGCGGACCTGTCGGCTCGTATGCAGCCTTAAACTTAGCCAAAGCAGGCATCAAAGCCACGGTTTTTGAAGAACACCCCGAGATCGGGTATCCGTCTCATTGCGCTGGGCACCTAAGCATCCGAAGCCTAAAAGGCATGGGGTTGTACCCTCTTCCGAATGGAATCGTGGAGAACACTTTTCGCAAAGCTAACTTTTACTCGTCCGAAGGCACCAAATTTTCACTTCACCTATCACATCCTGTGACAGCCGCCTTGAACAGGGCGGGTTTCGACCAATACCTAGCCAAACAGGCTCAAGAAGCTGGCGCAACCATTGTCCTGAACACCCGCGTCCAATCTCTTGTCATCCGCGACGGGTTCATTAAAGGAGTAAACGTTCAAGGGACTGGTGATGAACAGATTCAGATTGCCTCTGGCATCGTTGTGGATGCTGAAGGAGTTTCTTCTAGGCTTTTGAGGCAAGCTGGCTTGAAGGCGTTGAAGCCTCAAGGGCTGGTTTACTCCGTTGAAGCCGAAGTTGAAGATGTATGTGACGTTGAACCCGACGCAGTTGAAGTTTACTTCGGAAGAGAGTATGCACCTGGCTTTTACGGTTGGCTTATTCCAAGGCGAGACGGGACGGCAAAGGTGGGTTTGGCAACTAACAAAGGAAACCCCCGTGATTGCCTTCAAGCGCTCAGAACGAAGCATCCAATGGCTTCGAAACAGCTGGGCAAAGCCAAAACAACAAGTGTTAGCTTCCACGCCATATCCTTGGGCGGTCCAATAGAGAGAGCTTACGCGAATGGGTTTCTCGCCGTCGGCGACTGCGCGTCGCAGGTCAAGCCTACAACTGGCGGCGGCGTAATCTTCGGGTTGACATGCGCAAAAATCGCGGCAGAAACTGCCAGCCAAGCCATACGTCAAGACGACGTTTCAGCTTCTGCGTTGCAGGTTTACCAGAAGCGATACATGGATTTGTTGAGTTTTGACTTCAAAGTCATGCTGAAGCTCAGAAGGTTTCTTAACTCTTTATCTGACGAGAAACTGGATGAAATGCTTCGGGTTTGCGGCAAACTAGGCGTTCACAAAGCGTTAATGAACGAGGATGAAATCGATTTTCAGGGAAAAATGCTACTTAAAGCTCTTGGGAAACCTGCGATGCTGGCTACAGTGGCTTATTTTGCGCTCCTTTATTTGTCTGCAAACCCTTAAAATCTTGGACGTTTACCTATAGGCGGGAAAAGCAATGGGTGAATTTGAATACAAACAGGTGCTCGTTTTCCGCACTGATTTACAGATGAGTAAGGGGAAGATTGCGGCGCAGGCTGGGCATGCGGCAATTTGTGCGGCTCAAGCGGCCTTTGAGCGGCATAAGAAGTGGTGGGAAGCTTGGATGCATGAGGGGATGCGGAAAATCGCTGTTAAGGTTCCTAGTGAGAAAGAGCTTGGCGAATTGGAGGAGGCTGCGGATGAATTGGGTTTGCCTCATGCGTTAATCGTAGATAGAGGCTTAACTGAGGTCCCTGAGGGCACAGTCACATGCTTGGGAATTGGTCCCGCGCCAAATGGGTTGGTTGACAAGTTAACTGGTAAGCTTCCGTTACTTTAGGCGAAAGGTTTTGTCTGCGTCGACCATTGACAAAGAGCTCGGCATTCAAGTTTACCTGACCGAAAGCTTAGGCGTCGGCGGTGTAATCCGCGAAGAAATTGAGGATTTTGTGGTTGAGGAAGTGCTTGTAGACGGCTCAAAGGCAAAGGTAGATGGGTCGCCTTCCAGCAGGGTTTTGGGTTCCACTATTGGTCAGCAACGGTTTTTGCTGTGCAGACTTGTTAAGCGCAACTGGGACACATTTATAGCCGTCAAAAACGTTGCGAAACAGCTAGGCATAGACCAGGACTGCATACAGATTGCAGGAATCAAAGACGCCAAAGCCGTCACGGCTCAGCACATCACAATTGACGGAGGCTTAATTGAGGATGCTTCAAAAGTCAAAGTTAAAGACGTCCAACTCATACCAATAGGCTACGTTCGAGAAGCGCTTTCAACCTACTACTTGTTCGGCAACAACTTCACAATAAAAACCAAAGCCATAGGACTCCCACCATCAACCGTTGAAACACGGTTAGCCCAAACAATCACGCAAATAGAAGCTGCAGGAGGCATCCCAAACTTTTTCGGGCACCAACGCTTCGGAACAGCCCGTCCGATAACGCATTTAGTGGGAAAAGCCATTGTTAACGCCGATTTCAAGGAGGCTTTGATACTTTTTCTCGCTAAACCAAGCTTGTATGAGCATCCATCGTCCAGGCATGCACGCCAGCAACTTCAGGAAACGGGAGATTTTAAGCAAGCGCTAGAAAACTTTCCCTGTCAACTTCGCTTTGAAAGGATAATGCTTGCTCACTTGGCAGATAACCCCGAAGATTTCGTTGGCGCCTTTCAACAATTACCCGTCAAGCTTCAGGGTCTTTTCGTTCAGGCGCACCAATCTTACCTGTTCAACCGCTTTCTCAGCCAGCGACTTCTTCATGGTTACGCTTTGAACAGAGCTGAAGCAGGAGACTGGGTTGTCGGCGTTGAACGTTCTGGTTTGCCGTTGACGAAAGTGGCAAAAACCGTGACACTTGAAGATGAGACAGCAGTTAATGAGCAAATCAAGGCTGGGAAAATGCGTGTTGCCCTGCCCATTGTCGGGGTAAGACAGAAGCTTTCGGAAGGGGCCATGGGGCAGATAGAAAGGGAGGTTCTTGAGAAGGAACAAGTTAAGCTTAAAGATTTACGTGTTAACCCGCTGTCAAAGACGGGCGGCAAAGGAGGTTTGCGGACAGCTGCGGCTCCCGTCAAAGATTTCAAATTCCAGGTCTCAGCAGACACAGATGGAAGAGGCTGCCAAGCCGAGTTAAGCTTCACTCTGCAGAAAGGCTGCTATGCCACAGTTCTGCTAAGAGAAATAATGAAACCCGCTGACCCGTTAACCGCTGGCTTCTAAAGCTCCCATCATTTGACGTATAAAACCGACGGTTCGTTCTTCAGAAGGCTTTGTCCGAATGTCTCTGCTTGCTTTAGGTCGTCTGCGTTTGGTCTGCCCTTGTTTACGCCGCCGACGATTTTGAATGGTCCAAAAGTGTCAAAGGCGGCGCAGTTAAACTCTCCGACAACGGTGTACCCTTTACCCTCAAGTTTCTCTTTAAGCGGCTTATGGAACTTAGCTGCGGCTTTTCCCCCTCCCCCGCTGGTGGAGAAAATGAATGCTTTCTTGCCGATTGCCTGCGGGATTTTGTCGGCGAGTTCAAGGATGGGTTTGCCGAGTTTTCCATAATAGACCCCTGATCCAAAACCTACAAGATCAAAGTTTCCCAGAGCGTTAATGTCCGTCTGCTCGGGAGTTTTTATTTCTGCTCCAATAACCTTTGCGATTACTTGGGCGACTTTCTCTGTGTTTTTATGGTGATAAGAATACAGGATTATAACTGAGTTCATTTGACGGTACACAACCTACTAGCTGTAGTGGAAACAACCCGTATTTTAGCGCTGTGGTAGGTAAGCAATATTGATAAGCAAGTGGTAACTTCATTTTCTATTAGGAAGCTTATTTTTATGGAAAATGAACAGCCGTTGCAATGCGTTATACCGCTTCATAAGCCAAGCAGAAGAGAACTATTGTTCTTTTTCCTTTCAGGCATACTTGTAAGCGTCCCTATGGCTCTTTTCTTTTCGAACATTTACCCGTACTTCTCCGTCATCATTTCCACAGGGCTTTTGGCGCCTTTCGTTGAAGAGTTAGCTAAAGTTTTCCCTCTTTTTTACAGGCACGGCGAAAGCGAAAGATCCATAGTTACCTTAGGCGCTTTAACTGGGCTTGGCTTTGGGGTCTCCGAGTTTTTCTTGTACGTCTTCGTTTTAGGTGTTCCTCCGATTGCAAGAGTACCAGGCGTCATTTTCCACGCGTCAAGCGCATCGATAAGCGCTTACGGCATAGCAAAGAAGAAGCCGGTGCCCTACTACTTGATTTCGGTTGCGCTTCACGCGACAAACAATCTCTTCGCCATAACAAGCATCAGCATAGGCGTATTTGTGGAGTTGCTGGTCGTAATCGCAGCTTACCTTTTAGCCTGGCAATTTTACCACAAAGCTTCACCTGAAAAAATAGTTGTTTAGCTTCAGCCTTTGTCGGTTCTTGCCAAGTCACGGAGTCTGTTGACGCCGTCTATTTCTCTAATGAAGTCAGCGACGCTTTTTGGAACAAGCTCGACCCAGCCGTCGTCGCCCTGAAGCATTTTTTCTCTAATCACCGTTGACATGTATTGTTTTCTGTCGAAAAACGATATTTCTTTGATGGGGTACCCTGCCTCCGAAAAAAGCCTCTTCGTTAGAGGTTCGTTGGAGTAGCAAACGTTGAACTTTGGCGTGTAGCCTTCGACGGCGCTTACCCATAGCATGTGCAAGTGGACATCTGGAACGGGAACAACCCACAGTTTTGAGGCGCTTACTTTGGCCTCTTGCAGGGCACTGCGGATCATAACCAATCTTTCGCCAGCCGTAAACGGGTTGTTAAGTTTGTGACTATACTGGGCACTGCCTATGACTATGACTAGCTCATCTACTTCTTTAAGGACCGCCTTCACGGCGCCAAGATGTCCCAAATGGAAAGGCTGAAATCGACCAACGTAAAGACCCCGAGTAACCAAGCTGCTACCGCCAATTGAGGTTAAGCCCGCATGCTTTTATGATTTGCGCCTGCAATTTGAATGGACAATTCGCATGTTACGGTCTGAATGAGTTCCGCTTTAACCCGATGTAGATGGCGAAGACAGCTGCGATAGCGGTTCCTAAGATTATGCCAAAGGCGTTTTCGAACGTGTTAACAGGGTATATTCCTGCTGCAACCAGCAAAATTCGACCGACTATGACGACTAACAATAACCCAATTGCCAAAGTTGCAGCCCATTTTTTCATAGTCAGGACGAATAATCCAGCAACCGCATATAAGGCTCCTATAACGGCACCTGAGAACGTGAATATTGTGGGAGCTTGCTGAGCAGAGATACCGAAAAAACTGCGCGAATACGCGGTTGATATTTCTGCTAATCCAAAGATTATCATGAGTGCTGAAACAATCAGAAAACGGTAGGGTCTTAATCGATGTTTTTCTTGATCTGTCATGGCTGAACTGTTCCCAGACATGTGGATAACCTTTGAGGCTATTATGATAGCTTCTTTTGAAATCCTTATATTCTCAAACTATGCACGCTCGTGTGATGCGCAGGCTAATTGTTGAATCAGGGATAGAAGAGATAGGAAAACATTTAGGGCTAGGAGCATCACTTAATAAAATAGAGTCTTTTGAAATTCTTAATTTTTTAAGAGAAGAGCCAAATGAAATTGCGATAATTTGCAAAATTAAGTTCAAGGATACAGCAACAAAACTTCAAGATGTCCTCTCAGACCATTCAGCCATAATCCAGCACCTTGAAAAGCAGAAAGATGGCGGTCATATTTATTATATAAAGCGAAAACCCCTAACTGCGATTGCTGCTTCTGACTTGCTTGCAAGTGGCGGATTCATATCAGCGCCTTTTGAAATTAAAGATGGATATTTTCGTGTCAGTTATCTAGGCACCTCTCAGGAAATTAAGCGATTCATAGGTTTCTTAAACAAGACACACCTTGAATACAGAATTATTTCTTTAACCGATGCTAGATTCTCCCCGAGTTCACCTCTTAGCTCGCTTACGGGAAAGCAACGAAGAGTCTTGTTGGCTGCCTTCAAGCGTGGATATTATGATATTCCAAAAAAGGTGAGTTCAGACCAGTTAGCCAAAAGCCTTCATATTCGTGAACCCACACTCGTGAGGCATAGGATAAAAGCTGAGAAACGATTGATAGCAGCTGTGTTGGCAGAACCTTAGCACAGAGTTTCATCTGAAAATAGATTACTTCTCAGAACGTACTCAACTGGAAAAACCTCAAGGAGTCGACCATCCACTGTTACTTGAGCTGAGGTTAAATGCCCCTTTTTCTCGCGGTTCAAAAGTTCAACTTTGACCTTTAAGCCTCCGCCGTAGCCGCCCAACGTAAGGTCAGATTTAACAACTCGGTGACAGGGAATGATCGGTGCGAAGGGGTTTGAAGCCATGACGTTTCCAACTGCTCGCGGGCTCCCGCCAACTGCTTCCGCGATAGCACCATATGATGTAACGTAGCCGAGTGGAATCTGTAAGGTTGCCTTCAACACCCTTTGCGTGTAAGCAGGCAGGGATGCGAAGGCTAAGGGGAAGTTGGCGTTAACGGCTTCACCATCATAAATTTTTTTCAAAAAAGACAAGGCGGTTTCAGCAAAGTCTGAAGGCGTATCAAAAACTTGGAAGGGGATATTGTATGGAATTATCTCCAGCATATTGTTCAAGGTTGCTTGTTGATTTGCGTTGAAGGTTGATGCAACGATTTGCTGTTGGTCGCAGGCGACCCCGAACCAGAAGCCGCCGAGATTTTGGGTATAAACTTCAATCATTGCTTTCACTCGCATAGTTTTTTACTGCTTAAACGGCTATTCATGCCGTGGAAGACTATATTAATGGATATAAGTAACCTTAATAATTTGTCTTGTGTATAACAACGGGAAAAGGCGAAAATTATGGAAGGTTACGGACCACAACTACCTGAAATACCGCAGATTCCGCAGTACCCGCAGATGCCCCAGGATCAACAGCACCAGCAGGCGCAGCAAGGCGGAATGGCTTGGATGCCGGGCGCCACAACAGTGGGCGTTGTCTTTGACGGCGGAGTCCTCTTAGCAGCTGAGAAAAGAGTAACTTACGGTTACTTCGTTATGAGCAAAGGCGGAAAGAAAGTTTTCAAAGTCACAGACAGAATCGGCGTTGCCTGCGCAGGGCTCGTCGGCGACATGCAGATTCTCGCAAAAGAGATGGAGGCACAAGCTAACCTTTTCGGCATGGACACGGGCAGAAAAATCACTGTGCGTGCAGCAGCTAAACTTTTGGCAAACGTCTTGTTCAACCGTCGGTACGCACCACTTTTCACCCAAACAATAGTGGGCGGATTAGACGAAGACGGCGCATCACTCTTCGTTCTTGACGTCTTAGGCTCACTGATACCTGACAAATACGCGGTTGTCGGCACAGGAACAGAAATCGCAATCGGCGTCATCGAAGAAGCCTACAAAGAAACCATGAGCGCTGAAGAAGCAAAAGAACTCGTGACACGAGCTATAAAATCAGCAATCAGCAGAGACTCAATGAGCGGCGATGGTATAGACTTCCTCACCATAACCAAAGAAGGCATCAAAGAAGAATCCATAAAGTTCTAAACCAACTTTCTCCCTCAAAGTTTGTTGTTCCAGTTAGTCAGCGGCGCTAACGCGCTGTATCTGATAGGAAGCGGAAAATTTATGTCGTTTGATCTAAGCTTAGATGAAGGAAAATTCTTAATCAACTTGGCCAGAAAAACGGTTAAGGAATATCTGGAAAACGGCGACATCGTCAGACCACCGGTAGATACGCCTAAGAAGTTGTTTGAGCGTTGCGGCGTCTTCGTCACCATAAACAGCGTCAGGAACGGTGAAAAGGCGCTTCGCGGCTGCATCGGCTATCCATACCCGACTAACCCGCTTTTGGAAGCAGTCATTGACTCAGCCATCAACGCCGCAACAGAGGACCCAAGATTCAACCCCATAAGCCTTGACGAGCTGGACAGCGTGGTTTTCGAGGTTAGCGTACTTACGCCGCCTGAAGCCGTCGAAGTTGACGACCCAAAAGAGTACGTTAGCAAAATCAAGGTCGGCGAAGACGGGTTAATTGTTGAAAAAGGCTTCTGCAAAGGTTTGCTTCTGCCCCAAGTACCCGTTGAATGGGGATGGTGCGAAGAGGAGTTCCTATGCCAATCCTGCGTTAAAGCCGGACTTCCCCCTGACAGCTGGCTAACAAAAGGCGCCAAAATATTCAAATTTAAAGCCATAATTTTCGAGGAAGAGACACCGAACGGCGAAGTTAAACGCTTCTCCCTAGACAAATAGCAACCGTTTAGTTCTGCAAGGTTTCAACAATCGTCTGCGCCCTATCTAAGCCCCTATACCTGTTTGAAAACCTGTTTAGGGCCAACACGTTTCTATCAAAAGATTCATGTTCATTCTCCATTCTTGTGACAGCCTTCTCCAGCTGCTTCTTGTTCTTGACAGTTATGGAGCAGCTTAAATCTTGGAGTTTAGCTGCGTTGCCCAACTGTTCTGGCTGCGTTGGAATGCATATGCTGGGTTTCGCGTATTTGACGGTTTCAAAGCAGGTTGCGTGTCCCCCGCTGAAGATAACGAACTTTGCGTTCCTCATGCATTCTGCCCGTTCCTTAACCGATAACCAGGTGTGAAGTTCACAGTTTCCGATTTTTGTGGATGTTTTCTTGCCTGGCGTCCCTAAACTGACGATACATTTGGTTTTTATTTTTTTGAGGACTGGTAACAAGGTTTTGAGCATCTTGGCTCGTGTGCCTGGCGGTCCGCTTATGGGCGCAAAAATGTGCTCCTTGGATCCTTCGACCGGTGAGGTGTCAACGAAGCTTCCTACGAACTCCACTTTCCCGTCTAAACCCATGTTATCGATGTTTCCAACGCTGTACTCCGAAATCGTGTATGGTGGTGGATTGTCGGGAATGATTATTTTTGAGCATCGCTTAACGTAGCGTTCAACCAGCCGTTCACCCGGGTTTAGGAAAGCAGAGAAACCCATGCTTGGCCTAATCATGTTAGCAATGTAAACTGAGGGGAACCCCCACCTTTGAGCGAGCCTAAGTGCATTTATGTCCCCGTCAGCAATCAGCATGTCAGGCGCCAATCCGCGGATGTTTTCTCTGAGGTCATAGTAACGGTGGATGGTTTCCCAAGCGTTGGAGTTCTTAATTTCCAGCTTGTTAGTCTCGAAATTAAATAATGGTAGCGGCAGGAACAGGTTGACTAGTGATGCGGAAGTGATTATGCCGTAAGCGTTCTCGTACCAGGATATCGGCGTGCATCTATAAACGTTAGTGAACTCTTTCTGCAGCATGTCATATGCTTTGCCGCCTGAAAAAAAGAACATTTCATGACCGTGGTTCTGGAGCCGTTTTCCTAAGGGAATGATACGGGAAACATGGCCTAAACCAAGCTCTGAACAGCTAAACAGCAACCGCATAATGATACGTATACATCAAAGATTTATTTTAACTAGTCCCATGTTTCTCCAAAAAGAAACTAAGCAGTTTTAAGCTAGTATCAAACACTAAGGTGTTATGTTTGTTCCAAGAAAAATCCGCGAAGACAAACTCAGACAACTACTCGCAGACGACGTCGGATTAGGCGACGTCACGACCCAAGTGCTTATTCCCCCAGGTCTAACAGTGAACGCAATAATTATTGCCAAAGAAGACGGTGTAGCCGCAGGAATTGAAGAAGCAACGGTTCTTGCCGAGTTTTTAGGGTTGAAAGTTAAAGCTAAAGTGGCTGATGGAAACGCAATCAAAAACAAACAAGTCCTTATGGAAATTTCAGGTAGCGCACTGACAATTCTCTCCGCGGAGCGGACCACGCTTAACCTACTTTCACGAATGAGCGGAATCGCCACGGCAACCCGAACTTTAACTGAAAAAATCAAAAAAGCAGGACTCAAAACCAAGATTGCTGCTACACGCAAATCAGCGCCCGGACTGCTGTACTTCGACAAACGCGCCGTGGTCATCGGAGGCGGTGACCCGCACAGGCTTCACTTAGACGACATGGTTCTAATAAAAGACAATCATATCGCCATCGTTGGAAGCCCTGAAGAAGCCGTGAAAAAAGCAAAGGCAAACGTTTCTTTCACCAAGAAAATCGAGGTTGAAGTAACACGCGTAGCTGATGTTTTGAAGGTTGCTCGGGCAGGAGCTGACGCGATTTTGCTTGATAACTTCTCGGTTAAGCAGGTTAAAGAGGCGGTTTACTTGATGGAGAAGACGGGTTTTCTGGGAAAAGTAGTTTTGGAGGCTAGCGGCGGAATCGCGGCGGAAGAAATCTTGGGTTATGCGGCGGCGAAGGTTGACGTAATCAGCATGGGTCAATTGACGCATAGCGTAAAAGCTTTGGACATTAGCCTAGAAGTTACTAAAGAAGTAAAAGAAGCAGTTTAGGCTTATACTAACGGAAGCATCGATTCCACTATCGCTCCAACTGCCAGCAGGACGGCGCAGACACCTATTAGAATTGCTGCGTTCTTAAGTTCCCCGTACCTTTTCTGCATTAGCCTGCGGTATAGCCAGATGCTTTCTGCAATGGCAACTGAGTAAGCCGTGAATTCAATCCAAAATATCGGGTTAAAGAACTCAGCGAACATATACACGGGCGGGGAAATCCCCAAAGCTCGAGATATACCGCCTAGATCGTAGCCAGTTGACACGAAAGATACCACTCCGAATGCCGGTCCGACGATTGGGATGAACATGATTAGGCAGATTCTGAAGTTGTTTAAAAAAATATACTGAGGCACCGTTCCGCTTGCTTTTTGTTGACTTACGGATTCGTTCAGTTGGTTGTATATTTGTGTTGCCGTGTTATGGCTAATTGGGACCAAGGCGCTGACAGCGGTTAAAATGATAGCCACTACAAGAATGAACAAGAACGTGTAAATCCTCTTGTGCATGGTCGAAGCTTTCGTCCAAAAGGCTAAGTCAATTTTCATTTTCATTCTTCTCTTTAACTATTTTCGCAACATTTAACGCGTGAAATGACAGTTCAAAGGAGTATTGTTTCTGCCAATTTAACTTTTCTTTAAAACCCCAAAAACCAACGGTAGCACGAAAGAAATCCACAAAGCTTGCCAGTTCAGAATCTTAAATACCGATCGATATGAGCCAAGTTTCAACTATCGCTCCGATTACAAGCAAGCCAGCGAATAACCCAAAATGCAAATTCCTGTGTACTTAAGTTCCCAGAATCTTTTCTGCTGCAGCTTACGCATTAGATATCGGTTTAGAAAATGTGGAAAAAGATCGTTAAAACCCCGCTTTGATTGTTAAAGTCTCAACCACTGCGCCGACTGTAAGCAGAACAGCCACTATTCCAATCAAGATTACTAAGTTCTTAAGTTCTTGGCGCCACCTATGCTGCGTTATTCTGCGAAACAGCCAGATGCTTTCGCTCATGCCAATAGAGTATGAAACGTATTCCAATGTGAAAACCACAGCTATAAGAGTCAACGCCAAAATTGCGCTTGACGGCGTTAGAGTTTGAGTCGCCCCTTGAAAGTTAGGGGAGCTTTCTACCCTGAGTTCAGCTCCCAAGGTGATGCCAGTGTCAAACATCACGAAAAGGCCGAAAACAGCTCCAAACAGGGGAATGAACATTCCTAAGCAAAGAGGGAAATTGTTAAGAAAAATAGATACGGCAAGCTGAACTGAACCTTGTGTGGCGGTTTGGTTTACTTGATTGTAAAGCGTCTGTGATTCTTGAGCGCTGAGTGGCACAAAGATGCCGGAAATTGTCACTATGAAGGATACAACGATGAACAAAATTATGAGGTAGATTCTTTTACGTTTTGAAGAAGCATTTTTCCAAAAAGAAGGATAATCGAGATTCATGGGTCAATTCTCACTCATTTCACTGGTCGGATTTGCAGAGCACGAAACCCTCTTGCACAAGGGTTTAACGTTTCTGCCAATTTAACCTTTCTTAAAATATCTTCAACATCCACGGCGAAACTACGGACGTCATGCTCAGCCGACGTAAGCGAGTACAGATAAACGCGGTTATCCTGCACTCTTGGCTGGCACATATTGGGTAACCCCAAGACAAGGGGTTTGTCTTCTTCTGCCACTTTTTGCAGGCGAACAGAATTGCCTCTGACCCAGCAGTTAACTCGGCTATCCTAACTGGAACACTCGCTTTACCGATAGCCAATATGTCGATGCCGCGGATCGTTTGATCTCGGCAACGATTTTCCTGAGCCTTGGCAGGATCTTTAGGATGTTATGCCGTCCAGTCCTTAGGCTTACAAGCTCAACTGGCGATAACTCTTCAATTGACACGCCTCCAAGCGACACATCCAGATGGATAACGTCAGCTTTGATCTTGTCAAGCAAGCTTCTGCAGAGTTCAGCCTCGTGAACAATAACTTCGAAGCCGACGGCGACTTCCCTGAAAATCGGTTCAGCCAACCTGGAAGACGATTCCCTGTACGGTGGGTCAACGACAACCGAGGCAGAAGCAACCAAGAAACGTGCATTGAACTGCTCGTCAAGTATTGTAGCCGCAGAATCCGCGGAAATAGTCCTCAAAACCTTCACCAACCCGAATACTGTGTTGCGGCGGAAAAATGGGTTGCTCTCTTAGTCCTCGATTATTTTAAGCCTAAGGCCAAAATGTACATTTCTGAACTTTTAGCACGACTTGCTTGAGGCTTAACAATTTTCACTGTGTCGAAACTGGCTTTTACTGTTTGAATGAAATCGTCAAGCTGGTTTCCCTGGAAGACTTTCACGAAAAAGTTTCCTGAAGAGCGTAGCAAACACTGCGCGATTCCTAAGGCTCTTGTTGCTAAGTCGATTTGTCTTGCATGGTCAACTTCCCACACGCCCGTAATGTTCGGAGCTGCATCAGAAATCACGACATCTGCTTTGCGCGGCAAGAAAGAGTTGATCTCCGGAACAATATTGGAATCAGTCATATCCGCAATTATTGTCCGTATGTACTCCTGAGTGAATGGTTCAATTGGTTTAAGATCTACGCCTAAAACGAAACCGTGGCTTCCCGTCATTTTTCTTGCTGCCTGAATCCAACCGCCTGGAGCAGCGCCCAAGTCAACAACTACGTCGTTTCTTTTTATGAAATTGTATTTCTCGTTCGCTTGAACCAGCTTATATGTGGCTCTTGAACGGTAGTTTTCTGCCTTGGCTTTTTTATAGTAATACTCATTTTTTCTATCTCGGATCCAAGCCTTCGGCAACGGAGTCATCAGCCTCTTCTTCAATGTCTTGCAAGGTTGGATCAGGTGACGGCGCTGCCTCAGCATTTTCTGGCGCCGCCGCGGGTGGTTTTCCCAGAGAAATTATCCAGTCTGTAAGTCTGGGGCAGCTTTTAGGAGAAATAGCTGTGGTGGGGTCGCATCTTGCGTTGTCTGGACAAAGCAAACATGGGCAGTCAATGATAGTTTGTATCGATGCTGGAAGCCTTTTGGGGTAAAGCCTATAGGTCCACCGGCCTTCCTGAAGCTCTTTTTCACGGCGAATTAACCCTTTTTCCTCAAGTTTAATCGAAACCCTTGAGCCTTCTCGGCTGCTTGCGCCCAGTTCACGCCATAAATCCGATTGAAGCACGCCTTGATAGCCCGTGTTTACCACATAATGGAGTGCTTTCTGTTCAAGGTCATTACGTTTAGGCATCTACTATCAATTCCAAATAATGCAATTAGAATATAAGCGTTGAATCCAGATAAAAATATGTATCCCTCATGAAACAAGGAATCAGATGAAAAACATGCCACAAGCGCCGAAAAAAAGTGAAGGTTACTGTTTAGGGATTGAATCTTCAGCAGACGACTTCGGCGTCGGCGTAGCGGGCTTCAACGGAGAAATACTTGCCAACAAATCCGACAGTTACATACCTGCGGAAGGCGGAATCCACCCGCGGGAAGCATCAAGGCATCACGCTGAAGTCGCGGATAAGGTAGTTAAAGAAGCCTTGATCGTGGCAGGCATAAAGCCGGCTGAACTCTCAGTCATAGCGTTTTCTATGGGTCCGGGTTTAGGACCCAGCCTACGTACGGGAGCGACCGTTGCCAGAGCTTTATCTTCTTACTTGCGGATTCCCCTCGTCGGCGTCAACCATTCAGTGGCGCACATTGAGATTGGGAAGTTGAAAACAGGTTCCGCCGACCCCGTGACCCTTTACGCTTCAGGAGGGAATACAATGGTGACCGCTTTTGATGCAGGGCGCTACAGAGTCTTCGGCGAAACACTCGATATTGCACTTGGCAACTGCCTGGATGTTTTCGCTCGTGAAGCAGGACTCAGGAACCGCAAAGGCTTACCGCTTGGCGCCGCGGTGGAGCAGCTGGCAGCAAAAGGCAAAAACTTGGTTTCTCTGCCCTACGTGGTGAAAGGCATGGATTTTTCCCTCAGCGGCTTGTTAACGGCGGCAACAGCGATACTTCAGAAGGATTGTCCGCTTGAGGATTTGTGCTATAGTTTGCAGGAACACGCGTTTTCAATGGTGACTGAAGTTACGGAGCGGGCGCTTGCGCATACGGAGAAAAAAGAGGTTCTTTTAACAGGTGGGGTGGCTGCTAACAAGCGGTTGCAATCTATGCTCAGCGTCATCGCGGAGGAGCATGATGCAGTGTTCAACGTGGTTCCTATTGAGTTCGCCACTGACAACGGCGCCATGATCGCTTGGACAGGGGTTTTAGCTTACACGCATGGGTTGACTACGCCTTTGACTGAGAGCTACGTAAGGCTTCGTTGGCGAGTGGATAAGGTAGATGTGCCGTGGAAACAGTAGCTGAGAAGTCTCTCCTGAAGAAGGGCGCGGAAGCCAGTCTTTACCTGGCTGAGTGGCATGGACTCAAAGTTGTGGTTAAGGTGCGAATCCCAAAGAAGTATCGCCCCCAAGCGTTGGACATGCGAATTCGGACGTACCGAACCGTGCATGAGCCCCAGTTGATGCATGAAGCCAAAGCCGCCGGAGTGCCTACGCCGCTGATTTACATGATTAACATCCCAGAAGCCTCAATCACCATGCAATACATCGAAGGGCAACAAATCAAGCAACTTCTAAACTATGCATCAGAAAACAGGCGACGGAAACTTGGCATTGCAATAGGCGAATTAATCGCCAAACTCCACAGGCAAGGATTAATCCACGGCGACCTCACGACATCAAACATGATTCTTAGTCCCGAGGGCAAAATCTTCTTTGTTGACTTCGGCTTAGGCGAAAAAAACAGCGAAATCGAGGCGCAAGGGGTGGATTTGCATTTGATGAAACGGGCACTGCAGAGCACACATTACCAGTTCTGGGAAGCATGCTTCAAGGGGGTTCTCTCAGGTTACAGCTCCGTTTTTGGCGCTGAAGCTGCGGAAAAGGTTTATGAGAAAATCCGTGAAATAGAAAGACGTGGCCGCTATGTTGAAGAAAGAAAGCAATGACCAAAGATGCGAGATTACAAAAAAAGTTGTCATTTTTGCTACCAGCAACGTCCACAAATTTAACGAAGCCAAAAGCATTCTCGGGTCTTTTGGGCTTGCTGTGGCAATGCTTAGGGTAAAGGGTGAAGAGATTCAAAGTGATAGCTTGCAAGAAATTGCTGAAGCCGCGGTCACGAATGCCTTCAGGCGTACTGGGATTCCGATTTTTGTGGAGGACGCCGGGCTTTTCATCGAGGCTCTTGACGGTTTTCCTGGTCCCTACGCAGCCTACGCATACAAAACCATTCACAACAGCGGCATCCTCAAACTCATGGAAAATGCTAAGGACAGGGAAGCCAAGTTCCAGTCGGTCATCGCCTACCTCGATGAGACTCTGCGTGAACCGCAAGTTTTCGAGGGGTCTGCTGAAGGGAAAATAACTGAAACCGAGCGCAAAACAGCTGGCGAAGCCGCATTTGGTTTCGACCCGATTTTCCAGCCAGTTGGAAGCCAAATGACCTTTGCGGAGATGAGTGTTGAGGAAAAAAATTGTTTTTCGCATAGGGCGAAAGCATTGCGGAAATTCGTCGAATGGTACCAAAAAAGAATAAGGAGCCAGTGAATGGCAATCAAGAAAGCTTGACTGACTTTAGTCAAGAAAAACTTACGAATATCCTTTTATCGTGTGTACCCGGGTTAATTTATTCAAGGTGGGCATGATTCATGACATTATTGCAAATCCTTAATAATACAAAGTCCCGAGGGGATTACTTTTAAATATTGGCTCGGTGTGGTTTAGGTGCAGTTTAAGGTGTAAAGTTTGCCAAAGCAGGAAAAAGGAAAATCCCATTCAATTCGCCCGGTCAGTAGGCGTCCTCCAAGCTGGTGTAAGTATCAGCCTGAAGAAGTAGAATCATTTATAATAAAACTGGCCAAGGAAGGCCACTCACTCAGCAGCATAGGCACCATTCTAAGGGATCAATACGCTATCCCCCTCGCAAAGCCGATCGTTGGCAAAAGTATAAGCGACGTTTTGGAAAGCGCAGGGTTAGCTCCAACTTTGCCTGAAGACCTATCAAACCTCATGAAAAAAGCGCAAAGCCTCGCAGTTCATCTCGACAAGAACAAGAAGGACCTGCATAACAAACGCAACATGCAGATCATCGAAGCAAGAATCCACAAGCTCTCACGATACTACAAGCGCGAAGGCGTCATAGCCAAAAACTGGAAGTACGAAGCAAAAATCGCCTCCGTAACCTAAAAGCTCCAACCCTTCTTTTTCAACCAGTTTTCTGTTTTATATTGATGCCTAGCTTTAAATCTAATCACGCATTTTAGGCAAAGAGTGAACTTGGGATGGCTACGCAGCAAGAATCAATCGACCGCTTTTTAGCGCAGGCAGCGGAAGCATCGAAATCTATCTCGGAAGCAGCCAAAAAAGACGATTTCATCCATGTTTTCTCTCACTTAGACGCAGACGGAATTGCAGCGGCGGGTGTAATGGGAAAAACGTTGCTCAGACTCAACGCAAAGTTTAGAGTCAGAATCACGCAGCAGCTAGACGATAAAATCATCGGCGAAATAGTCGCTGACAAACCGAAACTTGTGATTTTAACAGATTTCGGCAGTGGTTACCTGGACTTGTTAAACGAAAAAATTCCCAACTTCAAAGCCTTAATCCTTGACCATCACCAAGTAAACGGCATATCAAACAACCCCAATTTCGTCCAGGTTAACCCGCACATGTTCGGGATCGATGGGGCATCCGAAGTCAGCGGTTCAGGCGTAGCTTATTTCGTCGCTAAGGCAGTGAACCCAGCAAACGTGGATTTGGCCCCCATAGCTTTAGTTGGTGCGCTCGGTGATATGCAGGACAAGTATGATCAGAGAAAGCTTTGCGGTCTCAACGAAATAATCGTTGATGACGGGGTCGCTGCTGGCTTACTTAAAGTTGAGAAAGACCTAACGTTCTTCGGCAGAGAAACCCGACCCATCCACAAAATGCTCGCGACCACAACGAACCCGTTTATACCCGGCTTGAGCGGAGAAGAAGACAAAGCCTTAGTTTTTCTCGCCACTTTAGAAATCCCGATTAAGCAGGGCGACAGGTTTCGGGCGCTATCTGACTTAAATGACGATGAACGAAAACGGCTGTGCTCTGCCTTGGCGGATCACCTGCTGTCTAAAGGGCTGCATATGGAGGTTGAGAACCTCATCGGTTACATTTACATATTAACTAAAGAAGAACCGAACACAGCGTTGCGCGACGCAAGAGAATTCGCAGTGCTCTTGAATTCAACGGGGCGAATGGACAAGCCAAGCTTAGGCGTCGCCATATGCATGGGAGATCGTAAAGCCGCCTTAGACGAAGCCAACAAGATACTCGAAGAATACCGCAGAAACATCAACAAATACCTCGGTTGGGTAGCCGAAAAACCCGAGCGGATGCGTGAACTCCAAAGCATCTATGTTATTAATGGCGAGAGCTTCATTAACGAAAAAATCATTGGAACCGTATCCTCCATTGTCGTCTCAAGCCTTGCCAACAACGAAAAACCACTTATAGCCTTCGCTAACGTCGAAAAAGAAGAGGCAGCCAAGTTTTCTGCGAGAACCACCGAGACGGCCATCCGAAAAGGCGTAAACCTAGGCGAAGTCATGCGATTGGCTTCAGAAATGCACGAAGGCAAAGGGGGAGGACACAATATAGCTGCAGGAGCCCAAGTGCCGCTGGACGAAATTAATGGGTTCATCAAAGATGTTAATGAGCTGGTTGGCAAACAGTTGAAGGGAGAAAAAATTGGAAGCAACAATAACACTTGAGTACGCCGACGAGAAGCATGCCGAGGCAGTCGCCGACGCGGTTTCACCTGACAATTTTAAAACGCCGCCTAAACTAACTGTGAAAACCAAGTTTGAAAACAGAAAAGTGGTGACTGTGATCCAATGTGAAAGCCAACTCGCCACTTTCACTGCAACAATAGACGACCTGCTTTTCAGTGCAACCACAGCCGAAAGGACGCTTAAAGCGGTCAAAACGATTTAGAAAGTAGCCCAAAATGGGTGACCCCCCTCCGCATTTTGTAACCACCGCTTAAGAGGTTTGCGGTTCTGATTCCTTGGCTCAAGTTCTAAATATAACCGGCTTTACTGTAAGGTAAATAAATAAGGGAAGACAACATTAAACAATCTTCCACTTGGGTGAATTCAATTGAAACGAACAAAAGCACTATTGATGATCGCGGTTTCCTTGTTACTATTTTTCCTGCCTGTCGCTATGTCTGTAACGGTTTTTGCCCAAACCTCAGGCTACACCATCACAAAGGTTAATCATCAGATTCAAGTCTTATACAGTGGGCAAGTAGTCATTCAAGATACGGTTTATGTCTCAGGGCAAGTAAGCGACGGCTTCACAATCGGGCTCCCAGCCCAATATAGCGCAGACATCCTCAACGCAGTCGCATACGACTCGACCCATATTTACGAAGTAAACTTGGGAGTACAGTTGGGTGACAAAAGTGGATTTTACGGCGCAGAAGTAAACTTCAATGGACAAACACCCAGCATCTTCACTGTAGCGTTCGTCCTCTCAAGCGCCATTCTTACTCAGGTTAATACGGGCAGCTACGCGCTTAGTTTTCCAGCTTATCCAAGTCTAACTGAAAACGTCGGTAGTTGCAACGTAACTCTAACTTTTCCCTCTACTCCAACGTCCATAGTCATCAGTAAAACCGATGGAAGCGTGGCTACAGCAACCTATGTCACACTGAACTTGCCTGCCTACACTTTCTCTCCTGCGTCAGCATCATTTCAATTAAACAGCGAAACAATCCAGCAGGCAGAGATAACCAATCTTGACCGTCAGATAAGCATTGACCCAACAGGCAAAGTAAGTGCTTCAGATACTTACAGGATCGTAAACAACGAGACATCCTCAATGCATTCTTTTATCTTAGATTTGCCGAGCAACGCCAAAAACGTCGCGATAAAAGACGCGACAGGCACTCAACTGGCAATCGCAAGCAATTCAGTTATCAATGGTGCTTTGCAGGAGAACACCACCTTGATAACAGTCGTCGCGACTGGTCAATCCACTACTCTGACGGCAAGCTACAATTTGCCGAGCGCAACCATCAAAGGTTCGCAGTACACAATCAGCAACTTCGTGCTTCTCCCCTACATTAACTACTACGTTGAGCAGGCAAGCTTTACGTTTAATCCCCCTCAGGGAGCGAAAATCGTGACACCGCAACTATCCTCGATTGATGTATCCAGCACTCTTACAAGAAGCGTCTTCCAAGATACTCTTACCTTAACAGGAAACGGAATCAGTTTCCTCAACTATATCTTGCCGCAAGGCAACATTATTCAATTCTCGTACAGTTACAACCCGATCTGGGTTTCTTTCATGCCTACTTTCTGGCTTTCATTTGTGGCGGTTATCGGATGTATTGGCGCGGTGGTTTATCAGAAACGTAAGCCCGGAGAAAAACAGCCAGCTACCTTTAGAAAAGTGAAGACTTCGACTCCAAAACCCATCGTGGAAACATCGGCGGGACAAGAAGCGACAAGCGCTGAGCCCAGACCCGTAACTGCCCCTGGTCAACATCTCACTAGCATGAATGTTAGAGAGTTCACTGAGTCTTATGAAGATAAAAAACGGTTACACGCTGATATCAGATCTTTGGATCAGAGAGCGCAGAAAGGGAAAATTCCCAGACGCCAATATAAGGTTCAACGGGCGGCCATAGAGTCGCGTTTAGAAACACTTTCACGAAACACTGAGAGAACGAAGGAAATCCTCAGGAATTCAGGCGGCGTTTACCCAGACCTAATCAAGCAACTTGACTCTGCCGAAGAAGATCTCTCAGAAGCTGAAGAAGACATCAAAAATCTTGAAGATCAGCAGAGTAGGGGCGAAATTTCCTTAGAAGCCTACAAGAGGGACATAGGGGACTACCAGAAACACAGGGACAAGGCTGAATCAACCTTGAATGGAATCTTGCTCAGATTACGTGAAAAAGCACGCTGACACACCTAAAACCTTTTATTTTACTCAAGAGCTTTTCAAGAAAATCAGAGGTAAACAAAAATGGTAAAAATAGTTGTTGACCCCAAATGCACTGGTTGCGAAACATGCGTAAACACTTGTCCTGTCGGCGTCTACGAGATTATAGACGGCAAGTCTTCACCAACCAAAGTTAGTGAATGCTTGGTTTGCAGAGCATGTGAAGCTCAGTGCCCTGAAGGCGCAATTCAAGTAATCGAGTAAATCTGAAGCTCAAAATTAATTACGCGTGTATCTCTCAAGCAACAGAAAATGAGAGACTATTCCCTTCTTTTAGTTAATTTTTGTTTTTTCTTTGAAAAACAGCAAAAGGGTTTTATCAGTTGTGCTTCATTTGTTGTTATGGTTTCAGTCTTCGATGTTCCATAGAAATCTGATAATTTTTGAAATCTGCTCCACTGTCGCCTGGTCAGTTTTTTGTTCTTCTTCTATGTTTTTGAGGGGAATAGAGGTCACCATGAACAGGATATTGGCTGCTTTTGTTATAACAGTTATGTTGACGCCGACTTCGAACTTCGAAGTATACTAAAAGCCAACCTCAAGCATTTTGACATTTTCATGCTTATTTCCAAAAGTCAATTGGGCTTTTAGTGGCTACACTTGTCTAATTCTTATGATTTTAAGGGTAAATTAGCCTATTTTGCGGGTAAAAGTTATATGTAGAAGGTGTTGAGTAATAGGTTTATGGTAGACAAAATCCACTGCGCACACATACTTGTCAAAACAGAGACGGAAGCAAAAAACATCAAAGGCCGCCTTGATAAAGGAGAAAAATTCGGCTCAATAGCCAAAAACTTTTCCCAGTGCCCATCCGCAAAGAATGGCGGAGACCTTGGCACCTTCACAAGGGGCAAGATGGTTAAGGAGTTTGAAAAGGCGGCGTTCGCGCTTGAAAAAGGTCAGACTTCTGAACCTGTCAAGACACAGTTTGGGTACCACATAATAAAACGGCTAGAATAATCAATAGCCCATTTAGAAGGCAACGCTTACTTACCGCTTAAGCAAGATTTCGGTCAAATCTAAGAGACAGCTTGATTCTTGACAATTTAAGTGGTGAAAAGTTGGTCAGGTATTTTTTCAGACGACCTGTTCCAATAATGACTAAACAGTGCATTTGCCCACTCTAAAGCAATTGGGTCTTGTGTTCTGAAGCCGGCATAGTCAAGCTTCCCCTCCAGATTCACAAAGCCTAAAGCAGCAATTTGCATCTCTGAGAAGCATAGAAAGGAATCGATCTTTTCTATAAAATGAAGATCCATCTTTCCGGTTTTTGCTGCTTTCTCAAATGTTGGCGTGTTCACAAGTTTTCTTATTTCTTTAGTCGGCAGGTAGTCTTTAGGCATAAGAAGCCTGAACGTTACACCTCTCTCCATGGCTTGTACCAGATGCGGCAAAGTGCTTGCTAGAATTTGGTTCGTGACAATGCAGACTGACTCTTGCGATTCAGCGATCATGTTTTCAACATTATGGAATACAATCATGACGTCGTTGACGAATTCTGCATCTTCAAATATTCCGACACTTAACTCAAAACGTTTCGGCAAAGTTGCTGGAGAGTGAGTTTGAAAGTATTCTTTGTTTTTCAACAGGAACCGAAAGCCAGACAGCAAACTTAGCGTTTCTTCACCATAAGGTGTCAAATGAAAAAGGCCATCGACATCTTTGCTTATCAATTTGGCGTCATTAAGCCGTGAAAGATTGCGGGCGGTTTCTTGGACGGTAAAGTCAAGTTTTTCGGAAATATGTGAAAGTTTAAGTGGAGTCTTCTTGAGCAGAAGCAGGATGCTGACGCGGTCTACACTTGAGAATTCGAACATCAAATTACAGACATTATCCATGTTTAGTTCCCGTAGCGCCTGTTATTCGGTTTTTCATAGTTGGTTGTGATATTTCATATTTTCTGTTGAGGTCGGGTTATCAGCGAAGACAACGTAACCTTTCAAGCGGGATTAAAGGATGTTGAACAAAACGATCAGCGGAAGAGGAAAGTGAGCCGCAATGAATAGGCAAAAGACAAGACTCGCATTGACGGTAGCAATGACCATTCTTTTTCCAGTGGTTTACTACTACCTCTCGCCATATCTTATCATTGCAGGAGCAAGCCAAGGCATCGTCGCCGGTGACGTCTTAGTGTTCGCAGGATTGTTCCTTGCATCGCTATTTCTTGGACGAGCTTGGTGCGGGTGGCTATGCCCAGGCGGAGCAATCCAGGAGCTATGCCTGCGGGTAAACAATAAAAGCTTCAACGGGAAAAAACGTGACTTCGTAAAATACTTTATATGGGTACCCTGGCTAGCCGTGGCGATCTTGTTGTTTGTTGAGGCGGGCGGAATTAAGTCTGTTGATCCTCTATATCAAACATGGAACGGTATCTCCGTTTCGAACTTGTCTTCAGCTATAATGTTTATGGCTATTGCAGGTGCAATCGTAGGTTTCGCGCTCGTTGCTGGCAAACGAGCAGTCTGTCACTCGATTTGTTGGATGGCGCCTTTCATGGTAATCGGCGTCAAAATCAAGAGTGCAATCGGCTACCCATCTCTTCATCTTGAAGCAGACAGAAACAGATGCCTAAAGTGTCGGATGTGCAACAGCAAATGCCCTATGAGCCTTGATGTAGCTGAAATGGTGCAAAATGAAAACATGACGAACACAGAGTGTATTCTCTGCGGATCATGCGTTGATGGTTGCCCCAAAAAAGTGATAAAGTACTTCTTTAGTTAGAGAAATACATTGGGTGGCAAAGTCTGTCCTGCTTGCTTTTTCATCTTTTGTTGCCGTTTGGACAAATTAAAGATATATCTTTTTCAGACACATTTATATGGATACAAAGACCCTATTCTCAACATTAAGTGTGAAAAATTCATGGTAACAGTGAGAGACCCCGTATGTGGCATGGACGTTGACACAGAAACAGCCCTCAGCGCCAAAATAGGCGACCGAACCTACTATTTCTGTAGCCAACAATGCCTCGACGTCTACACGGCACCAGAACGCGAACTAAAAGCGATGCAACGCCGAGTTACATTCACATTAACTGGCGCAGTGGCGGCCCTTGCATTAAAAGTGATAACGCTTTTCGGTCTCATGACTGCAATAATGTATTTTGACATTGCCGGAAAACTGAGAGTCTACGACATAGCAGTGTTCATTGTGTCGACGCCCATTGTCTGGGTCGCAGGCTACAGGATCTACAAGGGCGCGTACCAGTCGCTTCGAAACCGCAACATAAACATGGATGTGCTGGTCACTGTCGGAGTTCTCGCTGGCTGGATCTACGGAGTAATAGGCGTCTTCTTCTTTCCAACCGCCTCGCAGCCTGGCTCAAGTTACATGGAAATAGCCGTCGGCATCTTGGCCTTTGTGCTACTAGGCAGATATATCGAAGAATTAATTCGACGCCGCAGCGCCGCTTCAATACGAAAACTTCTCGAACTTCAGCCGACGATGGCGAGGGTCATAAAGGACGGCAAAGAAACCGACATGTTAATTGACCAAGTGCAGGTAGGAAACACGATAATTGTGAAGCCGGGCGAAAAAATCCCGATCGATGGCATGGTGACTTCAGGATACTCGTCAGTTGACGAGAAATTGCTTACGGGGGAAAGCATGCCTGCGGAAAAAACTATCGGAAGTGAAGTCATCGGCGCCACAATCAACAAAACAGGGGTCTTGACAATTAAGGCGACACGTGTCGGTGACGAAACCGCCCTGTCACAGATTGTCCATCTTGTTGAAGAAGCACAAGCTTCAAGCGCTCCGGTTCAAAGATTTGCTGACCGTATTGTCCGATATTTTGTTCCCATCATTTTGACAGCCGCAACTCTTTCGTTTGCCTATTGGTTTATCACAACCGGCAACTTTGCAACAGCATTCCTAGTGTTGTTGTCGGTTATACTGATCTCTTGCCCATGTGCTATGGGAATTGCGACGCCGACGGCTATTCTGGCAGGTGTCGGAAAAGGAGCCGAATACGGGGTCCTGCTCCGCAGCGGAGAGTACGTTGAGAAAGCAAGAAAGCTGACAACCGTCGTTTTCGACAAGACCGGCACTTTAACTAAAGGAGAGCCAAGCGTAACCGACGTCAAAACCTACAACGGATTCGCAGAGCAGGCTGTGCTGGAGTATGCGGGTGCAGCTGAGAAAGATTCTGAGCATCCTTTGGCGGAAGCAATACTTAGGAAAGCTGAATCCGACAAAGCACACGTTGATCAGGCAGACTTCTTCGAGGCGTTACCAGGAAGAGGAGTGAAATGCAGTGTCGGAAACAGAAAGGTCCTGCTTGGAAATCGCTTGCTAATGCAGGAGCAGGGCGTGCCTATCAACGAAGCCGAAGATGACTTGACTTCGTTGGAATCGCAGGGAAAAACCGTCATGATTTTGGCTGTTGACAGCAAGAGTATCGGATTGATTGCTACGATGGATACGCTGAAGGAAACCGCTGCTGAAGCCGTAGAGGAGTTGAGGAATATGAAGTTGGAAGTTGCGATTCTAACTGGGGATAACGAGCGAACGGCACAAGCCATAGCCCAGCAACTGGGAATTACGCAGGTGATTGCAGACGTTCTACCATGGCAGAAAGCTGACGTCATCAAAAAGTTGCAGGCCGAGGGAAAAGTGGTGGCTATGGTCGGCGACGGAATAAATGATGCCCCTGCCTTGGCAACTGCCGACATCGGCATCGCTATAGGCAGCGGAACCGACATTGCTAAAGAAACAGGCGGCATAGTGCTCATAAGAGACGACCTTCGGGACGTAGCCTTAGCAATCGAACTTAGCAAAAAAACCATGCGCAAAATCGACACCAACCTGTTCTGGGCCTTCACCTACAACTCAATCATGATTCCTGTCGCCGCCGCGGGGCTGCTTAACCCGATGTATGCGGCTGGGGCAATGGCGATAAGTAGCTTAACCGTAGTCAGCAACTCGGCGCTACTAAAGCTGGCTAAATTTAAATCCCAGAAAGTTAACGAGTAAGATGAAAAGTGGAGGTGAATTTTATGGCTAAAGATCCAGTTTGCGGCATGGCGGTCGACGAGAAAAATGCTAAATTCAAATGCGACTACAACGGCAAAACATTCTACTTCTGTGCAGGTTCATGCAAAATGACGTTTGAGAAGAACCCCTCAAAATTCGCCGGCGCATCCAAAAAAGCATAGGCCCATTGAGAGCTTGCCAGTTAGGCTTGTTTTTTCTTTTTTGTTCCGTTTTCTTTCTTTTTCTATCGCTCTTTCAACTTCTTCCCGTATCGTAAAGCCCTCGTTTAGAAGGCACCCAAGAGGACGTGTTCGGCGAACAAGTCTTCATTGAAAGCTCCCACGAACTCTATTTTCTCGTTGATGACGATTTTGGGGACTCCTATAACGTTGTACTTCATAGCTAAATCGGGAAACTCGCCGCTGTCAATGACGTCTGCCTTTACCAACTCGTTTTCAACCGCCAATTTATGTGCGACTGCCGCAGCTGCTGGACAGTGGGGGCAAGTTAGGCTTACGAAAACTTGGATGTGGACTGGAGATTTGACTTCTTTAAGAATTGATTTGGTGTTGTCCGAGAGGTCGGTTACGCCTTTTGAAACCGTAATAATGGCTTCAATCAACGTTTGAAGTTCATACCCGTATGGTATGCCGTAGATTCTGACGCCATAGTCTTTCTTGCCGATGATTGCCAACGCGGGTATCTTGTCGATTCCAAGTTCCTTGGCTCGGGCCTCGTCTGCTACAAAATCAAGAACATCCAACGTTATCTTATCACTAAGCGGGGGCAATTCCTGCACTAACGCTCTTGTTTGAGAGCAATATTGGCATTCGATCTCTTGGGTAAACATCACGATTTTAACCGGGTCAACCAGCTTTTCGTTAAAATCAGCCTTAAGTAACTCTTTCTTGTCGTTTGGAATCATACTCAAAAGCTCAGCCTCCAAAATCTCTGGGCAATTCCACTATTAAACTGATTATTCATGCATATATTGATTTTTGAAATTTTTTTAATGTACCTGCTTTTCACATTTTAAGAAAGCTGCGAACACAATCCATATAAACAATCATAACCATCAACCCTTGATTTTTACCTGCCTTAATTGGAGATGCAAAATTGGCTACGAAAATCTATGCAAATGCCAAGCTGATTGAGGGTTTCCAAATCCTCCTTGACGATAACGAATCACACAGCTACATCGTGGATCTTGCTCCCGATGTTGGAACAGGGCTCGGAGCTTCAGCCCTTGAATTCTGCGTGATGAGTCATGCAGGCTGCTACATCACGATTCTTGCTTTGGTGGCAAAGAAGATGCATTTGGAGCTAAAAGGAGCAAAGGTCAAGGTTGAAGCAGTGAAGTCGGATGAAACTGGAACCGTCAGCGAGGAAACCTTTGACATAAACATTAAGACGGATGCGCCGCAGGACCGTGTTGAGAGGCTACATAAGCTGACGCTTGAAACTTGCCCCGTCGGCATTCTTTTCGAGAAGGCAGGAGTTAAAATAACTTACAATATGAACGTGACAAAGGAGTAAGAAAAAAATGCCAAACGTTGTTTTAAAGGAAGGAATAAACTGGGTTGGCGTTGTCGACTGGAACATACGGGACTTCCACGGATACACTACCAGCCGAGGCACCAGCTACAATGCATACTTAATCAGGGACGAAAAAACTGCGCTCATCGACACAGTGAAAGCCAATTTCGCCGAAGAGCTTGCACGGAACATTGAGGAATTGACAAGCTTTGAAAAAATCGATTACATCATCGTCAACCACGTGGAGATGGATCATTCAGGCAGCCTACCCGAAATAGCCAAGCTCGCGAAAAACGCCAAGGTAATCGCGTGCCAAAGAGGCAAAGACGCTCTCATCGACCATTACGGCAACGAGTTCAATGGAGTTGAAGTCGTCAAGACAGGCGACGAGCTTAAGCTTGGAAAGCACACGCTACGTTTTATCGAGACGCCGATGCTACATTGGCCAGACAGCATGTTCACCTACATAGTGGAAGACAAAATCCTGATATCAAACGACGCTTTCGGGGAACATTATGCAACCAGCGAACGTTTCGACGACGAGGTTGACCAGCAGGAACTCATGGAAGAAGCGAAAACTTACTATGCCAACATCCTGACGCCTTTTGCCCCACTAATCATCCGAAAGGTCCAAGAAGTCGTTCAAATGGGCATCCCCATCGAGATGATCGCACCTGACCACGGCGTAATCTGGCGGAAAGACCCATCCAAAATCATTAACGCATACCTTCAGTGGAGTTCATTCGAGTCGAAACAAAAAGTCATAGTTGTTTTTGATACGATGTGGGGCAGCACCGATAAAATGGCAAGGGCAATAGAAGAAGGCGTGGCAAGCGAAGGCGTCGAAGTTAAAGTTCTGAAGCTTCGTGCCACAGACAACACCGACATCGTAACCGAAATACTTGATGCAAAAGCAGTCATTGTGGGTTCGCCGACACTGAACAGCCAAATGTTCCCGACACTTGGTTCGTTTTTGACGTACATAACTGGGTTGAAGCCTAAAGGCAAACTCTGGGCGTTCTTCGGCTCTTACGGGTGGGGAGGCGGCGCAGTCAAAGGCATGGTGGATATGGCTAAGAAGGCAGGCTTCGAAGTCTACGATCCAACTATCGAAGTCAAATACGTCCCAGATGAAGAAGACCTGAAAAAATGTTTTGACTTTGGAGCGCAAATCGCAAGAAAAATCGAAGCCTAATCGACCTGAATCGTTTTCGAGCCATAATTTCTTTCTCCTGTATAATCTTGATTTTTTTCAAAGAGAGTGATTAGCCTGCGAGTTTAGTTGCTTAGTAAAAACCGAAATTGAAAAAAGTGAAAAACAAAATAGGGTTAATACGCCTACTTTATGAGCATGAATTTTTCTTTCGGCGTACTGCAGATTGGGCATTTGTCAGGCGCGGATCCTTCAAATGTGTTTCCGCAAACGGGGCACACCCAGTAATCTGCTTTCGGTGGTTGCTTCTTTGCTTTCAATGTGTCTAGCGCTTTCTGGTACATCGCTGCGTGGATTTGTTCAACCTGGTTCGCAAATTCAAAACTTATTTCGGCTTTCTTGTTTCCTTCTTTTTTTGCTTCGGCGATGAATTCAGGATACATTTTCTTGAACTCGTATGTTTCGCCGCTGACTGCTGTGCCAAGGTTGTCGCTGGTTGATTTCACGTGTCCCATCACCTGAAGATGGTTAAGAGCGTGTACTGTTTCTGCTTCAGCCGCTGCCCTGAACAGTTTGGCGATTTGGGGGAAGCCTTCTTCATCCGCTTTTTTGGCGAAGGCTAAATACATTCGGTTCGCTTGGGATTCGCCTGCGAATGCGTCCTTGAGGTGTTCATCAGTTTTGGTCATAAAAATCACTGCAAATACTAAAATGAAATGAAGGTTATAAGCTAATCTGATTTTGCCTCAGTTTCGTTAAGGTAAAGTATATTAGTCGTTTTATCCTTTGGTTTTGTTTGATTTTTGGTGAGTTTTATGGAGAAAATAAAATCATTTAGCCTACCCAAATTGCCCTACGATTACAACGCCCTTGAACCCTACATTTCGGAAACCCAGCTTAAACTACATCACGACAAACACCACCAAGCCTACGTGAACGGCGCCAACGCTGATTTCGAAAAACTCGACAAGGCACGAAAAGAAAGCGCCGAAGTCGACATGAAAGCGTTGCTCAAAGACTTATCCTTCAACGTCGGCGGACACCTTCTGCACTCGACTTTCTGGGAAAACATGGCTCCCGCAGGCAAAGGCGGCGGGGGACAACCTAAAGGCGCATTAGCCGACATGATCAACAAGGAATTCGGAAGTTTCGACCAGTTCAAAAAGGAATTCACAAAGGCTGCCGCAACAACTGAAGGTTCAGGATGGGCCGCCTTGGCTGTTCACCCGTGCATAGAGAGACCGCTGATAATGCAGATCGAGAAGCACAACGTTAACATTTACCCGACTTTTAAAATCTTGATGGTTCTGGATGTTTGGGAGCACGCATACTACGTTGACTACAAGAATGAACGACCCAAATTCATCGAAGCCTTCTGGAACGTCGTCAACTGGGACAGAGTAAACAAAAACCTTCAAATGTAAACCGCTAGAAAAACAAATCTTTTTTCCCGCCAATTTTAAGCGGGTTTCTTATTTCTTTCCTGTTTTTTCAACTTAGGTTTCCGCTTTCCAGTTTTTTAATCAAGTCCCTTTGTCTTTTGCTGAACTGAGTAGGTATCCCTTTTTGGAGGAAAATGGAGATGGCGGCTATGCTTTTTGTAGGGTCGTTTCTCATGATTATTGAATAAAGATGTAAAAGTTTGATTCCTACCTGGTCTTTGGAAATCTGCCCCGTGGTCAGCTTTAATGCAAGTGAAACAGCATCGCTGATTGAGCCGCCTGCAGCAACTATTCGGATTTTATCGAATCTTGCCAGCCGCAAAAGGCTTATCGTGAGAAGCCGCTCAAATGTCGCTGACCTGCTTACGCTGACTGTTTGCTCTTCGATATCCTGGAATCCTTTTTCTTCCTGTTCAGCTATCTTGGTATAATCCCACGTTTGTTTTTGCCCCAGATGCATAGAGATAGCGGATGATTTAGCAAGCGCTGGCGCTTCGAGAATTGCGATGCACATGTCTTCAACGTAGACTTTGGCGATTTCCGACGCCATGTTCACGGCTGAACAAGCAAGAAAAATGCCCTCATTTATTCCCACGACGTCGACTTGGCCTACATCCAAGATTGCCGAGATTATGCTTTCTACAACGTCAGTGGTTTTTGCAGAGGCATCAGCTGGCCCAACAGCTATAATCTTGCCTTTTGGTTCGCTGCTCATAGACGATGCACCAAGCACTATTTGGAGCATCTGCTAATATAAGCTTGCCACTTAAAAAAAAGGCGAGCTGCCTAGTGCGGGGTGATCTTTATGGCTTGAGCTGGGCACTGCATTTCGCAGGCAAGACACTGAATGCAGTCCGGTTCGCGGGCTGGGTCAGATTTTCGTTCAGAGAGCGGGTGCCCAGGAGATTCAGCCCATTCATAAAGTGAAACGGGGCAAACGTCGATGCATACGCCATCTCCAACGCAGCTATCCCAGTCAACCGCGCTTGTTGTTCCGTGAATTCCCAGTTTTGTCGGGGCAACTACTGGTCCCCAAACTTTGTGTCCGTTATGTTCGCCAACAACTTGGCGTTTTGTTTGAAAATCAGGGTCAATAGGCAAGAATTTCACCACTTAAAGTCAGCAAAACGCGAAATATTAGGTTTTCCCCACTTCGAGTTTGCATAAAACCTTTTTCTGGCACTTGCCTAATTGGTTAGTGGTTGTTATGGTTCAATATTACATGCCTAAGGGAATGAGATATGCCACATTAGAGGAAAGAAAACAGTTTTACACTTCTGAATTCAACCTGCAAGCCGCAGCGAAGTGGTTTAGCGGTCAACAGGGAAACGTCAAGTTTGCAGTTATCATTGGAAGGCATACTAAGATTTACCCTGAAAAATACCGGGAGGACGCATCCACGACCATAATCTTGGACGATTATTCAAGCATGGAAGATTTGCAGCAACAAATAATAGAGTTTTTGCCAGAAGCCGTCTATTATGACAGGAACGTCTACGATTCAAACGGAACCAAAACTGGACAAGAGCTAGCCTTTGACCTTGACCCAGAAAACATAACATGCCCAGTTCATGGCTCCTTGGCGGAAAAGATGAAGAAGGGCCAGGGTTTGAGCTTTTGCGAGCTAGAGCTACAGATGGTTCAGCAGGAAGCGGTGAGGCTTTTCGAATTTTTGGCAACCCAATTTTCAAATATAAAAGCGGTTTACTCGGGAAGAGGCTTTCACCTTCACGTTCTGGACCCACATGCCTACGGATTAAGCGCTCAAGAAAGGCTCAAGCTTGCGAAAGAAGTAAAGTGCGCAGGATTCCACATTGACGAATGGGTCACGTCTGGAGAGATGCGTCTCATACGTCTACCGTACAGCCTAAACGGGCTGGTTTCGAGAATAGTGTTACCACTAACAAAAGATAAGCTTTCGAGCTTCAACCCTATCTGTGACGAGAGAGCTCTACCAAAGTTTCTAGACAAAAAAGCTACTTTTTGACTTCTTTGGCTTTTTTCTCTTTCTTGCTGTAGTAGGCTTTCTTTTTCTTTTCTTCTTCTGCTTTTGTCGGTTTGGCTGGTTTTGCCATGAAAATCCTCAATCATGTTAACTATAACTCTGATAAAAGATTTTCTAGTACAGGCAACCGTTGAAAAGTTTATCTGTCTTTAACTCTTTTCTTTTCATAGACAAGGGGTTTGTTATGGAACAATTTGATGTTATCGTTATCGGGTCAGGTTCAGGAATGCTCGTTGCTTCTGCGGCTGTTGACCAGGGGATGCGCGTGGCTTTGGTTGAGCATGGAAAAATGGGCGGCACATGCATAAACGTAGGTTGCGTCCCCTCCAAGATGCTGATTTACCCCACAGACGTCATCGCCGCGGTCCATGAGGCTGGAAAGCTGGGGGTGCACGCGACGGTGGAGTCTGTAGATTTTAGAAACATTATGGGTAGAATGCATGCGCTGGTTGAGGAGGACTCCGGCCATCAGGCTTTAGCTGTGGAAGCCACACCGAACCTTGTTTGGTTTAAGGAAACAGGCGAGTTTATTTCCGATTACACTATGCAGGTCGGTCAGCGAACATTAATGGCACCCAAAATTTTTATTGTTTCAGGAGCACGCCACGCGATACCGGTAATCAAGGACATAGATAAAATAGGTTACTTAACAAGCGATTCGGTTCTGGAACTGCAAAAGCCGCCTGCAAGCTTGTTGATCGTGGGCGGAGGCTACATTGGCATGGAGTACGGGCACTTCTTCTCAGGCATCGGCACAAAAACCACTATATTGCAAAGACCCAACCGTGTGCTTCCCGATGAAGAGCCCGAAATCAGCGAGTTGCTGCAAAAGGAGCTACAGAAACGCATGGAAATTTACACGGGCTTCGAGGTTTTGGAAGCCCGGCAAGAAGGTCAAACCAAAACGCTTGTTGCAAGAAACCGCCAGGATGGAAACCAAAGGGAATTCAGCGCTGAAGCCGTGCTGGTTGCCACGGGCAGAGTGTCTAACGCTGACGTTTTGAAGCCTGAAAAAACAGGCGTTGCGCTTGACGAGCACAATTTCATCAAAGTTAACGAGTACCTTGAAACCAGCAAGAAGAATATTTGGGCTTTCGGCGACGCGGTTGGAAAACAAATGTTCAAGCATGTAGCCAACTATGAAGCGGGGATAGTTTGGCACAACTCCATCCACGACCACAAGGTTCCCATGGATTTCTCAGCGGCACCCCACGCAGTCTTCACCCACCCACAAGTTGCCTCCGTCGGCTTAAAAGAAGCAGAAGCCAAACTGCAACACGGCAAAATCCTTGTCGGAACTGCGCTCTACAGGGACACAGCTATGGGTGCGGCAATGGGTTTTCCCGAAGGCTTCGTCAAAGTCATTGTCGAAGCTGAATCGAGCAAGATCCTTGGCGGACACATAATTGGACACGAGGCTCCAATTCTAATTCAGGAAATCGTAAACGCAATGATTTCTGAAACAGGAAGTTTTGCTTCGATCGCTCAGGGCATGCATATTCACCCTGCCATGACGGAGGTTGTCCAAAACGCCTTCGGCAACCTAAAAGAGGCTTAGCATCTAACCCCATTTTTTGTAAATCTAAAAAGTTATATTATCCTGCTTGCAACTGTTCTAGCAGAGTTGTTTTGACATGAATATTTCTAAGGTTTCTGGCAAAAACAAAAAACACAAGGTTTTCCTCTATGCTTTGAGCACATGTGTATGGTGCAAACTGACAAAGCAGTACCTAATCGACAGCAACATCGAATACGAATACGTTGACGTCGACTTAGCCGACGAAAAAGACAAGCAGAAAATCCGCGATACAATCCAAAGTAAAGGCGGCATGCTGAGCTACCCCACCACGATTGTTGATGACAAGGTTGTGATTACGGGTTTCCGTAAAGACAAACTCAACGAGGCGCTTGAACTTTGATTACCCTCGAAGAAGTTCGCCGAAGAGCCGAAGCAGACGCCAAAACCTATGGGTACTACCTTACTCCTCAACCCGATTTGCTACGAGGTTTTTTTGAAGGGTTAAAGACAAACGAAGACCGCTACGGTTATCCGTTGTGCCCATGCAGGCTTGCTTCAGGCAACTTCGAGTATGACCGCGACATCATCTGCCCATGTGACTACCGAGACCCAGACATCGCACAGTACGGCTCGTGCTACTGTCGACTATACGTCAACAAACAAGTTTACGAAAGTCAAAACCTGCCCGAGGTCCCCGAGCGCAGACCACCAGAAAAAATGGCAAGAGCCTACGAAACCCAAGCAGCCCCAGCGAAACAGGCACATGCGGGAGAAGCGCAAGAGGCTGAGAAAGCCAAGCCCATGGTCAAAAAGAAGCTCTGGTACTGCAAACAATGCGGCTACGTGGTTTTTCGCGAAGATCCGCCGTATGTCTGCCCCATATGCAAGGCAAAAAGGGAACTGTTCGCGGAAATAGATAGCGCCGTCGAATTCAACGGCTAAACTTATTTTTTGATTTCTATCTCGATTTTTTCCCAGTCGACTTTTATTCCACGCAGCGAAGTTACCGCGCCAGTTATTGTCCCGGCGAGGATTTTTTCCACGAACTCATTTAGGGGTATTTCTTTTCCGTCAACTTTCAGTTTTAAACTCAACTCAAACTCACCTGCGTTATTGCTTAGTGATTTGAATGTAAAAGGTTTTTGCGGACGTTTAGATTCTTGTGGTTGATGGTTTGATGGTTACTCTGAGTTTGGTTAGGTTTTCTTTTATTTCTGCTTTGACGCCCATGGCCGAGAAGTACTCTTCGAGGAAGATTCTGATGAAGTCTTTTGAAACTTCGGAAACCAAGACGAGAGTGTAGTCGTTTGGGGCGTTCTTCGTGAGGCGGTAAAAGTTGCAGGCTTCAAGGCGAGTCAGCATTTCTTCGGGTGAACGAACCTTTGTTTTAAGCTGTTCCCAGTGAGCTCGGGCTACTTCTTTGTGTTCACTCCAAAACTTTTCTTTTTCAGGCGATGAATTAATGAGGCTTAGGAACATGAGCCAGTGGTCGACGTCGAGGATTACGTGTTCGCCACCAAGCAGCATGTCCATGTAGCTACGGATTTTTTTCTTGACTGCCGGGTCTTCGAGTGCTATGTTTTCGTTGTAGAATTTCAGGGCGCGGCGCATGACTTCGCTCTGCGAGACTTCTGCTTCTTTGCTTATTTTTTCCAACAAATCAGCTGTTGTTTTGTCGAAGGCGACTGTTACTCTTGTGGGGTTAACCATGGTTGCCACTTTAGGTAAGTTTACACATTTTCAGATTATCGAAAATTATATAAACATTGCGCTGATGGAATAGAGCATAACTCGTCAAATTTAAAAAATAAACAACTATCACTAAACAAATGTAAAACCACAAAACACTTTAACAGTTCAAAAATCTTTTATTCCAGCCGCCTTTAACTTCATAATGTAAACTTCCTTCTGAGGCGTAAAGAATGAAAAAACCAGAAATTTACCTTGACCCCAAAGAACGTGTCGCGAAGATAATTGAGCTACTTGAAAAGCAGTATCCCGACGCAAAAACCGCGCTCAACTACTCCAACCCACTCGAAATGCTCGTCGCCACAATGCTTTCCGCACAGACAACCGACGTACAGGTCAACATCGTAACCAAAAGTCTCTTCAAAAAATATCACACTCCCGAGGACTACGCAAACGTAGACATAAAGGAGTTGGAGCAGGAAATTCGTTCAACTGGTTTCTATCACAACAAAGCCAGAAACCTCCAGAAATGTTGCCAAATGCTCGTCGAAAAATTCCATTCACAGGTGCCAAAGACTATGGAGCAGCTACTGGAGTTGCCGGGGGTTGCAAGAAAAACAGCCAACATCGTGTTAGACAACGCGTATGGCATAGTCGCTGGCGTAGCAGTTGACACCCACGTCAATCGACTTTCACAGCGGCTTGGCTTAACCGAAAACGATGACGCCGTAAAAATAGAGCAGGACCTAATGCAAATCACGCCCAAAGATAAATGGATGAAACTCACTGACCTGCTGATTTTCCACGGAAGACAAGTCTGCAACGCAAAAAAACCCAAATGCGACGTATGCGTCCTGAACAAGATTTGCCCATGCGCTTTTGCCTTCGGCTAGAAAGCATCACCCATTTATACAACTTTATCTTTCCTAGAATTTAGGACCTGAATTTCATGGAAATCAAAATCAAAGTTGGAGACAAGGCACCAGATTTTACTCTTCCTGACATTAACATGAAGCAAAGAAGCCTCAAGGAGTTTTTGGGACAAAAAATCGTTTTGGCTTTTTTTGTCGGAGCCTTCACAGCAACCTGCACCAAAGAGATGTGTGAGTTTCGGGATTCGATGTCTCGGCTCACTGACTTAAAAGCTCAAGTTATCGGAATAAGCGTAAACGACCCGTTCAGCAACAAAGCTTTTGTCGAGAAAAACCGACTTCCGTTCCCAGTGCTGAGCGACTATAAGCGGGAAACAATTAAAGCCTACGGGCTAGAGTTTCCTGACTTCGCTGGGCTCGAGGGGTACACGGTTGCGAAACGCTCAATTTTCATCTTAGACGTGAACGGCGTAGTCAGGTATGTTTGGGTTTCGGACAATCCATTAGTAGAGCCGAACTACATGGAGATTCAAAAAGCTCTGGAAAAAATCATTTAGGCTCAGGCTTTTGTTCATAGGGACTATGTGAAAGAAGCAAACTTGCCAATCGCATTTCCAAGTTCTCAGCCTAGCTAGCCCAAATAATTCTGGTCAAGCTAAGTGATGGTGTTCAACCATCAAACACTTATCCATAACTACAATTAAACCCGCGCGCCTCCCAGCGTCATCAGCTTCCTCGTTGGCTATTCCAAGTTGCATCCAAACCACGAAGGGTTTGCCGTTTTTCTGCTTCAGCTGGATGGCTTGCTCCATTATCGGGGGCACATCTTTTGCTGGTCTGAAAACATCGACGATTTCTATAGTTTTCTGGATTTCAGGCGGGATGTCAAGCAGGCTCGGGTAGCTTTTTTCGCCCAGAACCTCATCTGCAGAGGGGTTAACGGGTATAATGTGGTAGCCGTGCTGTTTTAGGTAGGCACTAACTCGGTGGCTGTCTTTTCCAGGCTCCTTTGACAAGCCGACAACCGCGATGACTCTGTATTTCTCCAGGATTTGTTTAACTGCGTCTTGACTCAAACTATCCATCTCCATTTTTCGGGAAGCTCTTCTAGGGCGCTTCGCGCATGGTTAACTCAAAAATGAGTTGCCTGCCGTTACGGACCGCAATGATTCTAACGACCTCTCCAACCTTCTTCCCGTGAATTTCTTCAACCAAATCTTCGATTCTTCTTGTCTCTGCGCCGCTTATTTCTAAGATTATGTCCCCTTCAGCTATTCCCGCGGTTTTTGCAGGACTACCTTCAGCAACCATGAATACTAAAACTCCGTGGTCCACCGGAAACCCATAGTACCTTGCGATTTCCCTGGTCAGGGTTAAGCCGACTATTCCTAGCCACGGTTTTTTAGCGGTGCCTCCGACGAAGATTTCGTCGGCACATATCTTCGCGGATTTGACTGGGATTGCAAAGCCGATGCCTTGGGCATACGGGATAATTGCTGTGTTTATCGCGATTACTTTGCCTTTGACATCGACAAGTGGGCCGCCGCTGTTTCCAGGGTTAATTGAGGCATCGGTTTGAACAAGGTTCTCTATCAAGCCGTTCTCTGACTCTATCGTCCTGTTGATAGCACTGATAACGCCAGACGTTACGCTTGGGCCACCCGCCAGTCCGAAGGGGTTTCCGATGGCGTAGACTCTCTGCCCAACCCTGATCTTATCCGAGTCACCCAGCTCCGCAGCCTGAAGATTTCGTCCCGGCCCATCGATTTTAATCACAGCTATGTCATGGACAGCGCAGGACCCCACAATCGTGCCTTCCACCACTTCGTTAGTGGCCAACGTGACGGTTATTTTTTGTGCGCCGCCTACCACGTGATTGTTCGTTAAGATTAGTCCTGCCGAATCGATTATTGTGCCTGAACCTGTGCCAGCCACTGGCACGGCTTGATAGAAAATGTTGTGCACAAGCTTCATTGCGCTTATGTTGACTGCGGTTTGGCTTACCTTAGCGATTGTATCTAAAATGGCGTCTTCGTCATAGGACACTGGGGTCCCTCAAAATCAAGGGCGCACCGTTTTTAATAAATATTGGTTAGAGACGATTTAACGGCAAAACAGGCAGTTTTCTGCCCATTGCTTAGGCATTTCCTTTTGGCAGTGGGGACACATTAAACCTTTTTTTCGGATGGCTTGGCAGGTTTGACAGAAGAGTTCGAGGATTTGCGATTTGTTGTTCGGCTCCTTTATCAAAACGGCAACCATCTGATTTATCAGCGCCAAAATTTCCGTCGAGTTTTCCAACGTAAGCAACATGTTTCCTCTTTCTTTGTTTACGTACCTGCTGACCGCCGACTGGGACAGCCCTAAGAGCTTAGCCGTTTGCTGTTCATTTAAACCGCGGTTCGTCACGATTTCCCTTGCCATCGCAGCCTTAACAGAAGGCAAAACTGTCTTCACTCCAACCTCGCACGGAAGTATCACGTTAGGCACCAATTAGGGTTATTTTTGGGGAAAACTTATTTAAACATGACGCCTGTCATATGTTATGACGCGTGTCATGATGGGCTATCAAATCGCAAAAAACCAGGTTTTCACCATGATTTCCCATTGCATTCTCCCTTCATTACACACGGCATACTCGCATGGGAGATTAAAATAAATGGGCAATGTCCTAATTCCAACCCGAAAAACAGAGAACAGCACCCGTGACCTCTCAGGGATGCTAAAAACTCTTGATGCTGAGTGCAGAAATTGCGCTCCAATTAGCCCTTTAGAATGTATAAATCATTGCCAGGTTTACAAGCTTAAAAATGAGCTGAGAAAACTTAGGGAGACAATGGATAATCCGAATTACATAAAGGAACTTTTTAACGTTCTTAAAAACGAGACTAGACTTCACATTCTTCAAGCAATAGTGAACGGCAGATACTCAGTTAGCCAACTTCAGCAGGAACTCAAGAAGACTGGGCACGCGCATAGTCAAGACACCATAAACGAAGAGTACCTTCAGCCGCTAATGGCGGTTGGGCTAGCTACAGAGGCAAGAGAAGAGTACTATGCGACTAATTTCGGCGGTCGACTGACCGAGTTGCTTGAGAATTTTCCAGAATTCGCCGGGATGCTCCCCGCTCACTCGGAATGCTACGAAGAAATACTTCTGCAATCGCTTCTGTCGGGTCCAAAAACGTTTGAAGACATTGAAGCCTTGATATCGCCAAAGATTGCATCACGGATCCTTAAGAGACTGCGTTCAGTTGGCTTGATAGAAACCCCCGAGGAAAGAGATTACATCTTCTTCTTCCAATCAAAGCGGGATCCAAACAAAGAAACCTTCTCAGCAACCGAACGCAAAGTATATGACGCAATCCCGAATGAGGGAATTTCAGCTGGGAAACTTGCAAAGGAAACTTTGCTTTCCACAAGAAGAACCTACAAGTACCTGCGAGGGTTGAAAGGCAAAAAACTCATCTTCCTAAGAAGAACACCTAAGGCCTACGGTTTAACTTGCAAAGGTGAAATGTTGGCTTCGGTACTCCGGGAACTCCAGAACATAGTTGAAGATACATGGAACTCTTCTGGGCAAGTAATACAGGAAAACAGCAACTCGTAAAAAAACAAGAATCTTCTTGCTTTATCCTCCGCCGGGAGCTCCGTGGAACGGCGCGTTTTCCCAGAGAAGCTTCCACCAGTCATCTTCAGTTATGGTTTCTCCATGCACGATGATTTCTAGAACCATCTTGAGCATCTCGTGGTGTCTGCGTTCGTCAGCTAGTATCGAGTTTAAGAGAAAAACGACTTTGTTGTTATCGATGGTTGGAATCATTTTTTCCAGTTTCTTGATGAGCTGAGACTCGATTTCTATGTGTTTTTCAACGAGCTTTCTTTGTTCATCCAAATTGTCTTGTGTCAATGCGGTGGATGCCGCTGTGAGAAGGGTAATGGCTGACATGTAAAGTTCAGCGTGTTTAATAGAGTCAAGCGAAACCCCTTTGAGGACACCTTTGACAGCTGGATTTTTCATGCTAAGCAATGGTTTCTCAAGAGAAGCCACTATTTCTTTTTCCACTTTAACCTGGTTTTTCAAAAATTCAATGAGATTGTCCTTTGGTTTTTCCATAAAATTCTCCCATCCGCTTATGTTAAGCCTTGCTCATCAAGTTTTCGGAAACTCTTTTTCCCAAGTCTTTGCAGTCGTTGAGCATTTTTGCGTCCGGCAAGTACCTTGCGAGCAAAGGCTGCTCAATAACTTGCATCTCAAACTTGAACTTCATGATTTCAACGACAAGCTTAGGCGCTTCACCAGTCCACCCGTAGGACCCGAACGCCGCTCCGATTTTGCCCTTCAAGTTTACGCCTTTTATGGTTGCTTCCTCAAAGAGGTTTTTGAATTCAACAGCCATTTCGTGATGATAAGTCGGTGTTCCAACGATGATCGCGTCAAACATGCTTAGATCCTCTGGATCAACATGGTAGCTCAATTCTACATTAACATCATCGTTGATTCTTGCTCCCTCAGCCACGGCTTTAGCCATCCTTTCCGTGTTACCTGTCCGGCTGTAATACAAAACGAGAATTTGCTTCATAAAAAACAATGCGGTTGAATACTATTTCAACATTTTGCCTCACAACTGCAAAATAAGGGAGCCGAGAAGTAAGAAAGATTTTGTTGATTGTTGCCGGCCTCAAATCAAGGAATTAAATCAAAGAAACCAATAGGTCTTTTGGGTTGACTTTACTCGATTTTTCCTATTTCCTTGGTTATGTCTATTGGTGACCTGTAGGTTTTGCTCGGCAGTTTGTTCAACATTTCCATCACGTCGTGCGGCGCTTCTTTGTCTCTTGCTTTGTCTACAAGGTTTTTCTTTTCAGCTGGGAAATGAATGCCTGCAAGATATTTTTCAACTATAGCGGGGCTTACGTGACCCGGTTTTCCCGTGCTTGTGTATCGACGTCTTGTTCCCCTGCCTTGACCTAACCCTCCACTCTTACTTGTTTCGATATCTTGTTTACTCGTCGTTTTTCACCTCCATACTTTTAAACGAGTTACCAATCAAAAGCGTTAACCATTCACGTCAACTTTTTTTCACGTGTTTTTCCTTCCTGAATAAGCCTTCGAACCCTTTGCCCGCCCTTGCTACCTATTTCACTGTAGAATTCGCGTCCATGTGTCTCTGAAGTTTTTTCTCCGCCTATCCGTCCAGCTTCCTGAACAGTCATCTTGCCCTTGCTTTTCTCTTTAACCAAACACATCACCTCCAAATACAGAAAGAAACTCGAAAAATCAAAACCCAGTCACCATAAACCAAACGTTCTGAAGTTCTAAATTCTTTCAATTAGAAACAAATCATACTTGACCAGAAAACTCGGAAAACCGCCTCTATTCATCTTCGTGCCCTCTGCCTGCTTGAATTAGCCTCCGAACCTTTTGGCCGCCTCTGTGCCCAGCCTCCTCAAGACTGGTTTTGCCCATTGCTTCGGGAGCGCCTTCATGTTGCTTGGCGCGCTGCGATCCGCCTTTGCTTCCTATTTCACTGTAAAATTCTGGTCCATGGGTTTCGGCAGTTTTTTCTCCGCCTTTTCGTCCTGCCTCAGCAACGGTCATCTTGCCTTTTCTTTTGCTTTCGCTCAAAAATTGTCACCTCCAAAAACTGCGTCGGCGTTTTACCAGCCACTTGGTCGCTTTCTCATTTTTCTAGCTCTTCACGAGACACTTAAAGCTATGTGGCTGTTCTGGCACAGTAACATAGGAAGAAGCTTTTTCTTTAGAAACAAAGTTTAAGCTGTAAGTTGAATGAGAAAGCCCTTGGAGATTTTGCTAAATTGCCAAGAATTGAAAGCAAGAAAGAGAAAAATTTACTCTTGTTCGTGCTCTTTTCCTGCCTCTATAAGTTTTCTGACTCTTTGCCCACCTTTCGGCCCACCGATCTTACCGCCCTTGCGACCTATTTCACTATAGAATGCTTCGCCATGAGTCTGAGATGTTCGCAACCCACCTTTCCTTCCGGCTTCTTCAACAGTCATTTTGCCCTTTTCTCGGGACAACTAGTTCACCTCCTAAAAACGCATCGCAAACTATGTTTTTGAACTAACCGAACAAAAAACAGGGTTATTTACTCTTCTTCGTGTTCTTTGCCCGCTTGAATTAGCCTTCGGACTCTTTGACCGCCCCTGTGTCCTGCTTCTTCAAGGCTTGTTTTCCCCATCGCTTCATTTGTGCCTTCATGCTGCTTGGCTCTTTCAGACCCACCTTTGCTACCTATCTCGCTGTAGAACTCTGGGCCTCGCTCAGCCGAAACCTTCTCGCCGCCTTTTCGACCGATTTGCTCATAAAACTCGCGTCCATGGGTTAAAGCGGTTTTCTCTCCGCCTTTTCTTCCTGCCTCAGCCACGGTCATCTTGCCTTTTCTTTCCTCACGCATGCTCAAAAAATGTCACCTCCATTGAATTACGTAAGAATTGTCAATATAAAAAGCCGAACAACCGCTCATAAACTTATGTGACTGTAGCATTACAATAACATGCCGAGTAAGCCTTTGGATCTGTTTCTTGTGGATAGGGAAGTGAACAGAAAATAGATAATTTCAAAAATGTTCTGTATCAATTTAGGATAAGAAATTAATTTAAATACCCCAGATAAGTCAACTCTATAATCATTGGGTAAACTTTAAATGAAGATACTTCTCATCAATCCCCCCCAGACATTTTACCCAGGCTCCGAGCCCCCAGCAGGCAACCTTCCCCTAGGCTTAATGTACATCGCTGCAACGCTCGCCAAAGCAGGTTACCAAACCGAAATCTTAGACGCCTTTATGTCTGACGGCTCATTCCAGAAAAACGGCGAAACCCTGAACGTTGGAATGCCGTTTAACCAAATGAAACGGGAAATTGAAAACCGAAAACCAAGCATTCTCGGCATAGCAGGACCGTTCACTTGCCAGATAGAAAACGCCGTTAAAGTAAGCGACTTAGCTAAACAGGCTAACCCAGACGTTTTGACGGTGGTGGGAGGACCGCACGTTACCACGGTTACAAAGGGGTTTCTTGAGGAGGCAAAAAGCGTCGACATAGCAGTAGCAGGCGAAGGAGAATACATCATGCCCGAGATAGCGGCGTTTTTTGAGGGAAAAAAACGCTTAAGTGAAATTCTGGGCATCGCCTTCCGCCAAGATGGACAAGTCAAAGTGAACCCTCCGAGGGATTTTATCAAGAATTTAGATGATCTACCTTACCCCGCGTATGATTTAGTGGATATGGAGAAGTACCTGAACCCCCAAAAAATAGGTTACCGCAGCTTCAGAAAAAGAGCAATCTCGATGGTCACCAGCAGAGGCTGCCCGTTTAACTGCTGTTTCTGCTCGGTTCACCTGCACATGGGCAGAGGGTTTAGAGCTCACTCTGCCAGCTACGTTTTAAACCACATTGATTACGTCGTCGAAAAATTTGATGTTGAAAACATTTTTTTTGAAGACGACAACTTAACCTTTGACCTGGCAAGGTTTGAAGCCATCTGCGACGGTTTAATTGCAAAGAAAATTAAAATCGGTTGGGAAACCCCAAATGGGGTACGTGCAGACTGTTTAAACCTGAATCTGCTGCAGAAAATGAAGAAGTCAGGTTGCAAAAGTGTCTTTTTCGGGGTGGAGTCAGGCGATCAGCAGATACTGGATAACGTAATTTGCAAGAGTTTAGACCTCAAACGTGTAGTTGAAGTCGCCAAAATCTGCAGGAACATTGACCTAAAAACAGGCGCCTTCTACATCATCGGTTTCCCAGGCGAAAAAAAAGAGAACATGCAGAAAACAGTTGATTTCGCCCTACAACTCAAGCGGGATTATGACGTAGGTATGCACCTTTTCATGGCAACACCATCATACGGCACAAGGCTGTATGAAGAATGCAAATCAAAAGGGTACATTAAGGAAGACTTGGGTTGGGACTCTTTTGCCGCGGCTCGCCAACCAAAGGGGATGCCGCTGATTTCCACGCCAGACTTCGCTCCCGAGGAAGTAAAGGAAATTGCTACTAAGGCGCTTGAGGAATACAAGAAGCTCTCCTTAAGAAACCATCTGAGAAATCCTAAACGGGCAGCGGAGACTGCGTTTGAACAGCCACAGCTTATTTTGAAATACATTAGAAATCTCTTCGCCTAAAAACTCAGTCTTTAGACTTGTAACTGAAACGCCTTAACAGGTTACTTTGAACCTGAAACCGCATTGATCGCAAGAATAAAGCGCTATCTAGAAGAAGGAGTTTTCGATTTTTCTTTCGGGCTTGGTAAGGTTCTTACCGCAGTTTTGACAACTAACCATGTAGGCACATTCTACGAAGTTCACGCATGTTCAGTACTTTGGTAATATATCAAGCCTTGTTGTCTCATTCTGCAACACCAATAATCAATAAATTTCAAGATCAGGAAAACAGAGAACCCGCAAGCGTTGTGGTGCAACTTCAATTACTTTAATATGTTCATGCGTCGGTGTTTTGGTGGATAGCAATGCAAAAATGCTTCTGGCTACTAACCGCGTTGATCTCAATTATCCTAATTCAAGCCCTTTGTATGTCGGTGGCTTTAGGCAGCCCAACCAGCTCAGGTTCCATCAGCGGTGAATGGGCAATGTTCCGCCAAGACCCAAATCACAGCGGCTACGTTGCGAATAGTCCCAAATCGAATTCTGCTCAGCCGCTGTGGAACTATTCAACCGATAGAATGGTGCAGTCTTCACCCGCCTCCGCATATGGCTGCGTTGTTGTTGGCTCCAGAGACAGCCAAGTTTATTGTTTCAACGCTTCCAACGGGAAACTAACCTGGAAGTATCCAATCAGGTACGAAGTGTGGTCATCCCCCGCCATCAGCAACTACAGCGTCTACATTGGCGCCGACGACGGCTACCTGTATTGCCTAAATTTCATGACTGGCATGCCTTTTTGGCGCTCATTAATCGGCGGTGCTGTGCGGTCTTCCCCAGCGGTCGTGAACGGCACTGTCTATGCTTCTTCCCAGAATAATCTCTATGCTTTGAACGCAGCAAACGGTAACACGATTTGGAATCTACAAAATCTGGACCCGATTGATTCATCTCCAGCAGTTTCAAACGGCGCAGTCTACATTGCCAGCGGTAATGGCTACGTTTATGCTTTCAACGCTTCCACAGGAGTCAAGATTTGGGGTCACGCTGTTAGAACCTCTGACTCTTCTTCCCCCTCCGTCTGCAACGGCATCGTCTACATAGGCTCATACGACGGCTACATCTATGCTTTGAATGCTTCCACGGGCGCACAGCTTTGGAAGTACCAAACAGCTGACGAGGTAGAATCTTCACCAGCAGTCGCTTACGGATGCGTTTACGTGGGCTCCGAAGACAATAACGTTTATTGCCTCAACGCTTCAACGGGTAGCAAAATTTGGCAGAGCGCAACGGGGTACTGGGTCACGTCTTCGCCAGCAGTGGCAGGCGGCAACGTTTACGTGGGCTCCCAAGACGGCAATATTTACTGCTTTAGCGCTACTACAGGCGCCAAAGAATGGAGTTACCCGACGGGAAACATCATAGAATCTTCACCCGCAATTGCAAACAATGTTTTGTACATCGGTTCAGACGACGACAAAGTCTACGCTTTAGCCTTAACCAACTCGACAGGTCTGCCTCAGATTTCACAATTAGCCAATACGGTACCTGCGACCACCGTCGTGTTCGACGCCGTCGCATGCGCAATAGTAACGATCACTGTTTTTGTGTTAGCACGTTACGTTTATTTTTCACGAAGGAAGAATCGAAATAACGAAACAAGCGTCATTTTAAGCGAAAAAAACTCGTGGCTTGAGAGACATGCTGAAGCCGTTTTCATTTTGGCAATTCTCGCATTTTCAACCATATTCTTCGTTAACTTGGGAAGCGGGGTTCTTCAGACTGCTGATGAGCAAACGTATTCGCAGTGGGCGTATCACATGGTTAAAACTGGCGATTACTTGACGCCTTGGGCTGACGGCGCCATTTCTTTTGAGATAGGGAAGCCGCCGCTTTTGATGTGGCTGATGTCCATTGCCTACCAGGTTTTCGGCGTCACCAATTTTGCCTCAAGGATTTGGACCGCTGGATTCGGCGCCCTGTCCCTTGTCCTTGTCTTCTATTTGGGAAAGAAACTCTACAGCCGCCCTGTGGGATTCATGTCGGCGATTGTTTTAGGAACCTTTCTAACCTACAATCTGTTCGCAAGGTACGCCATGACCGACGTCCCGCTCACCTGCTTCGTCCTGGCAAGCATATACTTCTTCGTCTTAAGCGAGGAAAAAGAAAAGCCAGTTCGATACGCCATTTTAAGCGGTTTGTTTTTCGGGTTGGCATTGATGACGAAGCAGATTGCTGCACTTTTGATTCCGCTAATCATCTTCACTTATTTGGTTGCGACAAGGAAAAGCCTGCGTTTTCTCTTCACGAAGACTTTTACGCTTTTCTGGGGCTTTGGGCTTCTGCTGTTTTCGCCCTGGCTCATCTATATGGCAACGCGTTTTGGGAAACAGTTTTGGCAGTGGTACTTCATCTACGCTGACGTCACGCGGTCAGCCAGCAGCATAGAAGACCATTTTGCAGGCTACCTTTTCTACTTCAGCTACTTAGCTGACCACGAAAACTGGCTTTGGATAGCCCTGCTACCCTTCGCCGCTGGACTCTGCGCATACGGAGCCTTCGTCAAACGTAAAAAACAGGAAACGCTGGTTTTTCTCTGGGTGGCGATCGTGCTTCTGGTGTTCAGTTTGGCGCAAACAAGGATTTACTGGTACATCATGCCGGTTTTTCCAGCCTTCGCCATCGCTATTGCATCCCTGCTGTATCAACTGGCAGAGAAAGTATCTCAAAGATACTCACGCTTAGGCACTGAAAAACGTCCGCAGTAGCTTACCAGGCACTTTCTTTTGATGCTTTGCGCTTCCAAGCCAAGCTGGTCCAATCTTTCCTTCATGGACTTCACGCGCGAGACAGACTAAACTCTCCATGTTGGAAAATGTTTTGTCTCATTGTCCTTCGCAGCGAAAAAATGGTTTTCAGATTCATCAAACATATTTACCCCTATGCACAAGTAAAATCCAATGTGCTTGCGGGGCTTAACTTAGGTGAAGCGAATGCAGGAGTGGAAATCAGCCTGCAACGAGTGTGCTCTGCTTTTTGGTCCCGATTGATCAAGTTATAACTTCTAATTTTTACTTTCAGTCAACCCTCTACTGTTCTGAACCGTCGTTTTTTCGTTTGACTTTTAAGCGTTTGAACCATATGGGCAAAGCACGTTTGCAAGCTTTAAAAAAACTAAGTGTGGAGTGTAATTTCATGTCCGAACGCGATTATTTTAACATCATGTGGTTTACTGATTATCTGGGGATTGGGTATGCCTGCGACAAAAAAGGCTGTTGGTATTTCCTATTTTTAGCAGTTCCACAAACGCTAAAATGCTCTGGATTGATCAAAACGAACCTTTAGACGAAAAAACCCTTAAGATGCAATTCGTTGAATGTGGAAACGAATACGTCTTTATTCTCTATCCTTTTCCATTTCGCAATGACAAGCTTAATCTTGGATTTTACCGAAGCATAAGTTCATCTGAATCATATAACATATTTAAAAGAAATTTCACTGGCAAGGCATTTTTTACATTTGGAACGATTGGAGACGGAATTAAACCCAGCATTTTCAATAAAGCGCGCGTCGACATAAAATTCATGAAAAAAGAAGATGCCAAAAAAGATTCAATTGAAGGAATTGCTGAGACATATCAATGGTCAAGGAGACACCGCAAGAATGAGTAAATGCGTTTTTGGCCAAAAGGCTCTTTTACGGTTCGCATCCGCATTCGTCGCTATATGTTCAGCCGTCATTTCAATATAGAGAGCTGTTTTTCAGGATATATTTCAGGTTTAGCAACATTGTTTATATGCAAATTTATAGAGTGAAAATATTATCAAATGGGCAATTGGGAAGGGATGAGAAAGGAAAATGAGAAGTTTTAGGCGTAGCCTTAAAGCTATTTCGCCAATATTCGCAACTTTAATCCTAGTCGCAATTGTAGTTGTTGCTGGCTCAGTCGTTTACATGTTTACAAGTGGAACTTTTGCAACCATGACGGGAGGTGCACCAACTATTCCAGAAAGAGTTTCGGTGTTAGCCGCTCAAATAAATGTTAATGGAGCAGGAACTGGAGCAGTGAGTGTGTATGCTGAAAGCCAAAACGGCGTTAGTGTCTCTGTCTCCAGTGTAATAATTAAAGATGCAAATGGAAATGTGGTTACAACAGTCACTCCATCCGCAACCTCACCATATTCAGTTTCCCTGCCCTCATCTGGAACTCTGGTTCAAATCGGTTCAGGACACCTTACCTTAACTCGCGTTACTAAAGGAAATGCGTACACATTAACTATTTTAAGCACAAGGGGCAACAGTTTCGCTTCATCCACAGTCATAGCGCATTAGGGCGCTTTCTATTGTTTTTTGTTTGTTGTTTTGATGTGTTATGGATATACCAAACTGAGTAAACACCTAACACCTTTCAAGAGAAGCGGCCTTTTCGTTGGTTGGATTAAGTCTTAATCCACTCCGCGGGTTCAATCCGCGCATTCAAATCAGAAAGTCATAACAAAACCTAAGCTAATTCTAAGCTAAATGATTATCAATTGCCAGAGCGCCGAACTTTTTCTGAAGGTCGGGGGTTCAATTCCCCTCCATATTTTAAATTTAAGAATCAAGCGTCAATTTTGGGAGTTCGGCAAGTATCAAATGGAATAAAGTATGTTTAATATATTAGTGGCATAGGTAACAAAAAGGCATGGTCACTGAAGAAAACAAAGTCAAACAAAGTCTCAGAAGCCGATTATTCCTGCCTGCCCTGCTTTTAGCAGAGTTCCTTATAGGCACATATAGAGTTTTTCTTAACAATGCGTTGGTAGACGTAGCCTCATCGCTGAAAGTCACTGTGGGAACGGCAAGCCAAATCTTTACGGTCAGTACTGTTGTGGGTCTTATTGTGGGTATTGCCATAGGTTTTTTGGCCATCAGATTCAAGCACAAGTCATTGTTCCTCTTGGGGTTGGCGTTTTACGCCGTCGGAGCTCTGGGTTGCTTCTTCGCCCCAGATTTTTACTCTACGTTATTCTTCAATATCTTCCTTGGAATAGGCTATGCCATGGGTGGAATAATGATTATCACTTTGGTCGGGGATTTCTTGCCTTTGAAAAAAAAGGGGATGGCGATTGGGTTAGTAGTAGGATTTGCGTTCGTTGCAGACTTAGTTGTGGCTCAAGTAACAAGCGTAATCACGAACGCTGCGGGATGGCGCGCCGTGCTTTTGTGGTTTATATTTCCAATCGCCGTTGCTAGTTTACTCCTTGGCTTCCTTGTTCTTCCGTCGAAGCCGCATCAAGAACTGACGGCAGACAAGCCTCAATACTTGGAGGCTTTCAAACAGGTTTTGTTAAACAAATCTGCACTTGCATGCCAAATCGCAACCGCACTTGTTTACGTGTCAGTCCTTGTGCCTGTTTATGCAGTGTCGTTTTACATATTGGATTTTCATGAGTCTTTGAGTACGGGTGCGATCTTTTATTCGCTTGCATCAGCAATGGGAATTTTGGGTGTCGTAGTTGGGGGGCGATTGATTAACCAGGTCGGCAGGAAGCCTCTTACTGTAGCAACGGGTGCCATTCAAGGAATATTCGCAATTTTGATCGTTTTCGCACCTAACGTAGATGTATCTGTGGTGATGTGGATGGCGTCAGCAGGTTTTGCAAGTGCACTGTTTGCAGCGCTTATTAGTTTGGCTCTCGAACAAGTCCCAGATTTTCGAGGCACAATGATGTCTCTAAACACCTCATTTCAGAACATTGGTATTATTGTGGGGTTGACCGTAAGCGGTTTAGTGCTGAACCTTTACGCTAACAACTTTCAAATCCTGTTTACAATATTCGGAACAGCGGGCGTAGCCTCAGCCGCCGTCGTGTTCTTGTTTGCAAAAGACCCATGCAAAAACCAATTGCCCCAAGCTACCTAATCGAAAACTAACCCAACCTTGAATTGATAGTAGACGGAAGATTAAAACGAAAACAAATGGTGGCGAGTCCGCTGGGATTCGAACCTCACGGGGCGAATATGTACTTGTAATCGTATAACTCGGTGGCGCGGAAAATTGGGGCTCAGACCGTACAAGCTGGGTCTAATGTGGGCCGAGCCGGACTTGAACCGGCGACCTTTGGCGTGTAAAGCCAACGTCCTAACCAGGCTAGACGACCGGCCCGCACAGTTTGCTTATTCAAGGCTTGATTTAAGCTGTTTGGATTAAGAAAATGCGTCGGTTCATATTAGAATTTCCTTGCACAGATTAGGAAAGTTTATCCTTGCTTTTCCCTCGGAAAGTTACTAGGAAGACGCCGGCGAAAATCAAGAATGCGCCCACGATGACAGATGGATAAATTGTTTCGCTTACGAACATTACTGCGAAAACGGCTGTTATCAAGGGTTCTGCGAAGAGGAAGGTGCTGGCGGTTGCTCCAGCTTTTTTGAGTACGTAGAACCAGATGTAGTATCCGAGGAGCGAGCAGGTTAAGGAAAGGTAAAGTATGCCTAACCATTCGTTGAGGTTCATCGTTAACAACAAAGTGAACGAGTTTTCCGCTAGCGAAAATGGAATCAAGCATATTCCACCGAGGAGGCTGACGTAAGCCACCACTAAGAAAGCGTTGTATTTCTGCATGATTTTTTGTCCAAGCAAACTGTAGCCTGCCCACATAAATGGGGTCGAAAGCAGAATCAAGGTTCCGACCAGAAACGTCATGTTTCCCTTGAGGTTTAGAAGGTCGGCTAAAACAACGAGCAAAGTTCCCACAGATGCGACAGCGATGCCTATGAACTGCGCTTTTTTCAGATGCTCTCCGAATAGCCGCGAGGAAAAAACTGTGATAAGTATGGGTGACAGGAGGCAGACCATGATGGCTGCTATGGTGGAGCCGGCTAGTTGAATTCCCGTGTATTGGACGATGAAGAAGAAAGTGACGCCGCTAAGTGCCAGCGCCAGGAAGGCCAAGAGGTCTTTTCGGTCAACGCTTAGCCTGTAGTTTGGGCTTAAGCCTTTCTTAACTAGCAGCACTATTAGGAAGAATGCTCCTGCTACCAAAAACCTAAACGTTGCGACCGCAATGGGGGTTAACCCGTCATCCAAGAGTTGCTTTACAACCACAAAGGAGCTTCCCCAGAAAACAATCAGCAAAACCATTAGGAAAGCTTGGAAAGGACTGATTGAGTGGGAAGCCATGCCTGAAAATATAGTTAGTTGCCTTTTAAGCCTTAAACCCGCCTTCGACAAGTTTTATCATGCAAGGAAGCTGAGACCCCTTCTGGTTGAGACTAATTTATATACTGAGCCGAAACTAGGTTTTTTAGGTGAATGATTTTGGTTTCCGAAAAACTTTTAGACTTTTTGAATAAAGCCATAGCGCGCGAACTCCAAGTCAGCATACAGTACATGTGGCAGCACATTCAAGTCACAGGGTTGAACGGCGCCGTCGTGGAAGACACCTTCCGCAAAACAGCCATCGCCGAAATGAAGCATGCTGAACGTTTAGCCGAACAACTTGATTACCTGAACGGGGTGCCTACAACCACACCTGACCCGATTTTCGTCGGTGGTAGCCTAATCGAGATGCTCACGCAGGACGAGCGCGATGAAGAAGACGCTATCGAACTCTACAAGGAAGCAATCCAGCTTGCACATCAAGAAGGCGACTATACGACGAGGCGACTGCTGGAAGAGATTCTTGCGGATGAAGAAACGCACATTAACATTTTCGGGAAACTTATCGTTGGTATGACCGAACCATTCACCCAGCCGGAAATGTCGAACACAGGATAACGAATCAAAAGGGCTTAACAAAATTAATACGTCTAAATCACGTATTTTAATTCTTGGGCACATTTGTCCAACGACCAATAATCCTATCCAAGCCTACATAAGATAAGGCAATCAAATACGAATGAGATTCAATCACAATCGCGCGCTTGGGCAACTTAAGCAATGAGATACAACAGCAAACAGCAAGCATTTTTCTTGGTTGTTGTTCTACTAAGAAATTTCAATGATGCAGAAAGCTTAAGCAATACACATATATCAACGTGGACCGATGGATGTTGTTCATTGGTGCCAAGTTTGGATGATTCCGTGTTTTTGAGATGCCCAGTTTGTGGAATCCAAATAGATACAGAGAACTTGGCAACAAAGATCGAAGCGGCATGCGAAAGTTTCGGAGGCAAAAAACACTGTTTCTGCAGCGAAAACTGCCAACGACACTTTCTAGAAGATCGCCGAATTGCCTACTTCTCCATGGAAATAGGTATCTCAAGTAAAATGCCGACCTACAGCGGGGGCTTAGGCGTCTTAGCAGGGGATATAGTAAAATCCAGCGCAGACCTACGGCTTCAGATGGTTGCCATCACACTCGCAAGCAGGAAGGGTTACTTCAGGCAAAAAATCACCGCGCAAGGGGAGCAGCTTGAGTTTCCTGACGAGTGGGACCCTGCCAAAACCTTAACTAGAATGCCCAACGTTGTCACCTTAACCATCGAAGGGCGCCCAGTAAAAGTACAAGCTTGGCTTTATGAGTACCAGAGTGTTACTGGCGGAATGGTGCCGATCCTGTTTTTGGACACAAACATGGAAGAAAACTCTCCTGAAGACAGAGGGATCACAGATACATTGTACGGTGGCGACAAAAGCTACCGGCTAAAACAAGAGATCGTTCTCGGCATTGGAGGCACTAAACTTCTAAGGAACTTGCCCTTTAAAATCCGAAAGTACCATATGAACGAAGGTCACTCCAGTCTCTTGACGCTTGAGTTGCTGAAAGAGAATGGCATGGACGCAGAAAAAGTCCAAAACCTCTGCGTCTTCACTACGCATAGCCCAGTTGAAGCAGCATTCGATCAATTTTCCTATGAGCTTGTTCAACAGATGCTTGGCAAAGAGTACCCGCTGGCTGAAATGAAGCAGTATGCTGGAGCAGAAAATCTCAACATGGCTTTCCTGGCTCTGAACTTGAGTAAATACATCAACGGCGTCTCGTTGGCACATGTGGATTACTCCAGAAAACTTTTTCCAGGTCGCTACATACGAGCGGTCACAAACGGAGTCCACTCCTCCACATGGACGAGCCTTTACTTCAGACAGCTCTTCGACAAGTACATTCCAGGCTGGACAAACGAACCCATACTTCTCGCCAAAGCCACCGAGATCCCTAACCGAGAAGTCTGGGATGCCCACATGAAAGCAAAAACGGACCTGCTGACTTTCGTTGAAAAAACCAACGGGAAAACACTGGATCCGCAGGCATTGACGATAGGCTTCGCTAGAAGAGCTACTGGATACAAACGGGCAACTCTCATCTTCAGCGATCTGCACAGGTTGACTGATATCAATCGAAAGGAAAAAATCCAAATGATATTCGCTGGAAAAGCGCATCCAAAGGACACAGATGGAAAGGGACTCATAAGGCAAATCCATGACTACGCGCGTAAACTGGAGGGTCAAGTGAGCATAGTTTACTTGGAGAATTATGACATGGACATCGCGGCCAAACTCACTTCAGGCGTGGACGTCTGGCTCAACACACCCTTGCCGCCTTTCGAGGCTTCTGGAACCAGCGGCATGAAAGCCGCCCACAACGGCGTTGTAAACTTCAGCGTTCTCGACGGTTGGTGGATGGAGGGCTGCATCGAAGGCGTTACAGGCTGGGCAATAGGCCCACACCCCAGAGAACTGCTGCCCGAAAACGAACGAAGAGAACTTGAACTCCAAGATCTCTACAGCAAACTCGAATACCTAATCACTCCAACATTCTACAGACAAAAAGACGCTTGGATAAACCTCATGAAAAACTCCATCGCAAAAATAGCCTACTACTTCCAGACGCAGTGGGTCGTGCGAAGATACATCACAGAAGCCTACCTCATATAAAATCCAAACGCCCGCGAGCGAAATTTTTGCCAAAAGCAAAAAAAGAAAATAAAAAGGAATAGTGGTTTAGCGCAGTTTCATTAGGACCATTTCTGCAGCAAGTACCATGGGTTCCCATGTTTCGCATAGTGGCGGCGCATAGGCTGTGTCGGCTTTTGCCAATTCCCGAATAGTCATCTGTTTCTGTATGGCAAAGGAGAGAGCGTTTATGCGTTGGGTGACTTCCTCGCCGCCGATTATTTGGGCTCCGATTATGCGCTCCGATTCTTTCTCAACGATCAGCTTAACCTTGATGGGTTTAGCTGTGGGGTAGTAGTCGGCTTTTGTCTTGCTGCTGATTGTGCCGGTGACGACTTCGATTCTGTTGCGTGCAGCCGCTGTTTCGCTTATGCCCGTTGAACCCGCCTCAACTTCGAAGAGTCGGGTTACTGCTGAAGCAAGGACGCCTGTGAACTGTGAATAGCCGCCGCCTGCGTTTGCCCCTGCAACTTTGCCTTCCCGAACTGCAATTGTGCCGAGTTGAGCGCATGTTGCTCTGTGGGTTATGAGGTTTGGGGCTTCAGCGCAGTCGCCTACAGCGTACACGTCTTTTACATCCGTTTCCATGCGTGCGTTCGTTTTAATTGCGCGGGTTTCGCCAAGTGGTATGCCTGCGTCTACGGCGAGTTTGGTGTTGGCTCGTACGCCAAACGAGCTGACGAAGAGGTCGGCTTCGATTTTTTCGCCTCCAGCCATGACTGCTGTAACTTTTTCTTCGCCGAGGAATTCTTCCACGGGTTTGCTCACAAGAATGCGCATGCCCTTCTCTTGTAAGTGTGCCATAACTAGCTGCGCCATGTCCGCGTCAAGGAGCTGCGGCAGAATCTGAGGGAGCATTTCCACAACCGTGACTTGCAATCCGCGTTCGATTAAAGCGACTCCTAGTTCCAGCCCGATTAAGCCTGCGCCCATGATAACCGCGGATTTCGCTCCTGCCTTAACTGCGGCGTCAATTTTCTCGCCGTCTTCAATGCCGCGGAGGCTTAGCACTCCAGGTTTTTCTCTGCCTTTAATCGGGGGAGTGAAAGAATCTGCGCCTGTCGAAATAACGAGGCTATCGTATGGGAGAATCTCGGTTGCGCCGTCTTTGGTTTGGACGGTGACCGTTTTTTCTTTTGTGTTGATGGCTGTTGCTTTTGTTTCGTTGCGCAGGTTCAACTTTAGCATTTGAAAGTACGCCGGCGGGTAAACTACTAGGTCGCTAAAGTTGGGGATTTGTCCGCCGATTACGAAGGGTAAGCCGCAGCGTGAGTACCCGGCGGTTTTTTCCTGTGTTATGAGGGTGATTTCGGCTGTTCGGTCTTTCTTGCGTGCGGCTGAGGCTGCTTCCACGCCTGAAGCGTTTGCGCCAACTACGATTACGCGTCTTGGCATCTGGTTTGCCCTTCTTATTTGGTTTTGGCTTGTGCCTGGTGCCACTCTACGGCTTTGTTGAAGTCCATGAGGTTGACGAGTTCTGCTTGCAGGTTTGCGGGTCTGACGACGACTAGCCAGCCTTTTCCGTAGGGGTCTTCGTTGAGGGTTTCGGGTTTGGATTGGACTTCATCGTTGACTTCCACGATTTGCCCGCTCGCTGCGGCGACGAGGTCTGACACAGCTTTGACGGATTCCAAGGTCCCGTATGGTTCGCCTTGTTTGAGTTGTGTGCCTACGCTTGGCAGTTCTGCGTAGACGATTTCCCGAAGAGATTTCTGCGCGTAGTCAGTTATGCCCATGCGGATTTTGTCGCCTTCAATTTTTATCCACTCAAAATCTTTGGAGTAAAAAAGCCCTTCTGGCACTTCATACGATTCAACTTTAACCATGCATTTCAAACCTTCTAAAGACTGATACGTATGCATTTTGGGGTTTCAAGCTAAAAAAGCTTTCATAAAAGGATGAATGGGTATGGTTTCTGGTCGACGTTTATCTAACTGGTAGCTCCGAAACTAAAGCGAGCCATCATAGGGTAAGTTCCGGGTGAGCGTCAAAAGGGAGATTTCCTAGAGATTTTTAGAGAGTTAGGGAGATTCTGGGAGATTTCAAGAGATTTTAGTAGATTTCTAGAGATTTTAAGACTCAACCTGCAATTAACCCGGACCCCAAATCAAAAGAACAACTCAAAACACAAAGAAAAAAATTCGCCGGAAAATCGCAACAAGAATTTTCTACACCGACAAATCCGAAGGCAACTTAGGGATCTCCGTGTTGCTTTTTATTTTCTTTCCCCTCGCAGAAGGCACAATCTTCATTTTCGCTCCGCCAAAATCCTTAGCCAACTCTTCACCCGCAAAAAAACGATCCAGAAAAACGGCGAGCGCGGCGCATTCTGAATGTGGCTGGTTTCCGATGGAGACGTTGAAGTCTGATACGTCGCTGGAGTAGAAGTCGCCTGGAACCTTCTGGCTGCCAACAATGATTAAAATATCCTTGCCTAAATCCTTGATCCTGCTTAAGACGTTGCTTGATTGAATGTTTTCTCCGTAAGCCGTTAAGTGAACGATTACGCCGCCCCGCTCTTTCCAGTCGCGGACGGCTGCTTTCCAAGGGGTTCCCATTTCGAAATGGAAGGTTCCGCCCCAGTGGTCAGTTATCTTTCTGACGGTTTCTTCTATATTGGGGTCTTTTACGTCTGAGAGGATGAAGCCTGATGCGCACAGAGCTCTAGCTGTTAAAGCTACGTGTGTGGTTAGTCGGACGTCTCGTTGCGGTCGATGACCCCACCTAAGCACCACAGCTTGGGGAGTGCTACTGGGTTTTGGGGTTGGTTTCGAATCTTCCATTTAATTCTGCCACTTTTCTTCTCACATGGTCCGTTAACTCGGGGGTAGCCTCAAAAACTACTTCAACCGAATCGTTAGTGAAGTTTTCCTTTATCACGTCTGTTTTCCCATGAACCCAGGAGATAAACGGCATGGTCTTGTCGTTTAATGGAATAGAAAACTGAGCTTGAACATAGTTTTCGAGGATTTTCAGTATTTTCGCCCTCAGCAAATCAAGGTTTGTTCGGCACTTTGCGGAGAGGAGAATTGGGTTCCTGGTTTTGTCTTTGAGGGCTTCGAGTTTTTGGTTCCTTTCTTCCTCGCTGATCAAGTCGATTTTGTTCAGGGCGGTTATGGTTGGGATTCCTGATGCACCCAAACGGTCGATTGTTTCCAAGCATACGTTGTACTTTTTTTCTATTTTATCCATCGGCTCGCTTAAGTCTAAAAGCAGAATTATTAGGTCTGAAAAGATTGTCTCTTCCAAGGTAGAGTGGAACGCTTCAATCAAAGATAAGGGTAAACGGTCGATGAAGCCAACGGTATCAGTTAGGAGAAACTTGCGGTTAGAAAACTCCATTATCCTTGTGGTTGTTGAAAGAGTAGTGAACAACGCTTTGTCAACTTCGGTAGTTGCTTCCGTTAAGGCATTGAACAAGGAGCTTTTCCCAGCTTTGGTGTACCCAGCTAGTGAAATAGTCAAAAAGCCGAGCTCCGTTCGCCTTTCTCGATGCAGGACTCTTTTTTCCCTGATTCTCGTCAGTTTCTTGCTGATTGTTTGAACCTGCCGTTTTATGGCGTCACTGTAAACGTCTGCTTCATAAGCTCCAAGACCCATAAAACCCGGTTGCTCGCTTCCTTTGGCTAACCTTACTTTTTCCTTTGAATGCTTCAGTTCATTTCGCAAGGTAGCTAGCTGAATCTGAAGTTGAGCTTCCGTTGTTGTGGCTCTTTTGGTGAAGATTTCGAGAATAAGCTGGAAGCGGTCGATAACTTCTACGTGTGTTGCTTTTGCCAAGTTGTACGTTTGCCGAGTTTTCAGTTGGTTGTCAAAAATTACTTTGCCAGCGCCCGTTTCCTGCACGATCTGGGCGAGTTCCTCTACTTTCCCAGCGCCTATCTGATAGCGTGAATCAGGTAATCGTGTCTGCTCCATTTCAGCCACGACAGTGTACCCTGCCGATTGGGCCAATCTTTTAAGTTCAGGTAAACTTGACTCTTCACGGTTCAGTCGGCGCTGAACTATGACGGCTTTCGTTCTGTAGCCGCCTCCGCGTCTTTCTCATCTATCTCGACAAGGTCACCTAAAGTTAACTCTTGGTTGGCGGATTTAGGGATCTGAACGGCTTTTTCTTCTAAGATTGGGACGAGCAACTTGATTTTTAACATGTGCTCAAGTTTTGAAGCCAGTTGGTTGTTGGGCTCCATCTTGCCAACTTCAAGGTTCCTTAGAACAGAGGCTTTTTCGTTTATTTTTTTGCCCAGTTCCTCATGGGTCAACGCTAGTTTTTCCCGCGCTAACCTTATTTTGTTCGCGTAGTCTTGAGTGAGTTCTTGGGTGATCTGCACACTGGGCGCCAAGGGTTTCCTCTGGACTACCGGCATCGGTCCCGGCGCTTTCTTTAAAGGTGGCTTTGGAAGGGCAACTTCTTGGTGAATTATTTTTCCATGTTTTGCGCATTCGACGCAAACCGTCAGTCTTGCCCCTTCTATTAGTGCCGTTACCGGTTCTGTATGGATTTTGTGTCCGCAGACTTCGCATCTCAATGTGAACAATTCACCTTTCACACAGTTTATTATCTTGTTATGTTTATACTTGTCGAAAGACCAAAAAACATGTTGACGGTGAACACGTGGACAACGAGCTTTCAAAAATAATAGCCATCGCCGACTACCAATTCGGAAAAAACGTAGGTGCAAAACTGTTTCCAGAAAACGTGCAGACCGAGCATTCTCCGCGAACGGGAAGAATCCGATTTATCAACTTGGACGGTGAAAGGTTAGCTACTCTACGCCCAACCGACGGATTGCTTTCACTGAGCATCAAAGCCGCGAAGTTCATCGCCGAGAACATTTCTTATGCTCATTGTTTTGTCAAAGTGAAAAATGACGTCTCAAAGTACATCGCTGCGGGCGGAGACGTTTTCGCAGTTCACGTGATTAAGGCAGACTCTGAAATCCGCGCCAGCGACGAGATAATTGTTGTCGATGAACAGGGGACTGTTTTGGCTGTTGGGAAAGCTATGCTTTCAAGCGCGGAGATGACTGCTTTCAAAATTGGCGTAGCCGTCAAGGTAAGGCACGGCGAAGAAAAAAGTTGATTTTTTTAAGCCTTGTAGCCGTTCGCGTTGTTTTTCTCTTTCCAGGGGGTTGTGCAACGTGGACTAAGTTAAGTTTATGGTTACTGAAGAGATAGCAATTTTGACTGTAACTTCTCCATTTTTGTAGCTCCATCCATCGCCGGCGGGAACTGCTACCCCGTCGATTATCACAGATGCTGGAGCTGTTTTCGTTGAGAAGGTTTGGCTGCCGCTTCCACTCACCGTATAGGCTATCCCGCTGTTAGGGTCATACTTATTCAGTAAAATGTTGGCCCCGACTGCACTCACAGTAAAGTTTGAAGTAACTCCGTTTAAAGTCAAATTGTCAAACATAAGGGCGTTTCCATGCTGGCTGAAACCTTCCAGAGTTGCTGATTTAGTAAAGCCGACGCTGCGACCGTTTGCTTCCAGAAAATCATTTCCCTGCAAAACAGAAATGATGGAAGGTGAATAACGCCTCAGGTTAGCTGTGAAGCTGAATTGGTCCTGGGGATCGGTTAAGTAACCGACATTTTTAAGCGTCTGATAAGTGCAAACATTCACAACCGCATTTGATGGTTCGCTCATTTCAAATGTGTAGATTCTCGCGCAGGCTGCACCCTGCTGTTTATCCAAATCTTGTCTATTGAAGAAGATTTCTTCTCTACCGCCTACTCTTTTGTTGAAGGCAGCCATCGGACTTGAACTTGCGGCGTGCCCATTTATAGTCATGAAAACGCTCGGGTAGTTGTCAAGTAACTTTTCAAAGTTGATAGCCCATAATGCGTCTGCGGTTTTTGACGTGCCGTAAGTTCCACCCCCATTTAGAAAATCATGCGTTGCTACAATCACATTCACATTTGGGTTAGTTTTAATGAGCGTTTGCATCCAATCCAAAACCGTCTGGTTTGCGTTGTACTCTATGTTGATGATCATGAAATGATAGTTTCGGTAAGCGAATTGAACAGCTGTATTTTTGCCGTCAAAGATATCTCCAACCCAGTATGGCTTCTGTCTAATCATTGTTACATTGAAGGCAGGATAATTTGTTCCAAGCCATGAACCGTTGGGATTTCCACTTCCCACGGTGCCGTTAACGTTAATCTGGTCATGATTTCCGGCGTTCCAGCAATATGGAACTTCATTATTGAAAAGAGTTATCATTGCATTGCTGGCGTTCTTCCAATCCTGCGTAGAGGTGGGATTTTGGACAATGTCGCCTGTGTGAATTACCATCGTAAGATTCAATGGGTCTGCTTTATCTGCAATCCAACTAGTTAAATCATCATATAATGTTGGATATGAATCGCTCAGAAATTGGGTGTCCGTAATCTGGATTATGCTAAATCCGTCGATGATTCTATTGGGGTCTAACGAGAGTTGACCTTCCAGGTTTGTTATTGTCGAGTTCATTTGTGTCATTGTCGATTTCAAAGAATTAATTGTTGATTTGTCTGAGGAAAGTTGGCTTTGAAGATTTACATTTTGTTCTATCAATACTCCGCTGACCGTAGCCACTAGAACTACACATAGAACCCCGATTCCCAAAGCATATTTTCTACTTACAACTTTCCTCTCGCCCATTTAGAATTGCCTCTCTTTCTTTGCCTTCGCCGTTAGGAATCTATTTGTTCAGAATTCATTTTTTAGTTTTGCTCAAGAAACCGATTGAAAATAAAGGTAACCAAAAGAAGCCAAGTGAAAGTTTATATCAACTTCTACCGCAGATACTTCTGGGAAGTGAACTTCAGTGAATAAGCGCATGAATCCCCGAGAGCAAAGACGCATGATGCAGCGGATGGGTATGAACATGGATACCGTCGAGGATGTTCAGCAAGTAATAATTAGAACAAACACAAAAGACATCGTTATCGACGAGCCTCAAGTGGCTATTTTACAGGTGCAGGGCCAAAAAATGTATCAGGTTATCGGCGGCGAAGTTTCAGAGCAAGCTCCCTCTCAACGTGTTGGGGCAAAGGCGGCACAGGCATCGTTTTCCGAGGAGGATGTGAGGCTGGTTGCAGATCAAACCGGTAAAAGCTTGGATAAGGCTAAAGAAGCGCTTGAGGAATGCCAAGGTGATTTGGCGAAGGCTATACTGCTGCTTCAATCTTAACTCTTAAAGTTATTTATATCTTGATTGACCACATAGTAATCTGAGGGGCTTGGGCGGATGCTTCAAAACGTCGATGTATTAGTTGTTGGACACTTGTCTATCGACAGGATTTTGCTACCCAGCAGAACCGCCCCGTTTACTGTTTTAGGCGGCGCAGCAGCCTACACTTCACTTGCCGCTAAACGTTTGGATGCCACTGCTTCAGTAATCTCCAAAGTCGGCGGGAACTTCCCTGAAGCATACCTCTGGTGGCTCAAACAGGAAGGCATCGACCTTTCAGGCGTAGTGAAAAAGACCGATCAGCCCTCAACAAGCTTCGAGCTAAATTACAATAAGGATTTGTCCGAGAGAACGTTAAGTTTGAAGGGTAAAGGGGCGCCGATAGAGCTAACTGATCTTCCAGAGTATCTGAAGGCCAAGTCGGTTCACATTGCGCCCATCGCCAATGAAGTATCCTTCGAAGTGATCCAGCGGCTCAAGCAGTGTTCAAATGTTTTGTCGCTTGACCCACAGGGTTTGCTTCGAAGCTTCGACGAAGCCGGGAACGTATTAGAAAACGCTTCAGTTGACAAACGGATACTAAGCTTAGTTAATATTTACAAGTCTTCTCAAGCAGAAATCTTAGCGTTAACAGATCAAACCGAACTTAAAGCGGCAATCAAAGCTGTCCATGATTTCGGCGTTGGAACCATTATTGTAACGTTAGGAGCTAAAGGCGCGGTGCTCTCTGTTGAAGGCGCCCAGTTTAATATTGCCGCTTGCCCCTCACATGTTCTTGTCGATCCAACAGGTGCCGGAGACGTTTTCATCGGCGGTTTCTTAACTGAGTACTTGCGTCAGAAAGAGTCAATATGGTGTGCCTGCGTTGGTTCTGCCGCTGCTTCGCTGGTTGTCGAAGGGCTCGGTCCTACTTACTTTGGTAAGAAAGAGGAAATTTACAAGAGGGCTAAGGTTCTGTATGAAAAGGAACTTAAGCAATAGCGTGCATTACAGAATAAAAATAGTGTACTGAGGCTTTGACTGTGGGTCGCATAGAAAAAGGAGTTAAATGTAGCGTCTCTGGTTGCAGTAGAGAGGCTGCACGTTCCATCTCAACTGACAAAGTCAAGGCTGCTGGCTTAGGAGTTAGCAGCAAGGAAAAACGCGCTTTTATCTGCAAAGAGCACTATAAAGAATATAAGAAGAAGACTAAAAAGGATAAGACACTTGACAGGTGGCGTTGGGGTCACTAAAAGAGTGTGTTGCCATGCGAATACTACAGTTGCATTCTAACTATATAGTTTTCAAGCCTATCCAAAAAGAAATTGCTATCGCTGAAGAGGCGGAGAAAAAAGAAAATCGCTTTGAAGAAGTCGTGGTGCTTTTCACTGCGATCGAAGAAGGCGACAACGGCGCGACGGCCCAGAAAGCCATAGATGACGTACGCGCCTTTTTAGGCAAACAAAAAACCAACCGAATCCTCATTTACCCATTCGCTCATTTGAGCAGTAACCTTAGCAACCCAAGTCAAGCCCTAAAAATCGTAAAAGACATGGAAGCCTACGCAAAAGAAAAAGGCATAGAGACCTATCGGGCCCCATTCGGATGGAACAAAGAATTCACCATATCCATCAAGGGACACCCGCTTGCTGAACAGGCACGTAGCTATGGGCCAACGCAAGTTGCGGCTGAAGGCAAGGCTGAAGCGGTTTGCAAAAAAGAGGAAGAGCCCGTTTCCGCGGCTTTGAAAGCTGAGGAGAAAATGAAGTCGTTCTGGCATATTCTCATGCCTGACGGTTCACTGGTACCCATCGAGGAGTTCAAGTTCAAGGGGCACGTTAACCTGCAAAAGTTTTCACAGTACGAAATCAAGAAGGCACGTGCTGTGACTGTGATGCCTCCGCATGTGACGTTGATGAAGCGGCTGGAAATAGCTGATTACGAGCCGGGAAGCGACCCTGGAAACATCCGTTGGTACCCGAAAGGACGCATGATAAAGTCCCTGCTGGAACAGTACGTTTCTGCGCGGGTGGCTGCTTACGGCGGCATGGAGGTTGAAACCCCCATCATGTACGACTTCAACCATCCCAGCTTAGCCAGCTACCTCAACCGTTTCCCAGCCCGCCAATACACACTCAAATCCGAAGACAAGGAACTCTTCTTAAGGTTCGCAGCATGCTTTGGTCAGTTCCTCATGGCACACGACGCCCAAATAAGCTACAGGCAGCTGCCCCTTAAGCTGTATGAGTTGACGCGTTACAGTTTTAGGCGCGAGAAAAGCGGCGAGGTCGTCGGTTTAAAACGCCTAAGAGCGTTTACTATGCCTGACTGCCACGCGTTGTGCGCTGACTTGGATCAGGCCAAGAAAGAGTTCATGGTTCGCTTTAACCTCTGTATCGACGTTTTAGACAACATTGGGCTAGTGAAGGATAATTATGAAGTTGCCATGCGTTTCACAAGAGGCTTCTACGATGAACACAAAGAATTCATCACTGAAATCGTGAAGGCTTTCGGTAAGCCCATGTTGGCTGAAGTGTGGAATGAACGGTTCTTCTACTTCGTGCTCAAGTGGGACCTCAACTTCGTGGATAACCAAGACAAAGCCGCGGCACTCAGCACCGACCAAATCGACGTCGAAAACGCTAAACGCTACGAAATAACCTACGTTGACGATAAAGGCGAAAAGCAGTACCCGCTGATTCTGCATTGTAGCCCAAGCGGCGCTATAGAACGGGACATTTACGCGTTGCTCGAGAAGGCTTATCGTGAACAAATGGCTGGTAAAGCGCCGATGCTGCCTCTTTGGCTTTCTCCGACTCAGGTGCGGCTTATCCCGATATCTGACAAGTATCTGGGTAAGGTGGAGGAACTTGCGAGCCAAATCGCTTCCCATTACATCCGCGTAGACATCGATGACAGCGCGTCAACATTGCAGAAGAAGATTCGAGAGGGTGAGCAGGAGTGGGTGCCCTTCATCATTGTCGTCGGCGAGAAAGAAATCGAGTCTGGAAATCTGTCTGTTAGGGAACGTGGGTTTAAGGGTCAGCAAACCCTGACCTTGGATGAATTAATAGCTAAAGTGTCTGAGAAGATTGCCGGCAAACCCTTCAAGCCTTTGCCTTTGCCGATGTATCTTTCGAAGCGGCCGCAGTTCCACGGTTGATAAACGAACTATAGGTATCACCTGCATAAACTATATCAAACAATTGAATAATATGAAACATAAATTGAAGTGTGAATTCAAATGAGTAGCGAACCAGAAGTTTACATCGACGGCCAATACTACCCCAAGTCCCAGGCTAAAATCTCAGTTTTCGACCATGGTTTCCTCTACGGCGACGGCGTTTTCGAGGGAATCCGCGAGTACAACGGTGTCGTATTCAAGCTTAAAGAGCACATCGATCGGCTTTACCATTCGGCAACCGCCATAACGCTGAACATACGGTTAACCAAAGAAGAAATGGCTAAAGCCGTGGTTGAAACCCTTAGAAGAAACAAGATGAAGGACTCCTACATACGCTTAGTCGTCAGCAGAGGCGTAGGAGACTTAGGCTTAGACCCGCGTAAATGCCCCAAACCAACCGTCATAGTTATCACAGGCACAATCTCCATCCGAGCAGGCAACGCTACAGAAACAGGCGTAACAACCATGTTCTCCTGGGTCAGACGAAACACTGTGGATTCAACCTCAGCCGAAGTAAAGTCACTCAACTACCTAAACAGTATCCTAGCAAAAATTGAAGCCAACGCCTGCGGCGTGGATGAAGCCCTCTGCCTTGAAAGCAACGGCTTCGTAGCTGAAGGCGTCGGCGAAAATGTTTTCATCGTCAAAAACGGGGAACTCTTGACACCCCCCTCCTCAGTCGGAGCGCTTGCAGGCATCACCGCTGAAGTCATAGCTCAACTCGCCGCTAAACTTGGCATAAAACTAACGGTTACTAACCTGACGCCTTTCATGGTTTTCACCGCTGACGAAGCCTTCTTCACTGGAACAGCAATGGAGGTTGTGCCCATCCGAGAAGTCAACAAACGCCAAATCGGAACAGGCAAACCCGGACCAGTGACAAAGAAGCTGATGGCTGAGTTCCAAAAAGTAATCGAAGACCCAACACAAGGTACAAAAGTCTAATTTTGTGTTTCTCTTTTCCAGAATTGACTATTCGGAAGAGTATGCGTAGCGCAGGAAATTCTAAGGGGCCTTCGGCTTAACTGTTCTGAATCTGCGCTACCTTTTCAGTGTTAGCCCATACTTCAACGGTTAGACTGCCTATGCCTCCCGGGTAAACCTTGTCAAGCTAAAGCGTAACGGTCCACTGGGGGTATAGGGCTAACCCGTTTTTAGTACTCGGGTGAAAAACAACCGAAAAAGGCTCGGAGAGCACGTTGACTCATCCCTTTTTCAAAACCTTTTTTGTCTGCAATATTGTTTTTAAATGCCATCGGTGTATGAGAGTTTATGCATGAATGGGCGCTTGCTGAAGCGGTTTTGGCCTCGGCGAAAGAAATCGCTGAGAAAGAAAATCTGAAGGAAGTTTTAGAGGTTACCATCAGGGTCGGCGAGCTCCAGCAGGTTGAACGTCCCATTTTGCGGTTCGCCCTATCCGAGATGAAGTCCCCTTTTTTCAATTGCACAAAATTTCATATCCTGAAGGCCAAATCGACGCTTCGATGCAGGGTTTGCGGCACAGCGTGGCGGTTTGACACCAAGAAAATGGACAAGGAAACTACTGAGGCTATTCATTTTGTTCCCGAGGTTGCCCACAGCTATATTAAGTGTCCGAAATGCGGCAGTCCTGACTTTGAAATCGTTAATGGGCGTGGGATTTGGCTTGAGAGCGTAAAAGGAGCCAAATAACCATGGTTGACCCGAGAACAAGCGTGATTAATGAGCGTTTAAGTAGAACAAGCCGAATTATAGCCGTTTCAAGCGGCAAAGGCGGTGTAGGAAAAAGCATGGTTGCAACTGCACTAGCCCTAACGCTCGCCCAAAACGGATGCCACGTCGGTTTATTCGACCTCGACTTTACAGGACCCTCAACTCATATAATCCTCGGCGCCCAAAAAGCCGCGTTGAAAGAGGAAAAAGGCATAGTTCCCCCAACTGTCTACGGTTTAGAGTACATGTCGCTTATCTACTTCGTGGGTGACAAGGCCGCGCCTCTCCGGGGAGCCGACGTTTCAAACGCCCTAATCGAACTTCTCTCAGTCACACAGTGGGGTACCCTTGACTATCTGGTAATTGATATGCCGCCAGGGATAGGCGACGCGGTTCTTGATTTGGTAAGGCTAATTAAACGCATAGAATTCTTGATCGTAACCACACCTTCACTGTTGGCTTTTGAAACCGTGAAGAAGCAGGTTGAGCTTCTATGCGAGTTAAAAATGCCTATTGTAGGTGTGGTGGAAAACATGAAGATTGAAAAGTCAAACTGCGTCCAAGCAGAAACTGAGAAGCTAGGGTTAAGGTATCTTGGTGCCATCTCCTTTGACTCTCAAGTGGAAGACGCAATCGGCAAGGGGGAGAAGCTGATGGGAACGGCTGTTGGAAAAGGGGTTCATGAAGTCGCGAAAGAATTCATTTTACCTATAAAAAGAGAGCTACCAAGATGACTTGCACCAGAGCGGTAATATTCGATTACGTCGGCACCCTAGTCAACTGTAAAAGTTACACCATGGAAGCGTCAAGACTGAAACTTTACAGGGCACTAGTAAGCGAAGGTTTCGAGATGCCTGAAGACGGGTTCGTATCGGCTTACACTGTGGCGCATGAGAAATACCGCAAAGTACGTTATGAACAGCTAAGAGAAGTCACCAACGCCGTCTGGGTCGCCGAAGCCCTTTGCAACGTTGGGTTCCAAGTAAGCCCTGATGATTCTCGGGTCAAGGCTGCCCTCAACGTTTTCTTCCAAGATTTCATAGACACGCTTGAGCTTCGGGAAGGCGCAAAAAAACTACTCAAACAAGCACAAGCCAACTTCAAAGTCGCTTTAATCACCAACTTTACCCACGCTCCAGTCATCTTCAAAAGCCTAAGAAAGCTGGGGATAAACCCGTTCTTCAACGCGATCGTGGTTTCAGAAGAAAACGGCTGGCGCAAACCAAGTAGCCACATATTCCAAGAGGCCCTCAACAAGCTCCAAGTCCAAGCCGACGAAGCAGTTTACGTCGGCGACAGCCCAATTGAAGACATAAAGGGGGCCAAAGAAGCAGGGTTAAAAACAGTGTTTGTTCCGTCACAATTCAATGCTCTGAAGGATCTTTTGGAGAGCCATCAGAAGGCCGACGTTATTGCAGAAGACCTCAGGCTGATCTCTGAGAATTTCGAGGAAATTACGCGCAAACATTGAAGTTAAAATCAAAAAATAAAAAAAGACGAAATTAGATTTTTTTGGTTTTGGTCGCCGTTTCTAATGCGACTACGCCTGGGAGTTTTTTGCCCATGAGAAATTCTATGAGTGCTCCGCCTGCAGTGCTGATGTAGCTGATTTTTTTGGTTAAGCCGTATTCTTGTATGGCCGCGATGGTGTTTCCGCCGCCTGCGAGGCTGAAGGCTTTGCTGTTTGCGATGGCTTCGAACACCTTCTTGGTGCCGTAGTTGAATTCCTTGTTCTCGTAGACTCCCATTGGTCCGCTGACGACGATGGATTTGGCTGAGGCGATGAGGGCTGTGTATTTGTCAACGGTTTCTTTTCCAATGTCGAATATGCTGAATTCAGTTGGCAGTTTACTGATAGGGATTTCTTTGCGTTTGCCAGCCACTTCCACGGCGACATCTGTGGGAATGATAATTTTGTCAGGATATTTTGTGATGAGTTCTTTGATGCCTGTAATGAATTGCGTCAGTTCTTTTTTGGCGAGGAAATCCATGGTTTTTTTGCCTAAGTCGATGCCTTGGGCTGCGATGAATAACTGGGAAGTGACTCCGCCGACTAGAACATAGTCTGCCATGCCGTTGTCCAAGACATACTTAGAGATTTCAAGCGCATCGTCTGCTTTAGCTCCGCCCATAACGCAGACGCATGGATGATCGGGTTTCTCCACCAACCTGCTCAGGGACTTAAGTTCGCGCTCCATGATTCTGCCAGCTGCCGATGGCAACACGGCGGTAAAGCCGACAATTGATACGTGCCCGCGGTGTGCTGCGGAGAAAGCGTCGTCAACGAACAAGTCTGCGAGCGGAGCAAGGTTCTGCACCAAATCGGTTTTGCTTGCTTCTTCAGGGGTCATACTATTGGTTTCTTTATCCCAGTTGCGCACGTTTTCTAAAACGAGGATTTCTCCACTTTGGAGGCTCTTGATGGCGGCTTTTGCTTTTTCTCCGAAGAGGTCGTCGACGTACTTTACTGGGCACTTGAGGATTTTGCCCAGAATTGCTGCGTGTTCTTTTAGCGGTGCGTAGTCTGGGTCGCCTTTCCGTCCTTGATGCGCCAAAACAACGATTTTGGCGCCTTTCTCAGCCAATTCTTTGAGCGTAGTTTCTGCATGTGCCCTTATACGAACGTCGTTTGTGACTTTCTTGGTTGCGGGATCAATTTCCGAGTTGAAGTCAACTCTGACGAGAACAACCTTGTTTTTTACGTCAAAGTCATCGAGTGTTTTATATTTTGTCATTTTCTCCACTTCTCTTGTTAACTTTTACGTACTTATAAACCCAAAAGAAAAGGGTGCGGGGATTTTGTTCTTTTGACTTGCCTAGAGTTTTGCTTTTTTTCCGATCATTTCGATGAATTCAACCATGCGGTTGCTGAAGCCCCATTCGTTGTCGTACCATGCGAAGACTTTAACGAAGTTGCCTTTTTCACCTAAAACCATGGTTAACTGTGCATCGAAGACGGCTGAGTAGGTAGTGTGAAGTACGTCGGTTGAAACTATCGGGTCTTCCGTGTACTGTAGAATGCCTTTGAGTGGGCCTTCTGCGGCTTTCTTCATGGCTGCGTTAATGTCATCTTTGGAGACTTCCTTGTTCAGTATGGCTGTTAAGTCAACTATAGATACGTCAGGAGTTGGAACACGCAAGGAATAGCCGTTCATTTTTCCAGCGCAACTTGGCAAAACCAACCCGATTGCTTTTGCCGCACCCGTGCTTGTCGGGATGATGTTGATTGCTGCTGCTCTTGCTCTGCGCGGGTCCTTGTGGACGAGGTCTTGGACTTTTTGGTCATTTGTGTAGCTGTGGCAAGTTGTCATCAAACCTTTTTCTATCCCAAAGCTGTCAGATAATACTTTGGCGACAGGTGCCAGACAGTTTGTCGTGCATGAAGCATTGCTTAGAATGTTGTGTTTTTCTGGGTCGTAGGTCTCGTCATTTACGCCCAATACAAAGGTTGCATCTGGGTCTTCAGCTGGTGCACTGATGAGGACTTTTTTCGCACCTGCTTGGAAATGTTTGCTAGCACCTTCGCGATTAGTGAACAAGCCGGTGGATTCAACTGCTAGGTAAACTCCAAGATCTTTCCATGGCAGTTGGACTGGGTCTTTTACGCTGACACATTTGAGGGTTTTTCCGTTGACTATCATGTCGTTGCCTTTGACTTCGACTGTGCCGGGAAAGCGTCCGTGGATTGAGTCATATTTGAGAAGATGAGCATTTGTTTTGGCATCCGCAAGGTCGTTGACTGCCACGAAATCAATCAGTGCATTTCGTTCAAGCGCAGCCCGATAAAGAAGTCTTCCGATTCTTCCGAATCCGTTAATTCCTACTTTTATTGCCATAATATCACCATTTCACGTTTTTGTACAACAAACTTGACCTTAATTAGTTTTCCGACGTAAAATCAAACAAGCCGTTAAGGGGCAACAAGCTAAGCATCTGAAAATAAATACTTACTAAACTGCATTAAACACGAAATACTGGACGCCATCAAGGCAACAGTTCAAAACAGATGAGTCTTATTAGCACTCAAAAAACTAGAAAATTCCGCCTTCCCTAAAGTAATGGTTCTCCTCTTTCTTAGGGCCAAAGCTTCGAACGCCTTCCTTCTTAAGCTTGCACCTCAATTCCTGAGCGCACTTTTTAGTTATTTCCCCTTTCTTCTCCAAATAACCGATGATTTCTTCCGCTTGCGCTTCTGTGTCGCATCGGCGGATAAAATCTTGGGCGGATGGGTTAAAGTGACGCAGTTTATCCGGCGTGGCAGTGGCGACTTCTGACCCAACTTCCTCCGCGTCTTCTTCAACGTCTTCGACCTCTTGCTCTGCACATTCAGCCAAGTCAGCTTCGGCTTCGTCAGGGTTTTTGCGTAGAGCTTCAATCGAGATTTTGGCGTCTCCCGCTTCGAGTTCCTTGTAGAGGTTAGGAAACATCTTTTTTAGAGATTCTTTATCTATGGCCATTTGGCATCAATTTAAGATTTGAAGTAATTATGAGATTTGGTTCTTTAAGTTCTTTATTGAAGCAAAATCAGAATTTATCCAGGATTCAAGCTGGGATAAATTTTTGAGTTGAGTTGTCCCTGAGCAGCTTTTCAAGTTTTTTGGTTTTTAAACCTTTGATTTCGTCTCCGAAAATTTCGCATTTCCTTTTTTCCCCTTGCTCCTCGACGTTGCGGACGACGATTTCAAGCCCGTGTTTCGTAGCAGTTTCAGCGTGCACATGAAGCGACGACAGGGTTCTCCCATGCTTGTTCACGGTTGCCCAAGCGGTTTCCAAAACTTTTATCCCTTGAGCCTTTAGAATATTGACGATTTCCTGCGGGTCATCCGCGTAAACGGCTATGTCTATGTCACTTCCCTTGCGTATGTTGCCGCGCCAGACACTGCCGATTAAGAGGGGATAGTAAGCATCAAGAAGCTTCATCACTTGCAAGGCTTCCGTGCGCATTTCTATGAGGCGCTCCTTCCTGTTTTCACCTTCATTTTCCTCCGCAATCTTATCCAGTTCTAGAGCTATTTCCAAGTTGGAGGGCAAAAAATTTGTTCCCAGCGTTTGGGCTGCTCTTGTCTTGGCTTGTTTGTACTCTTTTTCTGCTCCGAAATAAAGCAGGGTAGCTGCTTCCTTTGCAACTTTAGATTTTAAGTCAGACGCCAATTAACCCCGCCAAGCATTGTCATCATCGTTTTAATATTGTTTCGTAGAGGTCGATGGTTTTTTCAGCGATTTTGCTCCAAGTGAATTCAGCTAGAACGCGTTTTCTGCCGTTTTTGCCAAGTATCTTGGTCCGCTCGGGGTTCTCGAGGGCGCTGACTACTCCCCATGCGATGTCTGAGGGGTTGTTCGGGTCAACGTGGAATCCGCATTGTTCTTCGCCACAGCAAATGACGATTTCGCGCATTCCGCTAACGCCTGTTGCGCCGACGACAACTGCCTTCTCCATGCTCATGGCTTCAAGGGCAACTATGCCGAAGGGTTCGTAGAAGCTTGGGAACACGGCTACGTCGCATGCCGCGTAATGGATGATTCGTTCTTCTTCTGGAATGAAGTCGAAGCAGAACTTGACGTACTGGTCAAGCCGCATGGTTCTTGTCAGGTTCAATAGGTACTCTTGCAGGTCGCCTACTCCTACAATCACCAGCTTCGCTTTGGGAATCTTGGTCAGGATATGGGGCAAAGCCATTATGAGTTTATCAATGCCTTTGACGCCGACGAGCCTGCCAAGAAAAAGAATCATCTGCTGGTCATCAGCGATTCCGTATTTGCTTCTAACTCGTTTAATGTCTGCCGCAGATACGTTTGCAGGATTGTACTTTTGAGGATCAACGCCGTTGTAGCTTACCTGGATCTTTTCCCGTGGAAAACCCAGCTGTACAAGCTCATCCTTCATGGCGTATGAAACCGTAACAACCATATCGGCTGTCTTGCCAGCGCGTAGCTCGATGTTGCTTACTACGCTGGAACCGTTGCCTAATGTGCGGCCTTTCTCGGTTGAATGTACATGGAAAACAAGCGGTAAACCTGTTTCTCTTTTAACGGTGATTCCGGCCATGGCTGAAAGCCAGTCGTGAGCCACAACAATGTCGTATTTCATGTTTTCTTTCTTGATCAGTTCGTTGATGAGTTTGGCGGCTGACAGGTAATTGTAAACCATGAGTTTGCCGAAAAAATGCAATCCTCTGGTCCATTTCTTGATGTCTTCTGCAATCACGTCGGGCAGTGAATCGGATACGTCGATATGTAGTGGGCGGTGGATCTCGATTCCGCGCCAAATCTCTCGGGTTGGCAGGGAACCTGCGTCGTCGTTCATCGTGAAAACCGTCACATCATGGTCGTCAAGAACAAATTTTCGTGTTATCTCAGCAGCGTAGGTTCCTAAGCCGCCCACAATTTTCGGCGGGTACTCATAAACGAAGACTGCAAGTTTCATCCTAAACTTTCACCATTTCATCATAAAGATGGGAATCTCGGTACTAAAGCTTTACCTAATGTTCAGTTGAGCTGCGGCGAAGGTCTAAGAAAGCTCTCGTCTAAATAGTTGCCGAGGAAAACTTTGATTAGGACAGTTGCGTATAGCACTAGCTGGCAAGGTGCCTTCAAATGAGTTTATCCCCCGTCAAAAAAGAGATACTGGAAACCCTATCGTGTAACGATAAAGCAGTGAGAGCCACAGATGTGGCAAAGCAAAGCGGCAAAGACTTCAAGCCTGTTATGATGCATATTTTGGGGCTCGTGAAAATGGGGTATGTAAGCTCGCCTGAAAAAGGCCTTTACGCCATAACTCAGCAGGGAAAAGAAGCGCTTCAGATGCCCGATATCAGCAAGGAAAAAGCTGAGGCGATTTTGGCTTATGCACCGCATGATAAGGCGTTTCACTTCTATGCAGACGTTGGGAAACCGCTTAACTTGCATGCTCATAACCTCCGGGACTTTGCGAACAAGGTTGAGAAAGCCGATGTGGTGTCGGTGCAGTTTCATATGAATCGCGGAGACTTTGAAGCCTGGATCATAGGGCTCGGCGACGCTGATCTGGCGAAGAAAGTTGCCGCCCTCAAAGAGAAGAATCTGGCGGGAGAGGACCTTCGCAACCAACTGCACGAAACAGTTGAGCAAAGGTACATAGAACTTGCTAAATTGGCAGGTCAACCCATCTGCCCCGAATAACCTACCAAGTTTTCTTCAGGTTTTTTCTAGCGGCGTAAGCGTCCTCCAGTTTCATAAATACCTGATGAATCGGTTTTTTACTCCATGCCTTCAGTAGCTAACCTTGCAAGTCCAAACTCGCCCATCAGCCTCAGCATGATATAACAATCAATGCTTCATTCACATTTAAAAATAGGAAAGGCAAAGCATTTAATCTTTTTCTTTTAACAATCCAAACGCTAACTATCGCAAAAATGAAATATGCAGATGTCAATATGACAGCCTGTGAGGTAATGTTGCGTTGAGTGAAACACGGACGATTTCGGTGAAATTACCTGAAGAAGTCTACCAGGAAATGGCCCTGCGTATCCCCGAGGGCGATCGAAGCAACTTTGTGCGGGAAGCCATAAGCGAAAAACTCGAGAAAACCCCCAAGGCAGACAAGATTTTGGGTTTGGAGGAGAGGATGGGCAAGATCGAGGGGGAGCTGAGCCAAATAAAAAAGTACTTGGCTGACCTGGAGCTTCTGACTTTTCAGCATGGAAAAACCAATCCTCACAGCTTCTGCCTCGACGAAGTAGACCACAAAATCATGGAGTACCTGATGCATTACAAGAGCGCGACAACTCCGGAGCTGGCGGAGTACCTTAAAACCAACAGGTGGCTCATACTAAATCGCCTAAGGCGAATCCAGAAAACCTCACGAAAACAGGCAGGAAAATCAGTCATCGAGTACTATGCGGGCGAGCGGTCGGGCAAGAAAAAGGCATGGTGGATAGACGAAGAATTGATCCAGGAGTAAGCGGCTACCTTTAAATTTGCAAGGATTATTTGGTTCGGTCAAGTGTGGGCTCGTAGTCTAGCACGGATTAAGGCATCGGCCTCCGGAGCCGAGAATCCTGGGTTCAAATCCCAGCGGGCCCGCCATTTAATCTCCATGTCAGTGTATGCACCGCTAGCGTGTACTGATTAGTGCATAAATATGGATCAAGAGCGGCGGCACTAGCTTTCACTCACTCTCTTCAGGGTGTAGATCAACTCCAATTGATTTTGGGTTCAAACCCATAGGAGACTGATGGTATGGGAAGTGTTAAACGGGTGGGGCGCTCACGCCATACTATGAGCGCCGTTGTTTGTGGGTTGGATGTGCATAAGGATAGTACTTATGCGACTATTTTGAATTCTGAAGGAAAAATAATCAATCAAACGAGAATGACTAATGAGAAAGTGCTGTCGTATTTGTGTCACTTTAGGGTGGGCAAGGTTGCGATGGAAGCTTCGACTCCGGTGGCATCTTTGTATAGGTAGCTGAGGAGTGAGGGCATTGACGTTGTGGTTTCTCATCCTAAGAAGACGCGCTACATTGCGGAAGCTAGGATTAAAAGCGACAGGGTTGATTCAAAGGTTATTGCTGAATTGGCGAGGTTGGATGCGTTGTCGCTTGCGTATGTTCCTGACAAAGAAACCGCGGATCTAAGAGAAAAAGTGAGGCGAAGAGCTTTTCTAGTCAGGGAACGTGTTAAGCTTCGAGTGAAAGTTAAGAGTTTTCTGACGTATGAGGGAATTAAGTGGCCTTCTGAGCATGGTTTATTCACATGGAAGGGTATTGAGTGGTTGGGTTCTTTGAAGTTTGAGTCTATTGATTCTTATCTTAGAATTATGAGCGTTTTTGACGATGAGATTCGGGTGCTTTCTAGGGAGCTTGAGGGTGTGGCTCGAGAAGATGCGGATGTAAAGTTGTTGATGACTGTTCCGGGATTGGGTTATTATTCGGCTTTGCTTGTGAAAAGTGAGATAGGTGACGTTAGCAGGTTTCTGTTTGGGGAGCGTCTTTGTAGCTATGCCGGTTTGGTTCCGTCTACTCATGCGTCTGGCGGCGTGGTTAGGCATGGCGGTATCACGAAGGAGGGCAGCAAGTGGCTGCGTTGGGTGATGGTTGAAGCTGCTCAGACGCATGTGCATAAGTATGATACTTCTATTACGAGGGCGTATCAGGGAATAGCGCAGAGAAGGGGAAAGAGAGCTGCTACGGTGGCTGCTGCTCGTAAGTTGTTGTTGTGTTGTTATTCGGTGTTGAAGAATAAGCGCCCGTATTATGATCAGGCATGAACTTTCCTCGTTTTTCACACTGTCCCCATTGGTGGACGAGAGACTGATTGAGGAAGCCTGGATGCGTAGCCATATTGCCTCTTAAGTGTGGGCGAATAGGTGTATGCCTCAATCGACTTCGAGGAAAGGGTGAAATTTAGAGGAAGCGAAACATGGAAAAGGTAAGTTAAATAAGGACTTCACATAGGTGTGAAAACTATTTTTGGCGTCAGAAAACTGCCATATTTATTTACAAACAATAGGTATAATGAGTTATTCTTAACAGAAAGAATGCAATTTCTATGAATATTTTTGACTTTTCATTGTCTCATAGAGATTTGAACCCGGGTCGCCAGCGTAGCAGGCTGATGTCATGGACCAAATTAGACCATAACCCTATTCTTCCCTGTTTTTCTGTCAGTTTTTTTTCAAACAGTGGCTTTAGAGTAGGTAAATCATTGTTAACCGTGCAATGCGCGCTCCCCTATCACGTAAGAACCAAAAAATGCCAATGTCTTTAACGTGATAATTCTGCTTTAGTTCTTCTTTGTGTTCGCTCATTTTTTCTATTTGATCAATTGTTACCATTGATTTTCACATTATAGCTTTCTAGTGAAAAGTTAAGGTTTCCTATTCAATAGATTTTAAGGAGGGTGATTTGGTGCGGTCTTCGAGTTGCACCAGAAAATAGTTTCAATCCAACAATTCGCAACTTCATTGGAAAGATACTCGAAGGGTGCTCTAGGAGTGTTAATGTCAGAACTCATTCGATGATCATCGAAAAGTAGCAGTCCCTGCTTTGTTTATTAGTTTGCAATAAACTTAAAGAACAAAATCGTGCTATTCACTACATGAATGGGTTTAGACTTGGCGAATCCACTGGCAACTGTTTCACACAATTTTCAGATCGAGTAACTACCTATTTCCTACCAGCATTAAGTGCAAGTCTGATTGTGCTTTTTTGTTGTTACAGGATTTTGCTTCCACATAAGGGGCATTCCGGCTAAGAGTGGGCTTGCTTAGCGCGCTAGGATCATTTAAAGAAAACTTAGATAAATATTAAGCGCCAGGCTGCACTATCTCTCTTATTTCTACACTGCCGCCATTTTCCAATATTGGACAACCTTTCGATATCTCAACCGCACTGCCATAATCATCCGCCTCTATAACTATGTAACCGCCAACTGTGTCTTTATTGAACTTCAGATCATCCACTCCTTTCGAAGAAACCACCTTGCCTTCTTGCTTAAACCTGTTTCCTGGAATCTTAAGTGAGGCGACAATTTTAGCCCAGTTCACGAACCTATCTGAATATTTCTTGCTAAGCTCGGATGTTCGAAAACCCCCTTTAAACAAAAACACATAGGACGTCATTACTGCACCACTGGATTTATGCTCTCTGCGAACTTTATTTCTTTTGGCTCTTTAGAAAAACATCAATTTTTTCAACTTTACGGCTTATCCTGTGCCATCGATCTCTTCTTTGCCTCAACGACCCGACTATAGATTTTCATCAAAGCCCCAAGCCCGCGGCAGACCTACAAGCGTGGGCGCTTTAAAAATTTCCCGAGAAAAAATTTGGGCAAAAAAAGATGCAATGTACATTGCGAGTGTAAAGGTCTTCCGAAAATTGGCGTGTGTAGAGTAGATAAGTTGAATTTGTTTATTTGATTTTTATATGTTCTGATGATAAGATGATACTCCGACAAACCTTTCTCTCTCTGTGGCCCAAGTTTTGCAAGACTTTCGTGCTGTCGTCTGCCTCTGGTTTTAAGGCAATATTCCCATGCTTTTATGCAACTTAAACACATACACTTATAAGTGTCTATGTGCATATACATTAATGTGGATAAGTGAAATCGAAGGGACAAAACATGACAAACGCAAAAACTGGATACAAAAGTTGGCTGATCACTTCATTCAAAAGAATTTAACCAGCAAGAAACAAGTGACTAAAATTGAGCCGCATTAACATTGACATTTCAGACGAACTAGAGAAACAGCTCAGATTAGGACTGGAAGAAAGATTCGGAGGCAAAAAGGCGACTTATCCAAAGCAGCACAAAAAGCGGCCAAAACAAATATCTACAAAAAACAATGAAGCCGTCCCTCTTCAAATCCCGATAACTACCTTATAAGAAGCCTATGTAAAAGGTCAGGGAAGCCAGTTAGCCTGGAACTCCTCACATGAGGAATATGGGCAATCTAGCTGCAAATCCCTTTTTAGAAAAGTGCTATCCTGTCGGCAAAAGTCTTCCATAAATAGGCCCCACAGATAGAGACAGTTTAGAATTAATTTGTTTGTATTTTTTATTGCGTCATCTTACGCTGTGTGCATTAGATTACCAGCCGAAAGTTGACGTTAAGCTCCATCAGCCGAAGACTTGAAAGAGCCATCATCGAAAATTATGGCGACAATCCGGATGTGGGCTTCATAGCATCTATAGAAATAAGGTACTTACGGTACAAAAAATAAAGCAATAGATTGTACTATATACCTCTGAACCGTGACATAAACGAATGAAAAAAGGGTCCGAAGAGAAATAAACCATGGAAATCAGCCTCCTGACTGTTCGGGTCTATTTTTAAACAACACCATTTAGTGAGCATTTAATCATTTTTCCAAGAAACCTTTAGCTAATTGAAATATTGAAGAAATTGATTCTTGTCCGGAGTGTTATTTAAACGGTTTTAATTCGCCCTTTTTCTCCTTAATGGCTGCTTGCGCCGCAGCTAACCTTGCAATAGAAATTCTATAGGGTGAACAACTGACGTAATCCAAGCCTATAGCATGGCAAAATTCTATCGAAGAAGGTTCACCGCCTTGCTCGCCACATATCCCTATCTCCAAATTGGACCGGCTCTTTCGCCCCCACTCCACAGTTATAGACATCAGTCGCCCAACACCCTTAACGTCCAGAATTTCAAAGGGGTTATCCTGCAAAATCTTCAACTGATTGTAAAGTGGAAGGAACTTGTTCTCTGCATCTTCCCTCGAAAAGCTGAACGTTGCCTGAGTTAGGTCGTTAGTCCCAAAACTGAAAAACTCCGCCATTTCAGCCAGTTTCCCGGCACGCATGCAAGCCCTAACGACTTCAATCATTGAGCCAAACTTGTACGGAACGATTACGCCAGTTTTTTCAGTGACTTGCTTCTCAACGCGTTTGATAAGTTCCTCCACCCGCTTCAGTTCCTCTGCAGTGCAGACGTTCGGAACCATAATTTCCACTTTAACCGCAACATTTTCCTTGATAAGCTCTGCAGCAGCTTCAAGAATGGCTTCTACCTGTGTCTCATAGATTTCAGGATAAGTAATTCCTAATCTTACGCCGCGGTGACCCAGCATCGGATTGACTTCTTTCAAGACGCGTATCTTTTGGAGAGTTTCCAGCTTCTTGTCAAGCTCAGACTTCTGAAGCCGCGCCAGACTGTTAAGCACTTGCTGATCCCCCGTGAGGAATGGTTCAAGCTGTGGGTCTAAAGTTCGAAGAATCTTTGGCAACCTACAAACGTTATCCAAAGCAACCTTGCTCTTCTGCAACGTGTCGATTTGCCGCTGGATCTCCTCTTCCGATGGCAGAAACTCGTGGAGCGGCGGATCAAGAAGCCTTATGGTGACCGGGAAACCCTGCATCACCCTCAACATGGCCTTGAAGTCTTCCTTCTGCAAAGGCTGAAGCTTCCGCAGGGTAGTAGCCCTATCCTCGGGCGAATCAGCCAAAATCATCTCCTGGAATATCCCGATTCGATCGGTAGCGTTGAACATCCTTTCCGTGCGGCACAAACCAATTCCTTCTGCTCCGAACCTAAGCGCCTTCGCCGCGTCAGACGGAGTATCCACGTTAGTTCGCACTCCCAATCTGCGGAATTCATCTGCCCACTTCAGGATGGTGTTCATATCCTTTGAGAATTCTGGCTCCACCATCTGAACCTCACCCAGCCAAACCTTGCCAGAAGTGCCATCTATCGTGATAACATCACCCTGGATGATTTTGTGGTCGCCAATCGTCGCGCTCTCATCTAGGGCATTAATCTTGATGCCCACTGCTCCGGTTACGCATGGCTTACCCATACCCCTAGCAACGACGGCGGCGTGACTCGTCTTCCCACCAACCGTGGTCAGGATGCCCTGTGCCGCAAAAAACCCGTGAATATCCTCAGGCTTAGTTTGCTCTCTGAGCAGGATAATTTTTTTGCCGTGCGTCTTGCTCTGACGCTCAGCCTCATCTGCGTCAAACACTACTTCGCCCGAAGCGGCGCCGGGTGAAACCCCCAATCCAACCGTAACGGGCGGAGTTTTGTTTTCCGGGTCTATTTGGCTATACATCAGTTGAGTAAGCTGGGCTGCATCAAGCCTCGTCAGTGCTTGTTCCTTCGTAATCAAGCGTTCATTAACCAAGTCAACCGAGGTCTTCATCCCAGCTGCAATGTTAATTTTTGCAGAACGGGTTTGAAGTATGAACAGCTTCCCATTCTCCACCGTGAACTCTATATCCTGAATTTCCCGAAAATGCGTCTCAAGCGTCTTCCGAACCTTCGACAATTCCCGATAAACTTCGGGCATGACCTGTTTCATCTCAAGGATGGGCTTTGGGGTTCGAATACCGGCCACAATGTCCTCACCCTGCGCTCTCTCCAAGTAATCCCCAAAAAGCACGTTTTCGCCGGTGCTAGGATTTCTCGTGAAAACGACTCCAGTTGCAGAATGCTCACTAACGTTGCCAAAAACCATCGCCTGTACGTTTACAGCAGTGCCATTAGCCATTTCAGGGGTGATTTTGAATTCACGCCTATAATCTACAGCTCTCTTTCCATTCCAAGAGGCAAACACCGCTTCTATAGCCATAAAAAGCTGCTCATATGGGTCATTAGGGATAGGTTTGCCAACGTTATCCTTGATAATACGCTTGAAAGTTTCAACAAGCCCCTGAAAGTCGAACGAAGAAAGGGACATGTCATTCGCCGCATTCCTTTCCTTCTTCAGAGCTTCCATCGCATTGTGGAAAAGGTCACTGCTAATTCTCAGTACGATCTCGCCAAAAAGCGAGATAAATCGGCTGTACGAATCCCAGCCGAAGCGTTCATCTCCGCTTCTCTTGATTAGCCCGCGAACGGTCTCGTCGTTGAGTCCCAAATTGAGGACCGTATCCATCATGCCGGGCATTGAAATTGCCGCGCCACTTCTGATGGAAACGAGAAGCGGCTTCTCAGGATCACCAAAGCCCAGGTTCATGGATTTCTCCAGCTGAGACATTGCCTGCCTAACCTGGTCCGTTAGTCCCTCCGGCAGCTTGAAGCCGCCATCAAAATACTCGAGGCAAGCTTGGGTTGTTATCACGAACCCTGGGGGAACCGGTAAACCAATCTGGGTCATTTCGCAAAGACCGGCGCCTTTGCCTCCTAAAAGTTTCTTGTTTTTTCCATCCCCTTCAGCGAAGGGATATAAGTAGACTGGCGGTATTTTGATGGTTTTTGGTTCCGCTACATGATTAGGATTATTTTGTGCAGTCATAAATCAGCGTCCTCAACGATAGGCTACTTTCCTAAGTGAAATAAAAATGTGTGGTTGCATTCAGAATAAACAACGAAAGTAACCAGATGAGTTTCCAATAAAAAATTCTCATAATTACCGATTGGGCATAAGTGATTTGCTTGAATCTTGTCTTAAGCCTTCTTTTGGATCCTAATCTGGGATAGTGTCTCGTCTATCCGAAGAATGTTGCTGCTATATCGTAGAGCTTTGAATCAACAGTTTTTCGCTTACCGATTACGTCCTTCAAGGGTACGGATACTATTTTGTTTCCTTGGATAGCAACCATCTGGCCGAATCTGCCTTCATGTACTAGGTCAATTGCGGCGATTCCAAATCGGGTAGCTAAAACTCTGTCAAATGCGTTCGGAGAGCCGCCTCGTTGAAGATGGCCCAGAACCACTGCCCTAGTTTCAATGTTTTCAAATCTCTTCTCTATTTCTTTTCCTATGTAGTAGCCTACGCCACCGAATCTTGCGTGTCCAAACTCGTCTACACCGCTGCTATAGACGATTTCTTCGCCTCCTTTTGGTTTGGCACCTTCGGCCGCGACGATTATGCTGAAGTTTCGACCGCGTTTTTGCCTCTTGTTTATGAATTCGCAGACTTCTTCAATATCGAATGGCTTCTCCGGAATCAGGATTACGTCCGCTCCTCCAGCAATCCCTGCCTCTAAGGCGATCCAGCCAGTGTATCTGCCCATAACTTCAAGGATTAATACCCTGTGATGCGATTCTGCCGTCGTATGAAGCCTATCAAGTGCTTCACAAGCAATTGCGACTGCTGTTTGGAACCCAAAAGTATAGTCAGTGCCAACCAAGTCGTTGTCGATCGTTTTGGGGACGCCGACCACAGGAAGCCCCTTTTCACATAATTTGCAGGCTACGCCAAGCGTATCCTCTCCGCCTATTGCGATGACCGCCCCAATGCCGTGTTCCGAAACATTTCTCAGAATACACTCAGCTCCATCTTTACTCTTGAACGGATTAGTCCTCGACGTGCCCAGTATGGAACCTCCCTTAGGGAGCAAACCTACAAGAGACTTCAAGTCTAACGGGATGAATTCACCTTCAACTAGTCCTTTCCAACCGTCTTTAATTCCTACAGTTTCATATCCGTAATCTTGAATTGCCTTTCTAACGATAGCTCTCAAGACGGCGTTGATCCCAGGTGCATCTCCCCCACCGCTCAATATACCAACTTTTATCTAACATCCTCCCCTTCCCACTATCATTTAACCTTTTAACAAAGGTACCGTGTCACTATTATAGATGAGGATTCGCTGGAAATTTATTCGACAAGGTATGCCCACGAAAATTGGGTTTTCACATTTGAGGCAATGTTTTTATGGGCAAATTTGAGAGCCTTGCTGAATAGAGATAAGAATCGAAAATTAGCCTGATAGACTGATAAGAATGTTTTACCTGAGGAATAGAGCAGTCCACAATTTCGAACTACTTTACTTCGACCTAGCCCTGCGTTCTCTCAAGAACTCTTCGAATAGCCGCGACAACCCGATCAGGTCGATCCTCTTGAACAGAGTGTGAAGCATCATCAAGGGTTTCAGTTTCATGCATCTTTAGAAATCCTTGCCACTTTTCCATTTCTTTAGGTCCGAAACCTGGATCGTTCTTATTCCCCCAGAGAATTTGTGCTGGCAGGTCCCCAAGAATCGGGAGTTTTAACTCAATCTTTCCCAGCCACGCATGCGCTTTTCGGATCTGCCCTGGGAAAATATAGGTGGGTTTCCTTGAGTCCACCGTCGGAAAGGGGTCAGTATAGGCTTTTCTCAAACTAGGCGTAACCTTTTCTTTGTGAAAAATCCCATCGGGTAACATCGCTTTTGCAAAGTAATTTCTGTGTGTTTGAAGCCAGTACCCTATGGGCCATCCTCCCATTACAAGGGAGAATATTCTTTGAAGAAAGGATGCGGGCCATGCCCAAGTGTTCATCACCACAAGGCCGCGAAGGTTCGGTCTATTCTGAACTGCATAGTTCATACCGATGGGTCCACCCCAATCTTGAACCACAAGGACGATGCTCTTTAATTGCAAATGACGAATCAATTCGAGGACAGCCTCTGATTGTTCTTGGGGGGTAAACCCATATCGGGACGGTGCTTTTGACATCCCGAATCCCGGATAATCCAAAGCGATTAAGCGACATTCTCCTCGCAATTCCTTGATGATATTTCTGTAAATATACGACCACGTTGGATTTCCGTGAAGAAGAAGAACAGTAGGTCCTTTTCCCTCATCAAGATAATGAATATACCCATCACGATAGGATAGCCAGTTGTCTTTGAACGGGTATTCTGAGGCATCTACTTCAAATGGCCTTTTCATAATAGTGCCTAATCCTTCAGTCATAATTCCCCAACCTGCACACAAACTCAGACCGGCTTAGAAGTAAAGACCCATATTTCTCGAATATCTTCGAGTTTGGCAGTCTCCCTTCTTTCCAGCTACACATTGCGGCTCCATTCCGCGGACCAAGATAAGTAAACTTCGACTATAAATGTTCGCATCATAATTAAGATGTGATTGACTGCTATTCTAAAGCGAAGATTGGCTGAAACTTTTAGGCGAATCCCGGTGGACTCGCCGCTTATGATGAAGAAGGACCGAAAAAGGAGAAAGTAGCTACCTACTTATGATAAGCACAATTGGCGATATCGCCAGGCGTTAGTGGGTTCAAATCCCACCCCTGCACCATCCATCTTAATTCTGCAAGAATGCTTGAAGGACAAAGTCCTCAGACTTGAACATGATGTGTTTTGCGGCTCTAAGTGTTAGAGTCGGGATTCTAATTGTTAGAGCAGTAAATCTAAATGTTAGGGCTATATCGCCATCCCCCAGTATATCCTTCAAAAAAATGGAGGCACAAAAAAATGAATTTAATGGATGGAAGTTTCGAACACAGCAAAACGCTGGCTGGGGTGGGAGCAATCCTTCTTTTACTTGGCCTTGTTCCCTACGCCGGCTGGGTATTAGCTATAGTCGGAGTGGTTCTCCTGGTCATCGGAATAAAGGATCTCGCAAAATACTACCAGGATGAAAATGTCTACCAAAACACGCTTACGGGCGTGAAATTCTATGTGGTGGCAGCTGTTGCAGCGGTAGCAGCTATTGTGGCAATAATGATTGGGATCGGAACAGTGACAGATTTCAAATTCGCAAACGTCACAAGCTTTGTCCCTACTGTCGGCTTTGGCGTCGGCGTTACAGCTTTGTTAATTGGCTTGATTATCGCTTTCGTATTCTACGTCCTTGCGGCATCTCATCTGAAAAAGGCACTTGACGCGCTTGCACAAAAATCAGGTGAAGCATCATTCGCGACGGCAGGCACTTTGCTTTGGTTAGGGTCTATATTAACCATCGTACTCGTCGGATTGGTGCTTATATTCGTCGCTTGGATATTTGCCACCATAGGCTTCTTCAGCATGAAATCCCGCCAATACCAACAATTCACACAGCAACAGGTAGGCTACAGATACACTCCATCTTCCCCCTCTTCATCTCAACCAGGAATTCAGTAGGTGCAACAGGAGGAATTTGATGACTCAACAAACTGCAGCCCAAACAGACGCTAACTGGAAAATATTCCTCTCAAAACATTGGGCGGCTCTAGCAGTCTTCATTTTAGCAGGCGTGCTTGTCTGTGTCGGGGCAATCTACGTCTTTGTATGGTTCACAGGGCAAGCGCAAAACTCTAATCTTGTGCCCTCGAGCTTGTCGCTCTGGTCGATGAGCAACGTTGTGATGTTCATCCTAAACGCGATCTTCTGGGAATTGTTGCTGGTAGGCGTTCCTGTGATCGTCGGTGCCGTGATTGGTTGGCAGTGGTGGCGCAGGTTACCTGAAGGAGAAAAGGCGCAATACAACTTTGGCAAAGGCTCACGGTCAAGAAACGCAAGCGGAGGAGTCTCGTTGTTGCTATTCATTGCCTTCGCCATTAAAGTCTATGTGGACAGAAACTGGAACAGCGCCATATCAACATTCACGCTAAACTATGTTGTAGGCTCTATGGTTACAATCCTAATCTGGATAGCCGCCATCGCGGTTGTTCCCACAGTCATAGGGTTCACCTGGTGGATACACCGCGAAATCAGCAAAAAACCCTAAGCGCCTAAAAGGCAATCCTGCAGAGGTCGTGGGTTCAAATCCCCCTGCCCATCATGGACAAACCCCGCCGCGCGCGCCTGCCCGTTTTTGCGCCGGAGAAGACTTGATTCCTGAAAGAGAAAAAAATAGGAAAAAATAGGTTAAATTCTCCTCCAGAGTAGCGAATCCCAGCGGGCCCGCCAATAACATTAAGCGAATCCTTTATACGACTCGCTTGCCACGTTTGCTTATGGTCAAATACGACTATCTCCTCAAAGACGAGGACGTAAAGCGATGGTACGACAATTTAGTCGCGGGCTCATCTATCACCGCGGAGGTTTATTTAAGAGGTTTAGGACGATATTGCGTACTGGAAAACACCACGCCAACGAAGATTCTGATAGAAGCAGAAACGAAAGAGTTCAGGGACAGTTTCATAGATTTTGTAAGAAAACTCGAAAGCCAAGGTAAAGCTGGTTCTTACATAACGAGATACAAAAAAGTTCTCGCCTCTTGGCTAACCTATAACGGTAAACAAGTAAAAATAAAAATAAATATAAAAGGCATTGCCGACACCCCAACCCTAGCGAACGAAAGAGTTCCAACAAAAGACGAATTATCCAAAATCTTGAGAAAATCTAGTCCTAGAGGACGAATATCCATATCCATCATGGGGTTTAGCGGGTTCAGACCTGAAAGCTTAGGTGATAATCATGGAACAGACGGGATAAGACTAGGTGATTTCAAAGAAGCCAAGATTACTCAAACAGGAATAGAATTTGAAAAAATCCCAAGCATAGTTTCAATTAGGAGTAACCTCAGCAAAGGTAAATTCCCTTACTTCACTTTTATTCCGCAAGAAACGGTGACTTACATAAAAGAATATTTGGAATCAAGGATAAAGGAGGGGGAGAGACTTGACCCTGAAACTCCGCTTTTGCAGGTAGATCTTAGAGGAGGCAAAACCAACCCTTTCCTTAGAACCGCATTGGTAACTAGGGATATACGAGAAGCTATGCGAGGGTCAGGGTTCAACTGGAGGCCTTACGTCCTAAGGTCTTATTGTGACACAGCTTTTGATATCGCCGAAAGCAAGGGAATGATCTCTCATCCATGGCGGATGTTTTTCATGGGTCACAAAGGCGACATAGAAGCGCGTTATTCTACTAACAAAGCAAGACTTCCGCCCGCGATGGTGGAAGAAATGAGGGAAGCGTACAGGAAAGCCTCCAACTTGATGCAGACAATCAGCGCAGATTCGCCCAGCGAAGACCAGATGCGAAAGGCAGTAAAAGAGGAGTTTCTGTTAGTGGCTGGTTTCAAAAAAGAGGAAGTGGAGAAGATGAATTTAGCGGAGATAAGCGACGAAGAACTTCAAGATAAAGTTAGACAAAAACTCCTAGGCATTATGTCAAGCAATGGTTCGAGGCAGAAAGTGATTTCCATTAACGACATTAAGTCATATCTAAATCAGGGCTTTGAATATGTAGCTCCACTTCCCAACAATGAAGCAATTGTAAAGATACCGTTTTAGTAAGGAAACATGTGCAAATCCCAATTTATCGCCGACGAGTAATCGGCGAAAAGGAGATCGATCAGGCAGTTCAGCCTGCTCATAAGCCACTCTTTGCTCCCTCCCATCTTCTCTTCGTAAAAAAGCACTTGCTAAAAGACTCTGCCTGTTAATCCAGTTCGCTTTAGAGGAAACTGCGTGCAATGGTTGATTTTTCGCGTATTCATGTAGAAAAACTTTCGAACAATTTTCCCAATAGCTATTTTATTACATTGGCATCTGATCGGCAAAGGCAAACCTTAAAATCGTCTGGAAAATCTTTCAGCGCGCTCAGAGAGTCTAGATAAATACAGCTCCATTAGACATTTAAGGGCATTATATCTACTGAATAGATAAAAAAGGCATTTATATCTACTGA
>Ga0326727_10000380_pt1 | contig 184219 bp, 132 predicted proteins | sample MB2enrmetagenome_FD_207643 | JGI IMG/M metagenome (GOLD analysis project Ga0326727, IMG submission 207643) | Lab enriched peat soil microbial communities from McLean, Ithaca, NY, United States - MB29MY | ecosystem: Environmental > Terrestrial > Soil > Wetlands > Peat | place: USA: New York... | reverse complement strand
GCCACAAGCGTTACTCGTTGATGACCCGGCCCCGCAATTACTGGAAAGCCCACCTGCGCTCTCGCAAAACCACCAAAAACCAAAGCGCTTAACTACGCGCCATTCGAGGCTACCCTGAGGCTACCCTCAGGCTACCCGGAGGCTACCCTGAGGCTCCCGGCAGGGTCTGGTGCAGGGCGGGAGGAACCGGGGGCTGGAGGGCCGCCTTGAAGTGGTAATTCCACGAACCAATCCGCCAAAGCGCGGGCAATCACCACGAACTCAAACAGTAACCCCGTCCACGAAATAGCGCGTCACGTTACACCGTAGGAGTCAGCCTGTAAATCAAGACCACTGACCACTGACTACTGACTACGGGACCACTGACGAATGACCACTGACTACCGACTACAAGCTAGGGGACGAAGGGGGAAACCAGAGAACGGACGACAAGACAACGGGGGAAAAGCAGAAAGCAGAAAGCTGGGGCAGGGATGAGGGATGAAACCTGAAAGCTGAAACCTGAAAACTGTAAGGCGAAACCTGAAGGCCGAACCGGGAATCGGCTGGCCGCAAGCAAGGCGCAAGGCCACCCAAAGCCACTTACAAGCCACCTACAAGCCATCTACTAGCCAAGCGGTAGGCACCCGCATGCGACCCACAAGCCACCCACAAGCCACCCTCATGCGACCTCCATGCGACCCTCAGGCCACCTTAAAGCCACCACCGAGCGAAAGCAGAAAGTAGAAAGCAGAAAGCAGAAAGCCGCGCAAAGCCAGCCGGGAGCGAATGCAGAGGGCGGAAAGGAGGGAGCTGGGGCAAGGATGGGGGATGAAACCTGAAAGCTGAAACTCCCATCCGAGCGGTTTGGCCTGCCGGTGTGAGCCTGAAACTTTGTCGGGTAGCGGCTGCAGCACTGGCTTGCGGGCTGAACTGGATTTCCGAGGCAATCGTGTCTTCATGGTTGCCTTTCTCCCTGGATTTCGGATGCTGATTGCATGGCCTGTTCGGTGATTATTTGTCCTGGCGCCTGTGGGCACGAGTCTCGCCGATTCGCTGCCCGGCGCGTTGTGCTTCGTGGTTAGCTTGATATGCCCGAATCCCCCAAAATGAGCGACCCGCCGGCTGCCGGGCAGCCCGGCGCGGTCGCCAGGAAACCGCGTCGGCGATTGCTGCGCCTGGTCGTCCTCGCGGTCGTAGCCATGGTCGGTGGCGTGGCGGTAGTGATCGCTTTCCGAAGTTCGGTCACCCGTTCCGCGCCGCGCGGGAGCATCTCGCGACAACCTGTGGCCGCGCTGTCTGTTACGCCGCCGATTGCCGCGGAGCCGAACGATCTGTTTGAGGATGTGACGGAGAAGGCGGGCCTGCGGTTTGTCAATCAGTTCTGCGATTCCAAGATCGCGAATATCATCGAGTCAAATGGGGCGGGTGCCTGCTGGCTGGATTATGACGGAGACGGGCTGATGGACCTTTACGTCGTCAACACCGGTCCCCTGGAGGGTGTGACGCATCAGGCGCCGGGGACGGTGCGCCGGCCCAATGCCCTGTATCGCAACCGCGGCGACGGCACGTTTGAGGACGTGACGAAGAAGGCTGGGCTGGAGGGCGCCGGATATTGCACCGCGGCGGTTGCCGCGGATTATGATAACGACGGGCACGTTGATTTGTTTGTCGTGGGAGTGGGGCGCTGCATTCTCTACCACAACCGGGGCGACGGGACGTTCGAGGACGTCACGGACAAGGCGGGAGTGGCCAACGCGGGCGGCACGGGGATTGGCGCGGTGTTTCTTGACGTGGACAACGATGGGTATCTGGACCTCTTTGTGGCGAACTATCTGACCTTCGATCCCAATTACCAGTTGTACTACAGCGCGGATGCGTATCCGGGACCGCTCTCCTATAAACCCCAATTCAACAAGCTTTACCGCAACCGCGGCAATGGCACTTTTGAAGACATCAGTGAATCCTCAGGCATTCAGATCCCCGGGCATCGGGCGATGTCGGTCGCGGTGCTGGACTATAACCAGGATGGGGCGCCCGACCTTTACCTTTCCAACGACGGCACGCCAAATCTACTGCTGGCGAACGATGGGAAGGGGCATTTCAAAGACATGGCACCGCAAGCGGGTGTGGCGTTCAACGCGATGGGCGAGGCGGCAGGTTCGATGGCGGCCACGATCGGCGACTGCAATGGCGACGGCTACGACGACATCCTGGTGACGCGGTTGGGCTATGGATCACTCTATATGGGGACGGCCAAGGGGATCTATGATGATCGGATGATGGCCTCGGGACTGGGGTCGCTGACCGCGCAGTTTGTGGGTTGGGGCGGTTGTTTTCTGGATTATGACAATGCCGGCAAATTGGACATTTTCATCGCCAATGGCGACGCCCATTACCTGGTGGGCTGGGAGAGCCTGCTTCTGGAGAACCGCGGGGACGGCACCTTCACCGATGCGGCAACCAAAGGAGGCGCTTACTTCCGGACCAAAGTTCGGGCGCGCGGCGCCTGTGTGGCCGATTACGACAACGACGGGCGCATGGACATCCTGGTGACTGCGATGGGGGACCGCTGTTTTCTCCTGCATAATCGGGATCAATCCGGGAATCACTGGCTCACGCTCGATTTGGAGGGAACCAAGAGCAACCGGGACGGCTTCGGTGCCCTGGTGAAGGTCAACGCCGGTGGCCGGCAGTATTTTGCTGAGGCGCGTTGCGCCTTTGGCTTCCTCTCGCAGGGCGATCGGCGCCTGCATTTTGGGCTGGGCAAAGCCTCCACGGTGGACCGCATTGAGATCCGCTGGCCGAGCAAACAGGTGCAGGATTTGACGGATGTGAGAGTGGACCAGATTCTCAAAGTTCGCGAACCCGGGGAGCGGAAATGACCGGGTTGGCGAAATGCTGCGCCGCGCTTTTGTGCGGGTGTGCGGCCACCGTCCTCGGCGAACCGCCGGCTCCGATGGGGATGCTGGTGCTGACACAGACCCCGCGCCATGCCGGATCCGGGGCAGCCCGGGACCGATTGGACCTGAGCTATCCCGCAGGAAGCCGGGTGGTGGTTGCCGCGGCGCCGTGGGGCGCGCCGACCGTCCGCGTCGTATCCGAAGGCTTCCACGCCGCCGGCGGCCCGGTGGTGTCCTATGACGGAGAGCGGGTGTATTTCGCGGGAAAGACCGGCGTCGAAAGCGATTGGCAGATCTACGAAGCGCGTATCGGTGGAGGTCATCGGCGCGTGGTGACTTCGATGCCGGGCGGCGCAGCCGCTCCGGCGTTGCTCCCGGATGGGAGCGTGGCGTTTGCTTCACCCGTTCCTCGGCTGGGCCATCCCGGCGCCACTGTGCCGCAGCCCCAGCTCTATGCGCAACTGCCCGGCGGCCAGCCGCGCCGGCTCAGCTTCGGGACTTCGGGGGTGGCCGATCCGACGGTGCTTCCGGATGGCAGAATCCTGTTTGTTTCGGCCACACCGCCCGGTTCAGCAGCTTCGCCGCGAGGCCTTTCGCTGTTTACTATTAACACCGATGGCACCGAGATGACAGGTTTTGCCTGCCAGCACGATTCCCCCGCCATAATCGGACGGCCCCGGCTACTGACCGACGGTCGCGTGGTTTTTTTGGTTTCGAGTCTCGGGGGCACGGTTGCTGAAAGTTCGGCGGAGTGTGTTCGCATGGCGCGCCCGTTTCTGAGCCGGACCAATTTGTTTCCGGGCCTCAAGGCGCGCGTGCGGTCGGTGGGCTCGGATGGAGAGGGCGGTCTCCTGGTCTGTGCGGAGAATTTACAATCTGCCTGGACGGTGTATCGGGTGGGCAGGAACGAAGAAGCATTGGGTGCGCCGCTGATGTCTGAGGATGCAAGTTGGGACTGCGTTGAAGCGGTGGCCGCGCGCGCTAGCCAGCGCCCTATGGGCCGGATCAGCAGCATGGATTCGACCAAGAACACTGGCCAAATCCTCTGCCTGAACGCGAACGACAGCACGTATAATGGCGCCGGAACGCAGGCTGGCGCGATCGTCACTCGCATCCGGGTGCTGGCGGAGGTTTCGCCGGGGCGCTGCCGCTCGCTGGGGGAGGTGCCAGTGCAGGAGGACGGCTCCTTCATGGCGGAGGTTCCCGCCGACACGCCCCTGGGTTTCGAGGCCTTGAACCAGGAGGGGGAAGTCTTGCGCCGCGTTGAACCCGTCGTTTGGGTCCGACCAGGGGAAAACCGTTCCTGCACCGGTTGTCATGCGGCGCACAACCGGGCGCCCCACAACCACCGTCCGCTCGCGGTGTATGCCGGCGTGCCGTGTTTGCGTGCGGAACCGGAGCCGAGCCAGACCCAAAAAGCGCCGTGAGATGAAGACCAGAGTCGTTCTCATCCGGGGGGGCATCCTGGTATTGATGGCCACGGTCGCTTTCCTGGGCCATCGCTTTGGAGGCGAGGCCCATGTCCGCAGGAGGATTGGCCAGCAGCCGCTGGCGAAGGCAAACTGTTTCTACTGCCATTTCGTATCCACTGACCGGCTGCCCTGGGCCAAGCCACGGCCCCATCACGATTCGCCCGCCGGCCTGGTAGTCAGCCATGACGGCAAGAGACTCTATATTGCGCTGGACGACCGTGACGAAGTGGCGGAAGCGGATATTGCCACTCGCAGGGTACTGCGCCGGGCAAAGGTGCAAGGTGGACCGTACGGATTGGCCATTGATGCGAGCGGCAAGAGGTTGTTCGTCACGTGCAGACAGGCTGATCGGTTGGCCTTGCTGGACACCGAAATGCTGAACGAAACCGGGTCACTGCCGGTGGGCATGGGGCCGACCGCAGTTGCGTTCTGTCGGACCGCAGCGGGTGACCGCCTCATCGTGGCCAATTCGATGTCGGATGATATCTCGGTGATTTCCCTGGCGCCGCTGAAGGAATTAGGCCGTCCCGCAGCGGGCCGGGAGCCGTTCGCGGTCGCGGCCACGTCCGACGGCGGACGCGCATTCGTGGCGAATCGGCTCGTTGGCTTGAGCAGCATCAAGACAATGCCGGCCTCGGAAGTGACGGTAATTGACCCGGCCACCGCTCGTGTGGTCCGGCGCGATGCCCTGGAATCGGCCCATCTTTCCGAAGGGGTTGGCCTCGACGAATCACGTTCCTGGGCCCTGACTCCGGTGGTTAAAGTAAGAAACATGGTTCCCATAACCCAGGTGGCCGGCGGCTGGGTCATGTCGAGCGGTCTGGCCATTTCGGACATCAAGCGGGGCGACGTTGTTCAAATTCCCCTGGACGAGGCCAACGACTATTTCGCCGATCCTTCCGCCGTGGCGATTGACGCTGCGGGACACAGGGCCTTCGTGGCCTCGGGCGGCGCTGATGTGGTAACGGTGGTGGATTTGGACCGTCTGGCCGACTGGGTGCGGAAAGCCAACACGGCCGAGAGACAGGAGGCGATTTACGACCTCTCGCTTTCGGCTGAATATGTCACTGCCCGGATTCCTACCCGGCGCAATCCGCGCCAACTCGTCCTGAGCCCAGATGGCGCCACGTTGCTGGTTGCCGAACACCTGGAGGACTCGATCCTGGTGGTGGACGCAAACAAGCTTGTTCCATTGGGCAGAATCGTGCTGGGTGATGGGGGAATGGATGACCCCGTTCGCCGTGGCGAAAGGGTGTTCACCACCGGCGCGTACACTTTTCAGCATCAATTCTCCTGTCGGTCATGCCACCCCGACGGTCACGTGGATGGCCTGAGCTATGATTTTGATGGCGATGGGATCGGCGACAACCTCTTGGACAACCGCAGTCTCCAAGGAGTGGCCGGCACGGGACCGTTCAAGTGGAATGGGAAGAACCCCACGCTGGAAGTCCAATGCGGCCCCCGGTTTGCCAAAGTGCTCATGCGCACGGATCCGTTTCCTCCGAAGCAATTGCACGACCTGACGACTTTTATCCAATCGCTGCCGCCGCCACGAGTGGCACGGAACAAAGACGGCAAGCTAACACCTGCCCAGGAACGCGGTCGCGCAATCTTCTTTGCGACCAAGACGCCGGACGGCAAGGAGATTCCCTTATCCCGCCGCTGCGTCACGTGCCATCCGCCTCCGCTGTATTCGGTGCGGTTGCCATTTAACATAGGCACCAAAGGGCAGCATGACAGCACCGAAGCTTTCGACACCCCACACTTGCTGGGGGTGGCCGATACCGCGCCCTATCTCCATGACGGCCGGGCGCAAAGCCTGGAAGAACTTTGGACCATTTACAACACGAATGATCTCCACGGCGTGAGCAGCTATATGAACAAGATTCAGCTCAATGATCTGGTCGAATTCCTGAAGACACTCTAACATCCATTGAAGCCAACTATGAGAGAGAAACGTTTCGTCACGGCGACGGCGCTGTCGCTGCTGATCCTGGCAGCTCTGGCCTTTCGGCTCCAGGCCGCCTCGACCGCGGTGGCGGGCATCCCGTTCCCGCTCATCGAGCGATTCGACAATCTTACGATGAAAGACGGCATCCCCTCGCATAAGGTCCACTGTGTTCTGCCTACCAGCGACAGCAAGCTCTGGGTGGGCACTTACAAAGGATTGCTGGTTCGGGAGGAGGGGAAGTTCCGCAAAATCGGCACGGAGGACGGCTTGACGCATCCGATGATAATGTGCCTGGCGGAAGATCCGCGGAGCGGAGACCTTTGGATCGGCACCATGCGCGGTCTGAACCGGTACAGCGCCGGGCGCATTACGACCTATACCCAAACCAGCAGCGGCCTTCCCAACAACGTGGTCTATGGCCTGGATGTGGTGGGCGAGAGCCTTTGGGTGGCTACGGCCGCGGGTTTGGGTGTGCTGGACCTGAAGACCGGCTCGTGGACCATTTACGACCAAAGCAACACTGTGATGCACGAACCGTGGGTCTATTCGGTTAAGGGGGCAAAGGACCGGGTCTTCGTCGGAGTCTGGGGCGGCGGCATTTTGGAATACGAGTTTTCAACCGCGGTTTTCAAGGAGCATCGCGATCCCGATCGGGATTTCCATTTTGACCTCGTGCCGGACGACGGGCCTGTCAATGACATCACCGCCTGGATTGCCTGGGACGACGGCATACTATGGCAGGCGACTTATTTCGGAATGTCGCGTTACGACGGTTCGCGCTGGCGCACCTGGCAGGAGAAGAAGTCGCCGCTGCTATCCAATTTCCTCAATTTCATCTGGGCGCGAGGCCGTGTGGCCTGGGTGGGGACTGATCGCGGGGTATCGGTGACGGACGGGGACACCTGGGTGAATTATCGCACCAGTGAAAAGGGCGAAGGACTGATGGAAATTGTGAGGCCAGGGCAACCGGCCGAGACGAAGACAATGTCAACCCATCTCGCCAATGATTTTGTGCTGGGCCTGTGGGCGGATGACCGGGAGGCCTGGTTTGCTACCTCCGACGGATTGAGCCACGCCACGTTCGTCCCGTCCCGGGAACCCATTACCCACGCCTCGAACAAACAACCCTAGCGTTCTGGAGCCGTCTTATGGAAATCACATCCCCTACCCTCCCGATGCGAGGCCAGGTTTCACTTGCTTACACCAATGGCGAGAGAATCGAGCGGGCCGCCTTCGTCCGCGCGGAGGCCGCATGAACAAAACCCGGCTCATACTCCTCGGCCTGCTGGCCTTCGTGTCTCCCGGCGCTGCTCAATACAAATATACAGACAAGCCGGACACGAACACAAACTACCCCGCCGAACCGATTCTTCCCGCCGGCGCCGCTTCAGTGCAGAAGCAGGACGAGGGAGACTACCCCTACTACGGCAACGCGCCGGACGAGTTACTGCCCTATCGCAATATCCAGCCCTACTACCGCTATTGGCTCACTCGGCTGCCGTTCCGTGGTCCGGGAAAGGATTACCCCGATCCTCCCAACCTCAAATCGCTGAAGATTGGTCTGTTAAGCCCGGCGCCCTATGGGCTCGAAGCAGTCCGGGGCGAGATGAGCAAGAAGGGGGTGCTCCTGGCGATCGAAGAGGCGAACGCCGCCCGCAAACCGGGCCAGCTTCCGTTTGAGCTTTTCGAGAAGGCCGATTCGCCCCAATGGGGCAGCGCGGCGAACATTGCTGTCGAATTTGCGGATAATGAGGTGCTGGCCTTCATTGGCACCATTGATGGCGACGCCACGCACGTCGCTCTTCGGGCCGCGTTGAAGATCGAGACCTTCATGGTTAATTGCTCCGACCCTGATCCCACCCTGACCGAAACCCAGATCCCCTGGCTGCTTCGCGTTTTCCCCGACAACCGGCAGCAGGGATACCGGTTGGCCCTGCTTGTGGTAAAAGAGAAGGGGTTGAAGAAGATCGTGGTCATGCGTACCAACAGTCGTCCTGGCCGAATGGGCGTCCGACCCTTTGTGGACGCGGTTCGCCGCCTGGGGCACCCGGTGTTGCAGGAGATCAACTTCCGGGACGGCGACCGGGCGCTGAGCACACAGATCGCCGTGGTGAAACAAGCGGACCCCGATGCCGTGGTGTTCTGGGGCAACCCGGCCGATGCCGGCTTGGCGGCAGCGCAGTTGCGGGCAGCCGGGGTGAAGGCGGCTTTCTTCGGTTTTGATCGGGTGGTTGAGCCCGAGTATGCCAAGACCGCGGGGACGGCCGCCGAAGGCACGACCGCGGCTTACTTTTTCGATCCGAGCAAGACTGATCCTGCCTGGAGGGGTTTCTGCGAGCGCTTCCAGCAACGCTTCGGCGTCAAACCCGACGTATATGCCGGCTACAGTTATGATGGGACGCAGATGCTCATCGAAGCCATCAAGAAGGCCGGTCCGAACCGCTACCGGATTCAGGAATTGATGACCAGGATAGATGAGTACACCGGTGTCACGGGTTATATGCGTTTCGATGGCCGCTGGGACAATATTGCCCCGGTTATATTGGCTCAGTACCAGGGCGGCCAGTGGCATTACGAGCCAGCGGCACCGGCGAAACCGCCGCCGCAGGTGCGGGCTGCGGCCAAGCGGTAAGGTCCCGGTCCGGACGTGCTGATAGCCAATCCACCTTTCCTGCGATCGGGCTGGGTGCCCCTAGTCGTGGCGGCGGCGCTCTTGGTGGGCGCCACTTGCCTCTGGCCAGCCTGGGCGGCATCCGAGACAAGCAAAGTAGTCATCGGCTTGCTGTTGCCTCCTGAGGAAGCGGAGGCGGCGAGCTTGCGCGCGGGGGTACTGCTCGCCGTGGAACACGCGAACCAGGCACCCACTCCAATTGTCTCCCTCGTGATTCGGGGACGAATTGGGCAATGGGGCGCGGATGCCGTGGAAGCGGCCCGCATGGTGCTCGATGATGGAGCCCAGGGTTTGATCGCCCCCCCAAATGGGGCCGCAACGCATCTGGCCCTGCAAGTGGCGGGCCGCACCGCGGTTCCGGTGGTCTCGCTTTGTGCTGATTCTTCCGTAAGTCGAACGGGCGTACCGTGGATGGTCCGCATTGCCCCCACAACGATCGAGGAGGCCCGGTTTCTACTCGCCGGCCTGATGACTCACAACTCAGATCCGCCGCGGTGGGTCGCTTTGGTGCCCGATGGCCGGGCCGGGCGTGAAGTCTCGCTCGACTTAAATCGGGCCGCCTCGGCGGCACAATGCAAACTCAAGAGGGTTTGCGAAGTCAACTCAAGTCTGACCAACTTCGAGTCCTTCACCGCTCAGGTTCTGAAGGACCAGCCCTCGGGGGTATTGGTCTGGCTCGACCCTGTTCCGGCGGGGAAGTTGGCCAGAACCCTCCGGGAGGCCGGGTTTACCGGGAAGCTGGCGGGACCAAGTCGCTGTAATTCGCCGGCCTTCGTGGCTGCCTCGGCCCAGGCGTCCGAGGGATTTCTGGTGCCGGCCATAGCTTTGGACAAGCCGAGCGAAGCGCGGTTGCTGTCGTTCCAAAAAGCCTTCCGTCAGCTCTATGGAATCGAGGCGGACCTTACGGCCACCGAAGGTTATGATGCCGCCATGCTACTGGTACACATCCTCCAGAAAAACGCTCCACAATCGCTTCCGCGGGCCTTCCCGTTGGACTTCTCGCTGCCTGGGGTATCGGGCGTCCTGAGTTTCGACGCTGAAGGCAACCGTAAGATGGCGCTCCGAGTGCTCATCGTCAGGCGAGGGTCTTTCGTTGCGGTCGAGCCCGAGCAGAAATAACCCCTCGAGAATCTGGGAGGCTTGGTTCCGCTGGACAGCAGAACGACAATGGGTGTTCAATAGCGCCGTTCATGAAAAGCAGTCGAACTGTCGTCCGATTTGGAAATGCGGTGCTGGCTAGCTCGATTCTTTTCGCCGGCGCCGGCTGCAGTCCGGATTCGCCCAAAAAGCCGGAGGCGAGCCAACCGGTGGTGACCTTCAAGCCGCAGGAAATGGCTGACGCCCTGCATGCGGTGATCGCGGCGGACCGTGAGGTTTATGCGCGGGAGGTTGTGCAGCACCTGGCCGAGGTGAAAAGCGCCCACGTCTCGGAGGCGAGGAATACCAACGGATCCCCTCCCCTACCCGCGCACCTGTTGCGCCTGGCCTCGGAGTCCGTCCAGCAGAAAGGCGCTGAATTCCACTATGTTCTGCGCTCCCTCTGGTCTATCAACCCGAAGAATTCCCCCGAGACAGCCACCGAAAAGACCGGCCTCCAATATCTGCTCGACCATCCCGATTCGAATTACTACGCGGAGGAGTCGTTAGGCGGGCGGCGCTATTTCACTGCGGTCTATCCCGACCGAGCCATCGTGCCGGCCTGCGTCGAGTGCCACAACCAGCACGCGAATAGTCCGAGGAGAGATTTCGAGCCGGGTGACATCATGGGCGGCATAGTGGTCCGGGTGCCGTTGGAATTCTAGGAAACGGCTGATGGGCGACTATTCTCCTAGGCTTCTGCTCCTGTGGATAAGCTTCGGGGTCCACGCGGTCGCATTCGCCCAAGGCTGGCAGGAAGGGCCGGGCTACCGGTTTAGGGAGTTGGCGGTTCCATCGGGGGACAAGCCAGGGTTTACGCTTCTGAGACCAGAGGAAACAGGTATTCGGTTCACCAATTCGCTACCGGAATCGCGGTCACTCACCAACACGATTGCGGCCAACGGCTCGGGCGTGGCGGCGGGAGACGTGGATGGCGATGGGCTCTGCGACCTTTTCTTTTGTGGGTTGGGCGGAGGCAGCCGGTTGTATCGCAACCTGGGCGGTTGGCATTTCGAGGATATCACGGAGCGCGCCGGCATCACGTGCACGAACCTGGATGCCACCGGGGCAGTGTTCGCGGACATTAATGGCGACGGGCATCTGGATCTCCTGGTCAATTCCATCGGCGGCGGCACCCATGTCTTCATCAATGACGGGCAGGGACGGTTTCGCCACAGCCCACAGGTCCTTAATGCTGGTCGCGGGGGAACCTCGCTGGCTCTGGCCGACACCACCGGCCGCGGGTGGCTCGATCTTTATGTGGCCAATTACCGGGCCTCGACTATCATGGACGCCCCAGGCACCCGGTTCAGCATGAAAATGGTCAACGGCCAGGCGGAGGTCGCGCTGATTAACGGTCGTCCACCGACCGATCCGGAATGGACTAACCGTTTTCGGTTCAGGACTGAAATGGATGAGCAAGGCCGGACTCGGCTGGGCCGCGAAGAACTGGGCGAGCCGGACGTGTTCTTCCGGAATGACGGCCGAGGCGGTTTCGAGGCCATTTCGTGGACCGGGGGCAGCTTCCTGGATGCGGCGGGAAAACCTCTCACCACACCTCCGTTTGACTGGGGGTTGTCGGTCATGTTCCGCGATTTCAATGGCGACGGCTGGCCCGACATTTACGTGTGCAACGACTTTCAGTCGCCGGACCGCTTTTGGCTCAACGACGGCCAGGGTCACTTCCGCGCAGCCCCTGACTTCGCGCTGCGGGAAAGCAGCTTCTCCTCAATGGGAATGGACGTGGCCGACCTGAACCGCGATGGATTCGATGACTTCATGGTGGTGGATATGTTGAGCCGGGACCACCGACGACGAATGACTCAACGTAACACGATGTATGCCGGGCGGGCCTTGACTGGCTCGACGGGTGACCGGGAGCAATATCCGCGCAATACGCTGTTTATGAACCGCGGGGATGGCACGTACGCCGAGATCGCGCAATACGCAGGGCTCGAGGCTTCCGAGTGGTCGTGGGCTCCCATCTTCCTCGATGTGGACCTGGACGGATTTGAGGATGTCTTGATCCCGAACGGGTTCGTCCGCGACAACATGAACGTGGATGTCCAAAACCTCATCAGACAAGCTACAGCCTTAGAGAAGATTCGGTCGGTGGAGGACCTTTCGTTGCGAAAGATGTTTCCGCGCTTGGCCACCCCCAATCTGGCGTTTCACAACCAGGGCGACCTACGGTTCGAGGAGGTTGGCAAGCAATGGGGCTTCGACACGGCGACCATTTCCCAGGGCGCTTGCCTGGCGGACCTGGATAATGACGGGGACCTGGATGTGATCGTGAACAACCTGAATGACGCAGCCGGGCTGTATCGCAACAACTGCTCCGCGCCTCGCGTGGCGGTGCGGCTCAAGGGTGTGCCGCCCAACACGCGGGGGATTGGGGCACGGATTCGGGTGACCGGCGGGCCAGTGCCGCAGAGTCAGGAGATGATGTGTGGCGGGCGGTATCTGTCGTGCGACGACACGCTGCGTGTGTTTGCCGCCGGCAGCCTGACCAACCGTTTGCGCATCGAGGTAAGCTGGCGCAGCGGCAAGCGCAGCGTGGTGCCGGACGCCAAGCCCAATTGCCTGTATGAGATTGCCGAGACCGGAGCGAGCGCAGCGCCGGCACCGCCGCCGGTGAAGCCTCTGGCGCCGATGTTCGAGGACGTGAGCGAGCGGTTGGGACACCTTCACCGGGAGGAGCCTTTTGATGATTTTGCGCGCCAGCCGTTGCTGCCCAAACGGCTGAGCCAGTTGGGGCCGGGGGTGTGCTGGTGGGACGTGGATGGGGATGGGTGGGAGGATTTAATCATTGGCAGCGGCAAAGGAGGCCAGTTGGCGTGGTATCAGAACGATGGGCGCGGCGGGTTCAAGCGTTCGACCCAGGCGCCTTGGACGGGGTCGGTGAGTCGGGACCAGACGGCCATTGTGGGTTGGGGGCTGGGGACGGTCCTGGTGGGCAGCGCCAATTACGAGGATGGGCAGGTGAGCGGGGCGGCCGTGGAGGCTTATGGCGTGGGACAGGGTCAGGCGAGCGAGATGGTGGGGGCGTGGGATGGGAGTGCGGGGCCTTTGGCGGTGGCGGATTATGATGGGGATGGGGAGTTAGACTTGTTTGTGGGCGGTCGGGTTAAAGCGGGGCGGTATCCGGAGGCGGCCAGTTCGCGGCTTTACCATGGGCGTGGGGGCCGGTTGGTGTTGGACGAGGCCAACAGCGAGCGGCTGCGGGAGGTTGGGCTGGTCAGCGGGGCGGTGTGGAGCGATCTGGATGGGGACGGTTGGCCGGAGTTGATCCTGGCGTGCGAGTGGGGTCCGCTGCGGGTGTTCCATAACGACCATGGGCGGCTGGTGGCGATGGACTTTCCCGTTAGCCTCCCGTCGGGGCGCACGACCACCCTGAGCCGCCTGACGGGCTGGTGGAATGGAGTGACGACGGGCGACCTGGACGGAGATGGACGGATGGATATCATCGCCAGCAATTGGGGACGAAACACCAAATACGAACGATGGCGAAAACAACCCTTACGTATCTACTACGGAGATATGGCACAAAGCGGGGAGGTTCAGTTACTAGAAAGCTATTTCGAGTCGGACTCGGGCAATTACGTGCCGGGCCGCTTGCTCGAGCGGGTCACCCAGGCGATACCTCTGCTGGCGGCACGATTCCCGACGCACCAGTCGTGGGCCGAGGCGAGTATCGAGAAGGTCATGGGTGAGCGCGGTGGAATCATGCGGCATTCCGAAGCGGACTGGCTCGAAACTACGGCCTTGCTGAACCGGGGCGACCACCTTGAGGCGCGTGTCCTTCCGCTCGAAGCGCAGCTTGCCACGGGTTTTGCGGTCTGCGTCGCCGATTACGACGGCGATGGGAATGAAGATGTCTTCCTGAGCCAGAATTTCTTCGCGGTCAATGCGGACACCTCGCGATACGATGCCGGCCGCGGCCTGTTGTTGCAAGGGGACGGACAGGGTGGCTTCTGAGCGGTACCCGGGCAGGAGAGCGGCATCAAAGTTTATGGAGAGCAACGCGGCACCGCGGTCTGCGATTTCGACGGGGACGGTCGAACCGACCTGGTGGTCACCCAGAATGGCGGTGAGACCCGGCTGTTTCACAATGTCCGAGGCAAACCCGGGTTGCGTGTGCGGTTGCGAGGTCCGCCCGGGAACCCGCGGGGAATTGGCGCGGTGGTGCGCCTCAAGTTCGGCGACCGGCTTGGTCCGGCGCGAGAAATCCATGGCGGCTCGGGTTACTGGTCGGAGGATAGCACGGTGCAAGTGATGAGCGGGCCGGGCCTGCCCACCCAGATTTGGGTCCGCTGGCCGGCCGGGGTGGTGGTCACGACGAATCTGCCGCCTTCAGCCAAAGAAGTCGTGGTGGATTTCAACGGGGCCGTGCGGCAAACTCGCTGAGGCATTGAAAACCTCATATTGCAATCCCCGGCAAATGGCTCTGCTTGTGGTTGCGACTTGCCTGTCGCTGGCTGCCCCCACTGCTCGAGGCGCGGAGGCTCCCTATCGCTGTGTGCCGCTTGAGGTGCCGCAGGGTGGGCAAGCTGGTTTCACCCTGCTGGATCCCGCGCAGACCGGTCTGAACTTCACCAACACGCTTAGTGAGGAGAGCGCCTCGCAAAATCAAATCCGCCTCAATGGGTCGGGCGTCGCCCTTGGGGATGTGGATGGGGACGGTTGGTGCGATATCTTCGTTTGCTCGCTCGAGGGGCACGTTGCGCTTTATCGGAACCTGGGCGGCTGGCGATTCACGAATATCACCGCGGCGGCGGGCCTCGATTTCCCCGGCAACTTCTCGACCGGGGCCACCTTTGCTGACGTGGATGGCAACGGGACGCTGGATTTGCTCATCAACGGCATCGGCACAGGCACGCGGCTGTTCTTGAACGATGGGCACGGGCATTTCACCGAAGCCAAGGATTCGGGCTTATTGCACGAATACGGGGCGATGACGTGTACGCTGGGCGATATAGATGGCGACGGCGCCCTGGATCTGTATGTGGCAAACTACCGGACGACCACCGTGCGCACGACCGGGTTTTCCCTTCTCAATGTGGGCGGACGGCGGATGATCCGGCCCCAGGATCGAGGCCACCTGGAAATCACCGCGGAAGGGAGGGTCTTGGAACAGGGCGAGCCGCATGTGCTTTATCACAACGACGGCCATGGACATTTCACGCCGCTATCGTGGACTAACGGCACGTTCCTGGATGAGAGCGGCCGCACGCTCACCGAGGTGCCACATGATTGGGGTCTGACGGCAGCCTTTCGTGACTTGAACGGCGACGGCATTCCAGATCTGTATGTCTGCAACGACTTCCATTCCCCGGATCGGATCTGGCTCAATGACGGGCATGGTCATTTTCGCGCCATTGCACCGCTCGCCATCCGTCACACGGCTACTTTCTCAATGTCGGTGGACTTTGCGGACGTGGACCGCGATGGGCGGGACGACATTCTGGTTTCGGACATGACCAGTCGGCGGCATGGCCGGCGCTTGACCCAACTGGCGGGGATGGACCCCTATCAAATAGGGATCGGTGTCTTTGATGACCGTCCGCAACTGGATCGCACTGCCTTACAGTGGAATCGCGGGGACGGCACTTACGCAGAAGTCGCCCATTATGCCGGGCTGGAAAACTCGGAGTGGAACTGGTCAGTCATCTTCTTGGACGTGGACCTTGACGGGTTTGAGGATGTCCTGGCTTCGACCGGCCACATGTTCGACACGCAGGACTTGGACGCGCAGGATCGTATCCGGGCGCGCGGACCCTATCGGCCCGAGCAGGTTCCCAAGAAATTGCTCATGCTTCCTCCCCTAGCCGAGGCCAAGCTGGCGTTCCGCAACCGTGGCGACCTGACCTTCCAGGAATGTGGCCGCGCATGGGGGTTTTGCCAGGTGGGCGTCTCGCAGGGCATGGCGCTGGCCGACCTCGACAATGATGGCGACCTGGACCTGGTAGTCAACAATTTGAATGGGGCACTGGGTGTTTATCGCAACAACACGTCGGCGCCGCGGATTGCGGTGCGTTTGCGGGGTGTGCCGCCCAATACGCGGGGGATCGGGGCGCGGATTCGGGTGACCGGGGGACCGGTGCCGCAGAGCCAGGAAATGATGTGCGGCGGGCGGTATCTCTCGTGCGACGACACGCTGCGCGTGTTCGCCGCCGGCAGCCTGACCAACCGTCTGCGCATTGAAGTGGCCTGGCGCAGCGGCAAGCGCAGCGTGGTGCCGGACGCCAAGCCCAATTGCCTGTATGAGATTGCCGAGGCCGGAGCGACCGAAGCGCCGGCACCGCCGCGGATGGAGCCTGTGGCGCCGATGTTCGAGGACGTGAGCGAGCGGCTGGGACACCAGCATCAGGAGGAGCCCTTTGATGATTTTGCGCGCCAGCCGTTGCTGCCCAAACGGCTCAGCCAGTTGGGGCCGGGGGTATGCTGGTGGGACGTGGATGGGGATGGGTGGGAGGATTTAATCATCGGCAGCGGCAAAGGGGGCCAGTTGGCGTGGTATCAGAACGATGGTCAAGGCGGGTTTAAGCGTTCGAGCCAGGCGCCCTGGACGGCGCGGGTGAGTCGGGACCAGACGGGCATTGTGGGTTGGGCGCCCGGGACGGTGCTGGTGGGCAGCGCCAATTACGAGGATGGGCAGGTGAGCGGGGCGGCAGTCGAGGCTTATGGCGTAGGGCAGGTTCAGGCGAGCGAGATGGTGGGGGCGTGGGATGGGAGTGCGGGGCCGCTGGCGGTGGCGGACTATGATGGGGATGGGGAACTGGACTTGTTTGTGGGTGGGCGGGTCAAAGGGGGGCGGTATCCGGAGGCGGCCAGTTCGCGGCTTTACCATGGGCGTGGGGGCCGGTTGGTGTTGGACGAGGCCAACAGTGAGCGGTTACGGGAGGTTGGGCTGGTCAGCGGGGCGGTGTGGAGCGATCTGGATGGGGACGGTTGGCCGGAGTTGATTCTGGCGTGCGAATGGGGGCCGCTGCGGGTGTTCCATAACGACCATGGGCGGCTGGTGGCGATGGATTTTCCGGTTAGCCTCCCGTCGGGGGGCACGACCACCCTCAGCCGAATGACCGGCTGGTGGAATGGAGTGACGACGGGCGACCTGGACGGGGACGGGCGAATGGATATCATCGCCAGCAATTGGGGACGAAACACCAAATACCAGGCCAGCCTGGAATCCCCTCGTCTCATCTACTACGGCGACTTCAGCGAGCATGACGCGGTTGACTTGGTCGAGGCCTGCCACGACGATTTGGGGAAAGAGGTTCCCGACCGCGATCTCGATTCGCTGGCAGCGGGACTGCCCTTCATACGCAGGCGCTTTTCATCGTACGCCGCCTACAGCCAGGCGACCATTCCCGACGTACTCGGTGACGCGCTCAAAGCGGCGCACAGACTCGACGCAATCACGCTTGACTCAATGGTGTTCTTGAACCGCAGCAATGGTTTCGTCGCTGTTCCCCTGCCCCGTGAAGCTCAGTTTGCACCAGCCTTCGCTGTGTGTGTTGGCGATTTCGATGGCGACGGGCGCGAAGACGTATTCCTCAGCCAGAACTTTTTTGCGACCGAGCCCAAGACCCCGCGCTGCGATGCGGGCCGGGGGTTGTGGCTGCGCGGGGATGGCCAGGGTGGCCTGGAGGCGGTGCCCGGCCAGGAAAGCGGTATCAAAGTTTATGGCGAGCAGCGCGGCGCTGCGTTGTGTGATTATGACCACGACGGGCGCGTGGATCTGGTCGTCACCCAGAATGGCAACCAGACCCGCCTCTTCCACAACGTAGGCGCCAAACCCGGCTTGCGGGTTCGGTTGGTTGGTCCTGTTGGCAATCCGTGGGGGATTGGAGCGGTGGTCCGTCTTGATTATGGCGGACGGCTGGGCCCGGCGCGCGAAGTGCACGGAGGGTCAGGATACTGGTCGCAAGACGGCCCCGTGCAAGTGCTGGGAATGGCCCAGACGCCTGTCGGCATTTGGGTACGCTGGCCAGGAGGCAAAACGATCCTGGCCAGTGTGCCCGCGGCCGCCCGCGAGATTGCCGTAAGCCAGCTCGGCGAGCTCAAAGTCCTGAGGTGAGCGCCAAGACGGGCACTCCTGGGCTGCATCAATCCTCCGCAGGATAGCCGGATTTCACGGGCTGGCAGACGACCGCGTCGCCTGCGCTTTTAAGGCTGGCGCCCAAACAATCGGGCCAGGTGTCGGCGGCGGTGGCTTTACCCCCACGCGGTAGTAGAATGGTCCGGCCCCGGGGACGTTCGTATCCGTATAGACGAACTGGCTCAACTGCCCGACCAGATTGCTTGCAACGAGCATGAACGGCGAGGTCAGGTTAGTGCCGCGCTCCAGGAGGTATTTCACACCCCCGGAACTCGTCCAGCGCACCACCACATTGGCGCCGACCGGCACCGCCGAAATCAGGTGCAAATACATGAGCGGGTTAGTGGGGCAAGTGAAGCAGACCCATTCCTGCCAGTTGTTCATGCCGTCACCGTCCGGGTCGTCGTAATCCGTCGTGCCGTCAATAATGATCCCATGGTGCTGTACCCAGGCATAGAAAACAATTGCGTTGGTGCCTTGGAACTCGTAAGCGCCCATGTCCACCGTGCCGCGCATGATGCGCGGGTGGCCGGCCAAATCAACGCTGGCAACCACTATACTATTGTCGCCCGCGTCAATGCAGGGAGAAACCCCGAGCAGGCGCAGGTCGCCTCCCGCGTAATTCACGAACAGCGGCGCATTGGTAATGTTGCCGACGCCGTTCGTCGGCATTGGCGTGGTGCAACTGTGGTCGAACTGCGCAAGCTCGTAGTTGTCAAAGGGTTGAACAGCCGTATTGGTATACACGATGCAGTTGGTCGCTGCCGAGCTATAGACGCCACCACCGCGCCGGTTAGCGTGGTTGCCGGTCACCGTGCAGTTGTAGAGCGTGCTGGCGATGGCGCCGCCGCCGTAAACGGCGGCTGAGTTGCTGGCCACCAGGCAGTTGTACAACGTGCCTCCATACACCCCGCCCCCGCTGCCAACTACCGAACCGTTGGAGTTCGTGTAAACAGTGTTGTCCGTAATCACACAGTTGGTTAGAAACACGTTTGAGGACGTGCAGTACACCCCCCCGCCAAAAAGATCGGCTGCTCCGTGCCTCAACCAGAAGCCGGCCAGGCTCGTGCCGTTGGTCAGGTAGGCGCAGCGGCTCTGCCGCACGGGGTCTATTATCGTGACCCGCGGACCGTTGACGCTCTGCAGCAAAAGCGGTTTATCCACGTTCACGGCCCTGTAGATCCCGTTCGTCACGACGACCTCATCCCCCGCCGCCGCCGCGTCCACTGCCTGCTGAATGTTAGTGGCGGCTGTGGCCCAGTTCGCGAATGGCGGGACAGGATTCGTACTCCCCGGGCATACCAAATGCGTGCCGGCGGGGAGGTTGGACAGGGTCAGCAGCACGGTGGTTGCTGTTAGGCTAATGCAGTACTTCATGATGCGCACATTGTCTTTCCGAGTCGCTGGCTGAAGAAATCCAGCCAGTCTCTCGCCACGGTATCCAGGAGCATTCTGATCGTAATGCCGCCTGACTGTCAAGTTCTTGTCGGGATGAGACGTCCCCGCCTCGCTTGGATTTCTCAGCAGTGTGGACATTCTGGTCCTCGCCGCCTTGTTCTCCCGCGTGGGGCGGATGTGCCTTAGCCCCCGTAAGGTGGCTTTGGGGTAGCTTTGAGGTGGCTTTGGGGTCGCATTGGGGTGCCTATCGCTTGGCTATCAACACGCTTTGGGGTGGCTCTGATGTCGCATTGATGTGGCTTTGGGTGGCTTTGTCCGACTTTTCCTTCCAAGTAACTGACCGAGAAGGTATTGATATTCAAGCACTTACGGAATTGCGGTTCCCGTGCTCCAGCGGCCTTTTCGGCCTTCGGAATCTGGGTGCTGCCTGCCGGGCATAACAAAAACCGAAAAAGGGGGCCGGAAAAATCCGGCCCCCCGTGAATCAAACCATCAAGGTTAACCAGGCCGCGCTATTGTTGAGCTCGATAGAACTGCGTGGCCGGGGCACTGGTCGCCTTCGGGTTAACAGTCCACGGCGTGGATGCGCCTGACACGGGAGCGTAAGTGCCCTTCGCAGTTTGCGACGAATACAATGTGCCCGTATAGGTCAAGGTGAATGTGCCGTCGCTATTCTTGGTGATCGCTAGCGTGGGAGGAGCCACGCCGTAGTTCCCGTAGTCGCGGAACTTGGCCATGAACATAGCCTGCAAACTTGCTGGGGTGACGTTGCCGTTCTCAGGTGCGTACTCCGGCCCTACGTAAACGGTGTTGGGCATAGCGACCTTGTTTGTATCGTCAAGGCCCCAGGTCGTACTACCCATGGTGACCCAGTTCACTCCGTCGTCGCTCCGGAAGAAGGTGAATGTCTGCCCGACGCGCTGGAGGCGGCACCAGGCATTCGGATAAAGCGGTGTACCGCCTTGGGCTGCGGTCGCGGTTGGCCCCCCAGTGTCCAACCGCCGATTGCATTCATAATCGTTGGCGCCTGCCGTGCCCATGGCCGTAATTACCGGCTGAACATGGACTTTCTGGTAGCGCCCAGCCACGCCATCCCAAGGCGGAGTGGTTGAGCCGCTCCCTGTCTGCGCCGCCCGGTTCACCCCGAAGTTGGTAACATCACGGACAATCAAGCCCGCACGAGCCCATTCACTGGCCGGGTCCACGTATTCCACGCGCAGTTCCTTGTCGAAGTCGCCCGTGACCTGTTCATAGACAAAGGTGGCTTCGTCATAAGAACCCCATTCCGCGATGCCGTCGCTATAGATGTCGAACGCGTTCGGGGCGACGGCGACCACGCCGTTGCCTAAACTCAACTCGTCCGCGCCCACAACACCCCATTGCATGCTGGAGACGGTGAACGGCAGGTTGGCAGAGGTCATATGGTTGCCATAGAGGTCGGCAACGTTCGCCACGGTCACCGAGTAGGACTGGCCCACGGTCAGGCCGGAGACGGTCAGCACGACACCCGGAGAACCGGCGTAGTACTGCACCGCGGTGGGCGTGCCCGCCGACAGCGTGTAGTTGGCGAGCGTCCCAGCGGTAGTCGGATCCAGCGGCTCATCGAAGGTCACCCCAACGTCGAAGGTGGCGTTGCTCCGGCTTGCCAACGCCGAGGCCGCGACCAGATTCGGCGGGATCGTGTCCTTATTCACTGTGACCGTAGCCACGCGGCTGGCTTGCGTGAGGCCGGGCACGGTGGCCACCAACTGGTACTGCCTCCCGGTATCCGCCAACCCCAGGACGGGCGTGGTGTAGGAACTTGTCGTCGCGCCGGGGATGTTCGTGAAGGTCGTGCTGCCGCTCGGAGCGGTTTGCCACTGGAGGACGGCGTTGGTGCCATAAAGGGACTGGCCGGTCACCACGGTGGTCAAGGTGGCCGTGCGGCCCTGCAGGATCGTCACGTCCGCCGGTTGTGGATTGAAGGTGATGCTCGCGCCGGTCGGGTCGAGTAAAGTACCGACCACGCTGCCGGTCAAAAGCGGCGCATCGCCGTACGCGGGCAGCGGGCCGCCGGCGTAGCTGTACGTCGCATCAAGATAATTCCCGCCCGACCAACTGAAGGTATGATGGAAGGCTAACAAATAATACTGCTTGCCCCCGTCGAGGTGAATGAACGCCTGGCCCGTCGTGGGGTCCCCGGCGCCCGGCCACTGGTTCCCCGGTTGGCCCGCCGACGCCAGAGGCTCGTACCAATCCGAGCGTAATCCATTCGTGTTATTGCCGCACGGCAGTGGCTCTACATTCCACCCGCGTGCATCGGTCCAGCCACCAGGCATCTGGGCGATATTAACCATGTGAGCGGGATCCGCGTCCGTGCTCAGATACACGTCACAAATGTCACATCCCCCCGCCCAGAACACATAATCGTTGGTCGTCGGCGGAATGAAGAAGCACTCCAGCGTGTCGGAATAATTGAAGGTGGGATCAGCGACACGGTCCCAACCCCCGGCATTCGCAGGATACTCAAACGTCGCCACAGTTTCCTGCCGGTCGGGGTAATTCGGGTACCGGGGATCGCTCTTCAGACTGGCCAAGTTCCCTTGACTATCGGTCAAGCCGTTATACTTCTTGTGGAGAATGGCGCCAACTTGCAACGTGTAAGTCTTAAACGTCACCTGAGTTGGGACCATCGTGTTCGCAGGAATCGCCAGGTCCTGCACCCCATGAATCGAGAGAGTGTACGCGGTAGCTCCTCCGGCCATCTGGCTGGTGGTCAAAACCACCCGGCTGTCATCCAGGCGGGTTATCGCCGAGATGGTGACCCCTTGATCAATGCCGTAGTTGGAAAGGGTCAACGCCGTGTCGCTGACCCCTTGGGAGTAAACCACGGTTACGTGGGTGCCGGTCACATCCGGATTCGCCGAGAGCACCGTAGGCGCGACGGTGTCCGGAATCACGGTGACGGTGACGACGCTGCTGGCTTGCTTCAAGCCGGCCACGATGGCGTACACCCTGAACTGAATCCCGCTGTCGGCATCGTGGAGAGGCGGCGTGGTGTACGTATTCAAGGTCGCCCCGGTGATGTCCGTGAAGGTCGAACTGCCTTTCGGAGCGCTTTGCCACTGGTAGGTGACGGTCGTGCCGTAAAGGGACTGGCCGGTGGCCAGGCAGGTGAAGGTCACCGTCCGGGCATCCAGGATGGTCGCGTTCGTCGGTGTCGGTTGTTGCGTGAAGGTGACGCTTGCGCCCGTCGGATCCAGGTAAGTGGCGACCACGCTGCTGGTGAGCAACGGCGCATCGCCGATTGCGGGCGGAGGGGCACCGGCATAGGCATACGTTACCGCGAAATCATCCGCGCCGGACCAGGTATCGCGATGATGGAACGCCAACATATAGTAGCGCTGGCCCCCATCGAGGTGAATGAACGCGTTGCCCGTGGTGGCGTCCCCGACACCCGGCCAGTCGGTGTTCCCCGTGTACCAGTCCGAGCGCTGCCCGTTTGTCGAACCGCAAAAAGTTGATTGGAGCGGATCATATTGCAGCCATCCGCGCGGATTGGTCCAGCCGCTCTCCTGGGCAATATGAACTATATTAGCTGGATCCGTGTCCGTGCTCAGCCAGACGTCATTGAGGTCCGCACCAGCCGCAAAGAACACATAATCGTTGGTCGTCGGCGGGATGAAGAAGCACTCCAGCGTGTCGGAATACGTCACAGCGCCGCCACCGCCAGGATCAGCGGTTGCATCCCGATAGTTGCCACCTGCGGGATACTCAAACATCGTCATTATGTCTTGCCGATCGGGGTTATTCGGATACCGGGGATCGGCCTGTAGAGTCGTAAGGGTCGTTCCGCTAGTAGGAGTTGGGTCGGTATATTTCTTGTGGAGAACGGCGCCCACCTGGAACATATAGGTGTTAAAGGTGACCTGGGTCGGGGCAATCGTGTTCGGCGGCGAACTCGCCGTGTCCTGCACCCCATGGATCGAGAGCGTGTAGCTAAGACCTCCGGGCATCGGGCTGGTCTGCAAGGTCACCGTGGTGGCACTCATGCGGGTTATACCATAGATTGTGACATTCTGGTTAATGCTGTAGTTGGCACTGTCCAACGCCGTATCGCTCACCGCTTTGGAATAGACCACGGTCACCAGCGTGCCGCTCGTGTCCGCATTGGCCTTGACGACCGTCGGCGGAGTGGTGTCCCGGATCACCGTCAAGATCGCCGCGCCGGAGGTGACACCGGTTGTATTCGCCGGATTGGACACTCTGACCTTGATCTGGTGGTTGTTCTCGGTGTAGGGGATTGGCCCCATCGTCAAAGTGCTGTCGGTGGCGCCTGGGATATCGGTGCCGTTATCCACCCATTGGAACGAAAACGGGGCCGTGCCGTCAACGGCGACGGTGAAATTGGTCGTACCCTCTTCGTTGACCGTGGCGTTCACCGGATTGCTGAGGATAGTGGGAGCTACCGCGGTCCCCTGCAAAACCGTGTTGATGCTCAGTTGGGCGACTTCCGCCCATTCACTGCTGCCGCCACAACGACCGTTGATGTTGAACAGGCCAGCAGTGGGGGCCCAACCATCTATAAAGAAGTTGGTGTAAATGATTTGGCCAAGATAAACAACCGACACCTTGCCGGCTCGCGTAAGCTGAATGGAGACATTGTGGAATTGGGAATCCACCATCTCGGCCATCGGGATAGGAACAAGGCCGATTTGGTTCCCGCCAAAGTTGATATTGACCGCCGGCGCGTTGACGGGGTAGGTAACCCCGCCGACTGTTGACGGTCCATTGTTCCAGGTATGGAACCATATCACCAAGTCCTGCGGGCCAGTCGCTCCCGTTTCAGAATATATCGCACCGGCATAGACATCCGGGCCGAAACTAAACGCCACGCCGTCCGCCGGGGGGGATGTCCCCGGCCCCAGTTCGAGTTGGAAGGTGGCGGTGAAACTCTCGATAGCCTGGCTGTTGTCAAAGTCGGGCGTCGTGATGCTGGCTTGTTCTTGGAGGTTATTATCACTCAAAACGACGCAATTCTGCGGTTGATTCGTCAGGTACGCTGTTAGGACTGTATTGCCGCCGAACGTCAAGTCCGTACCTTGGGTTGGATCGAAGTTGTTCGTATATGAACCGGCGAAGACCGGCGCGCCGGCGAGAAGCCCCGCTCCGAGGAGGCTACGAACCAATGCTTTTGGTATTTTCATTGTTGTGGAGTTGTGTTAGGAGTCGTTTGCTTGTGCTTTAGCTGTCTAGTTGAACGTCCTGCCTCTTCGTAGCCCAGCGTGCGCGCATCCAGATCGCCCCACAGTTGCCTGCGACCAACTGCAAGGACCAACTACGGATCCGACACGTCGTGCACTGAAGAGTCATAGCGTTGCCACGCGAACTAGCAGTAGTTGACTAAACTCCCCGCCAGCGTGCAAGACTTTTTTTCACTTATTTTTTGGCCTGGGTGTTTGATTGGAAACAGGCGCGCTTATCCGCATCGAACGTCCCCCCTCCTGCCCTGATTTGACCCTGGTACTAGCAAGTTGACGGGAAGGAGGTACCTGCCACCAGGCACGGCCGGGAACAGTTAACAAAAACTAATGCCAAGGTCCCTTGCTCCCGGTCGCGGGCGGGCTACTTTCCTGTAACGCAGCGAATTGTTTCGTGGGGGCGGAGTCGAGACGGCAGCGGATTCGCTCGTGGAAACAGGTCCGTGGACACGGAAGGATTCTGCAAATCTCAAATGACTCTCCATAGCGGACTTAGGTGGCTGCGGGCCACTCTTGGCCGTTTTCGGTGGAACGGGCGGAATAGCGTGCCGGGCTGCCCCCGAGGCCACCCCGAGGCCACCCTCAGGCCATGTGGTAGCCAACCCGTAGGCACCCCGAGGCCACCCTGAGGCTACCCTGAGGCTACCCTCAGGCTACCCCGAGGCTACCCTGAGGCTCCCGGGAGGGTCTGGTGCAGGGCGGGAGGAACCGCGGGCTGGAGGGCCGCCTTGAAGTGGTGATTCCACGAACCAATCCGCCAAAGCGCGGGCGATCATCACGAACTCAAACAGTAACCCCGTCCACGAAATAGCGCGTCACGTTACACTTTCCAGTTTGGCAGCGCCTCGGTAGTGCCCCGGTAGTGCTAGGGTTGTGGGTTCCAGGCCATCCAAATTGAACCGTCACATTGCGTCTGCTTCCGTTCGTCAGAACGGAGGGTTTGTCTAATGGAGCCCGGCCGGCTGTAAGCGGTAGAAGGAAGCGCGATCCGTAGCCGGTAACGTCACCACCCACTGGCCACCCGAAAGAACCGGCGAATCGGTCACCAGCGTCCATCCGGCTGGCGCCTCGAGAGGGGCGACCGAATATAAATTGAAGCTGCCAGAACTGGCGGGCCAAGCCAGCCTTAGCGCGTTGCCTGAAGACAAGGCGGCGCTGAGCACCGCTGGGGGCGGCGGCGGATCGGCGCTGCCGGGAGAACCCCCCAGGGCGCTCGAGGGCCGCCAATTCTGCGCCTGACCCCAGGTGCTCGGATCCGCAGCCGGGTCAACCGCGACCAGCGAGAAGCCGCCACCATCAGTGATGGGATACCAGCTCGGGTCGTAACTGAAGTCGAGGATCGGCTCGCCGAGCGGCCCGAGCAAAGTCAGGTCGTCCCCCGCGTTCGCGAGCGAGCCAGAATACTCCCCCGCAATGCGGATGCCGGTGCCATACCGCGAGATGAACGCGGCCCGATTGTGGACAACCACAATGCACTCGCCCGGGTTGAGCAAGATCGGCGCCAGCGCCTCAAATGTGGCCAGCACGTTATCGAGATCCACCCTAGCCAAAAGACCCCCGTTCTGGCCGGCAAATTCCAGACGGCTCGGGCCCAGGGCCGCGCCCGGAATGAACGAGTTGGAGAGAACGGTGCTCGGCTGGCCGGGAGTGCCAAGGCTGTCCGGAGTGAGCGTCACGCTCGCGCACGCGCCGCCATTCGTGGCGTCAAGCTCCAGGCGCGCGTGACTAAACCTCCCCGCATCCAGCTCGACCACCGAGGCGGGGAGGTTGACATTGGTGGCCAGGGCCCCATTCCAATAGAGCGAGACATCATTGAAAAGGTTCGACGGGCTAAAGGAGAGGGCCAGGGCTAGCGTGTTCGAAACCAGCGGCCAGTCGGAGAAGTCGGCGAGGGTGGTCCCTGGACCCGCCGTTCCAAACTGCGCCGCGGGCAGGAACAACAAAGACAAGCCCGCAGAGGCAGCGGTGTTACCGGCAAATTGAACGTTGATGTTGTCCAGGTCGTGCGCGGCCCAGGCGCTTCCAGTTTGAGCGCCAAAGGCGACCCGGCCCTGGTATGGTGCCACGCCGGCAATCAGCGCGTTCTGCAAGACTGTCTCGGTCGGCCCGGGGCTGCCGTTGATGTCCGGCGTCAAGCGGACGGTCACATAGGCATTATTGCTCCAGAACCGGATAATGATCTGTGCCCGATGGAACGTGCCGCTGGCCAGGTTGAAGGAGGGGATAGCCGCGTTGCCGATCTGGGCGTTGTTCCAATGCAGTGAAACATGGGTGCCATTCGGCTGGTTAACCGTGGAAGCATCATTACTAACATCGAAACCGACGCCAATCGAGTTCGCCAGATTGGCATCTTGGGCGAAATACGGGCCCGCCCCGCTCGTGCCGTACGACGCCGTATCGAGCAGCGCAAAACCCAACCCATTGGCCGGCACGATTCCGGCGGACGGCGTGATGCGAAAATCGAACGTCGCGACCACGGAATCAAACACGCCCGTGGCGCTACGGTCAAAGGCGATGATCCCGAATTGTGCCGCTGAGGCGGGTACCAACCGCAGGAAGCTGCCGGTTGATCCCGCATCGGCAGGCAACACCGCGGGGGCATTCGAACCGGCGTGCGTCAGCGTGTAGGACGTGCCAGCCGAGTCGAAATCTTGAAGCGTGGGCGCGCCCGCGGGAGCTGCCGGGCTGGCCGTGCCCGCGCGGAAATCGAACTCAGCGACCACCTGGTCGCAACTGCCTGTGGCGGTCTGGTTGAAGGCGGCGCGGTTGCGAGCGGTACTGAGCCCGCTGTTCAGCAGACAGAGCAGATTGCCCGCGGGACCGTCGTTGGTCAGGTACGGGCCGGGGGGTTGGCCGAGCGTGGAGGTGGTGAAGCTCGTCCAGTTGGTCACGTCGTCAAAATTGTTCCAGGTGGGGGCGCCGACGGGCTCGAGCTCGTTCGGCGCAAACGTGAACGTAATCCCACCTCCGATTTGCGCGCCGGCCAGGTTGATGACGTTGGAACCGGTATTCTGGATTTCAATGAATTCGAAATCCGTGTCTTGATAGGGGCTGTTGGTGGGCGGCGGCGCAGGGTGATAATTGATTTCGGTAATGCGCAAGGCAGGGATGGCGGGGACATAGAGGGCTTGGGCCGGCGGGCTCCAAGTGTTGGTAAAATGGGCCCGGGCGAAGATCTCGGCGTTATTGGTCAACGGAGTGGGGCCGCGGTAAAGCATGGCTGAGGGGCTCAAGCCACCGCCGCCGGCGCGAGGATCCGAATTGTCCAGGGTATAATAAACCGCGCCCACCGGCACGCTCATCGTCAGCACGGCGCCATTGGTGGCCAGCGATGGGGCGCGCAGGAACTGTTGGTCCAACCATAGATAACGGCCCAGGATCCAGTGCTTAAACTGCGAGATGATGCCGTCGTAAGTCGTTGGGTCAACGTAATCTATATCCCACCCACCGGCCGCGCCGTTGCAATTGGGCCAGACGTAGGTGCCCAGCCGCGGCCAGCGCTTGAAATCACGGTCCTTGGCTTCCCAGAGATAATTGGTGACCTGGTCAATGCGGGCGAAGATGTTCGTCACGTTCAGCACGTCCAGGCGCAGCACACCCCAGCGGTCAATGATCTTCTGATAGAAATCCGGGTCGGTGCGCAGCTTGCTCAGCCAGATGTCGCTGTTGCTGTCCATTAGCTGGTAGCGCCAATTATTGGTATGGCCGCAGTCGGCGTAATTCCCATTGCCTAAAGCCAGGTCCCAGTCCCAGATTGGCCCCTCGACCACTGACCCATTGCGGTCCTTGTGGAAGTAGTTGCTGAGCGCGATGCCGTCAACATTCTTCGTGAATTCAGCAATCCAGTGCATATCCACGAAGGAGTCCACGTCAATGTAATTCGCGTACCCGTTGACGGGGTCGCGCCAGTTCGCGCCATACAGGGCCGCTTCGAAGGTGTCGAGGTAGCCCACCAGGTAATTATATTGGGCCGGCGTTATGGTGCTGGCGTCAGGCCGATAGTCAATCAACTGCTCGCCGCTGGTAGTAGTGAATGTGAGGTCCGTGGGGGAAATTTTGTCTCTGGAGAAAATGTAGCCGCCGGTCACGGCCGGCGGCAGGTTGTCCGAGGGTGTCAGTTCCGCGATGTCCACCCGGTTGGAATCCACGCGAATCTTCTCAACCAGAACATAGACTCCGTGGTAGTCGCCCATGGTGAGCCGGCCCGAGGCGCTGTGCAAGAACAACTCGACGTAGCGCCGGCGCACGCTGTAGTGGCCCATCTTCTCGAACCACTCGTAGATGAGGTAATTGTTCATCAGGGTCTTGTCGCTGTACGGGGGGTACAAGACCCAGTCGTTCCCCGCGGGGAAGCCGAGGATTGGGCAATTGATCGGATTGTCGGTTTCATCGCGGAGCTCGATCTTGTAAGGCTGCTTTGGAAATGAGAGCGAGGAAGAGCCGTGCAGCCCGATGCCCAGGCGTCCGTCATAATCGGCCGGGCTGCTAAGCGTGGCCCTGCCGGTGGGCGCATTGGTCTCGATGAACACCGCATAAGCGTCCACGTCCGAGCCATCCGGGATAGCCTGGCCGAGCGAGTCAATAATGACCAGGGGCAGGTTGCTGCTGAAATTCGTCACGCTGGCATCGAGCAGCGTGTACTGGGCCGCGGCGACCGGGCCCCAAACGCCTCCTACCGCGGCTTGGGCGCGGATCAGGGCATTCCCACTCAGCAGAAGTGGCCCGGTGTAAATCCGTGAGCCGAGCCCCGGCGGCGAGCCGTTCAGGGTATAACGAATCGTCGCCGGAGACGCAGAGGCACCCAGGGTGACGGTCAGCGTATTGCCGGCATAAACGCCGGCCGGAGGCGAGAGGTCCACCGTCGCCACGACCGGGGAGCTGGCGCTGCTGTTCCAAGTGCCGGGCGTCGGGGGGTAAAGGTAGCCCGGCGCTTGCGCCAGGACCAACTCGCTGGCCAGCAGTTGAGGCTGAATCAGGAAACTCGAGTTGGTAGCCGAGACGCTCAACCCCTGGATGGCCAGCATGTTGGGGCCGAGGTTCAGCAAGTCGAGCCAAGGAGAAAGGTCAAAGCCCTCGAACGCGACCAGGCCTTGGGGCGGAGAGAACTGGACGTTGCAGTTGTCCAGGTCCAGCGCCATGTTGAGGCTCCCGCTCCAGCCGCCGAATTCAACACGGCAATCGAATGGGTTCAGCCCGGCGATGAAAAAATCGGTGATGGGCGAGCAAGCAGGGCCGGGCGTGCCATTGATGTTTGGGGTGAGCGTCAGCGTGACGCGCGCCCCGCCGGTTACGTACTGCAAAGTGACGTTGGCGTGGTGGAATACCCCCGCCGCCAGGTCAATTGTCGAGGTGGGCACCGTCACTCCTACCGCCTGGGCGCCGTCCCAGTGGACCGAGACATCGTTCACCTGGGAATGCGGGGAGACGTTGAAACCGATGCCAAACACGCCGCCAAAGTCCGGTTTCGCGCTCGCCTGGGCCGCGATATTCAGGCCCGCGCCGTTCGTGCCGTAGAGTGCCGTTGGGATGAGCATGAAGGCGAAACCGTCGCCGGGATTGTGGACGGCGGAGGTGATCCGGAAATCGAAGTCGGCCGTGATGGACTGATACAGCCCCGCGGCAGTCTGGTCAAAGGCGATGGCATTGGCCGCGACGTTCACCCCGTCATAGAGGAGCCGCAGAAATTGGCCGGTGGAACTGGTGTCGGCCGCATGCATACCGGGGCTGGGGAGCACGCTATAGCAACTGAGGGTGTAATTGGCTGCCGGGCCTTCGAAGTCTTCCGCCAGCGTGCCGGCTTGGTGGGCGCTGGTGGCCGAAGAGTTCCAGCCAAGGGTGGCCGGGGCATTGCGCCGCAGCACCTCGGTTCCATTCAAGTATGCAACAAAACCATCGTCGTACCGCAAGCTCAGCGTCAGGAGCGTGAGGTCATAGGGGTCCGCTACCGTGAAGGGCACGCGGAGGTAGGCAGAGGGATTCATATTGAGCATCGCTGCTCCGAGGTCCAACCCGATTGCCGGCGTGTAGTTGCCCGAGGTATCGTAACCCACGCCCAGGGTGCCCGAGGCCCAGGCCGAGTCATCAAAACCGACCAGCCGCCAGCCGGGATCAATCTCGAGGGCCGGCACCAGCGCGCGCACCGCGGCGTCGGGAGCGACGAGCGTGCGGACCGCGCCAGTCATGGCGTAGCCATAGGAAATATCGGCGTATTGCGGTGGGAAAGCAGGAGCGAATTCGGTGGCCTTGGTCACGCCATCCGGCATCACCAAGGCGAGATACTCGCCGGACCCCGCCAGCTTGAAATTCGTGTGCAGCGGCGCCCCGGCCACGCGCCGGTTCTTGTTGGAGGCGAAGACCACCATGAAACTGCTGGGGCCGAGGTTGGTCGAGGGGAATCTCCAGTGGGTCAGGTTTGTCGCCCTATCCGTCAGGTACCAGTCGTGAAGATTGACGGTGTTGGTGCTGGAATTGTACAGCTCGATCCAATCTGAGTAGTCGCCGTCCTCGTCGGCCAGGGTCGTGTTATTCTTCGCCATGAACTCCGAGATCACGACGCTCGGGGCCGCGGCAGCCGGCCTGAAAACCAGAATTGCGGATAATAAGGCGACCCAACAAATCGTCTTCATGTCGGTAAAACGTTCACGGAGCACTGCGCGTATCAATACAATCTGCGCTGGAACGAGCCAAGCGCATTCAGTAGATTAGCGCCTCGATGCAGAATGCGCAATGTCAAGTCGGTGGGCGAGCGCCTGGGCGCAAATGAAGGCGAGCAAGCGCAGAAACCAGGTTCGCACCCCGCGACCCGCGCCGGAGTCGGAAACCCGCCGCCCCGCGCCGGCACGAGTGTCCAGACGCTGGGCTTTGTCGGCGGCTCTGCTTGGTTCAGTTGCGCTGATATCAGGAGCGATTCACTTCTCAACTCGTCCAGCTTCGCCAAGAACCTCTCCCAAAGTGCAAGCCCCGGCCGGGCCTTCAGCGATTCTCCCTGCGAGCGCAGAATCCAACCGCCTTGCCGGCCCCGCGCCGGAGTCGGCGACGATTAATTCAAATTGGGACGCCGTCATTACTGGACAACAGAAAACTGGCGTGGCCACTGAGCTAGCCACGCGAGCCAACGCCTTACTCGCCGCCGGCGACGTCAAAAGCGCCGTCCGCGTGCTCGAGCAGGCCTTGCGCCTCAAACCCGAGGATGAGGATTTGCACTACAATCTCGGAATTGCCTACGGTCGGAGCGGCGATGTCTCCAACGCCGAACACCAGTACCGGGAGGCCTTGCGATTGTTGCCTGACTATCCAGAAGTGCACAATAATTTGGGTAACCTGTTGCTGCACGCCGGACGACTCAGCGAGGCGGAAGAACAGCTCACCGAAGCCATCAAACAGATGCCCGAGCTCTCGACCGCTCACAACAGCCTTGGGATCGTCCGCAAGAGCCAAAACCGCATGCCGGAGGCAATTACCTGCTTTCGGAAGGCGGTCCAATACAACACGAACTATTGGCAAGCCCACTTCAACCTGGCCCAGGCGTCACTGTCACAAGGCGCCACGGACGAAGGTCGCCGGGAGCTGCAAATTGTCTTGCGGCTCAATCCGGGCTATGCACCCGCCCAAAGCGCCCTGGACAAGCTCTCGGCCCAGCCCGCCGGACAGTAATCCTAAGCACTTCAATTGAATTAGTTGGTCGCGGGCACCGAAGGAGGGCTTCATCAACCGTAACTGTTCAGGTAGGGACGCTTTCCACAGCGTCCCTGGTTGGGTCAAGCCCCGAGCGAGTTAGAGGGACGCTGTGGAAAGCGTCCCTACCAGCGCGGGATCGCCCGACACCTGAATGGCCACCATCAACCCATTACCGCGCACGGGTTCCTCCGGGGTCGCACGGGAGCCTCATGGGAGCCTCGCCGTAGTACCTTCGTTGGCTAACGAGGGTACTACGGCGAGGTCCCGGCGAGGCCCTGGTGAGGATCCTGCGAGACCGAGTCCCTTTGGGGTGATAGGAGTGGGGTTTCCGGGATTATCGCTCCACGCGCACGACCCCGCTGGCCTCCACCACGATGCTCCTGGCGACCGGCGGAATCTCTGAGCGGGTCACCTTTCCCCCTGGCCACCGCACCTGCACGCCGGTGGGCTGTTCCGGTGTGCCAAGGACCTGGACCGGGCTATTCTGGGACCAGAAGCCGCTCCCGGCCTGAACCTCGCGTGCGGGCCCCAGCCTTCCTCCAAAATCCAGTCTCACCACGGCGCCGATTCCATCCGGGTTGCCGGCCGGCCCCGCAAGTTTTACCCGCAATCCGGCTTGGGCGTGCAGATTGTGAAACAGACGGGTCTCATCGTTGTTTTGCGCCACCACCAGGTCCACCCGCCCATCGCCGTCGTAATCGGCCAGCGCACAACCCCGTTGCTCGCCGTAAACCACGATGCCGCTCTCTTGACCCGGCACCGCCGTAAAACCGCCCTTTCCGTCTCCCCGCAGGAAAAGCCCCCGCCCCGCATCCATCCGGCCATCCTCCGGCCGCACGGCAAAGTAGTTCTGGCTCAGGAACAGGTCCTCCTTGCCATCCCCATCCAGGTCTCCGACTGCGATTCCCATCACGGGCGACCATTGCGCCTCCGGAGGCAGCAGCCTGACCTCGAATTTGCTCCCGCGATTCAGCAGCAGCATTGACCCAAGATACTGCGCCTGCAGACTACGGGCCTTGGACATGCGATCCCCCAGCAAGGCCGAAAGACTCGCCTCGGCATAGGCTTTGTGCGTAGGGAAACGCGCTCGCAGCCAGGGCAGGTCCTTTTCCATGAACGTCAAGTCGCGCCACGGCACCACCTGCTTCAAGCTCGCATCCTGAAACGCTTCAAAAAGGTGGACCCCGCCATCTTCATTGAAATCGCCGTAATAAAGGAACCACGGGCCTGGCGCGACCTGCTCATAGGTGCTGTTCAGCCCCCAATTCCCCAGCACAATATCCATCCGACCGTCCCCGTCGAAATCACCCGTTGCCACGCAGGTCCACAGCCCGCGCAGATCGCTGAGTTTCAAGACGCCCGCGGGCTGTCCCGGAGCCTGTGGGTCCGCCGGCGTGGCCACACTCAAAGGAATATCCCATTCACGAAACCGGCCGTGCTCGTTATGAAACACCCGGACTGGGCCCCACTCACAAGCCAGCAGCAACTCAGGGAAGCCATCCCCATCCAAATCGCTAAAGACCGCCCCCGTCACCAGCCCCGCCTTCGCCAGCACGCTATTCGCCGCTTCATCCGCGACCAGTCGTCCGCCTTGGTTTCTGAAGATGGCGCAATCCGCCGCCTCCGGATAGCGGCCCGTCTTTAACCGGCCGCCGACAAACAAATCCAGGTTGCCGTCCCCGTAAACATCCGCAAGCGCCAGCGGCCCGCTGCTGGACCCCAGAGTCGGGAGCGCGGCCCCGATGGCAGCGCCGCCTGCCGTCCAATCATACCGCAATGCCGCCGGCAGATTGGTCTGCTGGGTTTCATACTGCGCAAGGCCCACCAGCAGTGACCGGCTCCCGGGTTGCAATACTCCCGCCACGATCCCCCCTGCGTCATCCGGCAACGTATTGGTGAATGGGCCCTCGGCTTGCTTCCAGTGCCCGTCCCCTGCATTCAAGTAAATCCCCAGGCTTGTCCCGCGACCGCCACCGATGATCAAGTCCTCCTTGCCGTCCCCGTTCAAGTCGAACCAGGCGACACCGGGTCCAAGCTGGCTTAATCGGCGCGGCAGCAGCATTTGTCGGTCGAAATCTTCGTAGGCCGGGTCCACATGCCGATGGCCCAGCGTTGCGCTCACATCCTCGAACAGCGGGACTGGCTTCGCTCGCGCCGGTGGCGGTGGCGCCGGAACGGCGGCGCTTTCATCAATCTCGTATAAGTAGTTTGCCTTGACCTGCTGCACCACGCTCCGCTTCCCGCTGCGCCAGGTCACCTCCAGCGTCATGCGCCCATCACCCTGGCCGGCGGCAAAAGTGCGCTGCGGGGCGTCTCCGGCAAGGAACCGCCCGCCGCAGGTCATCTCCTGCGACTGCACCGGCACCGCGCCACCCAAAAGCTTAATTCGCGCGCCAATCCCCCGAGTGTTCGGCGGCAATCCCTTCAGTCGCACCGCCACGCGAGGGGCAGAGGAGTTGTTGCGGTAAACCAGCGCGGGTGACCGCAAGCAATTGACGACGACATCCAGGTCGCCGTCATTGTCGAGGTCCGCCAGCGCAATACTGTGGGACACCTGGACCGAATCGAATCCCCACTGTTTTCCCACTTCCTCGAAGGTGAGGTTGCCCCGGTTGCGAAAGGCGTAGTTGGGGGTCGCCAGCGCCGGGTACACTGAGAGTGTCTTGCGCATATCCTTCTTCTCCGCCTGGCTCATCCTGTCCACACGCTCCATGGCATCCTGGTCCTGCGTGTCGTAATAATGCCCCGTGCCGACCAGGATATCCGGGTAACCGTCAAGGTCCACGTCAAGGAAAACGGCGCTCCACGACCAGTCCGAGCAGGCGACCCCCGCGTAGTTTCCAATGTCGGCGTAGGTACCGTCGCCGCGGTTCAAGAACAGAAAGTTGCGTCTTACCTGGGGCCGGTCCCACACCTTTTCCCGCGTGTAGGCGATCGGCGGGATGCTCGGTTTCAATTGCCGCATGCGCAACTCGTGCGAACGGCTGATCATGTCCGTCACGAAGAAATCATCCCAGCCGTCATTGTTGATGTCGGCGAAGTCCGCAGTCATCGAAAAATGAGGCGTGCTGCGGAGCGCGTTGCGCGCGATGGCACGAAACACGCCGTGCCCGTCACCCAGCCAGAGACGGTCCGGGTCCTGGAAGTCGTTGCAGACGTAGAGGTCCGGGTTCCCGTCCTGGTTGATATCGCGAATAACCGCCGTGAAACTCAATTCCCAGGGCACTTCCGCCAGCGGAGCCCCGCTCTCGTCCAGGAACGTCCCGTCCGTCCACGACGCCCGGCGGAACTTCCCGTGGCCGTCGTTCAGAAAGAGGACGCTCGGTTCACCGTACTCGACTAGTTTGCCGTCAATAATTTTCAGCCGGTTCCGATACCTGCCGATCACCTGTTCCTTGCCGCTGACTATTCTGGTGCTGATCTTCATCCCGCTTCGGATCGTGTTCTCCCCATAATTAGCCACGTAAAGATCAAGCGAGCCGTCTCCGTTCACGTCCCCGAGCGCCAGCGACATACTGCCGGTGTTATCAGCCAGTTCGGTCGCCTGAGCCTCCCGAAAATGGCCCGCTCCGTCGTTGAGAAACAACCGGGTCCCCTGCCCTGAGCAGGTCACCAACAAGTCGAGAGCCCCATCCCCGTTCACATCCGCGAATACCGCCCCCCGCGCCAGCATGTTGGAATTTGCCAAGCCGGCGGATTCGGTGACATCCTGGAATTTCCACCCACCCAGGTTTCGGTACAACCGGCTGGTCCCGTTCAAACTGCAAAGGAAAATGTCGCACCAGCCGTCGCCGTCATAATCTCCGAGCGCCACGCCGGAGCCATTCAGGAGGTTCTGGTTGGTGGCCTCGGGCCAGGCAAGCAATTCGTTGGTGAAGAGGATCCCCGTCTGGTTGCCTGGCATCAGGGTGAAGCCAGGGTGACCCCCTTTCGGTACCTCAAGCGGCCAGGCTTTCACCCCAGCGGCAGGTCCGTCAGCCAGGGCGCCCGGGGCCACTGTCAACAGCCAGGCCAGGGTCGTAATCCACGTTCCTGAGCACATCTAGAAGCCATTTTGGTTGGTCTCGCCAGCATTGTAAAGGCGTGCATGACAGGCGGCAGCAATTCTCATTTTGGGGATGAGTCGCATGGTAGGGCGCGTCACTCCGTGCGCGCCGTTCGCTCACAGGTGCGCTAGGACCGGCGCGCACGGAGTGACGCGCCCTACCAACCTGACAACATGAGAATTGCTGGACAGGCAGCATCGCAGTAGTGCCCGGCGTTGAACTGAGATCGGAAGACCCAAGGCCGGAATCCGAATCTCTGGGAGCGGCCCAAACTCCCCGACGACGCCGGGTTCGGACGCCAATCAGCGCTTGAGCCGGAAGAATTGCGCGGTGTTGGTGACTGGCACCGTTACCGAATACCATCCGCCGTTAGTGCTAACCGGGAGCGCCAGATCGGTCCAGCCAGGCTCCTGGCCCAACTGCGGGCTTTGCTGGAGCGTAAAGCCGACAAAAGTCAGCGGCCAGAGCACCTCCACCCCATTTGCAGTCGGTTGGGCCGTCAGCAGGGGAAGTTGGGAGGCGGAAAACGAGAAGTTATCAATAGCCAACCCTTGCCCTTTGCCGGTAGGGTCCGCCATCAACCAAACCAGCCATAGAGCCGCGCCGGGAGTCCATTCTCCAATTGGCTGGTTGCTGACCGAGAGGCTGATCTGGTTCATGGACGCCGTGCCGTCCAGGGCGCCCGTCGGTCCGGTCGGGAAGCTCAGGTCCAGGTTTGGCACCCAGGCGGTCACGTTCGTAGAAAGCACGTTGGTGGCGGTCGGGTCGAGGTAATATCCGCAGGACATGTCCTTGGCCGCGCCGTTTTGGCGCCACAGTTCCCCCGTGTAACTCACGCTGATCACATTGAGCGGCGCGCCGCTGAGGTTGACGAACTTAGCACCGAAGGCCGTCGCGCCGGTGCTCGAGGTCGCCAGCAGACCCAGGGCGCGATTCGCGCTGGCCGAGTTGGTGGGGCCGAAACTGATGACTCCACCGGTAGTCTGGTCGCCCGCGCTGGCGCCGAACTTGGCCTCGGAAGCTGCCCAACCGTACCAGCCGGACAGCGCGAAGGGCAGACCCAGCCCGCCATCTCCGGAGTCGGCGAAGGGAGCACCGAAGGCAAACGGGTCGCCCAGGGAATAGACCAGCCCGTTGATGGTAACAGGGTTGTCAGAATTGACCGTCGTCCCGCCAGGGTTGGGCAGGGAATTAAAGTTCTGCGTATAGACCTGCCCCGCTTGTGTGTAGGGGATATAGGTATAATCCTTCGGGGCGCTGGTGTCGGTGACGGTGATGACGGCAGAGGCGCCGGCGACAGGCTGGCCAAAAGAATTGATTCCTTGCAGCAACAACGTGTTGGTGTAGCCATATAAGTTTACCTGAACGCTCCAGTTCTTCAGGGTACTCCAGGTGACAAAGTACTGCTCCCCGTTCACGACGATGGTTCGGACCTCCAGCGGCGCCGTTCCTGTCAGAGTGACATAATTCGCGGCGGTAACCAGGTTGGTTGCGCCGCTCACGGCAAAGGACACACTGGCCATGCCCGCGTTTGTGATTGCGGTCAACAGCGAAACGCGCATGGTCGCGAGCCAGTCCTTGAGGCCCGCCGCGCCCGGTTCGAGCACGCCGTAGGCGGCCGGCAGGCCATTGGCGGCAAAGGCAGCGTATTTTGCGTCCAGCACAGGCCCGACATTGGTGCTGGCCATCGGGCCATTGGCGATATCGAGGAACCCGCGGAGCAGAGCGCGCTGATAAGGGGAGTAGGTCTGGAAGGAGTTCATCACCCCGTCCCCAATGGTGAAGAGGTTGCCCCCATCCGGGCCCCAGGAACCGCTGCTGCCCAGGCAAATATTCCAATCCCACTTCAGCAGCGTCCATTTGCCGCTCAGGGGCTTGTAGGAATACATATTCCAGGCGTTCTGGGTGACAAAAGAGTCCCAGTCGCCGCTGGCATGCTCGAGGGCCGACCAGCGCATCCATTCATCGGTATCCACTAGCGATTCCAGGGTCTGGTAGTAGGCAGGGCTGGTCTGAGCCAGATTGGCGGCGTTGATAAGGGCATAGACGTTAGTAAAGTTGTTGGGCGAGTCGGGGTACTGCCGGACCCAGTAGTTCCAGCGATAGCGCGCCAGCTTAAACTGGCCTGACACGCCCTGGATGGTGGTCGTGAACTTATCGAGCGTACACCAGGACTGGTTGTCGAAGTTGAGGCTTTGGCCCACGGGCGGCAGCGACTGGAACTCGAACCAGGCGTGGTTCTTGTAAAGGAAACCGTTGTTGTCGTTGGGAAAGTACTCGTTGAGCATGTCTCCGTCAGGCGTCTGTGAATCCTCGATGAGCGGTCCATGGCGGTTGCCGTTGACGTATTGGATGTAATATCGCCGGTAATCCCACCTCACTCCGAGCTGGCGCGCCATCCAGTAGCACGTCTGCTCGCGCTGGATCGTGTTGTCGTCCAACGGACCATTGCCCGGCACGTGCTGCTTGTTCAGGCTGTGCGAGCCAAACATGAGGTCATCGTCGGGCACCGACCAATTCATTCCCCCGACCGTGGTAACCGGTGAGCCGGTGTATTGATGGTAAGGACTGCCCGCGTAACGGCCGCCGACATCATAAATGATGCGGCCTCCGCCGTCCACCAGGGTCGCATCACTGCTACCGTTGCCAATCCCCGCCTGATTGACCCAGTTGTTGATCCAGTTCTGCGTCAGCCAGAGGTGCCAATGTCCGAAGGTGCCGCCGGGGATGGGATCGCCGAAGACGACAACGCACTCGCGCGGCAGGCCGGAGTTGTCGTTGAGGACCTTTGGAAACACGGCTTGCGCACCCGTTGTCAGATCCACGGCCTCGACCAGGAACGCCACCACGGTGCCCGCAGCCTGCCCCGGCATCGTCGCCGTATAGACGCCATCGCCGGCCAGGGCGTCCCCGGAAAGGCCGTTATCATTCATCAGGACAGTCGTGTAGGTCGGATTCGGGTTAGCCTGTGTGTCCACGCGGTAGAGGAGCTTGGGCTGGAAACCGTGTGCGCAATGGAAACTCGCTGTGACCTGGACCGCCTGGTTGGCTGCGGGGATGGCCGGCGAGTGTTTCACATTGAAGATGGCGGGAGGTGGGTTGGAGGTGGCTTGGCTGTTGGGCAAGCCCGGTGTTCCCAGGTTCGCCGGGGTCGGCAGGGCGCCCGTCAATTCGATCCAATTGCCGCCCACGCGCAGCAAAACGTACGGCGTTCCTCGCAGCCAGCGCCCGGTCAGTTTCAACGTGGCCGTCGAGCCCGAGCCGAGCGAGTTGGCCGCCAGCGCCGACTCGACATCATTGAGCCCCGTCCACATGCCGTCGCTGGAACGCAGATGGAGCGATTGCGCGCTCAGGTAGCCTCCCAGCCCGGAGGAGGTCTCCAAGCCGGAAGTGCTGTGGTCGCCCAGAGCTTCCCAGCCTTGCATTCCGCTCTCGAAGCCTGGATTCTGGATTAAGTTGGCCCCAGTCGTGCCGCTCTGAAAGACCAGGTTGTCCACCAGGGCCTCGCCCACGTCCAAAAGGCCGACCTGGACAAAATCAATCGAACTGTCGTAATTCGCCCCGTTGTCCAGCAGCCCGGTAAACGTCAGGTTCGTCCAGGACGACTTCCGGGTCTCATCGCTGTCCGCCCAGTTGCCGGCCAACCGATGGTTGGTGTTAGGGTTGATCAACTCGAGGCTGCTCCCTCCCCCGTGAGCCCACTGCCCCCAACGCCCTCCGGTCTGGTAAGTGACTTCATCTGCCACGACGAGCAGGGCGTTGGTGGTCGGCACGCCGCTGACCATCGCCACCGAGTAGTCCGGCCGGGCTAATGCCAGTCGCCCGCCCTTGTGGGGCAGGTTGCCGGAATAATTCCCCACGGTGTTTGCAGGGTTCAGATTCGCGTATTTGGCGAAGAGGTTGGTTTCATTGGCCGCCACGACCAGGAATCCCCCGGGCGCGAGGGTCGTCCCGGTGGGAATCGCAAAACTGATCCCAGCCACAAACTGCCATCCGGTCAGGTCCACCGTGTTCGTTCCCTTATTGAATAGCTCCACATACTGGTCATCATCATTGCCGGAAATCGGGTCATACATGACTTCGTTAATCACGATGTCATCAATCCGAATCTGCCCATTCGGCGCGCCTGGCGTTGCCTGGAGCATCGGATAGAACTCGTCGCCGCCATCCGGCCAGCGCCCGGCGGAAACCCCATAGCCCTGCGCGTCATAGGTTACAGCGTCCAGGACGCGGCTCTGGTCCGGGTTCCAAAACAGGACGAGGCCACCAGAAGGTTGGAGCTCGAAGCCGAGCTGGCTCTGCGGAATCGCCAGGAAACCGTCCGCAGCGATGAGAGTGTTGGTTGGGAGGATACACCAGTTCGTCGCGGGGTTGTCGGTCAGGATGCATTCGCTGACATCCACCGGCACGCTGCTATGGTTGTAAAGTTCCACGTATCCCGTCTGGCTGGAGTTGGGATTGGCGAGAACCTCGTTGATCATTACGTTGCGCAACGGGCCGGGGCGGTAGGCCTCCGGACCCCCGGGCGAACCCCCGACCACGTCGCTGATGGCCCAGGCGCGTGGATCGGCCTCTCCGTAGGTGGGATTGGCGAGCACGATCGAGTGCCCGGTCTTGGATGCGCCCACAGGCCAGGGCAGCCTGTTGGTGTAAGTCACATCAAGCAGAATACCCTGGACGGAGCTGATGAGCTGCAGCTCGCCTCCCTTGCGCAACGTGCCGGTGTAAGGACCGACGACATTCGTGGTCCCATACGCCGACTCCACATCCGCGGGCGCGGCGGCCACGACGAGGAACCCGCCTCCCGGAACAATCGTCGGCGACGGAAAGGTGTATTGAATCTGGCCGGCCAACTGGTAGCCGCCCAGGTCGTCCCACCAGGGGTTGGAGTTATAGATTTCCAGGTATTCCGTGTTCAAGCCGTCGGTTCGCGGGGCCGGCGTGTACATGATCTCGGAGAACACAAACTGGGAATGCCGCGAGGATGGTCCCAGCGGCTCTCCAGGCAGACTGAATGTGCCGATTGAAGCGCTGATAGCCGTCCCGAAATTCAGGAATTGTGCGACCGTCGCCGCGTTGGTGTTCTGGCTGGCGGCAACCAGCCCCACATAGACCGGGTTCCCCGTCAGCGTGGCCGTTCCCAGTTGCACCCAGTTGCTCCCGTCAAAGCTGGCGTAGCCGTTAAACTGGGTTCCGGCTCGTCGCAGTCGCAACCAGGTATTGGGATAGTTCACGGGGAATGCGCCGGAAGTTGAGTCCGAGGCGCCGATGGTAGTCCGTGAATCGAAGAAGCACTTGGCGATGCTCGGGGTGGCAAACACGCCGGCGAACGTGCTGGCGGGGTCCATGGTCACGCGGGCCATCAGACCCGCCTCCGCCCAGGGGCTGGTGAGGGTCAAACTCTGCACCCGCACGCTGAAATCAAAATTGCCGGACTGGACCAGGTAGTCGAAGGGGGCGGCATCCGCCGTTCCGCCGATGGAGCCGCCGCCGGTCAGGGCGATGCCATTATTGACCGTGGCGGTGGAGCCAGCCGGTATGGGTTGGCCGATGGTTCCCGGCGCAAAAGTGCTGGCCACAAACTGGACTTGCGAGTTTGGGGCAATGGTATTGGGCGAACTGGCCAAGTCCTGGATACCATTGACTGTGACCACGTAATTCGTGCCCAGCGTCAAGGTTGACACGGTCAAGGCCACGGTTCGGCTATCGGGCATGGTGGCGCCGCTGATGGCAAGGGCCGGGCTGATGGCGTAGTTGGCCCGGTTCGTGGCCGTGCCAGGGCTTACGGCTTTCGAATAACGGATAGTCACGTTGACCAATCCCACGTTGTAGGCCTGGAGCAAGGTCGGCGGATTGGTATCGCGCAGCACCGTCAGCGTCGCCAGCGCGCTGGTGACGCTGCCCAAGGGGTTGGTGACGACGCAATCGTAGCTTGTCCCCGAGGCCGAGAGGGGAACGTTAGTCAGGGTGAGCGTTGCGTTAGTAGCGCCCGCCAGGGCGCTCCCGCCCGAGCGCCACTGGTAGTTTGGCGGTTGGAAGTTCGAGACAGTCACGGTGAAGCTGGCCGCGGTTTCCTCGGTGACCGTGGTGTTAGTGGGTTGGGCAACAATCGCCGGGAGCAGGTCGAGCTGCATCCGGGTGGCGGGGATGGGGGATTCGACCGTCCCGTTGGGCAGTTGCCATTGGGCGGACAGGTTGTCTCCGCCATCGCCCTGTTGCATAATGGCTTCCACGTAATACCGTTGTCCGGCCACGAGGCGGATGGGCGCCGACTGTTGATTGGCTTCCTCCGTGTAATCTGCCGCCGGCGTCCAGGAGCTGACCCAGGCGACGAGGCTCTTGTTGGCAGGGTTTTCGTCCGTGCTCACGAAGAGTTCCGAGGTGTCGTCGCTGGCGATCCAGAACGTATAGGCCCCGGTGGTTGGCGGCACGAGGTAGGTCCGGAGCCGTTGTCCGTACCAGTTCATTCCGGTATCGGTAGCGGTTTGGAAGTAGGTCAGCACCGCCGTGTAGGCCGGGTCGGGCTGGTTGGGCCAGTCCGGGTTGTAGAGAGTGTTGGTCAGGACCTCGAGGGTGTCGCCCAGGCTCGAGTTCAGGTTGGGCCAGAGCTCGCGATAGACGCCCGCGCTGCCCGAGGAGACGACGCTCCACGTCAGGTTCGTAGTCTGGCCTTCCGCGTCTTGATAATCCACTTCAATGGTCACGGTTTGGGCGCTCGTCAGGTTGGTGGTCAGTGTCGTTGGGCCTGAGGAAGTGACCGAGGTGATTCGCCCCAGAGGATGGCCATTGGGCGTGAAGCTGGGGGTGTTGGTGACCTTGAGGTTGGCCATCACAACGCCGTTGACCTTGACCCCAATGACATTGGTGATTTGGTCCTGTGTGCCGTCCTGGATTGTCGCCGCGATGGTTTGGGGCGGAGCACTGGGCAGGAAGAGGGCGCCGTTGGTCGGAGATAGCGCGAGCGGGTAGGCCATGGGAAAGGCATCGGGTACGGGGTAGGCGAACAAGGCCGTGGCGGAGCTGGTGTCATTCACCAGCCAGTTCTGGCCGTTGCTGTCTGTCGAGAACAATTCGCACACAATGCCGCCCGCGCCTTGCTCGTAGTCCAGCCGTACAGTGTACCAGCCCGCTTGGCTGACGCTCACCGTCATTGTCGAAGTGGCCGACCCCCGCCCGCTGTCGTAGTCGCCAACGGCCACCAGGCCGCGCACGTCGTACGGGTTCGGCAGAGGAGAGAGCATCAGCAGGAAGCCGTCGTCGCTGTTCACGTTCAGGGTCGTCACGCCGGCGGGCAGCCAGATGTACCCCATGAAGGAGCAGGCGATGCTCTCCCAGTTGTTGCCTTGGGCCGGATTGGCGCAGGTGGGGACGCCAGGAAAATAATTGTGCGGGTATTGCGGATAGTTGAACGCGCCGTTTTCGACTGTGGGCGGCCCGTTGCCGTCGCAGTTGATATAGGGATAAACGAAGTTTTTGGCGTCCAGCACCCAGAACCCATTGGAGTCCGCCGGCACGACGCACCCGCTGATGCCGGCCCCTTGCTCGGCAAGCATGGCGGCGATATTCGGGTTTGCGCCGCCTAGAAAGTTGGCGCAATTGGTCGCGTAGTACCCGCTGGTCGGATCAATGGCCGTCCCCGCCGAGGGCAAGTGTCTGGGACCCGTGTTGGTCGTGACCGGTCCGAGGACCTGCTCCATGTTGGCGACGCTGTTCATCCAGGCGCTGCTGCCCGCCCCCGGCCAATCAATGCCGACCGTCCTGACCAGGAAGCCCAGGTCGTTGGTGTTAACAGCGCCGGCTGAAATGGTGGTCGGCGGGATGGCCACCTGCGCCGAGACCAAGCCCACACCGGCCAAGAGGGCCAGGAACGGAGCCACTCGTTTGAATAAACCTGACCTCCTATAACCGGCAATCACGACGGCTGGAGGCAACCCACAGCCGTCCGGAAACTTCACATACATGCGGCAAAAAACGCGTTGGCTCCAGACCCCTCCAACCCAATAGGGCAGGAGACTACTACCGAGGTCCGCGAGCAGACTCGACTAATCGTCGCACTTTGCCGTCTGATTGGCAAACAAATTCCCAACCCCACGCTGCCCCCGGGAGGCCTCCTCCGCGAGCTTGACGTCACCCTGCTCCCTGGCCCACATTTAGGCAACCTGCCTCCCCGCCCCACCCACCGCATGCCTGTTTGGTCCAACCGAAGAATCTCGCTGCGGATCGTTTGGTCAGGCAACCATCGGGCAGCCAACATTATTGGCAAACAAGTACTCCGGGCCGTGCTCGCCGAGGTCGGCAGTCATCTCCTTCATATACCCTTTGAATAGCGTGTTGGCGGAAATGACGGAATGGCTCAGTTTGCGCACCAAGAATCCGAACTGTGGGGTGTACTCCCCCCGCCCGCCGTCGTCGCGGCCCGCCGCGCACACATTGGAGACGAAGGTCAGGCCACTGCATTCCTCCAGCCGCACCTGGCAGGAACGCTCCCCTTCCGGCAGCCGGCTGCTGTCCTTGCCGCAGCGCCGGAAGACGTTCCCGGTGATCGTCGTGGTGCGCATCTTCACCGCGCACAGGCCCGCGCCGCAATTCCGGTCAAAGCAGTTCCCGGTGACATTCCACGCATCGCCCGCCAACAGGTTGAGGCCGTAGCCTCCGTTCCATTCGACGCGGTTGGCCGTGAACATGACCGTCGCCCCGACCGACTCGCAGGCGAAACCGTGACTCCCGTTTCCGGAGAACTGGTTGTCCGTCACAAAGCCATCCCACCCGGTGATTTGGACGCCACACCCTTTGTTGCCCTGAAAAATGCTGTGCCGGATAATGAAAAGCCAAATGCGCAGGAGATGCACGGCGTGTCCCGAGAACCTCTCAACCTTGCAGTCGTCAATGACAATCGCGTCCTCTTGGGAACTGTACTTCTCGGGATTATTCAGGAAAACGCCGTGAATGGCTTTCCTGGCCTCCCGCCGTCCCCGTAGGAAAAGGCCGCGCAGGTGAACGCCGAATGCGCCAGTGATATTGAGCAGGCAATCCGCCTCATCGGAATCCAGGACCAGCATGGCGCCCCCGTCGCCGCGGTATCCCCACTGGGGCTCGGCCAGCACGGTCGTGTGCGGGTGGACTTTCAAGTCGTGGCAAGGATAGCGCCCGGCTGGCAAATAGACCGTGCCCCCTACGGCCCCGGCAGCATCCAGCGCCTTTTGAATGGCTTCCGAATCCGGTGTCTTGCCGTCGCCTTTCGCGCCGAGGTCCGCCACGTTGAAGACGGAGGCGCTCCGCGCTCCACTCCCCTCGGCTGCCTCTGAGCTTGCCCCCGTCAGCCCGGCCATCCCCAGTAACGTCGTCCCGACTAGAAACTCGCGTTTGTTCATTTGCATGTGGGGTATTTGAGACTCTACGAAGCCACAAGGCAAGCGGACATCCTCAACGATTTGATTCTGCGTGAGGCAAGGCGCTGCTAGCCAATCGCTGCGTGAGATTGTCATGATCGCAGCGCAGGAAAGCAGTTGTTGTCATCTCCCGCCGCTTCTGAGAATATGACAATATCATTGACGCATTCGTGAAACATGTTATGCTTGGGCGATGAAAACGATCACGATTCGAGATTTGCGGCAGCGCTGGCCCGAGGCGGAGGCGGCGTTGCAGGCCGAGGACGAGATCATCGTGACGCGCGATTCCAGGCCGGTGGCCAAGCTGGTGCGCGTGACGCAGGCTGAGGCCAAACGTCCGCGCTGGACCCCCGAGCAGCACCGGCGGTGGATCAAGAGGGTCTTTGGCAAAAAGGTATTCCCCAGCAGCGATGAGCCACTGGCGGCGGCCCGGGCGGATCGGAAACTGGCCTCAGCCCGATGATCTACGCCGACACCAGTTGCCTGCTCAAAGTGCTTCGTCCGGAGCCGTTGAGCGAGGCGGTCTGGAGCGCGATTGATGAAGAGGCCTCGGTCATCGTCTCCGTGCTGGCGGAACTGGAGACGTTGGTGCAATTGAAAGCGGAGTGGACCGGAGGGATGCTGAGCCGAAGTCAATGGCGGCAAGCCGAGACGCGGTTTGGCCTCCTGAGGAACCAGCCGCCCTTCGAGTTTCGCGCTTTGCCGGCGGCGGTGTTCCAAACGGCACTGCGCCAGCACCGGAACTCCGGCGGCAAACATTGCCGCTCCCTGGATCGGTTGCACCTGGCTGCGATGGAAGAATTGAAGGTTGCACGCCTGATGACTCACGATGAAGCGCAGGCCAAAGCGGCCGTCCAAGCGGGTTTTGAGGTCGTCCGCCCAGGCCGGGCTTGATCCAGGGCAAGGGTACCACGGGGCGATCACCAAGCCGGTTGAATTCGCCGCAGTGTGGATTGGCGTGGGAAGGCCAGCGGGTGGGGAGCACGGCCATTATTGACCGGCACCGTTTGCATGTGACGGACCATCCCCACGCGGGTGGGGCGCATCTGCGATTTTTCTTACGCTGTTAAGCTGTGGAAGTCGGAGGGCGGAGATTCTTGTCTGGCTGGGCGGGCAGGTCAAGCTGCTGCGGACAAGAATATCCGCGCGCCTGAAGAATCGCAGAGGCGCCCCCCAGCGGCTCTCTCACGGTGCGCAACCTTGACAACGCTTCCGACGTCTGTAAACTATAAGGCAGCGGCTGGGGGGGGAGGGACGGCGGCTGCGGAAATAAGAGGAGGGGAAAGGTAGGAACAAGCCAGGAACATCCTAGGAACATGCTTGCAACATGCTTGCTACTACGGTATTACTGGGGCGATGCTACGGTGGGGCTACCGACGCATCCGCAGGACTGGCTGGTGACAGGGGGCGCACGGTGCGGGGCGAAAGGTCCGGCTTTCACGCAGCCAAACCAGGTTCCAAGAGGTCACCGAGGTGCCGGAAGCCGCCAAAGGGCGAGGGCCCAGGTAACGTCTTTCTGAGTAGAGCCTGTCGGCCCTCTCCTCTAACATGAGCGCGTGAAACCGATTACCCGCCGAGATATGTTGAATCAGACCGGCTTGCTCGGGGCCGTTGTCGCTTCGGGGCTGCCGGTGACGCAAGCTGCTGCCGAGCAAGTGCCCGAGCGCGCGCAGGCGCCAAAACGCAAGCTCAAAGTCGTTGTAACCGGCGGTCATCCGGGTGACCCCGAATATGGCTGCGGCGGGACTATCGCCCGCTACAGCGACCTGGGGCACGAGGTCGTCCTGCTCTACCTCAACCGGGGCGAATGGACCGATAAGCCTGGCTATGACCCCGCTCCCGTCCGCGTGGCCGAAGCCAAGAGGGCCTGTGAGATTCTCAAGGCACGTCCCGCGTTTGCGGGGCAGATTGACGGCAAAGCGATTGTTGATCCGGCCCATTACGAGGCCTTCCACCGCCTCGTGGAGGCGGAACAGCCGGATGTGGCCTTCACCCACTGGCCCATTGACAACCACGCCGATCACCGGGCGATATCGCTGCTGACCTACGAGGCCTGGCTGCGGATGGGGAAGAGGTTCGCGCTTTATTATTACGAGGTGTCCAACGGGGAGGACACGCTCCAGTTCACCCCCACTCACTACGTGGACATCACCCACACCGAATCACGCAAGCGATCCGCCTGCTACGCCCACGCCAGCCAGGCGCCGGACAAGTTCTACGGGCTCCAGCAAACGGTCACCCGGATGCGCGGCATCGAGAGCGGTCACAGCCAGGCAGAGGGTTATATCCGCCATGTGCAAAGTCCCGACTTCGCTCTTCCGATGTCGTCGTGAAGCGTGATGGGCTTTGGTGCTCGAACTCGTCGCGGTGCGAGTGGGTTACTGCCGTGCCCGCCGGGACGTTCTTGGGGAAACCTCACTTAGCCGCCGCCCCGGCTTTTTCGATAGCGGTGCGGAGGTAGGTATCGTCGTGCGGCTTCCGCCAGCCATCGGTTGGCGGCAGGCCGGGGGTAGTGCGGTACTTGGCCCACATTTCATTAACGAACGGTTCCCATGTCTTGCCTTCCTGCGCCCAGTCCGGTTCATCCATGCCGGCGTCCTGTTTCAGCGTCTTGAGGGCCGCCGTTTCATGCTCGAACATCCAGCGGTCGCAATAGTCGAAAAAGGCGTCGTGGTCCCAAGCCGGCTCAGCCTTCATCAGGCGCAAAGCCAGCGCTTCAGCGACCCAGGCTGCGCTCGTGCAACAGCGCCGGTAGGATTCACTCAGCTTCTCGTGGCCCTCCTTCCAGGTCGAAGGCAGGGTGTGTTCATAGGGCCCCGTCCCCGCGCGCGCGACTCCGGTGGCTTCGTCAATGGCCCGATGCCCGGTGAAGACCACTTTGGCGCCGGTCCAGGCGTCGCCGTAGGCCGTTTGTTCATCCTCGCCAAAGTGCGCCGCGGGAAAGGACTTGTTGATGCAGGCCAATTGGTCATCGCCCAGCAGCAAGCCGGCGAAGACGATGGGCAGTTTGCGGCCACTGCCGTGCCCGCCGAAACCTTCCCACCCGGGATGCCCGGCGCGAATCATGCCGCCCAGGTCAATGCCCACCTGGACAAAGTCCACCAGGAGAGCTTCCTTCTTCTCCGCCTTGAGGTCAGTACAGAGCAGGAGCGCGTCCTGACCCACGACGCGGGCGTAATCGCGCCCATACTGCGGCATGTTCTCGACCGGCCCCTCGAAGCCGAAGAAGCCCGTCCCTACCCATGGCCGTTGCGTGAACCGGACAAACAATCCGATGTCTGGCAGGTTCTGGGCGGCAGCGGTTGGGAGCAAGGTTCGTCTCAAGTTGCGGGACAGGTAGATTTTCGCTTGGCGGTCGCAGAAGGCCGGACGGAAGGCGTCAGGTGAGGCCGGGTCTGCCACGCAGGTCAGCACCGCCGCGGTCCGGATGGGACTGCTGTCGTCCACGCCGCGCTCGACGGTTTCCCACAACTGCGGTTTGAGCACCAAGCCCTTGGGCATGCTGATGGTCGAGACGAGCGAGTCGCCGGCCTTCATTGCCACAGGCAACCTCTGGATGAGCGAGGGATCGAACCAGTTGCGCACGCCGCTGTCGTAGGAGACTCTCATTGCTGCCGGTGGGTTGAGCATGAAACCGTGGCGGACGCGCTGGGCGACCGGTCGCTCCAGGTCCATGTGATCCAGTTCGATCTCGGGGATCTCCGCGCCGTAGAGGGGTTTTGGGGTGATCGCTATGATTGTCGTCGGGCCAACGACATACCAGTCGCCGTTGATGAACTGGCCGACGCGCGTGGGTTTGTCGAAAGTCCACGAGATGCCGTATTGCGAGACACTTTGCTGCAACGGCAGTTTCTCCAGCCTCGGTGTCGCGGGCGGATGATCCTGGGTGTAAATCGGCACCGTTTGAGTCGAAGGAACCCACGGATTCGGCCCCACCACGCGCGGCGCGGTGGGCCGGGGCGCGGGCACCGATTTCACGGGCCCGCCCAGCCTCACGGAGACCTCATTGACCCAAAGGGCCTGTCCTTTGCCCGCACCACTGTCGCCCCAGATGGCGATGGCGCTAAAGCCTCGCAGGCCCGCTTTGGTGCTGTCGAACTGCGGCTGGCGCGTGGGCTTGCCGTCCTTGTCCGAGTGGAGAATCTGGATGCCCTTTTCGGTGTCGAAGACGAACGTCCACCTGTGCCAGCCGGCCGGGGCACGGCTTACACCGAGCCAGAATAACTGGTCGAACCAATCGCGGCCATCGCAGGCCGTGGCCGTGTAGCCTTCGTCGCCGCCGAGATAACTCGCGTAAAGGATGCCCACGGCCAGCAGCCTGCCATCGTTTTGAACCAGGCCCCAGCGCGGGCCGACCCGGCTACTCTTCGAGTTTTCGGGGGTGGCGCCGTCGTCGTAAACCCAAAACTCGACCTGGCCTGACTCGTCCTTGTCCCGGAGTCTCAGCAGGGCCTTGCCGCCGGGGCCGACCTTGAGCGCGCCAGCGGCACCGTCATGGCCTTTTGTCCGATCAATGGTCACATCGCCCGTGGTCGTCCAGTTAGCCAGGGCTTGATCGCTGTCAAAGGTAAAATTCCTGACAGTTTCGCCGCCGGACGGCACGCCGGGGGAGTTCTGCTGGCTCAGGATCTGAGCGGGTTGGCCCGCCACGGCTGCGATGAAGACAAGCAGGCCGAGCGCTAATGTATTTTGCGATATCTCAAGTTTGGTTCTCATAAAGTGGCGACACGTTCCGCAGGCCAACCTCTAGCAGTGTATCTGCCACGACCGGAGAAACAAGTATTCGCGGCGGGAGACGCTGGACTTGGCCTGTAATGCCTCAGTGGAGGCGGGTAGGGAGCCTCACTCCGTGCGCGCCGTCGTGCCCTGCGGTCAACCGGCGCGCACGGAGTGGCGCGCCCTGCCGCCGTCACTGACCGATTACCTTGGCCTACGGATTTTCGTTGTCGCGGCTGGCCAGCAACCTCATCTTAAGTGGCTGCAACGTGAACAAATCCAAATGCCGCATTATGAACCTCCGCAAAGCGCCGATGCCTGACTCATCGGCGTGGTGGTCCCCTGCCCTGCTGGTTTTGCTGACCTGTGCGAGCCTCGGGGCGTCTGCGCCGTCGTTTGATTCAGCGAAACCGATTTGGCCTAAGGGTCGCGAGACGGAAAAGAACCTGCTTGCCGGCTTCCGCGCATCCTTCAAAGCCCCGGCTCAGGAGAATGTGATGCTGCGTGCGACCGGCGCCACCCTTTATCGCGTCTTCCTCAACGGCCATTTTCTGGGCGAGGGTCCTGCCCGTGGTCCGCACGGTTTCTTCCGTGTGGACGAGTGGGACCTTACTGCCAAACTCCAGCCGGGCGCAAACGTGGTCGCCGTCGAGGCAGCGGGCTATAACGTCAACAGCTATTACCTGCTGGATCAGCCGTCATTCCTCCAGGCGGAGATACTCTCGGATGGAAAGGTCCTCGCCTCCACAGAGGGCCATGGTGCTCCGTTCATTGCGACAATTCTCAAAGAGCGGGTGCAGAAGGTCCAGCGCTACAGCTTTCAGCGCCCCTTCTCGGAAGTGTATCGGCTGGCTCCCGGTTACGACCGGTGGCGCGTGGACGCAGCCTCGACGCTTGCCGAGGCCAAGGTCTCCGTCCAGCCCGCAAAGGCACTGCTGTCTCGCCGCGTGGCTTATCCTGAATACGTCGTCCGCCAGCCTTCGTGGATCGTTTCCCATGGCCAGGTCAGGACCGGTCTCAAGCTGGACCACCCTTGGAAAGACCGTTCCCTCACCGCTATTGGCCCCAAGCTTGGCGGTTACCCGGAGAAGGAGTTGGAGACGATTCCGTCACTCGAACTGCAAACCATCGCCAGTGTCACCAACTCTCCAGTCAACCAACCCTGGACACCGGGAGAGCCACTGATCCTTCAATCGGGCGCCTGGCAAATCGTGGATTTTGGCTGCAATCTCACCGGCTTCATCGGGGCGAAAATAAGCTGCAAGAACCAGACCCGCCTGTTCCTGACCTTCGATGAAATCCTCTCAGACGGGGACGTGGATTTCAAGCGGCTGGGCTGCGTGAACATCGTCGCGTACGATTTGCAGCCGGGGGGTTACGAGCTGGAATCGTTCGAGCCTTACACCCTGCGCTACCTGAAGCTCATAATCCTCGAAGGTGATTGCCAGGTTCAGGATCTGTACCTCCGCGAATACGCGGGTGCCGGCGTGTGGCAGGCGCACTTCGCCGCGGGCGATGAGCGGTTGAACCGTCTGTTTGCCGCTGGCCGCGAGACCTTCCGCCAGAACGCCCTCGACATTTTTATGGATTGTCCCTCCCGCGAGCGGGCTGGCTGGTTGTGCGACAGCTTCTTCACCTCGCGCGTGGCCAAGGACCTGTGTGGCGACACGCGCATCGAGAAGAACTTCTTCGAGAACTACCTGCTGCCCCCCAAGTTCGCCTATTTGCCTGACGGCATGTTGCCGATGTGCTACCCCGCCGACCACAACGACGGCGTGTTCATCCCCAACTGGGCGCTCTGGTTCGTCGTCGAACTCGAAGAATATCTGGCTCGCAGCGGCGACCGCGAGACCGTGGATGCCCTGCGGCCTCGCGTCCTACGCCTGTTCGACTACTTCAAGAAGTTCAGGAACGAAGACAGCCTGTTGGAGAAGTTGGAAAGCTGGGTCTTCGTCGAGTGGTCGGATGCCAACTCCTTTGTGCAGGATGTCAACTACCCCTCGAACATGCTCTACGCCAAGGCGCTCGAAGCCGCCGGCAAGATGTATGGCTTGTCCGAGCTCACTGACGACGCCGATCGTATCCGGGAAACCATTCGCCGCCAATCGTTCGAGGGTGGTTTCTTCTCCGACAATGCCAAACGTGTCAACGGCAAGCTGCAGGTCACCACCAACCGCAGTGAGGTTTGCCAATACTTCGCCTTCTTCTTCGATGTAGCCAAGCCGGAAACGCACTCCGAGCTCTGGCAGCGATTGGTCAAGGACTTCGGTCCGCAGCGGAAGCACACCAAGGCCTTTCCGGAAGTGCATCCCGCCAATGCCTTCATCGGGAACGTCCTGCGGCTCGAACTGCTCTCCCGCTATGGCCTCTGCCAGCAACTGCTTGATGAATCACTCGCCTACCAGCTCTACATGTCGGACCGCACGGGCACCCTCTGGGAAAACGACGGCGCCTACGCGAGCTGCAACCATGGCTTCGCCTCACATGGCGGTGTGCATGTCCTTTATCGCGATGTGTTGGGCCTCCAGCAAGTGGACACCGTCAACAAGGATGTCCAACTCCGCTTCACCGACTCCCGCCTGGACTGGTGCGAAGGGCGCATGCCGACGGTGGATGGCCCGGTGGAACTCCGCTGGCGTAAGGAAGGCGGCAAACGGATCTATCAGGTCACTGTCCCACTTGGTTATACGGTCGGGGTTGAAAACCGAGGCGGTCTGGAGGCGGTTCGTCAACCGTAGGACGCCCAGGGAGTCAAGCTCTCGGCTTTGCCAAAGTACGCGTCACCGACAAGGGCCACCCGCTGTGGATTCTTCGACCCGCTGACACCTCTCCTGACGAGGCGGAACGCTGCCGTGTCACCGACGAAATCCTCAATGAAGTTCTGTGTGAAGAGCCGTCCAAAATCAGTGCGGCTCGTCTATTGGAGGACTCGCGCCGGTGAGGGCCTACGGTCATTAGCGGAGCTTAATTGGGCCAGGAACCGGCCGCGAGGCGTCAAATCTCGCCTTCTGTCTTCCCCGCTCCCGTCCTTTGATGTGTCGCGAGCTCACGCTCGGTCTTCAATCTCAGTTGTCCGCATGCTGCGTCAATATCGCCGCCCTTTTCCCGGCGCAAAGTTGCGCTGACCCTGGCTTTCTGCAGCGCCCGGAGAAAGGAAGCCTGTGCTTGCTCGCTTGGCCGGTCCCAGGACAGGCCCTCGACCCGGTTGTATGGGATCAGGTTCACCTTTGCGTTGAGCCGCCGTGCCAGCGCCGCCAGCGGCTTGACCTGGTCCAACCCGTCGTTGATCCCCGCAATGAGGACGTATTCGAACGTGATCATCCGACCGTTCTTTTGCTGATAATACTCGCAGGCGGTGATCAATTCGCGGAGGGGATGTTTGCGATTGACCGGCATGATCTTGTTGCGCGTTTCGTCCGTCGCGCCGTGAAGGGAGAGGGCCAGCCGGAACTGGAGCGGCTCGTCCGCGAGCCTGCGGATTTGCGGCGCCAGGCCGCTGGTGGAAATGGTGATTTTCCGCGCACCGATGCCTCCGCCCCAGGGCGCATTCAGAATCCTCAGCGCCTTGAGCAGGTTTTCATAATTCGCCAACGGCTCGCCCATGCCCATGATGACTAAGTTGCTCACCAGGCGAGGGTGAGGGTTGAGAGTTGAAGGTTGAGGGCTGGCAGGTGCGTGATGCGTGATGCGTGATGCGTGATCATGAGCACTGGAATCCGCGTCTTGACTCGCAGCTCCAGCCTCCAGACTTTGGACTTTGGACTTTGAACTTGGGACTCTAGTCTCCTCCGCATTCCACCGCTCCACGGCCAGCATCTGTTCCACGATCTCTTCGACGCGCAGGTTTCGTTTCCAGCCCGCGAGCCCGCTGGCGCAGAACTTGCAGCCGTAGGCGCAGCCGACTTGCGTGGAAACGCAGAGCGTGTGGCGGTCGCTTGGCTCGCCGTACAGCGCCGGATTCGCCGGGATGAGAACGCTCTCTATCAGCGAGTGGTCGCTCAGCCGCCACAGGAACTTGCGGGTCGTGTCCCGCGCGCCCTGTTTCCGAACCAACTCGAGGGCGGTCAGCGAGTACTGATCGCGCAGGTCATCACGCAATGCCTTGGGCAGGTTGGTCATCGCCTCCCATTGCGTTGCGCGATGCACATAGAGCCATTCGAGGAGCTGCGCGACCCGATAGGCCGGCTGACCCCGGGCTCGGAACTGGGCTTCGAGTTCCTCTGCCGTCTGCGATCTGATGTCCGCCAGCACGAGAGAAGCCTAGCCTACTTCAGATAGTACTTCTCGATATATTCCCGCACCATGCGCGTGGTCGTGAACTGCGGGACCAGGGTCACCATGGCGCGGCGGATGCGCTGAATCCATTGCCGGGGGATGCCCTGGGCGTCGCGCTGGAAGAACAACGGGATCAGTTCCTGCGTCAGCACCTTGTAAAGGTTCGCGCTGTCCACTCGGTCCTGCTCTTCGACCGAGCTGGCATGGGCATCCTCGCCGATGGCAAAACCGTTCGTCCCGTCGTAGCCCTCCCGCCACCAGCCGTCCAGAATGCTCAAATTCAGGCACCCGTGGCAACCGGCCTTCATCCCGCTGGTGCCGGAGGCCTCCAGTGGCCGGCGCGGCGTGTTCAGCCAGACATCGCACCCAGACACCATCTGCCGGGCCACATGCACGTCGTAATTCTCGATGAATACCAAATGCCCTTGCAGGTCGCTGTATTTGCTCAGGTGGATAATGTGCTGGATGTAGCGTTTCCCATCGTCATCGCGCGGGTGGGCTTTGCCGGCGAAGATGAACTGAATCGGCCGCTCCTTGTCCCGCGTGAGGCGGACGACGTTGTCCAGTTGCTGGAAAATCAGCGGCGCGCGCTTATAGGTCGCAAACCGGCGGGCGAAACCGATGGTCAGCGCGTCCGGGTTGAGCAGTTGATCGAAGGCAATAAAGTCTCCGTGCGCCAGTCGCTGGCGCTGAATCAGCAATCGCCGCCGGGCAAACTCAATGAGCTCCCGCCGCAGCTTGTAGCGCAAGGCCCAGATTTCCTCGTCCGAAATGAACTCCGGGTCCGCCAGGCGCTGCCAGAATTCCGGCGAGTCAACCTGTCCGGCCCAATCCGCGGCGGTGTTACGAGAAGCCGGCGCGGGCGGGGTGGCGGAACTGTTGCTCAGCTTCCGCCGCCAGAAGCGGCGCACCGTCCCTTTCATCCAGCCGAGCAGGTGAACACCGTTGGTAATGTGGCCAATCGGCACTTGCTCCACCGGCCGCTCTGGATATAGGCAATGCCACATGTGCCGGCTCACCCGTCCGTGCAATTCGCTCACGGCGTTGGCCGCCCGCGACATTTTGAGCGCCAGCACGGTCATGCAGAATGGCTCCTGCTGGTTTTGTGGATTCACCCGACCCAGCTTCATCAGTTCCGCGAACGGCGCCGAGGATTGTGTCCGGAACCGGTGCAGGGCGTAGTCTATGAGATCCGGGCTGAAGCGGTCATGCCCGGCTTCGACGGGCGTATGCGTCGTGAAGACGCATTCGGCCTTCGTCTGGTTCAGCGCCTCCGGCAGGCTCTTGCCTCCCGCCATCTTCTCCCGAATCAGTTCCAGCGTCAGGAATGCCGCGTGCCCTTCGTTCATATGAAAGACAGACGGCTCAATCCCCAACGCCCGCAGCAGCCGCACGCCCCCGATACCGAGCAGCACCTCCTGCATAATCCGCGTCGTGCTGTCGCCGCCATAGACCCGTTGGGTCAGGTCGCGAAAGTGCTGCTCGTTCTCGGGCCGGTTCGCATCCAGCAAATAGACCACCACCCGGCCCACGTTCGCCCGCCACGCGTGGAAGGCCACCTGGTTCATCCCGATGTCCACCCGGCAAACCAGCGGCTCGCCTTTCTCGTTCAGCACCGGCTCCACGGGGAGGTTCTTAGGATTGAGCAGCGTGTAATATTCTGTCTGCCAATTGTTCGCATCAATGGCCTGCTGGAAATAGCCTTCCCGGTAAAACAAGCTGATCCCCACAAAACCGACACCCAGGTCGCTGGCTGACTTCGCGTGGTCTCCCGCCAATATGCCCAGGCCGCCCGCGGCAATCGGCAGGGTCTCGTGAAAACCGAACTCCGCCGAGAAATAGGCCACTGGATGGGCGCGCTGCGCCGGGGCGTGTTCGTGGGCCCAGGTCCGCTGCTCGCTGATGTAAGCCTCAAACAAGCCGACGACATCGCGCACCCGCAGTGCGAAATCCGGGTCCTGCAAGCGCACTCTCAACTCGTACTCCGACACTTCGTGGAGGATCGCCACCGCGTTGTGGTAAAGATTCTGCCAGCCGCGCGGGGACAGTTCCTGGAAGATTTCCTGGGCTTCCTGGTTCCACGTCCACCACAGGTTCCGGGCCACCTTGTTCAGTCCCGCCGTCAATTCCCGCAATTCTTCGCTCGTAAGCGGCTTTTTCGTCATAAAATGCCAGTCAACATTCCTTGAAAACTCTGTTTCGCAAGTGGTTAGCGCCCAAACCCTAATCAGCGCCAGCAGACACGGCAAATGAAATCCTCGCCCGGTGCAGGCGGCCTTAGAGGCCGAACCGCCTGCACTCCGCAGCGCAGGGGAGAATTGTGCTCGTCGGGTCGGGGAAACACTGATCCGGCCTTTCCAGCCAGCGTGATGGGCGATACATTGGCGGCCACAAGCAGTGCGATGCGAAAATACTGGCATGTCATTAATGTTGGGATTCAGAACAACCTGACATACCGGTTCAACTTCCTGGCGCGGGCGGTGTTTGGGCTCATTCCGCTCATCGCCATGCTGTACGTGTGGCAGAAGATCTACTCCGGCAAGAGCGCGGGCGCGACCGTCGGCACGTATTCGCTGGCGCAGATGATCTCGTATTACCTGCTCACTACCGTGGTGGATGCGCTGACGGCGGTGAACGAGGACGATTGGCAGATTGCCGCCGACATCAAGGACGGCAACATCAGCCAGTTCCTGCTCAAGCCGATTGATTACCTCTGGTACCGGCTCTGCCTGTTTCTGTCCGGCCGGGTGACGTATCTCGCCGTGGCCGTAATCCCGCTGACGCTCTTTATCCTGTACCTGCACCATTACTTTGTGCTGCCGCCGGACTGGGCAGCGTTCGGCGGCTTTCTCTTCTCGACGGTCCTGACGGCGCTGCTCCAGTTCTTTATGTCGTATAGCATGGCAATGCTCGCGTTCTGGGTGCTGGAGGTTTCCACCTTCATCTTCATACTATTCGCCTTCGAATACCTCGCCAGCGGACATTTATTCCCGCTGGACATCCTGCCGCCGGGCCTCGAACAAGCGCTCTACTTCACGCCGTTCCCCTATCAGCTCTACTTCCCTGTGAGCATCTACATGGGCAAGACGACGGGCGCGGACATAATCTGGGGCCTGCTAATCCAGAGTCTGTGGGTGGTAGCGGCCTACGCCGTGGCGCGCTTCGCGTGGAGACGGGGCATCAAGAGGTATTCGGCGGTGGGAGGCTAAGGTGAAACCCGAAACCCGAAACCCGAATCCCGAATTGGGGACCCGTGCCACGCAACACGCACCACGCAACACGGACGCCCCTTCATGCCCCACGCCCTCCCCTTCGCGTTTCACGTTTCACGTTTCACGCTACCTTTCCATTTACGCCGCCCTGTGGAAGAACTCCGTGACGCGCGAGATGAGCTTCAAGAGCAACTTTCTGCTCTGGATTCTAGTGGAACTGCTCTGGTTTGGCCTCCAGCTCAGCTTCATCGGCGTGCTTTACCTGCACACCGACCACATCGGCACGTGGACCCAGTGGCAGGTGGTGCTGCTGATTGGCGCCAGCCACTTCATTCAGCAGATTTACCAGGCCTTCTTCCTCATCAATTGCACCAACCTATCCGAACTGGTGCGGACCGGCAAACTGGACTTTCTGCTCTTGCTGCCGGTCAACACGCGCTTCGTCGTGTCGCTCCGGCAGGTGGACCTCGGGGCCTTCGTCAACGCCGCCTCCGGGGTGGCGGTGATGGTCTATGCCGCGCGACAGTTGCACCTGGTGCCGACGCTGGGGCAGGTGCTGGGCTTTTTGGCGCTGTGCGTGACGGGCATTGCGATTCACTACTCGCTCATGTTTCTGCTGGCCAGTATCAGCTTCTGGACCGTGCGCGCGCAGGGAATCGTCTGGGGCTATTACAATCTGTTCAATGTCGCCCGCATGCCCGACGAGGCGTTCCGCGGGCTGTTCAAGGCCATATTCACCTTCGCCCTGCCGATGCTGCTGGTGTCCAATGTGCCCGTGAGGCTGCTGGCCGACAAACTGAACTCCGCCGGGCCAGTGGTGCTGCTGCTGGCCATGAGCGTCGTGTGCTTTTGCGTTTCCGAATGGGGCTGGCGCGCGTCCATGCGCCGCTACACCAGCGCCAGCTCCTGAACCGGGAGGCTGGTCCGGACCCAGGGAAGCTCCAAAGCAACGCCCTCGGGCGCCGGCTGCAACTCGGTCCGGTCCATTCCAAATCCGAAGCCCGAAGACCGAAGGCCGAAGGAAATCCGAATCCCGAACCCCGAAAACCGAATCCGCAGCCACCATCTTCCGTTTGACGAGTGCCGGAAAACGGACGACTGGTCTTTGTCCACCTGAAGGAAAGGACGCGCTTTATGGCCAACTCAATTCTGTCCGCCGAACAGGTCGCCGATTTTCATCGCGACGGCTACCTCATCGTCCGCGCGATGTTCGACCCCGAAGAGATGGACATCCTCCGAGGCGCGGCCAAAGCCGATGCGGCGATAAAGGAACATGCTTATCTGGTGGACGACGGCAAAGGGGCCGCCACTGTTTTACGAGAAGCTCCAGAAGGTGCCGGACTCGGCTCTGAAGGACATGGGCGCCCGCGCTTTTGCGGAGAATACCGAATTCCTCAATCCGCGCGCCGATAAGTCAATGGCCGGCGGGAGGAAGTAAGCTCCCGGTCCGCTGGAAGAAACCAGCCGTTGATTCACATCGCTTTTGGATTATTTTGAGTTAAAGGTCAGTTATGGACGGATCAACCAGAACGCTGCGCAAGATGGAGACCCTGGAACCGGCGGCGCCGGTGGCCTCCAGCCCCGAGATCAGCCCGGCCTTCGACTGGCCGCTGGCTAATGCCGCCGAAGGATTCTTGCGGGAGCGCATTGCCCTGTTCCTGAGACGGAACATGTTCGCCCGCCGCTTAGCCGACCGAATGCGGGCCGAGACCGCCACCGACTTCTTTGAATGGGTGGATCATCTCGCGCTGACTCCGGGTGAGGAAACGGCCCTGCGCCAAGCGGGCTTCGTGCCCGACCCGCAGGCGGAAGCACTTGATGGCGAGACGGTCTATGGACATCCGCGCGCCACGCTGCCGCGCGTCATCCTGCGCCGCGGCAGCGAGGAAGGCCCATCTCGCCTGGCCTTGCGGCCGGAATCGGTGGCGGATTTCATGGCTTGCCACAACGTTGCGGGCGAACCGGACGGCGAGCCTTTCTCACGCTATCGCCGCATCGTAGTGGCCGAAGAGGAAGGGACCCAACTCGAGGCGGTCGAGCGCCGAGCCTACCGTGGGTTCGTGCCCGCTCCGCTCCAGCGGGATGGTCTGGCGAACATCATCAAGGCGCGCGAACTGTGGAGAACGCGCCGTCGTTTGTTTCCCAGCGACGCGGAAGGCATCCGCGCCGCCCACCAAACCCTGGACCGGGTCCTCCGGCTGGTCGGACCCGACCTGGCCTGCCAGTTGTTCTTCGAAGCCGAGCGCGCTTATTGGCAAAGCCGCAACCGCGCCGGGCGAATGCAGAAGCATCGCCAGGATCGGCTTGGCCTGGGGTGGGGCAATCACGACCATCACACCTTCCGCTGTTCCCGCGAACATTTCGTGGATCTGGCGGAGTTCCTGTCAAAGCTGGGGTTCACCATGCGCGAGCGTTACTACGCCGGGGCCGAGGCCGGCTGGGGCGCGCAGATTTCCGAGCAGCCCGTCGCGGGCATTGTGGTCTTTGCTGACGTGGATTTGATGCCGGAGGAGACGGAGCTGGATTTCTCGGCGCAGAAGCTGCCGCCCGCCCCGCGCCTGGGCACGGTGGGCCTGTGGGTTGGGTTGCATGGCGAGAGTCTGTTGGAAGCGGGAATGCATCACCTGGAAGCGCGGTTCGACTTCGATTTCCTCCGCGCCCAGTTCAAGGAATCCGGCGTGAACACGATGAGCCCGTTCTCCGATTTCCCGTTCCTGCGCCAGGCCTTCACCGAGGGCGAGCGATGGCCCGTGCGGCGCGAGCGCGCCGAGCGCCTGTTGTCCGACGGCCTCATTACGCGCGAGCAGTTCAAGCAGTTCATTTGGGAAGGCGCGCTGGGCAGCCATCTCGAGAACCTCCAACGCCACGGCGGCTTCAAAGGCTTCAACCAGAAATCTGTCAGCGGCATCATCGCAGCAACCGACCCGCGCAAGAACCATTTCCCGCCCGCGCCCAGGGCGGCCTAACACGACGGTGCCGGATCGCCGGTGGTTTAGGCCAGCTTCAGGTCTGGAGCGACCTTGGCAAAGTGATCACGGTTGTATCCCATGATTGATGATGGTGGCTTCAGCGCCGGCTGCCTTCAGTCTGGCTGAGGCGTCCGGGTAGTTCTTGGACTTGGGAAAGATGGCCGAGACCGCCACGCTGGAATCGAAATACTCAGGCATTGGCATCCTCCAGCCGGTCTGCGTTCAACGCTTCCACGGGATCCATCACCATTTCCCCTTCCCAAACTGGCCAGCCGTCTTTGCCCGCTACAACTCGACCTTTGGCTGGAGTCGGGGCTTTGGGGGGCTCGTAAGCAATCAGAGGGATTCCTTTCTCAGTGACCAGCACCGGAACCCAAAGCGAGTTTGGTTTGGCCGGGCTGGGCAGGACAATCCGCTTTCCCTTGTCGGCGTGCAGCACTTTCATTGATGGTAATTTCCCATCAGCGTTCCCCTTATTCAAGCCCCTTTAAGCTGGGAAGACGGGCAAACTCCACCACCGCTCCTATTTTTCCAGGTCTGACCCTTCCGCAGATGGCGGCATCTCGCGTTTCGCCGTCAGATCGGCAGCCCTGACGGCGTCTTGCGCCGTCGCGCGCGTCAGGCCGTGGCCAGCTCACTTTCCCACAGGCTTTTGCGGCGGGCAGGAGGAGCGATATTGAGACAACAAAGGTCCCACCCGCCTGAAAGTCTCCGTTGCCAACACAAATTCATCCACCGTGTTGGCGCGTGCCGGGGGAACGATTAGCTCACCGATGGCGGCCCCTCTGTGATTTCCGAATCGCCGCCCTGCGTGGCGGGGCCTCCATTCCGTTCAGCGCCGGCAGGATTCCTGTTCTTGGGCTCCCTGGCAGTGAACTCAAAGATGCTCTCCCGTGCCAACCACGGAGCCACAGCCGGTACCAACATGCTGGCGATGACCATCGCGCATGCACCGGTCGCCATCATGATGCTGAGGTGAGTAATCTTCATAGCGCATACGAGTCTCTTAACACTGCTGCTTCAATACACCATCCGTCATCCGGTTCCGGAAGTCCACCGCGACTACGCTCCCGACTGCAGCGACTGCCGCACGACGCGGCTCAGCGGCGGCGGGCCAAGGGGGTCCGGCAGGTCACAAGCGCGTCGTCCCGCCGCCCGCTGGAGCCGCCGGGTTGGGCGCTTATTTAGGCGGCAACTGGAACCGGCCCGCAACGATCCCAGGAACCGTGATGTCCTCGTCCAACTCCTCCCAACGCAAAGCGTAACCACTGACTTCAACCTGGACGCGTGCCAGTTGTTCTTCGGTGGCTGCGGCCAGGATACGGAACCGGTCAGCGGGGAAGCCGATAGTTCGTCCGTCGTGCAGCTCAATGTATATGGTCCGCCCTTCAGCCCACGCCCGCACCGCGGCGGGTTCTACAGCGAGCTTTGGCTCATCGGTTAGGGTGCTCATCGAAGATAGTATCATTGGAGGCATGGCAAATGCAACCCGAATCCGCCCTGCCCCCCTGCCTGTCACAAGAATGCGACCCGGCACCATCCCCGGGACCAGCGCGTCTTAACTATGGCCACAGGAGGAGCGATATTCAGTCGGCAAAGGCGCCGCACGCCGGACTGGCGGGTTTGGCTGGCAGCGATGCGTGCGGCGCGGGTCAAGGCGCCCCGAGAGGGCGCGCAGACACCCGACAAGGGGGGAGCAGACCGACCCACCGGCCAAAGCGTGCTCGAAGCACTACGTGCAAAGACGGGCAGACTCCACCACCGCTCTCACTTTTTCAGGTCTGACCCTTCCGCAGATGGCGGCATCTCGCGTTTCGCCGTCAGATCGGCAGCCCTGACGGCGTCTTGCGCCGTGGCGCGCGTCAGGCCGTGGCCAGCTCACGCACATGAGCCACATCCCGGCGGGCGACGGGACGCACTTGCCCAGGCAGCAGCGAGACGACCGCCAGCGTGTGCCCGGTCAGGGTCATAAACTCGACCTCATACCCGGCATGGTCGCCGTGGATGTGCACCACGGCTCCCACGTCGCCGGCCATGACGCCCTCTTCGGGCACGTTCTGAGTCAGTACCACGCAATCGTGTTCGTTAATCATCATTAGCCCCTGTACGCCAGGCTCACGCTGGCACCAGTTCCACCCGCACGGTGTAACCCAGCGCGCGCAGCGTTTGCTCGCAGTCCTCCCACGTCAGGCCAAACGCGCGCACGTCCGCCAGGCCGAGCCGTGCGACGACCTGTGTCAGCATGGGCGCATCCGCTGGGGGGAATTCCCCAGCCATCACGGCGTTCTCCGCCCAGTCCACCAGTTGCGTCAGGGGGGTCTGGTGGTGCAGGTAGGCGCCAAGCTTCTCCGCCACAGTCTGTCGCGTAATTGTCATGACTAACTTTGCTGCTTTTGGTGGCCCTTATCCACCGGGGGTGCCATCCACCAGCCTGATTTCGTCCTCGGTCAGGCCGTAAAGCTCATAGACCAGCGCGTCAATTTGCTGGTCAGTAGCGGTGACCGCGTTTTGCAGCGCCTGCGGCTCCGCGTCCGTTGTCGCCGCTCGCAGCTTCGGCGTCAACGCCAGCATCTTGTCCCCCGGGCTGGCGGTCTCCGCGAGAGCCGGGCGCCTCAAGCCGTAACGGCATACTCCCGCGGATTCTCCACCCGCCGCGAGGCATTCATGACTTCCAGGCCGACAAGGTTTCCTGCCGCGTCGTAATCCAGGATGACACCCGGCTTGTCCTCGTCGCTTTCTTCGATGGGAGCGTTGCGGAAGATAATGCGCAGCACGTCCACTTCGGAGTCGTAGGTTACTTTCATATCGGCTTCCAGTATTTCTCGATCTTGCTGGTGCGATAGACCGTCACCGCCACGGGCGGTTCTTTGCCTTGCTCCATCAACACCCGAACGAGGTACGGTTTCCCATTGATCGTCATACGAGATTGATAGCACACAACGGTGCCGAGTTCACTCACTGTTTGCTCTGGGGCCGCCAACACCGCTTCCACCACCGCCCAAGGGATGCCGCGCTGGGCGGCCTCCTGTTCGAGATGCTTCGACAAATGAAACTTCATACGTTGCCCTCCACCAGGGCAATTTCCTCCGGCGTGAGGCCGCAAAGCTCATAGACCAGCGCGTGAATTGGCTGGTCGGTGGCGGTGACCGCGTCTAGCAACGTCTGCCGCTCCGCGTCCGTCCGGGCCGCGCGCCGTTTCGGCGTCAACCCCAGCATCTTGGTGCCGTCTGGCATGAGCGGAGGCTACCGCGCTCGGGCAGTTGGCTTCAACTGGTTTTCCCTCAGCCTTTTGCGGTGGGCAGGGCCAGTGACAGAGTCGCTTTGGACTGCGGCGGCAAGCGAAGCGCGACGCCGCTCTCCCTGCCAGTAAAGAGCGCTTGGTTCAACCCCCTGCGTCACTTCAACCCAAAGCGGCGTCGCGCTTCGCTTGCCGCCGCAGTCCATACTTGCGGGGCGAGGTATCTCGGCGACTCTGTCACTGGCGGTGTTGTGGTGGGCAAGATCAGCGCTATTGAGACGGGAAAGGCGCCACCCGCCGGACTGGCAGGTTTGGCTGGCGGCGAGGCGTACGGCGCGGGTTAAGGCACGTCGAGAGGGGAGCAGACACCCGGCAAGGGGGGAGCAGAATGACCCACCGGCCAAAGCGTGCTCGAAGCACTACGTGTGAAGACGGGCAGACTCCACCACCGCTCTCATTTGTCCAGGTCTGACCCTTCCGCAGATGGCGGCATCTCGCGTTTCGCCGTCAGATCGGCAGCCCTGACGGCGTCTCGCGCCGTGGCGCGCGTCAGGCCGTGGCCAGCTCACGCACATGAGCCGCATCCCGGCGGGCGATGGGACGTACTTGCCCCGGCAGCAGCGAGACGACCGCCAGCGTGTGCCCGGTCAGGGTCATGAACTCGACCTCATACCCGGCATGGTCGCCGTGGATGTGCACCACGGTTCCCACGTCGCCGGCCATGACGCCCTCTTCGGGCACGTTTTGAGTCAGGACCACGCAATCGTGTTCGTTAATCATCATTCGCCTCCAAAGGATACGCGGTAATTATACGAGCCACCTACAAGCCATCTGCTATCCAACTGGTAGGCACCCACAGGCCACCCTCATGCGACCTTCAAGCCACCCACAAGCCACCTTCATGCGACCTTCGAGCCGTCTCCTGGGCATGGCCGTCAGTGGATTGCCGCGCGTGCGTTGGGATTCGTGTCCGGGCATGACGTTAGCGCCAGAGCAACCGGTCCGGGCGGTTGGGGGTGCGGCTGAGGGCCGCCGTGGCAAATGGGAGGCTTGCTGTGCGTGAGGTCGAGCCTTCAGTGGGCGACTTGGTGTTGGAGGCAGATAACTGCATTGTCAGCCGTTAGCCCTAGTGTATAGTCCCATCACATGGCTGTTCAAAACCGCATTGTTAAAGTCCAAAAGCGCAATCGCGCTTTGGTGAAGTTCGACGAGACTCGCATTCGGCGGGCGATTCTCGGTGCGGCGCAATCCATTGGCGGCTTTCGTGAGGACTTTATTCCCGACGTTAATGAGACCATCTTCGACGCGCAAGGAACGGATGACAAGATCGCCGAGTTTCTGGCCGATGCGGTTGTGGTGTGCCTCAATTCCGACCCGCACCACCTGATCTCGAATTTCCCGCCCACAATCGAGGACATCCAGGACGAGGTGCTCCATGCGCTGCGCAGTTACGGCTTTCAGAACACTGCCGATGCCTACGAGTGCTATCGCTGGGGCCGGCATTGGCTGCGGCAGGGCGCCATCACGGCCGATGAATTCGTGGGAAGTGGTTTCCCACGGGCGCAGATGGACCAGACTCTGGCTTGGAACCGGCAGCGCGGCTGTGACACCGTCGCCGGCCTGAATGAGATCGTCCGCAGCGGGAGAATCAAGGCGCTGGTGGACGAATCGCTGGCCCTTTATGAGCAGTCGCTTGACGAAGCCGCGCGGAAGGTCATGGAGCGGCTCAACGCCGGCGGCCAGGTCCGCATGTTGTGGGTGAGCGGGCCCAGTTCCTCGGGCAAGACCACCACCACGGTCAAGCTGACTGAACGCTTGCAGAAGCAGGGTCTGCGCTTCCTCATGCTGAACCTGGACGATTATTTCTGGTCGCTCGTCGAGCATCCGACCGATTGGATCAACGACCGGAACTACGAGACGCCCGAGGCGCTGGACATCCAATTGCTCAACCGCCATCTCTGCGAATTGCTCGGTGGGGAGACGATTGAGAAACCGATCTACAGCTTCAAGGCGGGCCGCCGCACCGCCACCAAGCGCATCAAGCTGGAGCCGGACCAGATTCTCTTGCTCGACTGCCTGCACGGGCTTTATCCGCCCATTACGGAAGGCATCCCGGCCTCGGCGCAGTTCCGCCTTTACATCGAGACGCAAAACGTGCTTTACGAAGGCGACGGCAGCAGCGGGCGGCGGACGCATTTCACCGACGTGCGGTTGCTGCGGCGAATGCTGCGCGACGTGCAGCACCGCAATCACTCTCCTCTGCTCACGATCCTGCACTGGCATTACGTGCGCTCGGGTGAGTTGTTCAGCATCATCCCCTTAAGTGGGCTGGCCGACCACGTCGTCAACGGCGGATTCCCCTTCGACTTGCCGGCGCTCAAGCCGTTCTTCTGCGGCCCGCAGGGATACCTGCCCCCTCCGGAGGATTTTGAGGCTTATGCCGGCTTTCTGGACGCCCGCATCCGGTATGAACGGGTGGCACGCCTGCTGGATTCCGTCGAGGCGCTGAGCAAGGAACAGGTCGGCAGCTATGACATTATTCCCGGCGACGCGGTGATCCGTGAATTCATCGGCGGCAGCACGATCAAGATTCCCCATAACGAGTAACCCCTTCTGCGCATGAAGACTTTCCTGATTCTAATCGTGGGCATCGGCCTCGGCGGTGCGGCGGTCTGGTTCTACAACAACTACCACGCCAATCCGCGGGTGGAATCTACTGAGCAGAAGGTTGAGAACGGGGCGAAGTCCGCCCGGGACGCCGCTCAGAACGAGCTGCGCGTGCTCCACTTGCGCCCCGAGGATGTCAAAGATGAACTGGCGCGCACCGGCCAGGTTGTCCGCCGCGCGGCCAATGAGGCCGGCCACGCGATTGCGGATGCCACTGCCGACGCGCGCATCACCGCGGCGATCAAAGCCAAGCTGCTCACCAGCCGCGACCTCTCGGCGCTCAAGATCTCAGTCAACACCACTGCCGGAGTAGTCACCCTGTCCGGCGCGGTTGCGTCGTCCGAGGACATTAGCAAGGCGATTGTATTGGCGATGGAGACTGATGGCGTGCGCGAGGTGGTGTCCACGCTCCAGGTGAAGCCGAAGGGCAAGTAGAGGTTCTTCGGCCTGCTCGGCGGAAGAAGGTGCGGCGGGAGCCTCCGGGAGGTTAAGCGGGCGGCGGCGGTGGCGGTGGCGCCGACGTCTCCGGCTGACGGGGATTCTTGGCGCGTTTGTTGCGCGGGAGCGGGCTGAGAACGACGTTCAGGTCCCGGTCGCCCAGCATCTTGGGCGGCGAGTCTGCCTGGCCCCAGGGCGCGACTTCCTTGACAAACCGGTTTACCACCTGAAACCCGAACTCGGTGTGCGCCTTCTGCCGCCCGCGAAAGCGCAGTTTGACCCGCACCTTCATGTCCTCGCACAGGAAGTCAACGGCATGGCCGAGTTTGATGGCAAAATCGTGGGGATCAATCATCGGCGAGAGCTGGATCTCCTTCATTTTGCTGGCTGATTGCCGGCCTTGCGCGTCCTTGTGCCGTTTGGCCTCCTCGTACATGAACTTACCGTATTCCACGATGCGGCAGACCGACGGCGTAGCGTTGGGCGCAATCTCGACCAGGTCCAGGCCCTTGCTCATCGCCAAGCGAAGGGCGTCGTTGAGCGACATGACGCCGAGCTGCTGCTTGGTCTCATCAAGCACCCGCACCTCGCGGGCACGGATCTTCCCGTTTCGGCGATGCAGGGGTTCCCGGGAATAATGTGAACGCGAGAGAAATGGGCGGCTCAATGAAGCCTCCCCGGCTGGACTATGTTCATGCGGCGATAATCTGCCAAACTGTCTGCGACGATAAAATGGACAACAATTACCTCCTCATTTTCGCACGCCCTCGCCGGCTGGCAAGCCTAATATTGGGCTTGATTGAGCCACGTACGGGTTGAGCCAGCAAGCTCGGCCCCGCGCGAGCGCGGCTTCGCCGGCGGGAGCGATTCAACAACCGGCGCTTGCTCCGCAGAGGCGGGCCGCCACGCAAAAGAGTTCGACCCTGCATGAGTCGCTCTCTGCCTCGTTTACCCGCAGCCGAACCGGCTCCGTCGCCGTCAATGCGCTCCCAGACATCTCGATGGACGTTGCGAGGTTCTTGACGTCGCACTCGAAACCCATCGTGCTCCATTCGACGGGGACCCGCAGCCATCCTGCCGGCGACCCGTCGCCAATCGTCGCCGGCCCCGGCACAAGTTCTGGCAGGCTAACCGACATGTTTTGCGCCTCCCCGCGCGACCGGCTCGGAACGTTTCGGCGGCAAATAATGGAACTCGGTTGCCTTCCCGGCCATTCTGGCGAACCGGCTCACAGCGGGTTCAACCAACAAATCACCAATCGTCCGGAGCAGTTTCGGCAAGTCGAGCGGCTTTTCCATCAGGGCCCCAGCGCCGGCTGCCAGTGCCGGAAAGATCTGGTTCGGACGAGCGGTGATGATGATCACCGGCAGCAGCGGATTACCAGTCGTGAGACGCTCCAAGGTATCCCAGCCGTTCTGGATCGGCAAATTCAAGTCCAGGAGCACCAAATCCGGCATCCTGCTGGCCGCCAATTCCAAGGCTTCGATCCCATTTGCCGCAGGCACGACAGCATAACCCTCCTCTTCCAGGACGCGCGAAAGCATCCGCCGCACGCCCGGATCGTCATCCACCAGTAGGATTCTGCGCATCATCCAAAAAAATTTCCCTGTGGCCGGTTCGCGGGCGTGAGCCAAGCCACAGGGAGCGGTGGGTCGCCGCTAAATCATCTCTCATTGCCTACAGGCCGTTCCTTCGACCCCACCACTGTCGTATTAGCGGTTCCTGTCGGACACCTCGCTTCGGGAACCCCACCCGCTACAAGCGAAGCAATACCCGTTTAGCCAATCCCGTGCCAAGCCGTCTGGGACACGCGCTTATCGGCTTTTCCGAGGATTCTCGCATTCCGGCCCCGGCTTCATTGCCATTCCTCTGATAACTTGCTTACCTGTCCAGCTAACTGGCTTACCAGCTCGCGTTGCCCACTTGTAACCGGTCACTGACGACGGGACGGAGTCCAGAGCACTCTCTCCACTGGCTGGCGGCATCCCCCGTGTCCTGGCAGAGCAATGCGCTGCCCGTCCGCCTCGCTGTCCGGTTGCCGCGAATTAGGGCTTGGCGTGGCGAAGTCTATGCCGATCATCTATGCTTGCTTACGACACAATGAGTGGGACCATAAAATACCGGCTGGTCGCGTTTGTCCTGGCCATCGCCGGCATGTTCTTCCTTATCGCCTGGACGGCCCATACGGCTTGGCGGCGCGGGCGCGATTTGCAGGAGCGGCTCACGACGGTGCAGTTGCAGAGCTTCCAAATCGCCGATCACTTCCAGCAGACTATTTGGGAGCTCAACAACATCGTCCTGCGCTTTGGCGTCTATCATAACACCAACGACTGGGCTCGCTTCAAACACGTGAGCACGGAACTTGACAAATGGATTGATGACCAGCGCCCGACCCTCTCTACCGAAAAGGAAAGGCAAATCCTCGATCTCATTAACACAAATTACGATGATTACTTGGCCGCCGCGCGCCAGCTTGAGGCCCGCGTGCGGTCCCGCGTCCGGCTGGCCACGCCTCTGGTTGACTTCGCCGATTTCGAGAAGCAGTCCGAGCGCATCCTCAACCTCGGCTCTCAACTGGCCAAGGCCCACCTCGACTCTATGGATTCGTTCATCGCTAGCTCCAAAACCTCCATCTCCTACCTGCGGGTCGTCTTGTTGGCGGCGCTGGCACTGCTCGCCCTGGCCGGTGCCCGAATGGCCGTCGTGGTCTATCGCGAACTCATCGCCCCGTTGCGCCTCAAGCTGGTGGAAAGCCAAGCCTTGGTGGGGCGACAGGAGAAGCTCGCCTCCCTCGGCCTCTTGGCGGCTGGCGTCGCCCACGAAATCCGCAACCCCCTTACCGCCATCAAGGCTTGGCTCTTTCTTCAGCAAAGGCACCTCCAGCCCGGCACCCCCGAACATGCTGACACCGAAGTCATCGCCAACGAGGTGACCCGCCTCGAAGCCATCGTCAAGGATGTCCTGCTGCTGGCCCGGCCCTCCGACCCCCACCTCACGACCGTCTCCGCCGATGAACCCTTGCGCCAGGTGCAGACCCTCCTCATGCCCGAACTGGAAAAAGCCGGCATCCGCCTCGTTCTCGACGATCCGGTCCCCGCCCGACTCCAGATAGACCCCCAGCAAATCCAGCAGGTCTTGATCAATCTCGTCCAGAACGCCGCTGACAGCATCGGCCGCAACGGCACCGTCACCTTGCGCGTCCGGCTCGATTCCAAGCGCCTGGCCGACCGCTCGACCGAGGTCGTGATCCTCGAAGTTGCCGACACTGGCAAAGGCATTCCCCCAGAGGTGCAGAAGCGCCTCTTCGACCCGTTTTTCACCACCAAGGCCAGCGGCACCGGTCTGGGACTCCCGATCGCGGCACGAATTGTTGAAAAGCACGGCGGTGCTTTGCAGTATCAAACCCAGCCCAACCGCGGCACCACCTTCGGCGTCGTCCTCCCCAGAGCGGAGCGTGGTAACGAGCGGTAAGACCCGGCGATAAAGGACTTGAGCTGCCTCCCCCTTCAACACTTTAACGCTTTAATGCCAGTCGTCTCTGCTGTATTCCTAGCGCGCAATGAGTAGCGCCGCCAAAATCATGCTGATCGAGGATGACCCGGGCATCGTCGTCAGCTTGCGCCGGTTGCTGACCGAAGAAGGCCACGAGGTGCTCGTGGAGACGCGCGGCGACACCGGCCTCGCCCGCGCCCGCGAGCGTTCCCTGGATGTCGTCATCACCGACATGAGGTTGCCCGGTTTGGGGGGGCTTGAACTTATCCGGGAACTGCACGTTGCCAAACCACGCCTGCCGATCATCCTGATCACCGGCCACGGCACTACTGAGACTGCCATCGAGGCCACCAAATTAGGGGCCTACGATTACATGCTTAAACCGCTCGAAATGCCACAATTCCTCGAGTTGGTCTGCAAGGCCGTCACCAGCAGCCGTTTGATGACCGAGCCGGTCACCCTCGGCCCCCCCGTCGCCGCGTGCGACGCCTTGGTCGGCACCAGCCGTCTCATGCAGACCATTTACAAGGAGATCGGCCGCGTCGCCTCCAAGCCGGTCAACGTCCTCATCCGGGGCGAGACCGGCACCGGTAAGGAGTTGATCGCCCGCGCGCTTTATCAACACAGCGACCGCGCCAAAGCCCCGTTCATCGCCATTAACTGCGCCGCCATCCCCGAGACCCTGCTCGAAAGCGAACTCTTTGGGCATGAGCGCGGCGCTTTCACGGGCGCCGAGAACCGCCGCATCGGCCGCTTCGAACAGGCCGACCGTGGCACCATCTTCCTCGACGAAATCGGCGACATGAGCCCCGGCACCCAGATCAAGCTCATGCGGGTCTTGCAGGAGCGCTGCCTCCAGCGGCTCGGCGGCAAGGAGACCCTCCCCGTGGACGTGCGCGTGCTCGCCGCCACCAACCGCGACCTGGAGAGCGCCATCCAGCACAAGCTCTTCCGCGAAGACCTCTACTACCGCCTCAGCGTCGTCGTTATTCACCTGCCCCCGTTGCGCCAGCGCAAAGAGGACATCCCGGAGCTGGCGAAGTATTTCCTGCGCAAATATGCCGCCGAACTCGGCGTCGCCGATCCTTCCATCCATGACGAGGCTGTGGCCTTTCTCCAGGCCCAGAATTGGCCGGGCAACGTCCGCGAAATGGAAAACACTATCCGCAAGGTCCTGCTTTACGCCCAGGGTTATACGATCAACATTGACCACGTCCGCACCGCCCTCTCCCGCACCTCCCTGTCCGCTGAAGCCGTCCATCTATCCTTGCGTGAACAGGCCGACGAATTGCTGGCCGCCGCTCAGCGCGGCGAACTCAGCGACGCCCACGGACGCCTGCTTACGGCCGCGGAACGCGAAATCTTCAGCCGCGCCATCGAGCTGGCGCATGGCAACCAGGCCAAAGCCGCCCGCTGGCTGGGCGTCTCCCGCCTTACCATCCGTGAGAAACTCCACCAGTTCGGCATTCACCCTTCCCAGGACCACGCCGAGCCTTAACTGCCAGACGCTGCGATTAAGGACAAGACCTTCTCCACTGCCTGTTCCGCTTTCACCGGCATGAGTGCGCCTGCGCGGGGTTTGATCTCCACCTCGCCCTTGGCCAGCGACTTCTCGCCAATCCCCACGCGAATCGGGAAGCCGACCAGTTCCGAATCCTTGAACTTCACCCCGGGCCGGTCGTTCCGGTCGTCGAGGATCACGTCCACTCCGCGCGCGGTCAGGTCGGCGTAAATCTGTTCGGCGCGCAGCATGACCGCGCTCTCGGGCGCGACGTTGAGCGGCGTGATGCACACGGTATAGGGCGCGACGCTGATGGGCCAAATGATCCCGTGTTCGTCATGGCTCTGCTCGATGACCGCTTGCAAGGTCCGGGTTACGCCGATGCCGTAGCAGCCCATTATTGCCGGCTGCTGCTTGCCGCTCTCGTCCAGGAACCGCGCGTTGAGCGCCTCGCTGTACTTCGTCCCCAACTTGAAGACGTGGCCGACCTCGATGGCTCGCTCCACCGTGAGCGGCTTGCCACACTTGGGGCACGGCTCCCCCGCTTGGACGAGGCGCAAGTCCGCCCAGTGCCCAACCTGAATGTCCCGCCCGATCGCGACGTGCCGCAAGTGGAAGCCATCCTCGTTAGCGCCCGTCGCCATCTCGGCTGCCTCGCGCAGGCGCTCATCCGCGTGAACCGGCAGGCTGGTAACGCCCACCGCACCGAGGCTCCCAGGATGCGCACCCAGCGCCGCGAAAATCTCCTCGGCCTCCGCGGGCCGGAAGTTCCCCGTGCCCAACGCGCCGACCAGCTTGGCCTCGTTCAACTGGTCGTCCCCGCGCAGCAGGATAAGCACCGGCTTGCTGTCGGCGATATACACCAGCGTCTTGATCTGCTGCTCACCCGCGACGTTGTAAGGCGCCTTGCTCAACGCCTCAATGGTCGCGACCCCAGGCGTCGGAAACCTCTCCACTTCGAACTTCGGACTTCGGACTTCGGACTTGGCCACGCCGCTCGTCGCCTTCTCAATGTTCGCCGCATAACCGCACCCCTCGCAGAACACCACTTCGTTCTCGCCCGTCTCCGCCGGCACCATGAACTCGTGTGAAAACTTCCCGCCCATCACACCCGTGTCCGCCTCGACCGCAATGGTCTTGAGCCCGCAACGCTCAAAGATGCGGGCGTAGGCCTCATACATCTTGTGATAGCTCACCTGCGCCGCTTCGTCCGTGGCGTCGAAACTGTAAGCGTCCTTCATGATGAACTCCTTGGCCCGCATCAGGCCAAAGCGCGGACGAATCTCATCCCGGAACTTGGTTTGTATCTGGTAGAAGTTCTTCGGCATCTGCCGGTAGGAATTGATCTCCCCGGCAACCAGCGTAGTGATGACCTCTTCATGCGTCGGGCCCAGGACCCATTCCTTCTTCGCCCGGTCGCGCACCTTGAACAGCACGTCCTTGGCGGACTCATAACGGCCGCTCTGCTGCCAAATATCCGACGGCTGGAGCGCCGGCATCAACAATTCGAGCGCCCCGGCGCGGTTCATCTCTTCCCGCACGATCTGCTCGACCTTCCGCAGCGCCCGCAGGCCCAGCGGCATGAAAGTGTAAAGCCCGCCGGTGAGCTTGCGGATCAGCCCGGCGCGCAAAAGCAGTTTGTGCGAGACGATCTCGGCCTCAGCCGGGGTCTCTTTCAACGTGGGAATCAGTGTCTGTGACCAACGCATAAGGCCGCGGAGTGTGGCGGGCGGAAACCCTCTTGGCGAGCCAGAAATGAAAGGTCGCCAGGACGCCCGCACCCGCCGGCCTGTTCCGGGGAGGTAAGGACGCGTTCCACCGCGTCCCACTCTCCTACCTCCAACAGGGACGCGGTGGAACACGTCCCTACCCGGCAAAATGCCTCTTGGTGAAACGCCCCGCCTGAGCTACCTTCTCCCAAGGCTAGGGAACGCAAGGACCTGCGCCAGCCACGGTCGCCAGGCCGCCTGCTCCCCCAGCCGAGAACGTAATGCTACATAACCTATGAAGATTCTGGATATACCCCAATCGGGCAAGCGAGGTTTGGCAGTTTCGTACCAATCGCCTTTTGGCCTGTGCAGCAGGGTTCACTTTGTCCCAAAGCGCACCGTCACCCCCGCCCGTGAGCGCATGTGGCGAGTCTTCGGCAGCAACTCCCAAATGTGGAGCCGCACGCTGAGCGAAGACCAGCGCCACCGCTGGTGCGCCGTCGGCGCGAAGGTGATGAGCTACCCGCGGCTGGGCCAGAAAGGCCCCCTGAGTGGCCAACAGTTCTGGCAATCAATCAGCAGTGTCCGGGGCTGTGTGGGCCTGCCAGCCGACCTGGAGCCCCCCGCCCCCGTGGTATTCGACCCCAGCCCCGCCGGGCGCTTGATCATCGAGAACGGCGCGGATGGCGTGCGAATGTACGTGGCCGTCTCAGGCGATCTGGCGACTGACATCATGGTATTCGGCCAGGCGCCCTGCTCCTCGGGCCGTTACAAGCGCCGGAATGTCACCTACCTGGGACTGCTGCCACCCCCAATTGGCGGCAGGAGCGAGATCACGTCCCTCTACAAGGCCCGCTATGGCGAGCCGCGCCCTGGCGAGAAGGTCTTCATCGTGACCTGCCAGACCAAGAACGGCTGGAAAGACTGGGACCAGGAAGCCACTGAGATCGTCCCTGAGCCGCCAATAGCCCTTCAAGCCACCGCCGATACAGCGCTTGGCCATATTTCCTATATGCAGAAGGGATGCACAGGGGATGCAGAGGGGACCAATCAGTCACCGCCCCTAGAGACCCCAAGGAGTAAGGATAGGGTACACATAGGGAACCAAGCCGCTGGGGCGGCTTCCGAGGGAGGAAAGGAGCCTGCCGAAGAGGGTGATGCCCCGGGTTGAGGGGCTACAGGAGGCTCAAAACCGCCAAGACAACTCCGGCAACCACCGGAGGCGCAAGTGGTGTCTAGTGAGCAGAGCCGCGTCTCTGCGTCGTAGCTCAGCGTCAAGCCGCCGCCCACTCGTAGCAGTTTCAGCATTCACTGCCCTGCTGGACGAGCGCGCAGACGATTCGCCCACGCGGATTCAACAGCGGAACCGCGCTCGCATCAGCGCATCCCGGCGGGATGACTGACAATAGCCCAATGCTTCAGCATTGGGACCGTCGTGCGCCGAAGTGCAAAGTCCCGAAGGGACGGCAGACCCCTGCTCCACCAAATCGGCCAGGCAATGGAAAGAGGATCTGACGTAGGCATGCCGCCAGCTCTGCCGTCCCTCCGGGACTAATCGCGTGGGCCGTGGACACCCAGCGTTGAAACGCTGGGCTATTCTCGTTTGTCCCTTCGGGACTTATGGAACGCCGAACCTCTGACTTTTAAGCGAGGGCACCCGAGAGGGCCGGTGCTCGACGGTCAGGGCGCGGCGCCGAGGCGGTCGAGGAGCAGGTGCAACTCGGCGGCCGTACCCGGATGCGACCCCAGCCTCCTCACGGGCCTTGCCCAGCCCGCGTGCGGGCTAACGTGGGAGGGCGAGCGTCCCCGCGAGCCCTGATTTCCTCAACATGCTAGAGAAGTATGGGCTCGCGAGGACGCTCGCCCTCCCGGTTCATCGTGGACTGGTGCTGAAGGCGGGCTTGTGTCCGGCACCGCCCGCTCCGGTCCGGTTTGCCCCGGAATCGCGCTACTTTTCGCGCATTGCCTGGCCGCTCGGCCGCTGCCGCCCGCCCACGCTCTTGGCGATGGCGCAAAAGCGCCAGGTAACCGGCAAATCTTGCCTGTTGACGCCCTCGGCCAGGCCTGGCAGGATGGGGTCGCAATGAATGAGAGCGAAAAGCAATTCTCCTTCACCCGCGCAGCGTCAAGTACAAGTGGGGGCGCCCAAAAGCAAATTCCTATCAGTATCAGTTAGTTGCAAGAGGGGCAAAAAAGTGATAAACGTTAATTATGAAAGGGACACGTTAACGAGATTAGAAAGGACTGATTATGTTTTCAGAATTCCAGCATTCAAAGGAGGGAGGAATGCTTGCAGGTTTTGCTGCTGGCAGTGCTGTTGGTCGCCTTCTCAACCAACGGCATCAGGAAGTCCTTGAAGCCTTAAGAGGGCGCAAAGAGAGATCTTTAACACCAATGGCCGACGCGTTCCGTGCAGTACAGAGTGTGTTAATTCCGCGATACCGCGGCCTGGTTTCAATGGGCCAAACGCTCACAACAGTTTGCTGTAACTGTTTCGCTCCGATTCCTTTTGCGCCCGATGAAGCTGGAGACCACAAAAAATGCCCCAACTGCGAGGCGGCCAACGCCGCTTTCCTTTTCGAGGATAACGACAGCCAGGTAGTCGATTGTCCACAATGCAAGCGGAGGGAAGTGAGATGCCTGAGGTGGGAACTGGAGGGCGTAAACTGGCACACGCTCGATTTTAAGTGCGGGTATTGCGGCCACGCCGCCACACTGGTTCCGTATGCTCAGGTCATTCCGGCATCCAATGCGCCGAAGAAACAGGTCAAAGCGAAGGACGCCCTCACGAGAAAATACAAGCTGTTGGTTCTCAATGGGCAGCAATTGAAGGCGCGATGCGCGCAATGCAACGGCGAGATGCTTTTCCTTCCGGAATATGCCGGCGAAACCGCCGTGTGCATCCACTGCAAGGAGCCAATTAAACTCTATCTACCCGAAGACCTGACTTCCGGGATGGGTGAAATCATGCAAGTCTATCTCTCCAAGCCTCATGGCCAGAGGGAAGGTCCCTATAAGCTTGAACAAATAAAGCGAGACTTGGCCGCCAAGAAATACAGGGACACCGACTACTGGGCGTGGCACGAGGGCCTCCCGAAGTGGGTGCCGCTCTATGCCCTGCCCGGGGTTTCCGCGTGATTATTATCACTGAAGTTCGACCCACGTTCAGGTCGTTGTCGCGCCCGGAATAACGACCGCAGGAAGTGGTGCAGCGGGCTGAAACTCGCAGCGTCAAAAAAGCAAATCTATCAGTCATCACACCACATGGCCGCAAAGAAGAAGCTTCTGACCCAAGCAGAATATGATGATCTCGTGCGCTCTGATGAGTGGCGCATCGTCGAGCTTGACCTCCACGCCGTTCGGGCTACGCCTGGCGTGCAGCGCACGGCTGATTTGCTTGGCGTATTTGGTAGTGGCGATGCCAGTGCCACAAAGACTCTCAACGGCCATGTCGCAGTCTTTGGTATGGATGTTATCGCTTACGAGCATCGCCCGAAGACATCACGTGGCGAGGGAGATGTGAACGTTTACCATTATGTTGTGACACGCACAGGACGGCCAGACTTGCCTTACTGTCTTCATGGGCCGTTTAGACGAGAGGCGTTGCAGAGCCATTGGCCCACGGATCTTGATCTGTCACCGTATGAATGAGCGGTCTAACGAATAAGTCGCCGGAGGGAACCGCCGTTGGCGCTTGCAGTTCCGCTATCGCGGTTCGCGTCGCAAATCGGCGGTGGCTCAGACAATGAGGTTGTGCGGGCGCGAAGTGTTACGCGTCTTGTGCTGGCGGGCGGGCGTAGAACAGGGGCGACGGAAAACAAACCAAAGCTTGCTTATATCCACCCCGATCCTCGATCCCAGCTTGCCGGCCGATAACTCACCGTTGGTCTCGGGCGAAATGCGCGGCCAGTTCCAGGCCATACAGAACAACTTCGACGACATCCGTGGCCGCCTCATCTCCCTCACGCCGCTGGGCCTGACGGTTTCCAACCCGGCAGTTTGACTTGCGCCGCTTCCTGTGGAGAGTATTTTATTCCTATGGCGATTACGAATCTTGCTGTGGCTGAGGAAGCGCTCTCGCTGGCACCCGCGGAGCGCGCTGATCTGGCGAAGTTGTTGGTGCAAAGCCTGGAGGGGGACTCCAGAACCGACGAGGCGATCAGGGCTGATCTCACTCGGCGGCTGGCAGCCCTGGTGTCCGGGAAGGATTCGGGTCTAGCCTTCAGCCAGGTCTCACCCGCGCAGCGCTGAGTACGGGCGGCCGCGCGAAACGCAAATTCTTATCAGTTATCAGTTTTTGGCGATTTCTGTCCCTGTTTTGACGGCTCTGGCTCGTCGGAAGGGCGGCGGGCAGAGGTTGCGCGGCAGCGGATCGGGATTTGACTGGTAGGAAATTGGTTTTGGGGCGCCCGCAGGTACTGAGCGCTGCGCGGGTGCCGTAGAGTTGGGATATCCTCAGCCCCCTGTCACTGCATAAACGCCCGATAGAACCGCGACGGCTGGCCGACTCCGCCAGAATCAAGGAACAGATACGGGCTGGACTGCAAATTGGTCAGGGAAAGCAGATTCATCCAGTTAGTGCCCGCCAGATTGGTGCTGTACTCCACCACGAAGTTGTTGCTCAACATGCCATTCAAATGCAGCAGCGGATAACCGGCCGAAAACTGCAAGGCCAGCGTCGGCGGGATAATTGCCGTCAGCAGCGCATTGGAACTCGTCGCGCTGCCCGCCGAATTGGTCACGACCACGGAATACTTTCCGGTGTTGGTTGCGACAACGGCCTGAATCGCGTAAGTGGCATTCGTAGCGTTCAGCTGGTTGGTTCCGTTGAATCGCCATTGATAAGTAAAGGGAGGCGTGCCGATGACGGATACGCTGAATGAGGCGCTGTTGCCAATCACCACTCTCTGACTGAGCGGCTGAAGCCCTATGCTCGGCGGAAACACCTTCACCGTCAACACCGCGTTGGAACTCGTCACACTGCCATAATCATTGACCACCAGCACACTGTAATTGCCCGCCTGATTGGTTCCCACGTTGGTCAGCATGTACGACGAAGAATTTGTTCCCGTCGTGGGGGAACCCAAGGGCGATGCGTTGAAATACCATTGGAAAACAAACGGCGGTGCGCCATAGACGGTGACGTTAAACGTTGCGTTGCTGACGAGGCCGACCGTCTGACTTTGCGGCTGTGAGGCAATATAAGGGAGATCATTAATGGTCAACACGGCATTGGAAGTTGTCACGCTGCCAGACGAATCGCTCACAATCGTGCTGTAACTCGCCGCATCCGCATCCGAAACATTGGCGATGGTTAACGTACTGTTGCTCACTCCCGAAAAACTGTGGCCCTCCACGAGATTTGTGCCGTTCTTCTGCCACTGGAAGTTCAGCGATTCGGTGCTAAATGCCCTAGCCGTAAAGGTAGCCGTGCTGCCCACATAATTCGTCTGACTCTCGGGTGACAATACCACCGTGAGGGCCGCGTTGGAACTCGTGGCGCTCCCTGCCGCATTCGTGATTACCACGCAGTAATTTCCCGCTTTGTTCGTCGCTACTGAGGGAATGGTGTAAAGGGCATTCGTGGCGTTAAGCAAGTTGGTGCCATTGAATCGCCACTGATAGCAAAGAGGAGGCGTGCCGGTGTATGAGACGCCAAAGGCGGCGCTGGTTCCCAGCAGCACCAGCAGATTCGTCGGTTGCCCTGTGATGACCGGCGGGTCAATCACGTTCAACTTCGCGCTAGAACTTTTCACGCTGCCGTAAAAATTGCTGACGATGACGGAGTAGTTCGCTGCATCATTGTCTGAGATATCCGCGATGGTGAGTGTGCTTGTGGTTGAGCCGGAAATATTAACGCCGTCAACGAGATTTGTGCCATTCTTTTGCCACTGGTACGCCATCGGATTAAGCCCTGTCGCGCTGGTAATGAAAAGCGCTGTCGCACCAGCAGTATTGGTCTGATTTTCCGGCTGGATAGTTATGAATGGACTGAGTAACAAGCGGAACACGGTCCCACGAGCCGAACCACCGCCGTTCCACGTCGTGCCGTAAAAACTGCCGTCGGTGCCCTGCGTCAGCGCGGCCTCGGGGTCTGCCCCATTCGTGAGGTCGAAGGAAACCAGCGTAGTCAAAGTGCCATTGGTCGTCATCTGGAACACGGTCCCATAACGCGAACTGCCACCGCCCGAAGTCGTGCCGTAAAAACTGCCGTCGGTGCCCAGCGTCAGCGCGGACCCGGGCTCCGCCCCATTGGTGGAGTTGAAAGAAACCAGCGTGGTCAAGGTGCCATTGGTCGTCACTTTGAACACCGTCCCATAACCGCTGCCACCACCGTAAAGAGTCGTGCCGTAGAAATTGCCGTCATTGCCCAGCGTCAGCGCGGCGGCGGGATTCGCCCCGTTGGTGCCAGAGAAGGAAACCAGCGTTGTTATAGCGCCATTGGTCGTCATCTGGAACACGGTCCCATAACCATAACTGCCCCCATCCACAGTCGTGCCGTAAAAACTGCCGTCGGTGCCCAGCGTCAAGGCCGCCCTAGGCGCTGCCCCATTGGTGGAGTTGAAAGAAACCAGGGTGGTCAAGGTGCCATTGGTCGTCACTTTGAACACCATCCCATAACCGCTGCCACCACCGTAAAGAGTCGTGCCGTAGAAATTGCCGTCATTGCCCAGCGCCAGCGCGGCGGCGGGATTCGCCCCGTTGGTGCCAGAGAAGGAAACCAACGTGGTTATAGCGCCATTGGTCGTCATCTGGAACACGGTCCCATAACCATAACTGCCGCCATCGTCAGTCGTGCCGTAAAAACTGCCGTCGGTGCCCAGCGTCAAGGCGACAGGCATCGCCCCATTCGTGCCATCGAAGGAAACCAACGTAGTCAAAGTGCCATTGTTCGTCATCTTGAAGACTGTCCCCGTGCCGAGCGGATACGCGGAATTCTCGAGGCCGCCGTACGCAGTCGTGCCGTAGAAGTTACCGTCGGCGCCCGGCGTTAAGGCCTCGCAGTAATTCCCGCCGTTAGCGGAGTCGAATGAATAAAGCGTCTGCAATGTCTGCGCACAAGCCAATGAGGTGGATGCCACAATCAGCGCCGCAGTCGAGAAGCTGAGCGACCAACCGGTCGAGTGGAGTGGAGGCGCGACGGGTTTAGACCAATGGCTTCCTGTGTTTCTGCCCTTTCGAGCATGGTGGCAAATGGCCATCAGCTCCTGCCCACGTTTCCTCCACCCCAGCAAGCGCCGCCCGTTGGTATAACCTCTGGGATGGTGAGCCGTCCAAGCCTGCTCGCCCAAAATCGATCTCGCAAATGCCTCTGCTAATTCCATAAGCAACTGGCCACACAACGACACCGCTAACAAACCAGCAAACCCTGACGGCCTACCACTGATTTCTCGTGGGCAATTGTTTACTCAGCCTCAAATCGGAGAAGGAGTCGAGGAGAATCTCTCCGCAATGCACTTTGCAGATGTTGTTCCACTAATGACAAGAAATGTTCGCTGCTGATTGGAAAGGCTCTGAATCTCTCCAACCACTCCTGTCCGAATCAATCCACCCCCTCCTGCCCCAATCCCCTTTCTGTTGGTATGATTTCAGTAAAAAGGTCAGTCCCGAATGGCCCTTCGATAAGGCCTAAAACCCTCTTTCCCTAAAGATAACATGGGGTGGTCAGGCTGAGAGAAATTCCGCAACCTGACCCCCAATGATAGAACTAACTTACAAGAGCAAGAGTAGAATCAAGACCACGGAGAAGTGAGCTACGCTCTCCACGCAACCAGAAACTGAAACGCTGGTCGAGACTGTGATGAGCGCCAGCCCGGTTACGTCAGCCGCAGGAGAATCGGCCCCGAGCTGCGACAGCGGGCCTCCACCACACCAGGTCATTAAGCTGGGCATCGACGTGCATCTGGATCGCTACGTGGTGGTGCCCAAATTGATGGCGGTGCGCCCCACCGCCACAACGGTTCAGCCCGCGCCAGTTTCTGGAGTGGGCTAAGAAACAGACGGCGCTGGCCCAGCAGGTTTACAGTTGTAAACGGGTCAGTTAATGAGATTGTATTATTTTCTTACCTCCTCCGGCGAACGTAATCGTGTCGCCATGCTCTTCTATCCGCAGCCCCAGGTTCAGGCGATTACCAGCACCGCTCGCCAACGAGGACACACGGCACTACCACGGCGAAGACTAGGGCAAAGCCAGTAGAAGGCAAATGGGAAAGGCGCAAGGGAAAGGCCAAAACTTCCCCGTGTGGAACGTGGCCGTCCACAAAGTGGAAGCTGGGCTCCCACCGGCAGGGCGATATGTGAACGGGTCGAGGAAGCGACCGTCGGGAGCCAGCCGTCTTACTTCACCGTATTGAACAGCGGCGTGAAGCCTTGAATCCGCACTTCCAACCGGTCGCCGGACGTGATCGGCCCCACGCCGCTCGGCGTTCCCGTCAGGATAATGTCGCCCGGCAGCAGCGTCATGTTTGTCGAGACAAAGCTCACGAGGTGGTGGCAGTCGAAGATGAGTTGGCTGGAGCTCGAATTCTGGCGCAACTGCCCGTTCTGGAACAGTTGAATGGTCAGGTCGTGCGGGTCAGCCTTCGTTTCCACATACGGCCCCAGCGGCGTGAACGTGTCGAACGACTTGGCACGCGCGTATTGAGTTTCCCTGTTTTGGATCGTCCGATCGCTGATGTCCATGGCGGCGGTGTAGCCGAAGATGTAGCGAGCAGCGGCGGCGGTCGAGACATTACGGGTCCGCCGGCCTATAACGATGCACAGCTCCGCCTCGTAGTCGGTCCGGTGACTGGGGAACGGAATCTCAATCTTGCCACCATCCGCGAGCAGCGAGGTGGGGGCCTTGAGCCAGATTAACGGCTCCTTGGGCAGCGGCTTGTTCTGCTCGCGAGCGTGATCGGCATAGTTCAGACCAACGGCGATGATCTTGGAGGGAGCCACTGGGGTAAGCGTCCGTACACCCTTAAGCGGTGTCGCTTTCTTGTCGAACGAAGGTGAGCCGAATACATCGCCGCGCACGCGGTAGATTTCGCCCTCAACTGCTTTCGCGTAGAACACCTCGTCGTCCTTTTGGAACCTGCCAATAGCTGCCATATTGCGTGCGGAGTCTAACCGCCGGCGTGGTGCCCCCGCAAGATGAATCGCCTGACCTGGTCACGGTGGGCACAGTATGTCTGCCATTGCGAGTTGGATGCCGGATTAGAGGCCGACATCCAAAAAAAAGGGCCGCAAACTGGTCGCCGAAGTGCCCGGGCAAGGCACCGCCGAGCTCCCTCCATCGGCGTCTCCTACCCCTTCGCACCTTTACGTTAAAAACGTTTCACGCATCACGTTTCACGTTTTACGCCTCACCGCACCACCCCGCCGCCGCCAAAACCACCTCCACCGCCGCCACCACCCGCACCAAAACCGCCCATGCCGCGAATCCCCCCGCTCATGCCGCCGAAAGGCATGCCAAATTCCGGGCTGCCCGCATAAGAGACGACGTGGGCTCGCTTGCGGAAGGCCTCCAGCGTCATCGCCCCTTTGGCGAAGGCGTCCGCGTCGGATTTCTTGACCCGAATGGTCATGATTGTCTGGCGCATCGGGCCTCCTACCCGACGCGTCACCATGACCTCACTCCCCGCCTCGCCTGACCCAGTACTGCGCTCGACATAAGCCTTGGCCTTGGGCTGGCCCGAGCTGGGGCCCCCAAAGACGCACACAGTTATCGAGTCGTCCGGTTTCAGGCCACGGATGTTGGTTGCGTTCTTGAGCGATTCCAGCAGGCCTTCTTTCAAGCGACTTACCCGCTCCTCGTCATAAGGTTCGCTTGGAGCAGCCATGACGCGTCCGCGACCACCCTGCCCGTAAAGCTCTTGCCTGGCGTCTTCCCAATCAGAATTGGCCTCCGTCTTTTCCCGCGGGCCTTCAGCATGTGGCGGCGGCAGAAGCGGAAAACCGACATTCAACATGAACAAAGCCCCGTACCCATCGAGATAAAGGCTGCGCAGCGGGCTGCCGGCGGGAGTATAGAATACATCTATCCCCATCGCCGTGGCGCCATACGGCTGGCCTCCATGGCCCCCTGCCCTCTCGGAGGCCGCCTTCTCCAGGATGTGCGACATCACCGCCAAATCCTCCTCCAATTGCGTTTGCTCCTTCAGGTCGGATTCCGAAGAGCGAATTACAAGCGCCTTGCTGGCGCGCTGCTCCAGGGGGGCCACCACTATATTCTGCAGCCGCTCCTCTGCCGGCCGCGTTGAGGCGGAACCGCCGCCGAACCGTCCGGGGCTGGCCTCCGGGCTGGCTTGGGCCAGGTCCTCTTGGGCGCGCTCCATCTGCTGTTGCGCCTTTGCAAAATCCGCCTGGGCTTCGGCCTGAGCCTTTTGGGCCTGCGCTTGCGCGGCTTGCGCCTCGACCTGGGCCCTTGCCGCCTCGTCCTGGGGGACTTGGATGGCCTCCTGGGCTTGGGACAACCCGGCTGGTTCCGAAGCGGTTTCTTGCGCGCGCGCGACCGTTGCGTTCAGCAGCGATGCCGCTGCGCTGATAGTGATGATTGACATGATTGCTTTCATATTCATTTCCTTAATTGTCTTGTCGCCTACTGCCCACTCGCCCCTTGCCCCTCGCCCCTCGCCACTGCTTACTGCCCTCTCGGCTGCCTCCCTGTCGGCTGCGTGTAATCCGCCACTTGCAGCAACTCCTGCTGGGCCTGCTGCAGGCTGACATCGGTGTTGATCGCCACCGTGTCCAGGTCCTTCTTGAGCAAAGCGTAATAGGCCGCCCCCACCTCTTCAGCCTGCCGCTGCGCCTGCGCCAGCGTTGTCGCCGACGACTTCTCAATCTCGCGGCGCAGCATTTCCGTAAATTCCCGCCGGATTTCGGGCTCAACCCGCGCCCGCACCGTCTCCAAGTCCGCCTGACGGGCGGTCAAGCGGCCAAAGCCGAACCCCAGACCCAGCACGATGACTGCCGCCGCCGCCCATTTCAGGAATGGCGTAACTGCCTCCAGCGGCGTATTCGCCCGGGGCAGTTTCCATCCGTCCAATTGACGCAGGCTGCGCTTCCAGCTTTGCAATTCTTCGCGGCATTCCGCGCAGCCTTGCAGATGCTCCTTGAGTTGCCGGCGCAGGTCCGGCTTGATTTCGCCGTAAACAAACTGCACCAGGTCTTCACGTTTCGGATGGTTCATCATACAAATCGTTCCTTTCCTAAAATCATTGCCTGTTCACCCTCGGTTTCTGACTCCTGCCTCCTGGCTCCCGAACGCTGACCCCCGACCTCTGACCTCTGGCTCCCGGTCTCTGCCCGCGGCGCCAGCTTCGGCTCCAGCATCCGGCTCAACCGGGCCAGCGCCTCCGCCATGCGCGAGTTCACCGTCCCTTCGGGTATCTCCAGGATCTCGGCGATCTTCGCCAGTTTCATGTCCTCGTAATGCCGGAGCACGACGACGGTCCGGTAAACCTCAGGAAGCCGGCCCAATGCTTGGCGCACCAGCTCACCTTCCTCTTGTTGCGCGGCCCGCCCGTCCGGTCCCGGGCCTTCGGCGGCGCATTCCGGCGCCTCACCGGGCTCCGGGTCCCGCACGAATTCCCGTCGGCGTTCCTGCCGCCGTAGTTCGTCGTAACAAAGATTAAGCGCAATCCGCCATAGATAAGTCGAGAACCGGCCCGTCACCTGGTACTCCTTGCGCCGCTCGAAGAGGCGCAGGAAGGTTTCCTGACGCAGATCCTCCGCCCGATGCGGGTCACCCGTCATCCGCGTGCACAGCCGCCGAATCGGCTCCTCCCAGCGCTTGACCAGCCGTGAGAACTCATGGTGATCATCGTGCGTCTTGACCCGCCACATCGCCTCCTCATCGGTCCGCGAGCACAACAACGACAACGTTGAAAACGCCAGCCCTTTCATTTGCTTATCGGTTCATCATCTGCGTTAACTGCGGGCGACCGTCTTATTCTGCCCCAACGGCGGGGCACTTCCAATACAGCTCTCTGTATAGGTTAAACGTTCGGGACGCAAAAACCGTCGGAAAAAGTTGCCGCAGGCAAAGGGAGGCATGGGAGACTCGCCGGGCATACATGGGAGACCCCCCGGGGTATAACTTCAGCCTCCACCAAGGCCAGTACTTTTAGAGGGGCTTATCAAACCGGCGGGTTTGACTTCGCTTGAATGCTCGTTTGGTTCGCATCCGCATTGTAATGCTCCCAATCGCGGTCAATCACAGCAACTCCGGGATCAGCGCTTTCGCCTGCTCTGACGTCAGAATCCGGCAGGCACTCCGGTCTGGAACCGGCGAGGCAGGCCCTCGCACCCGCCTATTCGCAACGGCCTTGAGGTTAGAGCCCGGCGCCGTGGATGGCGCTGACCAATGGTCCCAGCAGCAGATTCGGCGCGCAGCCGAGCACCACGACCGCCGCCGCCAGCAGGGCGAGGGCAACTTGGCTTAAGATCGGCGTTGGTAACGTCCCAGTGCCCGCCCCAGGCTCGGCGACGTAGATCTGCTTGAGCACCTGAAGGTAATAGTAGAGCGACACGGCACTCACGCCGAGGGCGACAACCACCAGCCAGAGCAAGCCCAGCTTCGCCGCATCGGCGTTCAAGGCGGAAGCGAAAACATAGAACTTCCCGAAGAACCCCGCCAGCGGGGGAATGCCGGCTAGCGACAACATGAAGATCAGCATGCAAAAGGAGAGCACTGGCGCCCGGCGGCTTAGCCCGGCGAAATCCGCCAGGCGGTCCTCCCCTGCCCTGCCCTCCACAACCGAAACGACACCAAACGCCCCCAGTGTGGCCAGCCCGTAGGTGACGACGTAATACACCAGCGCCGCCAGGCTTTGTTCCCCGTGCGGCAGAACTCCCAGGAGCATGTAACCCGCATGGGCAATAGCGGAATAGGCGAGCAACCGGCGCACGCTGCTCTGGACAATTGCCGCCAAGTTGCCCAGAACCATCGAAGCCGCCGCCAGGATGGCTAGCACCGGCACCCAACCAGGCAGATATGCCTGCCACGCGCCGCTGCCCTCCGCGCCTTTGAACCCAACCATCATCACCCGTGCGAGGATGAAAAAACCGGCGACCTTCGAGCTGGAAGCAATCAAAGCGGCGCTCGGGGCCGGTGCCCCTTGGTACGCGTCCGGCGCCCAGGAATGGAACGGCACCACCGCTACCTTGAAGCCGAAGCCGGTGACTGTCATCACGACCCCCAACAGCAGCAGCGGGTCGAGCTTCGGGCCTCTTATGGCTGCCGCGATTTGGCCGAGGTTGGTCGCGCCGGATAGGCCATAGAGGAGGCTCAACCCGAAGAGCGTGAATGCCGCCGACATGCCGCCGAACAGAAAGTATTTCAGCGCCGCTTCCGCCGAATTGGGGCTGCGCTTGTTGAAAGCCGCCAGGATGTAAAGTGAGAGGCTCGTGAGTTCGAGCGAGATAAAAATCATCAGGATGTCCTCGGAGCTGACCAGGAACATCATCCCCACCGCCGCCAGCAGAATGAGCGCATAGTACTCCCCCACGTGCGGCGTAAAGTCCGTGTCCACCGAAATGACGATCGTGAAGATCGTGAGCACCAACAGCGCAACCTTGATGAACTGGGTCAGGGGATTCACCACCAGCATGCCTTCGAGGAAAGTGGCGTGTTGGGGCAACACCAGCATCCAGGCAATCGCCGCGGCGCAGCCGACGCAAGCGAACATTGCGCCGATAAGCAACCGGAAGCGCAGTGTCAGGCCACGCAACGCCAGCAGGTCCACCGCCAGCACCACCCCTATGGTCAGGACCAGGATGGTCTCCGGCACCGCCAGCTTGAGCAGTTCAAGATAGCTCACTCCATTCATGGCGCGCCCCCCTTCGGCAGACCATCAAAGAGTGGCAAGCCAAAGCTCTGCGAGATAAGATCCAACAGCAACCGCGGGTAGAGCCCGATCACGAGCGAGGTCCCGATCAGGAGCACCGCACCGATCCGCTCCGGCATCGAAATTGGTTCCAGGGCCGCCTGCCTCTTCCCCTCTGCCCCGCCACCGGGGGCTGTAGCTTTCTGTCGCCCTGCAAAAAACGCCTGTTGCAGCGCACGCATCGCGTAGGCCACGCCGATAAGAATGCCGACCCCGGCCAGGACGGCCAGAGTCGGAAACGCCTGCCAGGCCCCGATCAGCACCTGCAGTTCCGCTACGAAGCCGCTGAACCCGGGCAGGCCCATCGAGGCGACGCTCGCGAGGGTGAAGGTCACCGCAGCGAATGGCATCACCGCGCTGAGATTCATGCCCTGCAAAACGGCTAGCTCACGGGTATGTGCCCGGTCATAAACCATGCGACCGACGACCGCGAACAACAATCCGGCGATGAGGCCATGCGAGAACATCTGCAGCACCGCTCCGCTCAGGCCAATCGCGTTTAGCGTCAAAAGCCCCAGCAACACGAAGCCCATGTGGCTGACGCTCGAATAGCCAATGACGAACTTAAAATCCTTATGCACCAGCGCCACCATCCCGCCATAGACGATGCCGATCACCGCGAGGACGCTCAGGACGTCGCGCCACGACCCGAGTCCGAGCAACGTGCGGCCCCACGGTTCCAGCCCCTGCGGGAAGAGTGTCATGGCCACCCGGAGGCAGCCATACGCCCCCAGTTTCATCACCACACCGGCCAGCAGCATCGAAGCCGCCGTCGGCGCGGCGACGTGACCCGTTGGCGCCCACGTGTGGAAGGGCCAGAGACCGGCCAGAATGGCGAATCCTACGAACACCAGCGGGAACGCCCACATCTGAAAGCTGTGCGGGAACGGGAACCGCGCGAGCTCGAGCACGCTCATCGTCCTCCCGCCGGCGACCGCATACGCCGCGATCAAGGCGATCAGCACCATGGCGCTGCCGACGAACGAATAGAGGACCAGCTTCATGGCCCCATATTCTCTCCGCGTCGAACCCCAGATCGCGATGAGGAAGTACTTCGGGATGATGGCCAGTTCGTAGAAGACGAGCAGCAGGAATAGATCGAAGCTAAGGAACACGCCATAGACGGCCCCAATGAGCGTGAGGTAGAGGGCGAAGAACTCTTTCACCCGATGCTCAACGTTCCACGAAAAGAGAATCCCGGCGACGGCGGCGATGCCCGTCAGCAGAATCAGAGTGAGGCTGATTCCGTCCGCCCCAAGGTGATACTCGATGCCAAGCGATGGGATCCACGCGGCCTTGGCGATGGTCTGGAGGGCTCCGGATTTGGCTTGCAGGGTCCCCGCCAGCGCGATGGCGAAACCGACAACCGCCGTCAATAAAGCGGTCGCGCGCGCCGCTCGGGCATTGCCTTTCGGCAGCAGCGCCAACACCAACGCGCCGAGAAATGAGAGGTAGATCGTCCAGGCAAGCATTGGTCAAAATGTCCGTTCCTTCACCATCTCGACCACGGTGCTGTTAATCATGCCGAGTACCAATTGCGGATAGATGCCCAGCACGAACATCAGCCCGAGGGCCGGCAGCACTTCGATTCTCTCCCTCACTGACAGGTCGGGCATTCCCGAGCAGGTCGCGTTGAGCGGGCCGTTAAAGACCCGCTCCAGGATCGTCAGGATAAAGATGGCGGTGAGCAGCAAGCCGATGGCTGACAGCGCAGTAGCCCACGTCACTAGCGCGAACGCCCCTTTGAAAATCAGGAACTCGCCGATAAAGCCGTTCAGGCCGGGCAGGCCCAGAGACGAAAACAGGGCGACGCCCATCAACCCGCAAAACACCGGGGTGATCTTGCGCAAGCCGCCAAAATCGTTCAGCCCGCGCACGCCGACGCCCCGTTGCTCGAGCATCCCGACAAACCAGAACAGAGTCGCGGCCGTCAAGCCATGATTGAACATTTGGAGCAATACGCCGTTGAGAGCTGCAGCCTTGGCCGCAACGGGCGCCGCCCCGAGGCCGGTGAACCTGGCGATGGCAAAAGTCCCCAGGAGGCAGTAACCAAGGTGGTTGATCGAGGAATAGGCCAAGATGCGTTTCAGGTCCCGCTGCGCAAAGGCCGCCCCCGCCGAGAAGACGATCGTAGTCACCGCCAGCCACAGCAGCGGCGTCACCATCCAATGCATTTCCTCCGGGAAGATGGGCCACAAGACGCGCAAGAAGCCATACACCCCCATCTTGGACATCGCCCCCGTCAACAGCATGGTTGTGCCCGTGGGCGCTTCGGCGTAGGCCGGCGGCAGCCACGTGTGAAACGGAATCAGTGGCACCTTCACCGCAAATCCGAGGAAGGCGCCGGCAAAAATGATCAGCGCCAATGGCCTGGAGTTTAACCGTTTCCAACCGAGCCCGTCCGAGAGCGCGGAAGTTAAACTGCCGTTCCGTCCCATGTCGGCCAATTCGGTGAAATCGAACTTGCCCGTGCACAGGAAGATTGCCAGGAAAGCGAGCAGCAACGCCACGCTGCCCACCATCATATAGAGGAAAAACTGTGTCGCGGCGGAAGTCGCCATCGGCCCACCCCAGAGCTTGATGAGGAAAAATGCCGGGATCAGGCTTAGCTCCCAGAAGATGAACCAGTGAAAGAAGTTTAACGCCGTGAACGTGCCGAAAAGCCCGGCTTCGAGGAAGAGCACCAGTGCAAAATAGAGCGGGACGCGCTCCTCAATTCGCCGCGACGCCAGCATGGCCATCGGCGCCACGATGGCCGAGAGCAACACCATCAGCAACCCAAGTCCGTCCACGCCCACGCGATACTCGACGCCTAGAGCAGGAATCCAGGAGTGCCGTTCTTGGAATTGCAGCTCACCCGAAGCGGCATTAAACAAGTGCCACAAACCCAGAGTTAGCGCCAACGCTCCCAAACCGAATCCCAGCGACACCCAGCGGGCCAGCCGTCTTTGCTCCGCCCCCAGGCCAACCACGACCAGGCCGCCGAGGAGTGGCACCAACATCAGGAGGGTCAGGAGCGGCGGGCCGTTCATGAAAAGCGGCACCCCCAGATGAGAAACAGTACCAGCACCGTCAGCGCCACGCCAATGAACCGCAGATAAGCTTGCACACGCCCCCCTTGCAGGCGCGACATCAGCATGCCGCCTTTGGCCAGGCGGCGGCAGCCTTCATCGAAGCCAGGATTGACGACGTGCTCGTCGAGGAGGTGATTAAGCCAGGCGAGGCCGACCAGCAGCAGCGAGAGCGCTTGTACCAGGCCGTTCCAAACACAGTAATCCAGCCAATCGCAAACCTGAGCCCACCAGGCGTTGAAGCGGATGACCGACGCCTCGTAAATCTCATCCACGAAATACTTTCTCCTCAGGAGGGTGAAGATTTCCGGCTGCAGCCTCTCCAATACGTCGGGTTCCTCCGCGCTGCTCAGCGGCTTCCGGCCATAGAACCACCATCCCAACCCGAGCCCCAGAAAGACCACGGCGCTGGAAAGCACCATCAACCGCAGCACCGCAGGTGCAAGCAGCTTGCCCACCGCGCCGGTCACGGTATCACCGTCCAGGAAGCCCTGAAACCAGGGCCAGGCTGGAGTGCCAATAAAGCCAAGCAGCACCGAGAATGCTGCCAAAACCATGAGCGGAATCGTCATCACTGACGGACTCTCATGCGCCTCGTGGCAGCCGACACGAGGAGGCTCCAACTTGCCCAAGCCCGGCGAACCCGCGACATGAGCCCCCTCATGTTGGCTGCCACGAGGCGAGCCGAAAAACACACAACACACCTGCCGGCTCATGTAGAAGGCGGTCAGCAGTGCAGCAAAGAGACCCAAGCAGAAAGGCGCAGACGTGATCCAGCCGTGGGCATAATGGAGGATCTCCTCCTTGCTCCAGAACCCGGAGAAGACCAGCGGAAAGCCGCTTAAAGCCAGCATCCCAACGGCGTAGGTCGCAAAGGTCACAGGCATGAACTTGCGCAGGCCGCCCATCCGCCGGATGTCCTGTTCATCCCGGCAGCCGTGAATCACTGAGCCGGCGCCCAGAAAGAGCAACGCCTTGAAGAACGCGTGGGTGATGAGATGAAACATGCCTACCGCCACCCCGCCCGCACCCAGACCCAGCATCATAAAGCCCAGTTGCGAAACCGTGGAGTAAGCCAGGATGCGCTTGATGTCGGTCTGGGCAACGGCAATGCTCGCCGCGAACGCCGCAGTGATCGCCCCGACCCACGTGACGACCTGAAGCGCGCTCGGCACGGACGCAACGCCTTCGGGAACTGCGGCCGTCAACGGATACACCCGCGCAACCAGAAACACACCCGCTGCCACCATCGTCGCCGCGTGGATGAGCGCGCTGACCGGCGTCGGACCTTCCATCGCATCCGGCAACCACACGTGCAGCGGCACTTGGCCGGATTTGCCGACGGCACCACAAAAAACCAGCAGCGCGATGCCGGTCGAAACGGCCATGCCAACGCTTGTGGTTCGCGCGACCAGCCCGGCAAGCGCGGAGTGCTCGAGGCAGCCGTTACCGCCGTCGTAAAAGAGCAGCGTCCCAGTTTCCGAATACAGCCACACCATGCCGAGCAGGAACGCCAGGTCCCCAACCCGCGTCGTAATAAACGCCTTCTTCGCTGCCGCCGCCGCGCTGGGCTTGTGATACCAAAAGCCAATTAACAGGTAGGAAGTCAGCCCCACGATCTCCCAGCAGATGAAAAGCAGCAGCAAGCTGTTGGCGATGACCAGCCCGAGCATCGCGGAGACGAACAACGCGAGGAAGCAGAAGAAGCGCGTGAAGTTCTCGTCGCGCGCCATGTAGCCAAGGCTGTAAATGAAAATCAGCAGGCTGACCAACGAGACCATCACCAGCATGATGGCCGCGAGTGGGTCGAGCACCCAGCCCAGTCGGAGGGCTGTGCCATTGATCTGCGGGTCACCGGCCTGGAACCAGAAGAAGTTGAGGACCTGCTGGGCGGCTGAGCCGTGGCCCGAATGCTCAATGGCGTTGGTAAACGCCACGCACGACAGCCCCAGCGCAGCGGCCACTGAGCCAATCGCCAGCACCGCGGCGAGTCGGCGTTGGCGTTGTTTCAGCACCGCGCTCACCCCTGCCGCCACGAGCGGCAATGCCGGGACCAGCCAAAGGTCGTGAACAATCCAATCCATCTCAGCCCCTCATCACATTGATCTGGTCCAGGTTGGTCGTCCGGTAGTGCCGATAAATCGAGATAATCAGTGCCAGCCCGACGGCCGCCTCCGCCGCCGCGACGCCGATTGAGAAGATCACAAAGATCACCCCGGTCAGGGCCGAGGGGTTAGGACCGTAACGCCAGAAAGCGATGAAGTTGAGGTTAGCTGCGTTGAGCATCAATTCGATGCCGATCAGGACGAGGATCGCATTACGCCGCGTCAGCGCGCCCGCGAGGCCGATGGCGAACAGCAACGCGGAGAGGAGAAGGTAGAACGGAAGCGGCGTCACTCGGACTGGGCCTCCTTCTCCCGCATGGCGATGAGCACGGCGCCGATCAGCGCGGACGTCAGCAACAAACCAATCACTTCGAGCGGCAAAATGAATTTGCCCATCAACTGCGTGCCAATCTGGCGAACGGTTGCTTCGGGCGGCGGCCGCAACTCGTGTGTCACTGCCTGGCTCGACAGAATCACCCCGCTCAGCAGTCCAAATACCGCGACCGCTACGGCGACGCCGACCACCCAGCCGGCGGAGAAAATGGATCGGCGGGGCGGCTCACTCCCGCGCGTCAGGAGGATCGCGAACACGATCAGTATCACCACCGCCCCGATATAGATAAGAATCTGCGCGAACCCAATGAACTGCGCACCTAGTTGCAAATAGACCGCCGCGAGGCCGGCGAGTGTCACCATGAGCATCAGCGCGCAATGCACCAGGTTGCGCAGGGTCACGGCGGCGACGGCGCTGGCCAGGGTCAACACGGCGAGGATGGCGAAGGGCCAGGTCATTTACCTAGTCAGCAAAGCGATAAACGCGTTTGGCCAGTGGTTTCCGCCCCGCCAGTGCCCGTCCGAGCAGCACATACGGGGCTGCCACCAGAAAGGAACAGACCATCCAGCGAGCTGGGCCGGGTGCCATGAAACGCCACACCCCGGCACCCAGGATGTTCGCCAGCGCCAGCGGCAGCATCAGTTTCCAGGCGAACCCCATAAGCTGGTCCATGCGCAGGCGCGGCAGCGTCCCGCGCACCCAAACAAACAACGCGATGAGCGCCAGCAGCTTAGCGAAAAACCAAACCCAGGATGGGACCCACCCGAGGCCGGGCAGCGGGGCGTGCCAGCCACCGAGAAAGAGCGTGATGCCCAAGCCGCTGACAGCGAACAGGCCCAGGTATTCGCCCAGAAAGAACAGCGCAAACTTGAACCCGGAATACTCCGTGTAGTAGCCGGCGATAATCTCGGATTCGCCTTCCGGGAGGTCAAACGGCGAGCGGTTGGATTCGGCGGTGGCCGCAATCAAGAAGAGACCGAATCCGGCCAGTCCCCAGGGGGTCAACACATACCAACGCGGCACAAGGCCCCAGTAACCGGCCTGCGCTGTGACAATCTTTACGGTGGACAGCGAGCCCGCTGCCATAATGACCGTCACTGCGGATAGGATGAGCGGAACTTCATAGCTGATCATCTGCGCGATGGCGCGCATGGCGCCCAGCAACGAATACTTGTTCCGGCTCGACCACCCCGCCATGAACACCGACAGCTCAGTGGCCGCGCCGACAGCGAAGAAAAACAACACTCCGGCGTCAGTATCCAGCGCGGCCATGTTCCGTCCCACCGGCACCACTGCCAGGGCCAGAAAGACGGGCACGACCAGGACCAGCGGCGCTGCGAAGTGGACCACCTTGTCGGCCGTGCTCGGAACGATGTCCTCCTTCGTCATGGCCTTCAGGCCGTCAGCAATAGGTTGGAAGACACCGTAGGGACCGACGCGGTTCGGGCCATAACGATTCTGTATTCGCCCGAGTCCTTTGCGCTCCAGCAGTGTCGTGAGGGCAAACAGGGTCGCAAAAGCAATCACTAACGCCGCGATGGAGAGGAGCGCTGAAACGACAGGCTGGCCCTGGGTCGGCGCCAAACCAACCAGCCAGTGCTTCGACATGACAAAAATCTGGTCCATCGTATCCACCATCTTTGGCCCTGTAACAAAATGGAAAAGCTCCGCCCTATCGAGCCCGGGCACAGCCTAATCATGGCTTGGCTGTGCCTCCTCCGCAAGCGATTACCCTCATCGGGCAAGCGCAAGCGCAGGTGAGGGGGCAGTCGCCGGTGTGGCTTTGGCCGCTGCAGCAGCTTTGGCCTTTGCTTCCGCCTTGGCCTTCTCGGCCCCTAGCCGCGCGTCCACCTCGGCGGCTTCGGCAGGATGAATCTTGCGGTAGTAATCGTTGGACTTCGCCAACTGCTGCTTCCGCACCAACAAGCCGTCGAACCGATCGCTGGTGCTCAGCTCATACTCGACGTCCATCTTGATGGCATCGAATGGGCACACCTCGACGCAGATTTGGCAGCTCATGCACACCGAGGTGTCAATATCGAACACCTTCGGCTGGAATTGGAGCTTGCCAATGTAATCGGGCTTCCGGACGGTATCCTTGACAATGTAGATGCACTGGGGCGGGCATTCCTTCTCGCAAATCTGGCAGGCCACACAACGCAGGCCCTTTTGCCAATCGTCCCCATCATAGACCAGGAACGGGAAGTTGCGCGCCGCCTCCTTCTGCGGCAACCGCTCCTCCGGATACTGTACCGTCACCAGCCGGTTGGCCTTGACGTAGCTGCCTAGAAAGTTCCTGGCTGTCTCGGCCAACCCCTTCACGATGCCTCCGCCAAGCATAGGATTGCTCACCGGTCCACCTCCCCCATCACAATGTCCACGCTGCCCAGGATGATGACCACGTCCGCCACGTGATGCCCCAGGCACATGTCTTCCAGAATTGTCAGGTTGATGAAACTCGGCGGACGCACGCGGTAGCGGTACGGGTTGGGCGAGCCATCACTGATGACGTAGAACCCGAGCTCCCCTTTCGGCGCCTCGATGCGGCCGTAAGCCTCGCCCGGTTTGGGGCGGAACCCCCGCAACTTGGCCTTGGGATCAACGATCGGCCCTTCGGGGATGTCACGCAGCGCCTCCTCGAGAATCTTGAGGGACTCGCGCATCTCCAGGATTCGCACCATGTAGCGGTCATACACGTCCCCGTGCTCGCCTAGCGGCACGCGGAAGTTGAACCGGTCGTAAATGCCGTACTTGTCCACCTTGCGGATGTCATAATTAACGCCGCTGGCGCGCAGCATCGGTCCTGTAATGCTGGCATTCACCGCGAGGTCGGCAGACAGGCGCCCGACGCCTTGGGTGCGCGACATCAGAATCTCATTCTCGCTTAGCAGCGCCTCGAACTCATCAAGGAAGCGCGGAAACTCGCTCACCACTTGCTTGGCTTGCTCCAGCCAGCCCGGCGGTAAGTCACAGCGACAACCTCCGAAGCGCATGTAATTGCACATCATCCGCGCGCCGGTGAGCGACTCGAACAGGTCCAGTATCTTCTCCCGCTCGCGGAAGGCATACATCAGCGGCGTGCCCATAGCCCCCATGTCCTGCAGCAGGAAGCCGACGAGCGAAACGTGGTTCTGAAGGCGCGTCAACTCCGCCGTAATCACGCGAATGTATTCCGCCCGCTCCGGCGGTTGCAGGCCGGCAAGCCTCTCCACCGTCAGCGCGTACGCCCAGTTGTTGGTTAGCGAGCAGAAATAATCCAGCCGGTCCGTGTACGGCATGGAGCCTAGGTAAGTCGTGTTCTCGCCGATCTTCTCATGGTTGCGATGCAGGTAGCCGAACACGGGCTTGAGCTTCACCACCCGCTCACCGTCCAGCACGACGTCCATTCGAAACACACCATGCGTCGAGGGATGCTGCGGCCCCATGGACACCTCCAGCAAATCGCCCTCCGAGGAGCCGTCAGGGCCAAGCTTGGGGCGAAGCTCGTATCCCTTCGATGACTCTCTACTGTCCAAGCTGGCAAAGGCTGAATTCACTTGCATTTAATCACCCGATCCTGGGTTAATGCCAGATCATCTTCCCGGAAGGGAGTGGCGGATTTCCTCCAACAAAGCCAGCGTGCCATGCCGCCTGCACCAGTCCTCGATATATCCCCAATCGAGCTTGTCCCGCTGCACCGCCATAACATCGCGCACGTCGTCTTTGTCCTTGCCGCGAGCCCAGCGAAGCTTTGTGATAACTACGTCCTCCGGCGAAGGCAGCCAGACCCGCCGGTCGTGGAGTTGCACAGCGCGCCGCCGCTTGAAGCGGGACTGATCGTGAGCATCTTGCGATAGCAAGAACAGCTCCACCTTGAATGCGCTCTTCTTGTGGCGAAGCCCCTGGCGAAAGGTGCCGGTATTCGTCTCGAAAGATAATTGCGGGTCGAGGCGGAACTCGTCGCCCAATCGTTCCGCGAACTCAGGCCCGACAGCACGCTGCGCCTCGAGCACGAAGTCCGCGTCCCTGGTCGAACGCGGAATGCCGTAGTAGTTACTCGCGAACGAGCCGGAGAGCAGAAAGGGAATCCCGCAGGCCTCCAGGGCCTCAGCGACGCGCACCGTGATGCTCTCGCCCGCGGTCATCCCCGCTTCTCCATTCGTTCGCGCAAATCCAACCTTTCTTCGAGAATCCGGAGACATTCCTCCTCGCTGAGGCCCGGGGACTGGTCCCGGATGCCTGCGACCGTGATCGAGCACGCGTAACCGAAAAGCTCCTCGCCTGCGAGCAGCTTCTCCTCCGGTGGCATTTGGCGGGCCTCGGCCACCCGCTCGCGGTAGAGTTCTTCCGCGAGCCTTCTGATTTGGGGGTCAGCGGAGCCTGATTGGTTCTCAAACGCAGTGGTCTCTCTGTCACTCATGTTCGTAAGCTACTCGCAAGATGGTGAGGTAACAACCCTGCCCTCTCAGTTGCTTTCTCGAGAACGGCGTCCTGATCATATCGGATAGTGCCGTTTGGTCTCTTCCAGCACCTCGTCATGCGGTGTCGGCTCATACTCGTAGTCGTCCGGCGCCACGTAATCCTTGCGCATCGGGTAATCCTTGAACCCATCCCACATGAGGATGCGCCGCAGATCCGGGTGTCCCTCGAAGGTGATGCCAAAGAGGTCGTAGGCCTCCCGCTCCTGAAACTCGGCGCCGCGCCAAACCGGCGTCAGCGAAGGCACCCGCGCGTTGTCGGTGCGATTCGCCGTGCGCAGGCGCAAGATAAGCGGCCCCTGCTTCAATTCCATCGAGTACAGATGATAGACGACTTCGAGGTAGCCGAGCTTCTTGTGTTCCGTCGTCTGCTCAATCTCCCGGTCCACCCCGTCAATGACCTGCTTCACCTTCCGCTTTTCCTGGACCACGGTGTCGAGCCAGTCCACGCCCGTCACGTTCGAAGTGTAGTCGAGCCGCAAGGAGGCATCTTCGCGCAGGAACCTCGCGACCGCCAGAGCATGGGCGTTATCCACCAGCAGCGAGGGCTGCCCGGCGGTGCTGCCGTTAGGCACAATCTCGACACTTGCTCCCTGCACCGCGGCTTCGATGCGGGTCTTGATTTGCTCCAACGTCTCCACAATGAGCTCCAATCGTTATGTGGACCTAACCAATGTGGGCGGCTGCCAAACGCCCGGGTTACTTGGCGGCTCCAGATCATGCTCTCCGTACTCGGGCACCGGGAATTCGCTCGGGGCTTCCGCGACCAGGTGCCGGGGCCGCCGCGCGCCGATCAAAACCTGCGCGTCTATCTTCTGCTGCAGCGTCATCAATGCATGGATCAGCGCCTCCGGGCGCGGCGGGCAGCCGGGAATGTGCACGTCCACGGGAATGTAGCGGTCAATGCCTTTGAGCACATTGTAACCCTGCTTGAACGGCCCGCCGGAGATCGCGCAGGCGCCCATCGCGATCACATATTTCGGCTCCGGCATTTGGTTGTAAAGCCGCACCACCTGCGGCGCCATCTTCTTGGTCACTGTGCCCGCCACGATCATCAGGTCCGCCTGGCGCGGTGAGGGCCGGAACACCTCGGCGCCGAACCGCGCCAGGTCATACCGGGCCATGGACGCCGCCATCATTTCTATGGCGCAGCACGCCAAGCCAAACCCCAGCGGCCAGAGCGAATTCTTCCGCCCCCAATTGTAGAGGTCTTCCAGGGTTGTCGTGAAGATCCCCTGCTTGCTCAACTCGCTGCGCAGTCCTTCGTCCATAGGGGAATGGAGCAATGGAGTGTTGGAGTATTGGAGCGATGGGATTGGCTTCCCTGCATCACTCCATTACTCCAGCACTCCAGCACTCCGTTCGTTCGACTCACTTCCACGTCAGCACCCCTTTCTGCCACGCCCAGAACAGGCCCTCGACCAGCAGCAGCAGAAAGACCAGCATCGCCACAAAAGCCCCGGCGCTCAGGCCCCCAAAGGCCACCGCAAACGGCAGCACAAAGATGGTCTCCACATCGAAAATCAGGAAGATGATCGCATACAGGTAATACTCCGCCTTGAACTGCACCCACGCGTCGCCTTTGGATTCCAGCCCGCACTCGTATATGGCATTCTTGACCGGCCCGGGCTTGCGCGGCGAAAACCTCTTCGCCCAAAGCCAACCCAATCCCAGCGGCGCCAGCGCAAAGACCACCGCCGCGATCAGCAGGAGAACCATGAACAAGTACGGGCTGTATTCAACAGACATAGCTCAGCTTCATTACCTTTTCTACATGCCACCGTACCCGCTGTGATTTCAGCCGTCAAGCAATGCAGATTTGACTCATGCACGCAACCGGCCGATAACGACTGCGTCGCGACCGTCAAGGTTGCCGCTACCGGGAGGAGGCGCCGTAGATGATTGGCGAACGGACGTACGGTCAGGGCGCTCGCAGCGCGGCCTGCACGCCCGCAGCCCCGCCGGAGACGAGTCAGGAACCTCATGGGATGTGGAACCGACGTGGAACCGATGCGAAACCGATATGCAACCGAACAACAACCGAACAGGAACCGACCCCCGCGCTGCCAGCAGGCGAGCCGCACGCTCGTTCCGCGCCCACCCTTGCTAAGGGCTCCACCGTCGTGCACGTGGCTGTACAGCCTACCGGGCGGGCGACCTTCCAGCCGGCGGGCGATGGATTTCAGACGCTGGGGTGGTTCGGTCGAAGATGGTGGGCACGCGCCTGTGACGAGTGAAAGCAGCGCTATCGGAGTGGGGGCGCGAAGCCTACTTGGGATCGTGGCGGCGGAGCCCGACCGAGTGGGCGATTTCGTCGAACTCCTCGTGGCTCACGTCCTCCAATTGCTTGCCTTTGGCGGCGAGCTTCTCGTTAATCTTAATGGCTTTCTCGGTCATGACTTCGTGGGTCTCTTCTGAACCGCCCGCGAGAACGAAATTGGGCCCGGTCGTGAGCCGCTTGTGGCCATCCGAATCCAGGCCGACGCCCAGCATCCACGCCTTGCGTCGCGGCTTCTTCTTTTTCGCATTCGCCATGCCGCAAGCCTAGGGTCTGCGCCAACGGGGGTCAATCCACATCATCCGCCCGGCACCGTCAATTGCTTGCCATTATCGCCCCGCCCCAGTTTGAGCAGGAAGGGCACCGACCTCTTGGCCCATTCCGCGGGCGAGGGATACCCCGAAGCCGAGCCGCCAAAGCAGCTCTGCAGCATCTCGGTGTTGATGATACCCGGATTCAGCGCCACCGCCGCCATCCCCGACGGCAACTCCTGCGCGAAGGCCTGCGTCAGCCCCTCGACAGCCCACTTGGTGGCGCAGTACGGCGCCACCTCCGCGTCCGTGGACCGGCCCCACCCGGAACTGAAGTTCACGATGACACCGCTCTTGCGCTTAACCATCGCCGGCACAAAGTGGCGGATGACGTTGACGATGCCTTTGATATTGACATCAATGACCTGTGAAAACTCGCGCTCCGGGACCTCCCAGAGCCGGGCGTTCCGGTTGATGACCCCGGCATTGTTAAGCACGAGATCAGGCGGCCCGCAGACGCCGAGCACCCTGTCCGCCCACGCCTTCACCTGGTCATCCGAGGCCACATCCATCACTGAGAAATCGTGCGGTGGGCCGAGCTGGCGGCGGAGTGCCTCGATGCCTTTCTGCGATCGGCCGCACCCCAGGACGCTATGCCCCTTCCGGGCAAATTCGTCCACCATCGCCCGGCCCAGACCCCGGGTTGCCCCTGTAATTACGACAATCATAACCGAGGCGTGCTGGGCATTACGTGGTGCGTGACTCCTCAGTGGGTCAGCGCATAGACCGCGATGTTAAGCGCCAGCTTCTGGCCGTCCTCGGGACTCACACCCTTGCCGGCGTTGCACGTGTTGTTGGCGCTGAACGCGCAGCAAAGGCCGTCTTCGCACATCACCGCCACCAGGTTCCCTTCGTAGAAGATACCTTCGAGCTGTATGTCGCGCGGCTCGTGCAGGCAGCGGATGCGATCAATCTTGTAAAAGGAGCGGTAGATCAGGTGATCGTAGGGAATTGGTTTCACCTTCTCATTGGGAAAGACCAGGCTGAACTCTCGCCGCCAGGCCTTCGGGAAACCCGGACTGGTGCAGCAGCCGGAGGCAAACATGAACCCGCCGTGGCTGAGATATTTACGCAGGTTCGCCAGCTCCAGCTCGCTGAGCACGAAATCATTGTGCCCATTCATGAACAGGAAAGGCGTCTCGAACAGTTCCGGATCGGTCAGCCGGACTTTGCGCTCCTCCTGCACCTTGATCGTCGAGGCGCGGGACACCAACTGCATCAGCTCCTGCCCTACCCCGCTGCAGTCGTTGCCGTCACTGGAGCTATACCGCACGCGGCCCATGAAGAACGTAGCTTGCTTGTCTTCGGTGCTTTGGCCAAAAGCGGCAAGAGCGGCGACGATGGAGCATAGACAGAACGAGAGTATGAAGCCGTTATGCGGCCTCGACCTTTCCAGCGGACTCCGATTCCCAAATCCGAAGACCGATGACCGAAGACCGAAAGAAATCCGAAGGACGAAGACCGAAGCCACTTTCGCTTGTGCCACCGCGTTAGCAGTTTCGCCCGAAGCCTCACCGCCTGCCAGCCCCAACTCCCGAGGAAACCTCGTCGCAGAGCCGCCGTTTGGCCCTTTCGGAATTCGCACTTCGGTCTTCCTTCGGCCTTCGGCCTTCGGGTTTCGGATTTCTCCCCTCCCGCGCTTATCGGATGCAAGCGTCGAAAAGCCAAGTTTCGTGATCATAATGCTCCTTCCTCTAAGCCAGCCCCCAGCGCTTGCGCAGCAGCCACTCGCTGCCCAGACAACCGAGCACCAGCGTCAGGAGCCAGCCGTTCACCCCGGCGGGACGGCGCATTTGTTTGCCATGCCGAACCTGTTCGAGCTTGGCCTTGATCTGCGCCACCAGGTTGCCCGCATCGCGGCAGTCCTCGACTTTCACCGCCAGCCCGTCGCTGATGGACGCCCACTGCTGCAAGGTCTCCATGTTGCGGGCCGTGTCTTGAAACTCAACGTTCAAGTCTCGAATCTCAATCGGGCGCGTGGCGATAGGCACTTTCATCAGGTCCGAGACCATCACCGTATAGATGTCCGGCTTGTCTGCGCGGAACCGGAAGTCCACCGGGCGGGCCGTCTCCAGCTCCACGGTCTCCTCATGCAGCAGCCGCTTCTGCCCGTCCTCGACCCGCACCAGGAATTTCCGGTTGGTATCGGTAATGTTCTTCGGATTGGGCTGCTTCTCCAGGATGACCTGCACGTCCATTTGCGGATGCAATTCCTGATCGGCCAGGTGGATGGAAACATCCTGCCGGCCCACCTCACTGAGGAAGCGAAAAAGCTGCCGCCAGAAGCGGTCGAACTGCTGTGGCTCCGCATCCTTGGCCAGCCGCCAGCGCCAGAAATTCTGGATGCCGACCACCGCCGACAGGCCCGCGCCGTACCGCTGCGCCGCCATCAGGATGCGACGGCCTTGCGGCCCCTCGTCCGTTTGATGCACCACCCAAACTTGGGCGCCGGGCTTGGCCGCATCCACACGCCCATACTGGGTGAACGTCGGCAACTGCGCCCACGCTTCCCGCATCGCGCGGCCTTCGGCGATTTGAAAGACCGGATGCTGCAAGGCCTCTTCGGTCAGCTCCAGCCGAAAGGGCCGGTCCAGCCCCTGCACCCCGCGGTTGCTGGAGAAGACCACCGGCAACAACTGCTCCAGCCGGCTGCTCTGCCACGAACTATCAAATGTCGCTGGCCCGCCAATCATCAGCACGCCACCCCCCAGCTCGCCGCAAAACCGCGCCAGCACTTCCTGCTGCGCGGGCGTCAGGTCCGCCGGGCGCAGGTTCGACAGCACCACCACCCGGAAAGGGGCCAGCTCCTCGAGCGACGTCGGGAACCCGTTCACCAATTCCCCGGCGCTCTCGACATTCTGCCGAAATACCGACTGCTTCGACGTTCGGGTCAGCCCGGTCATCTTGATGGTCTGATCGTTGCGCAGCGCCAGGCTGATAAACTTGTAGTCCCACGTCAGCGCGCCCTGGATATAGAGCACGCGCAACTCCTTTTCATCCGACACACGCACCGAGGTGTTCGCCAGCAGGTTGACGCACTTCAAGCCCGGCAGATCGGGCGGCAGCAACTGCACGGCGTAGCTATGGACCCCCTCTTTCTCCTCGGTCGCCGGAAAGCTCTCCAGCCAGTTACGCGAGCCCTTGCCTGGCACCACCGTCTTCTTCTGCTGCATTTTCCCGTCGCGGAACAGCAGCAAATCGAACGCGGGCATGTCCTCCGGGTTCACCATCTCAAGCTGCGCCGAAATATTAAAGCCGGTCTTGGTTGAGACGACGGTAGGTGCCTCCACGTCACGCAAAGAAAGCGTCCGCACTCCCTGGTCGCTGCCGAAGCCCACCCCAATGAACGGCACGTGCGCATCCATCAACGCCGTCAGCGCGCGTGTGTTGTCCCCGCTCTCGTTCACGATGCCGTCCGTCAAAGTAATGACTGCCAGCGGCGGCTGCGCCCCCTCGCCCAACGCCTGGGCCACGGCGCCGCCCAGGTTTGTGCGCTTGCCATTGGGCGTCGCCGAGCTCAGCTTCGCCCCATCCGCCGGCTCGGCGCTCTGGTCGAAAAGCATCGCCCGCACCGGCAGGCCGGCGGCCCGGAGCGCCGGCAGCAGCCTCTCACGCAGGAAACCCAGCGCCTGCTGATAGCGGGTTGAGTCCCGCTCCTCAAGCGACATGCTCTCGCTGCGATCCATCAGCACCATGACCGATCGCGTCGCCGACACCGGCGGCTCCCGCGTCACCCACACCGGCCGCGCCGCCAGGAAAACCAGGGCCAGCAGCGCGACGCCCCGCAATGCGCCCAGCGCGCCAATGCGTGAGCCAACCACCCCGCGCCGTCTCTGCCGCCATACAGCGAACGCCAGCGCACCCCCAAGCGGCAACGCAAAGAGCCAACCCGCAGGGAATTCAAATAAGATGGCGGCGGTCATTTCTCCGAGAGCTTCTCGAAATACTTCTGGATGCGGCCCCGATACGCCGGCGGCAGCCGCGTCGGATCAATGTTGGTGACTTCGGGTTTATCCTGCTTCCGCTCTACCTGGGCGGAGGTTTCGATGGAGAAATGCTGCAGTTCACTGATCAGGTTTCTCAGGTCCTCCACGTCAATCGGCTTCTCGGCTTTCAGCATCTGGTCCAGTTTCGACAAGAGCTGGGTGCCGCGATCGGTGTCCCCGTACTGGCTGCGCACGCCCGCGCGCAGGTTCCCCAATGCTTCCTGGCCCTGCTTGCCCTGGTTCTCCGGTGAGAGCTGCCGATTCTCCTCAAGCTGCTTAAGCAGGCTCTCCAGCTCGGACATGCCGGTGTTAAAGCTCTCCTGTTCCCCGGGCTTCAGCGAATCCTGCTGCCGCGCCATCTGCATCGCCTTCGGCTCGCTTTCCTCGAAGGCCTTGCTCACTTTACCCAAGGCATCCCTGGCGTCCCCCGCCCGCTCCCGCTTGTTAGGCTCCTCCTGCGCCAGTTGCACACGCGCCAGCTTGGAATCCAAATCCACTTTGTTCGGCCCGCTCAAGGCCGTCCGCAGCGGCGGGCCAAACGCGTCCCGCGTCGGCTCCTGCTCGGCGACCTTCTTAAGCTCGTTGAGCGTCTCGCGCGACTCGCTCGCTGTCCGATCCACCTCCGCGTCCGAAACTTGCCCGCCCGTGTCCGGCTTGGCGTACTTGTCAAAGGTCTGGATCTGCTTGTCGAGCATCTGCTTCAACTTGTAGGCATCCGCAAGCTGCTGCCCCGCCGTCTCGCCCTTCATGGCCTCGGCGAGTTTCTCCATCTGCTGCGTCGCCTGTTGCGTGGCGGCGCGCGCGTCCGTGCCCCCCCTCTTCAACGAGTCCGCCGCTTTGTTCATGGCCTCCTGCGTTTGCTGCGCCTCGGCCTGCGTTCCTTTGAAGGGGCGCGGGTGCAGTTGTTCGAAATCGGCCAGCGACTTCTGCAACTGCCGCTCCTGGTCCCCGAGCCTCGCGTAGTCAGTGCGCGGCGTGGTTCGGGTCGCCTGCTCCACCGTCCTTTGTTGCTGCAGCGTCTTCTCCACAAACTGCTGTGCGGCCTTGGCCTCGTTGCGAAACTCGGCCATCTCGCTCAGCTTCTTCTCGTTCAGCGTCTTCAGCGTGTCCGCCGTCGGGCCCACGTCTTCCTTTTCCGAGTTCTCGGCGAACGCGTCCGGGTTGTCACTCACCGCCTTCTGGAACATCTTCCGCGCGGCGATCAACTCCGCCAGCGCACGGCGCTCGCGGTTCTGCGCCTCGTTCATGACATTGTCCGCCAGCAGCTTGCTGGCCCGGTCCAGCGACTTCTCGGCCTTGCCGAGGTTATCCAGGGCCTCGCCGATCGGTTTGTTCTCCATCCGGCCCGCCATTTGGGCGTAGAGATGCTGCGCCGAGGCTCCCAGGTCCGCTTCGGCCTCGGACAGCTTCTTCCGGTCCTGCGCCTGAAGGTTCTCCTGCGCCGGCGGATTCTGAAGGTGCTGGTGCGTCTGCCGGATGATGTGCTGCTGCCGGCTGATCAGCGCGGAAAGGCCACTGAGGCTCTCGTACGCTTCCCCGTTCTCGCCGCCGGGCATCTTCAGAATGTCCTCGCGGAACGGGCGGACCTCGAGGAAATAGACGTCAGAGGCGAACGAGTTCTCCTTCTCGGTATTGGCCTTAGCGTAATAGGTCATCACGTCCCAGTCCGAAAGGCGCAACTCGTCCAGATATACCGTAGGTTGATAGACCGCATAACGGGGCTCGGCCGGCGGGGGCAGCTCGTGAGGTGTCTCCTCCGCTCCATTGATGGTGGAAAACCAGCTCACCTTCTTGAGCGCCTCGTTGGCGCCCGCTTCGATCTGGAGAGGCACTACATCTACCTTCGTGACCCGAAGGTCGCCGCCCGGGTCCGTGATGCGGACTTCGCCCCAAGCCTGGCTCTGCTCGACGTTGTTGGTGGCCGGCAAGCTCAAATCCAGGGGCTTTTCGACCTGCACGGTTGGAGTCGCTTTGGCCTTCTCGGCGGCCAGCAACCGGCTCCACGGAGCGTAAAGCTGATAGACCAGGACTGTGATTCCCAGCGCCACAATGAAGCCCAGCATATACTCGAGGGCGCGGCTGGCCGGGAACGGTGTCGGCGGCGCCTTTGCCTCCAGCACCTGCTTGGTTTGCCGCGCGATGCGAAGCGCGAAGGAGTGCGCCTGCGAATCCCGCGGGCGGCGTTCGAGGAAGAGCAGCGTGTTCAGCCGGTCCAGTAACCGCGGGTTCACCCGCTCCAGCGCCGCCGCCAGCCAGCTCCGCTCCGGCGCGCCGGCCAGGACGCTGATGAGAATGACGGCCCACGCGATAAAGCCGGCCAGACCTAGTAGTACGAAGAAAGTGGTTGCCAGGGACGTACTGGTGACCCAGCCGAGGATCACCGCCCCGCCGAACAGCAACACCAGCAGGCACAGGATAACGCCCAGGAGAAAGCTGTGCTGGAGGAATCTCAGCCATTTCCAGCGGAACTCCGCTTGATTCAGGCTAGTCTCGACTACTGTGAATCGAAAACTCATGCTCGCTCCCGTTTGATCTCGGCCAGCGCCATCTCCAGCATCAACGCCGCCAGGCCTCCCACCACCATCCACCACCACCAATGCTGTTGCAAGATGCCGCTCAGGCTCAGTTTCTCGCGCGCCGCCGTGGCGACGGCCTTGCCGCTGCTCGGCGGCAGATTCACCCGCCACGTCGTCAGCGCCTCAGGAGCATCCACATACGCCAGTTGCGATTCCTTGGGTGAAGGGTTCACGCTGAACAGTTTCTCTACCTGGTCGCTGTCATCGTAGGTCAGCGCATAGACGCCGGGCTGGTCCGGCATTCGCACCTGGGCCCTTCCCTGCTCTACCGGAGCGCGGGACAGCACCTTCCGCTCGTCTCGCATCACAGCCTCCCGCACCGTTGAGCCGACTGGCAACTGTATCTTGCCAATCTCGCCCGGCTCGAAGGTCGTTGGCGTCGGATCTTCGGCCCGCGCGGTCTGCAGCGTCAGGTCCAGGAACGGTATGAACGTCTGGTCCACCGGCCAGGAGGTGTGCTCCCGGTCCAGCCCGAAGGCCGCCACAAACAGTTTGCCCGGAAACTTCGTCCCCTGGAAAAACAGCCCGGCGCCCTTTTCCGAGAAGATCAGCGGCAGCGCCTGGCTGCCCTTGAGCTGCGCATACTTCAACACCTTGATCTCCATCAGGCTGCCATAGTCCGGCGACAGAAACGGATGGAAAATCGGATGGTTGAAGAACACGAACTGGAACCTCTCCGCGGCACCTTTCTCCTCGCCGATGGTCCCTGCCGCCTCGAAGCCCAACTCGCGCAAGCAGCCGCCGATGCTGGGGGTCACTCGGTTAACCAACAGCAGGACCCCGCGCCCGTTGGTCAGGTAGCGCCAAAGCAGTTTGCGCGCGTCGCTCGACTGCAAATAGTTGCTCTCCACTACTAGTACATCGGCGTCCTCGGTCGCCGCCAGTTCCGCCGACAACTTCGTCGGCTCCAGTACCCGCGTCGCCCACTGGCCGCGCATGACCTCCGGCGACAGCGCCAGGCGCAAATACGGCGATTGCGCCAGCAGCGCCACTTTGCCCTCGATCACCGGCGGGAGTGAAAAGAAGACGCGGTTGTCTGCGGCCAACGCATCAGGCGTCCCGTCCACCGTGACCTCCCCGCGCAGCCAGGACGCCGGTTCCGCTTCCCACTGCGCCTGCAACAGAATCGTCTCGGGCTGCTGGTCCAGGTCCACGGCCCGATTCAAAATGACCTGCTCATTGGCGCGCAAGCGGATGTCCGCCGTCTTCGCCTCGCCCTCATGGCTGAGCTTGACGGTAAAATTGACCAGCGACTTGTCGCCCAGGAATATCCGCTGCGCCCTCGGCTCGGACAGCGCAAGGTTGGGCAGCGCCGTCGCCGTGATCTTTGGAAGGTCAACCTGCACGTTGCGCAGAAACGGCGGGGCGCTCGTGTTTTCGGTCCACTGGTTTTCCTGGTTGTCGCCCAGTAGGATGATGCGCTTCTGGTCGCCCAGCGAATTACCCAGCAGCGAGTTGGCCTGCCGGAAGGCCGCCAAGTAGGACCCGCGTTGGAAGGACGGCTCCAGCGCGGTGAGCTTCTCCTTCGCCGCCTCGCGGTTCTCTCCGAACGAAACCACCACGCGCGGCACCGAGGTCAGCTCTATGACCGCCACCTGGATGTCGCTCGGCCCCTTGCTGACCTCGTTCACGACCCGGTCGCGGTCGCGCTTGAAGCCGTCATTGGCCTGGTGGCTGAGCGTGTTATCGAGGATATAGACCCGACTCTCCTTGATGGGCGCGGTGTTCGCGCCGCGCAGGTAGGGCCAGGCAAAGGCGCCCACCAGCGCCAGCAGAGCCAGCACCCGCAACGCGAACAGCAGCAGGTCCCGCAGGCGCAGCGGGCTGCGGCGCGGCTCGGGCTGGTCGTCCAGGAACCGCAGGGCGGAAAACTCCACCAGGTTGGTTTCCCGCTTCCGCCGCAGGTGCAGCCAGATCGGCGCCGCCACCACTAGCGCGCCGAGCCAGAACCATGGGTTGAGGAAAGACAAGGGCATGAATCGTCACCTGAGACTACTTCAGCCTTTTCCTCTCCGCCAGGAACAGGGCCAGCGCCCGCCACGGATTCTCGTCCGTGCGCACCACGCAGTGCGTCATCTCCAGGCTGCGGAACAACTCCCGGTGCGCCTCCATGAAGGCGTTGAATCGTGCCAGGTAACCCTCGCGCGCCGCGGCTGGCGTCACCATGCGCCGGACTCCCGTCTCCAGGTCCTCGAACAGCTTGGATTCAGTGAAAGGGAACTCCGTCTCATCCCTGTCCAGCACCTGGAAGATGATCACTTCGTGGCCGTGAAAGTGAAGCTGCTTGAAGCCCATCGCCACCTCGTCCGAGGGCTCCAGCAGGTCAGAGAAGAACAGGATGACGCTCCGGCGGTGGACCAGCCGAACTGTATGCTCCAGCAGGCGCGACAGGCAGGCCCCGCCGCTGGCCCGCAGCGAGTCGAGTTGGCGCAGCATCAGGCCAAACTGACTGGGCCGTTGCGACGGTCGGATGAACTCCGGGATTTCGCCTTCCCCGCTCAGCGTGACCATGCCCGCCGCATCGTTCTGCTTCAGCAGGAACCATGTGAGCGCCGCCGCCAGGACCTTCGCGCATTCCAGCTTCGAGCCCCACGCCGCCCCGCCCTGATACCTCATGGACGCACTGGTGTCGCAGACGACGTAGAACCGCGCGTTGGTTTCCTGCATGTATCGTTTGATGCAGAGCCGGTCGCTCCGGGCGTAGAGCCGCCAATCCAGGTGCCGCAAATCGTCCCCTGGCTGGTAGTTGCGGTAATCGCTGAACTCCACGCTGAACCCGTGAAACGGGCTATCATGCAACCCGCTCAGGAACCCCTCCATCACATAGCGCGCCTTGAAGTCCAGCCCCTCCAACGCCGCCAGCATCTTGGGGTCAAACCGCTCAGATAACGTCTGGGTCGCCGTAGTCATGACTCGCTAACTTACGTCATCTCTCCCACTCTCCGCCTTTGTAACGCTCTCACGCATCACGTTTCACGCCTTACTCCCTCGGCACATCCTGCAAGAGCTGCGCAATGATGTCATCCGTCGTCTTGCCTTCGGCATCCGCCTGAAAAGTGCGAATCAACCGATGTCGCAGCACCAGCGGCGCGAGCGCCGCCACATCTTCGCAGGCGACGTTAAACCGCCCCTGGCACGCTGCTCGCGCGCGCCCCGCCAGAATCAGGTACTGGCTTGCGCGCGGACTCGCCCCCCACCGAATCCAGCGCTTGATGTAATCCAAGGCCTCCCCGTTGCTCACCGGGCGCGTGGCGCGGACGAGGCGGACGGCGTACTCAATCACGTTTGGCGCCGTCGGCACCTGCGCGATGGCCTGGCGGAAGCTCAGCACCTCATCGCGCGTCAGCACCGGATGGAGCCGCTCCAGCGGCGTGAAGGAATGTTGCTCCACCACCTTGTTCTCCTGCTCCAGTGTCGGATAGTCCACCAACACCTCGAACAGGAACCGGTCCAGTTGCGCCTCGGGCAACGGGTAAGTCCCCTCCTGCTCGATCGGGTTCTGCGTCGCCAGGACAATGAATGGCTCCTCCAGCCGATACGTCTTGCCGGCCACCGTCACCGTCTTCTCCTGCATCGCCTCCAGCAACGCCGCCTGCGTCTTCGGCGGGGTGCGGTTGATCTCGTCCGCCAGCAACACCTGTGTAAACACCGGCCCCTGCCCGAAGGCAAACCGGCGATGGCCGGTCGCCGCGTCCTCCTCCAGGATTTCCGTCCCGGTAATGTCCGACGGCATCAGGTCAGGCGTGAACTGGATGCGCGAGAAGCCCAATTCCAGGCAATGGGCCAGCGTCTGCACCAGCAGTGTCTTGGCCAGTCCGGGCACACCTACCAGCAGGCAGTGGCCGCGCGAAAAGAGCGCATACAGCGCCGCCATAATGACGTCCTCCTGCCCGACGATCACCTTGGCCATTTCATTCTGCAGCAGCCGAATCCTGGGCGCGAGTTGGTCGAGCACCTCGGCCGGATCGCGTTCGATTACTGGCGGGACAGCGTGTTGGGCCACGTGTATGGAGTGTTCAGTCATAAGTCATTAGTTTCGTGTGCTCTACTAGCAACGGTTCAAGTAGTAACGGAAGCCTCCGGCTTGCGATTGTCCCGACAAGCCTCTGGCCTGTCGAAGCTTCGCATCGTGCGCCATCGCCGGCAACCCGGAGGGTCGCCGGCACGGTCGCAAGCTGGAGGCTTGCGCTACTATGCTCGCGGTATGCCGCGATTCTCTGGAACGAATCACCGGATGGCATTCACTTCTCCTGCGGTGGCGCCGCGAGGCTCGCGCCCTGGGCCAGCGCGGCCAGCAACTCGTGCAGTTGTTTCTGCATGGCCGGCGTCTCGGTCGGCGACAACTCGCCTCGCGCCAATTCAGCCCGCATCCGCGCGGATAGCTTCTCATCACCGATTTTCGTCCATTCTACCCGCCAACGCAACGGCGCGCTGTTGTTCTCACTAACACCGGGCAGGACCGCCGGTTGCGCCTTGGCCGGCAGCGTGAATTCAAACTCCTCCTCCAGCGTCAGTGGAAACCCCTGGTTGAGATACAGCCCGGCCTTTCGGCGGTTCAGCGCCAGGTCCCACTCTTTGGGCAGCCAAAACGGGGCGCGCAGCAATCGGCTGCCGCCTATGCTTGAGAACAGGCCGACGCAGGTCCCGGTCGCACGCCAGCCGAAGTCTTCATTGAGCGCGTCCACCGAGGTCGCGCTCTGGGTTTCCAGGGCGAAAGAGCCTTCGGCAAGACGAAACTGGGTGGCCAGCAAAGGGAATGTCGAGGCGTGCTCTTTCGTTTCCCGCGCCGTCGCGCGCAGTCCGTAGTCGGCATAACCGGACGCCATAGCGTTCAGCTTTAGCGGTAACGCGTCCATTGGCCCGGAGCAATCCACCTCCCCGCGCACTTTGAGCACGTGCTCGCTCGGGTCGGCTGGCGGCAATTGCGTCAACGCATTGGTCGGGCCTCCAATCACCAGCACCTTCCGCCCGGGATCGCCCGGCGGCAGCATCCCAAATCGGCAAACGTCATCCGTCGTATCCACCCACACCGTCTCTCCACCCAGGATGACCTGCGAAATGGCATGATTGAAAGACAGTCCCGGCAAGTCCTCGTGCGCCTGGCTGAAGCGCGGCACCAAGACCAGGTGCGCTTCGATCCCCACCGCGTGCAGGAGCGTGTTGAACAGGTTCGCCTTGTCCTTGCAATCCCCGTATTCGTTCTGCAGCACGTTCGCCGCGGCGTGCGGCCGGAATGAATTGACTCCCAGCGGCACCGCCACGTAGCGCAGCCGGGTCACATAGTTGTAAAGGGCCAGCACCTTGTCCCGGTCATCCTTTGCCTCGCGTGTCAGCTCCTTCGCCTTCGCGGTTAGCTCAGGCGTCGCCTCGTCCGCCAGCTTGCTGATCCGCCCATACCACTCCGCGAACACCGTCCAATCGGGGAAGGTGGAAATCAGCAGCCGGGAGCGCAGCCCGGGCGAAATGAGGACCTCGTGCTCCTCCGCAGGCAGGTTCTCGAAGCTCCAGGAATAGGTCGTGGCGTAAGTCGTTTGCTTGATGACCGGATCAACTGCGGCCATCTGCTCCAGCGCAGAATGGAACGGCGTCTCCTTCGGCACACTGACCTGCACTGCCGCTTCGACCGCGGCCAGGTCCTGCCTGATCGGAATCTCCACCGAGACATGCGGCAGAGGGAAGGTCTTCCAAGTCGTCCGGTAGCGCACGTGCAGCACCGCGCCCGGACTCACACCCGGCAGGGAAAAGAACTTCCGCTGGCCCCGTTGGTAATCGCCGACCGATTGCTCCTGCGTGTCGCGAATCGCGTCCGGGTCCAGCCGCACGAGCTTTCCATCTGCCCGCAGCACTTCGCAATCCAGAAAGCTGATGTCTTCGAAGGGCGGCGCGTAGCTGATGTCGAAGTCCCCAAACCGCTCGCCCTCAGGCGTTAGCACCTGCACGAATGCCTCGTTCTCCGTGGCAACCGCCGGACTGCTGCCCAGTGTGTAGCTAAGCCGGCGGCGCAGGATGACGGCGTCGGCTGCCGGGTACTTGCGGGCCTCTACGCGCTTGATCTCCGTCCAGACCGCAGGAAGATCGCCGGAGGACGCGACGGAAGCCCCTAGTCCGTATCTGAGCACGTTGGTTGCCGGGGCGTTGGTTCCTGCTGCGTTAACGGAAGCTAGCGTGTTTTCCTCCGCCGCCTGCGCGGCCAAGTGGCGGGGCTTTGCAGTCCCCACCCAGAGCGTCGGTTCCTCGGTGCGGGCCAAGTGACGGTCGGCATACCAGGCTTCCGCATCCTTGCCCAGTTCCTCCGCCAGCTCCGCACAACTGAGCTCGGGCTTCTCTCTGGCAATCTTCAGCAGCAACGGCATCCCCACCGGGTCGTCGCTGAACATCATCTCGTCTTCCGAAGCAATGATCTGCCTCCCCTCCCCGGCCAGTTCGCTCGCGAAGGCGCCGCTGCCGCGAAACATCAGCACCCAGCGCGACTCCCGCGCCCCCGCCTGGCTCGCCACCGCCTTGAAATCAACCGCCGTGACCCGCGGCCCGCGCACATGCAACACCGGTGTCCGGCCCTGCCTGCCACCGTGACCCCAGGCAATCACCACCAATGCATTGGTCCCCCCGGCTAGCTTCTGGCCAAGGCTCAGGAAGGTGTCCCGGTCGCCCTTGAGGACGCTGGCAGCCGATAAGGACGCGTTCCACCGCGTCCCATTCGTTTCCGCCGAAGTCAGGGACGCGGTGGAACCCGTCCTTACCGGGCTCCCCGGCAGCGCCACCGATTGCGGGTCGTCGCACAGCACAAAGACTCTCGCTGCCTCGCCGCCGCCAGCCAAAAGGTCCAGCCAGCCCTGCAACTGATCCCGGTAATTCTCCTCGCTCTCAACGTCGCCCGGCACACCCACGAGCAGAATGACTGCTGATTGCGCTGGGAACAGCCCCAGCCGCTGCGCCGGTTCGGCCGCGGCCAACCCAAGGCCCAGGAGGAAACTCCATAACGCTGCCGCGCATGTTCGCCGCGCCTGCGGGTAACCACCCATAGAAATCTTGTGTCTGGATATAGCCGCTCCTTAGACAATGTAAAACAAAAAACGTTGGACTCTCGGCAGCCTGGGCGTGCCATCATAAGCATTCGCAATATTGAGAAACTCGGTCCGGACACCCCTTAACCCGGCACTTCCCTGGACCTGGCCTGGTACCACCCTGGCACTACCCTAGCCCCATAGAAACGACTCTCCCGTGTCCCAAACCGGGACACTGGCCGCCGCAACGGCACCGCGCTCGCCGCGCAGCATCAACACCGCTAATAAGCTACAACTCCACAGCCCCGGCGCGGTAGCCGCTCTTGGCGATGACTTCGTGCAGTTCGGGGATGTTCGTCGTCGCCGGGTCAAAGGTCACCTTAGCGCGGCCGGCGATGCCGTCCACATGCACTTCTATGACTCCAGGCTTGGCCCGGAGCGCCCTTTCGAGCTTGCGCACGCAGTTATCACACCCCATTCCCGCAATCGCGATCTCGCGGGTCTCCAGCGCCTCGGCGCCCTGCACAGGTTCAACTTGATCCATAATCAGCCTTTGTCCTGTGCTCACCCTCGCACAAAGCCGCCTGGAATCAACCCGGCGAGGGATTAGCCTCCGCGCGCCGGCTCTCGTCCTCGTTCTGGTCGTCGTCCTCGTAATCGGCTTGCCGGCGGTCTTGGATTACGATTACGAGCACGACGGCGAGGACGATTAACAGCCTGGGCGTGTCAGGCAACCTCTTCGGGAGGGTACTTCACGTCGTGAAGCTTACCACCTTCGGCTTCACCAACCGCTCAAAGTCCGCATACGCGAGCTTGATCACCTCGGTATGCGAGCCGGCATTGAAGGCGATCTCCGCGTTCTCGCTGAGCGAGGCGGCGGCATAAACCTCCATACTGTAGAGGTTGCCGAAGGGTGGCATCGCCCCGGTCTCGCAATCCGGGAACTTCTGCTTGAAATCCTCCTCGGCGACAAACTTGACCTGCTCTGAGCCCGTCACTTCCCGCAGGTCCTGAAGGACGATCTTACGATTGGCCGGCAGGACGGCCATAGCCATCTCACCGTCGAGTTGGACGATAACGGTTTTGGCGAGCTCCCGGCCCGTCACATGGGCTGAGGCCGCCACCTCCTGGGCCGTATAGGCCGGTGAGTGAACGATGCTGACGTACTTGATCTTCTCCTTATCGAGGAATTCTTTGAGTTTCTTGACTGGCATAACGCATTCCTTCCTGTTGCTTCCAATTCTAAACTAGGTCATCCTCTCGGATAATCAAGCACGGTAAGGGGAATGTCTTGAGACAGGCGGAGTTGGCGTGAAGTCCGGCCAGTTGCAGCGACGGCCTTGCCTGCCAAGTTGAAACCCGAAACCCGAAACCCGAAAGAAGGCCGAAATCCGAAATCCGAAAAGGGACCGAGCCGCTGGGATGTTGGCCTTAGCCGGGAGTTGTGAATTCGGACTTCGGCCTTCGGACTTGACCCGGTGCTGACCGCCGGTAACACCCGCCTAGCACGACCGGTCGGATCAACGGCGCTCGGGGGCGTCGGCCCCGGGCTTCAGCAAGGGGAAGTCAACCTCCGTGCGGGCGACGGCATTGAAGTAATTGGTGAAGATGTTGAGCGCGATATTGGAGACGATCTCGACAATGAGGGCGTCGCCAAATCCCGCCTGCCGGAGGGATTGAAAGTCCGCGTCGCCGAGCTCTCCGCGCTGAAGGGCAACGGCCTGAGCGAAACGCAGCATGGCGTGGGTCTGCGGGTCGGTGGAAGCCGCCCGGCGCGCGGAGCGAATATCCGCGTCATCGAGGCGGAGCTTCCGAGCGAGGGCGTAGTGCGCCGAGAGGCAATACCTCGCCCCATTGATTTCGGCGACGGCCAACGCCAGCAGCTCGCGCTGCCGCGGCGTGAGCTGGCCTTGGGCGAGCGCCCCGGTGGCCGCAACGTAGGCCTTCAGGGCGGCCGGCGAGTTCGCCAGCAAGTGGAGGAAGTTGCAGTCGGGCGGGAGTGGCGGTTGGGGTGATGGCTGGCCGGCGGTTGCCCGGTCAAGCCCCGAAGTGACAGAAGCGAGTCGTGCCATAGGCGTTGGGTCTCGTGTCCCGACACATTGAAACAGGGAGCGTGCCAAGGCTCTGGAACGCGTCAAGCGTGTGCGGCCCAGTAGGATACAGTGGACGCAGCAAGTTCCCTCCCACAACGAAATCCGCTTTGTAACGACATGTCGTAACGAAATAGTGCAATTGGGCCACCGGCTGCAACTGGGCCGGCAATCTCATGGGCCCCCTGTTCCCCGCTCCCGCCACCAGACCATCCCGCAGGCTCCAAGGGAGCCTCCTGGGAGCCTCACCGTAGCACCTCTGATTGGGAATCAGAGGTGCTACGGTGAGGCTCCCGTGATGCACCGGCGAGGCCAACGACGCCGGACATTTCCAGGGCGTAATTGGTCGCCCACAGCGGCCAGGAAAGGACAAGTTGGTTGCCCGACGCGCTCACCTGAAGGTTCGGAACGGGAGGGATTAACAGCAGATTGGGTCCAAATTCGAAGCGGGGAGCCACTATAGCATTGTCGGGAATCCGGAAGAGCGGCGCGTTGGGATCGTACGGCGCGAGGCCGGCCCCGGACTCCGTGAACGCAGGACAGTCGCTTCTTCATGCCGTCCAATTATGGCGAGCGAACTCGGTAGAATCGTTGCGGGTTGTTTGTGGCTTGGGTGTCAGTGAACTGGTATTGCGTTGGTGCGGCTTCCGTGGCGGCACCAACTACGCTCCAAGCGGCTGTTGAGGACGAGGCATTTGTGCTGGCCAATACCGTGAAGCTCAACCCCAGGTTCTCCATAAAGCTGAATTGGAGTGCGCCGGCTGAAGAAATGGTTGGGTTGCTTAACTTAATGGGGGTTGCTGACCACACGTTGAGGCCGGGATAGATGGCCATGGAGGTCGGGGAGTCCAATCCAGACGCGAAGACGGAGCTAGTGCCATCAGGAGCGAACTTCAGGATGGTCCCGGTTGATGAATTTGCCACGTAGAGGTTCCCGGCGCTGTCAAAGGCCAAGCCTCGAGGACCGCTGAGGCCATTGGTTGCGGTGGCGAAGACGGAACTGGTGCCATTTGTGCTGAATTTCAAGATCGTGTTGCTGAGGTCGCCGTTTGTGCCGGAATTCGCCACGTAGAGGTTGCCGTCGTTGTCAAAGGCCATTCCCCAGGGGCAGTTCAAACCGGAGGCAAAGGTGCCTAGCCATGTAAAGGTTGGAGAACCATACGCAAACTTTTGGATTGTGTTGTTGTATGCTTCGCTCCAAAAAAGTAGAAGGACAGGGCTAGCATTCGTATTGTTGGCCACATATACGTTATTGGAGCTGTCAAGAGCCAGCGTAATTGCATAGCCCCCGGTTCCCGTGCCTGCAGATCCGTCAGACAAATAATACTTCCCGGAGAGGTAGTCTGGTACGCCAACCCCCATCCAGAGTGGAGTCGTAACATACAGGATTCCAGTCGTGTCAAAAGCGAGGCCCGATACACTATCAGCAAAGCCAACATCAAAAGTATTTCCGTCAGGTGAGAACCTCCAAATCGTGCTAGTGCTGGGATCTCCGCCATAAACATTACCCACGTTATCGCAAACCAAGCCTATAGGTCCGTTAAAACCAGCAAGGTTCGTTGTGACAAGTGATTCGGCGCCATCGGGCGAGAACTTCTGAAGTGGCCCACCATAGCCACAAACGTAAACCACGTCAGCGCAAGTGGCGACGGAGGGAAGGATTAGGCCAGCCAGGCCTATCACGGCAAGTATAAGGAAAACGCTCGTAGGGCATCCTAAACGCTGGCTTACAACGTTTGGGCAGGTGGTTCTCTCAAGTGGCACAGTCGCGCGCGATGTGGGCTGGCTAGGGCTGGCGCAAGCGATAGAAAGCCGAGGGGGTGCTCATCGGATTGGTGAGGACGAGGCTCTGGCCGGAGACGGCTGCGGCGTTGGTCGGCGCGGTCCAGGAAGCGGCGGGACCAATGGCACCGGACGTCTCCAGGACGAAATTGGTCGCCCACAGCGGCCAGGAAAAGACAATTTGGTTGCCTGAAGCGCTTACCTGAAGGCTCGGAACGGGAGGGACTAACAGCAGATTGGGTCCAAATTCGAAGCCGGGAGCCAGTATGGCATTCTCGGGAATCCGGAAGAGCGGCGCGTTGGGATCGTACGGTGCGAGGCCGGCCCCGGAATCCGTGAACGCCGGACAGTCAGCTATGATCCTCGGGTCCATCGGAATGTTCTCGTTCGCGACCCATGTGGCGACGTATTCAACCACGTCGGGATTCTCGCTGTAGTGCGTTCCTGCCAGCACGAAGTAGGCCGCAGGCAGGGTGCCGGGAGCGGCAAGATCCACCTCCCTCCAGGCCCCGTTGAGCAGGCTCGCGTTGGTTCCAGCGGGAATCGTCAAGGCAAACAACAGTATGCTGTTCGTGCTGCCCCAGTACCCGTTGGTCGCCCGGCCGGGGTACTGCCAAAGACCAACCTCGTGGGTGTGCGAGAGGCCGGCGGGGTTCTGGTCGTACCAGGCCAACCCGGTCACGGTAGCGGGCTCGGTCAGCCAAAATGTCCATCCATACATTCCGTTCGTGATCAGGGTGTACTCGTCGAACCCCCAGAAGCTATCAGGAACCTGCGTCGTGGGGTTAATGTCCACGGCCAGGACCGATGCGGCAGCAACGCCCGTCGGGTAGGCGAGAGCCAGCAGGCAACAGAGGATCAGGGGTCGCTTTTTCATGCCGTCCAATTATGGCGAGCGAACTCGATAGAATCGTTGGAGGTAGTTTGTGGCTTGAGTATCGGTGAACTGATATTGCGTTGGTGCAGCTTCCGTGGCGGCACCAACTACGCTCCAACCGGCTATTGAGGATGAGGCATTTGTGCTGGCCAATACCGTAAAACTCAATCCCAGGTTCTCGACAAAGCTGAATTGGAGTGCGCCGGTTAAAGAAATGGTCGGATTGCCTAACTTAATGGGGGTTGCTGACCACACGTTAAGGCCGGGATAGATGGCGATGGAGGTCGGGGAGCTCAACCCAGAGGCGAAGACGGAGCTAGTGCCATCAGGAGCAAACTTCAGGACGGTCCCGGTTAATGAATTTGCCACGTAAAGGTTCCCGGCGCTGTCAAAAGCCAGCCCTCGAGGACCGCTGAGGCCATTGGTTCCCGTAGCGAAGACGGAACTGGTGCCATTTGTGCTGAATTTGAGGATAGTGTTGCTGAGGTCGCCATTTGTGCCCGAGTTAGCCACATAGAGGCTGCCGTTATTGTCGAAGGCCATCCCCCAGGGGCAGTTCAAACCGGAGCCAAAGGTGCCTAGGTTTGTGAAGGTTGGAGAGCCATAGGCGAACTTCTGAATTGTGTTGTTGTATCCGCCGCCGGGGCAAAATTCGGGGCAAGCATTTACATTGTTCGCCACATATACGTTATTGGAGCTGTCAAGAGCCACCGTAATTGCATAGCCTCCGGTTCCGCTGCCTGCAGATTCCCCACTCAAAACATATTTCCCGGAGAGGCAGTCTGGTACGGCAACCCCCTCCCAGTTTGGACTCGTAAGATACAGGATTCCGGTCGTGTCAAAAGCGAGGCCCGATACACTATCAGCAAAGCCAATGCTGAAAGTATTTCCGTCAGGTGAGAACCTCCAAATCGTGCTCCTGCTGAGCTCTCCGGCATAGACATTCCCTACGTTGTCGCACACCAAGCCTACGGGTCCGCCAAGACCAGAAAGGTTCGTTGTCACAAGTGAGGCCATGCCGTTGGCTGAGAGCTTCTGAAGTGGGCCACCATAGCCACACACGTAAACCTCGTCAGCGGAAGTGCGGGCCAAAGGAAGGATCAGGCCGGCCAAGGCCATGAGCACAGCTTTAACGAAAACGCCCCGAGGGCGTCCCACGCGTTGGCTTGGAACGTTTGGGCAGGTGGTCCTCTCAAGCGAAGGTTCAGCCTTCACGGTTCATTCTCTTTCCTGGAAAGTCATCTCAAAACCCGGCTTTTACGTTCCAGTTCGTTTCGAGGTCGTTTCTACCACAAGTTGGGGAAAGCGCTGAGGTCATAAGGTGTGACAGCGTAGCCCGACACTGGTATATTATTGTTGGTGTGCGCCCAATTGTCAAGAGTGCTTATGGCCGTGTTGATCTCATCGAGAAACTTGCCCGGCCAATAGGCTACGCCGCAGTCGGTCCAAGGCCCGATCAGCACTAGCTCGCCGTTGATCAGCAAGAAGGCCGGATGTCCGCAGTCTCCGGAGGTCTGTTCCTCGCTGTAGTTGTAATTGTTATTGGTCCACTTGTAACAACTGGCCGATTTGGCCCGGTAGTAATGGGAACCCCAGTCTGGAAACCACTGGGAGGGGTCGAAGATGGCCTCCCAGAAGCCATCCGCCAAGAAACACAGGTCGGTGATGTACGCATCCTCCCATTGGCTGGTCCCCACAGCCGGGACGTTCTGCGACTGCCAGCAAGGATCCTGGGGGGGACTGCAATCGGGTCGTAGAGATACGTTGGGTAGGTCAGTTTATTGGCCAGGGCGTCCGGGAGCACCCTGACGTACGCGACATTGGTGCTGGGCGGCTCCGGCCAGATGAGGCCGACCCAGTAGGGGATGTTAGGTGTGATCTGCATGCCGCAAATGTGAGTGACCGTGTACGAAGTGTTGTCCTTGCCGATGAAGCGAAACACGGTGTTCGTGGGGATGGGGCCCCAATCATCCTTCGTTATGAAGTGACGCGGGGTGATGAGCGTCCCAGCTCCTTGCTGCACACCGCCGCCGTTGTTATACGGGGACAGGGCTGTAAGCCCTCGGGACTGGTCCGGCACCCCTCTGGCTCCGTACAGCCAACAACTCGTGTTATACACGTACGAGTTGTTGTCGTGGTCCAGCGACGACCAGATGTCCTCAGAGCCATCGCCGGGCGAGTGCCCGTTCGTAAAGGTATTCATCTGACTAAGGAGGTGTCCAGGCAGGGTGCCGAGCCCGCCAAAGTACTGGTACTCGGTGATGTCCGGCACCCCGTTGCCGTCCGAATCGCCCGAGCAGACATCCGTCAAGGCCCCCGTGAAGGACGCGCACCCCCCGAGCGTCTGGGTGGGGGTGACCACAGCGCCCCCCGACAGCCCGTTGATGCTCTCACTGCCCCCCCCGAGCGCCTGGGTGGGGGTGACCACAGAGCACATAGTCGAACTCGCGATGATCGTGCTGCAGTATTGCTCGCAAATCCCGACCTGGCAGAACTCGAAGCTGCAATCGGATACCAGCTCCGTGTTGGTGCAGCCGTTTCCTCCCGCGTCGAAACGCAGGGCGGTATTGGCCCAGCGGAACCGCAGGCCGCTCACGGAGACATTCGTTTGGATGTAATAGGCCCACAGCGCCTCGGCGGCCGCATATGAGGGGCAAGATGTAGTCGTCGGAATCTGGAGCCCGAACAGGTCATCCTGCCAGGATGTGAAAATCGTTGGCGACGAGCTGCTTCCATTGCAGGTAATGCCGCCGTAAGTGAGCAGCCAGACGCCCGAGTTGAACTTGATGACGCAGGGAAAGAAGGTCAGGTTGCCACTAAAGTAACCGTTCCCGCTTAGGTAGTAAGTCTGGCCGGTGTTAAAGGTGTAGGAGCCGCCGCCGCCTGTCACCGTGATGTAATCCCACACTAGCCCGACCGGCTGATAGCCGTCGCCCTGGCCGATCACGGCGGGCGAAGTAGAGGAAGGCCCAGGCGTGGCTTCCAGCTCCGCCAGCCAACTGGAGCGGTTCCCTGCCGGCGAGGACAGGTAGGTAGGAGCAGTTGGGGGCAGGGATGCCAGCTTGGCAGCCACCGCGTTCCAGGCCACCGCTTCGACCAGGACATCCTGAGCCGTGCCCGGGAGCCAGGTCTTGCAGACCGGCGCCAGCGTCCCATCCTCGGTCAAGGTGGGGACGCGGACGGCGGCCGAGGTGTCCGCCGCCCTGGCCCCCGAACCATCAGACCAATACGCAGCGCCCGTCGGGAACCACAGGCTGCCGAAACTGAGAACGTCGTCGGTGTCCCCTTGTGCCCCGACCGGGTGCGGCGTGATATTGGGCGCCGAGATCGGCTGGCAGGCGTGCCAGAGCTCGAGGCGGGCCGTGGCGGCATCGAAGCCCGGAGGCAGTTGCGGGCACTGGAGGAGGACCAGATCGCTTTCGACGGCACCCTTGGTGTAAGTCAGTCTCAGGTCGCCCACCGCGCCGAAGGCGCCGCGGTACACGACTTGATTGGGTGGCTCGAGTTCACCTACGCAATCCTGGGGTCGCGCAATCAACGACGCGTTCCCGGACGCCGGATCGTACCAGAAAAGCCCGATTGGCCGGCTCTGGAAAACAGCCCCATCGGCCGAGACAATGGTGACGGCGCCGAACGAGTTAAGGTTCGGCTGCAGATACAGCTTTGTGGGTCCTTTAAGGGCGGCGGCGCTGCCGTCGGGCATCAGTTCGATGAGGTCCTCCGAGGGCGCCCACTGGCCAGCGGAGGGGTAGGACAGGTAATTCAACCCAGCGGCCAGCTCCACATACTGGTTCGTGTGGGTGGTAAGGGCGCCAGTAGCGGGGTAGAAGGTCTGCTCGAGGACTTCCCAGGCGGTGGAAATGGCGTCACGCGCGAGCGCCTGCTGGCTCCAGTTGACGAGGGGCGGCGGCGGCGGGACGTTGGTGGACATGTCCTGGTCGGTGCTCTGGCCCTGGGCCAACGGGCCGAGCATGGCGAGCGGCAGCGAAGCAAGAATGCGTTTCATATCGGGTTCCCTTTCAATTTCATATCAGCATCACGATTACACCCCCTCGAGCCGAGCAATGCACCAACGAAAATGGGCTATAAAAGGGCTACTTTTCGCCCCCCCCCAAGCAGCTTTCTGACCAGCTCCTCGCGCGTATGGACTCCGAACTTCTTAAAGACGTGGGCGGTGAGGACGTGCACGGTATTCGGCGCTAGCCGCAGCCGCTCGCTCATTTCCTTGCGTGAGAGCTTTCCCATCAGGCACCCGGCGATGTCCTGCTCCCGGTCCGTCAGGTCGTGGGCCAAAAGGGAGGCGCCCGCCCGGTGCAGGAAATCAATAACGGCCTTTTCAGCTTGCGGGCACAGTGCGGGCCAACCCTGCGCGGCCGCCCTGAGGACGGCGGCGAGGTCCGCGGCTGCCACCGGTCCGAGCAGGCAGCCGTCAGCACCAGCCATCAACCACTGGAGGATTGAGCCCCCGTCGCACAGCCCGGTGATGATCACCACCGGGAGATCGGGCGCCAGCGACTTGAGTTTCCGCACGCAGCCGAGGCAGGACGAGTGGGCGGTCGTAAGATGAACCAGGACGATGTCGGGCGGGAGGCCGGAGCCATGATCCGGTTCCGGTGCGGTTCGCAGGGAAGGGCGTCCGGAGCCTGACGGCTGGGGCAGGAAGCAGGACTGGTGGTAAGCTTCCAGCGTCCACCCGTCGCCGTGCGCCCGGACCATCTTCCAGACGGCGAGGCGCAGCCGGTCATCACTGTCAACGAAGGCGACATTGAGCCGGTGACGGGCGGGGGCTGCCGGGGGACGCCGCTTGGACTTCTTGCCCCGGGCCCGCAAGCGGGCGCAGAGCCTGCACTGCGGAGCGCCAGGCGTGGCCGGCTGGCCGCTCACTTCGGCGATACGAGGGTGTTTCGCTCCCGTTGGCCCGGAACAGCAGCCTGTCTCAGCCGATAGCGTCTTCGCCATAACGGTCTTCGCTTCCCCTGTCTGCTTCTTCATCAGAACTCACATATAATATACGGTTCACGACAGCCGTCTCTTTCAAATATTTCTTCCAGCACAACCGGCAACGATCTTTGTGCCCCAACCGCCAACCGGCAACACCAGGCGGCTGCTTGCGCGCCCACACCGCGGGGCTTGGCTCGAATTTCTGATGGAAGAACCGCTTCAACTACCCCAGCGAGACGCCGCAGCGGGAAGCGATCACCTTTGGTCTGTACCTGGCCTCAACAGCCAACTTCTCGCAATCAACAACTCTTAGAAGGCGACTACTCATGCTCTGGCAAATCTCAACAGCGAAGTCGGGAAGGCGCGAAGCGCGGAACCGGCGGCTGGCGCGCCGCTAACCAGCGAGAGACGAGTGTGTTTCTCTCCTGTCGGTTGCGAACCGCACCCTTGGCCCACCCTTCTGCTTCTTGCCATAAGAGTCCTTGACTCCAGACATTCTGCTCTTGCGGTTTCCATACTAAAGCGGGTCGTGGGGACTCAGTCAAGGCCGAATCTGCGTCTGGTTGCGGTGGACCCGGAGCCTGTCGCACAACTCATCGGCCTGGTGGCGGCGTTTAGCCTGGATATTTCACCCGCCACGAATGGCGGACCGGCCGGAGCGCTGGCATGTTGCCGGCTCATGCGGATCGAACGGTCTAAGCCGGCAGCATGCCGGCGCTCCGGCCTCGCGGGTATGAGATATCCAAGTTAGGGTTCGGGGCGCTTCAGGCCGGACTTCTTCATGCGCGAAATCAGAGTGGTGGGTTTGAGCCCCAGCAGTTCGGCGGCACCGCCGGCGCCGTGAATCCGCCAGCCAGACTTGGCGAGGGCGGCCCGCATATTCTCCCGCTCTCGCTGGAGCCATTCGATTTCAGTGAGGATGGGCGATTCAGGGCTGGTGCCGCCAGGCGGGGGTGGCGGTGGCGGCGCGGCCACGTCAGCTTGGGCCAGGTCAAACCGGAGGACGCCCTTCTGGGCGAGAATCAGGGCGCGCTCGGCAGCGTTTTGCAGCTCACGGACGTTGCCAGGCCAATCATAGCTTTGCAGCAGTCGTGCGTGGGTTTCTGTAAACCGAGGGGCCGGGAGCCGGAGGCGCCGGGCAGCTTGTTGCAGAAAATGGGTGGCGAGCACCGGGATGTCCTCCCTGCGCTCGCGCAGCGGCGGCACTTCGATGGGAAAAACGTTGAGCCGGTAATAGAAGTCCTGCCGGAACCGGCCCTCCTCTGTATCTTTCTTCAGGTCGCGGTTCGAGGCGGCGATAATGCGGACATCCACCGTGCGCGTCCTCTCCTCGCCGACCCGCTCATACTGCTTTTCCTGCAAGACGCGCAGGAACTTGCTCTGGAGCCCGAAAGGGACTTCGCCCACTTCATCGAGCAAGAGGGTGCCGCCGTGGGCGGCCTCGAAGCGCCCGGCGCGGTCTTTGATGGCGCCGGTGAAAGCGCCCTTGACGTGACCGAAGAACTCGCTTTCGTAAAGTTCGCGCGGGACGGAGGCGCAGTTGACGCGGATGAGGGGGCGGTCGGCGCGCCGGCTCAGGCGGTGGACTTCGCGGGCGACAAGCTCCTTGCCGGTGCCCGATTCTCCGAGAATCAGCACAGACGCGTCCGTTGGAGCGACCAGCTCGATCTGGCGAAGCAACTGCCGGATAGACGGCGTTTGGCCGATAATGTCGCCGAAGGCCCTGGCCTCGCGGACTTCCTCCTCAAGCCAGGTATTCTCGAGTTCGAGGTGCGCTTGGAGCCGCTCGATTTCCTCGAAAGCACGCGCATTGATGATCGCCCCGGCAATTTCATCGGCGAAGATGCGCAGCCAGACCGGGCCTTCGTCCGGCGTGGGGATAGTGGTGAAGATGGCCAGCACGCCCAGTATCTCCTGCTTGAACTTGATGGGCTGGACGTTGAGGCCGCTGATGTGCGCCCGCGCCGCCCATTGGTAGCGCCGCAGCCAGGAAGGGTCTTCAGCAAAATCCTTCACCACAATGGCCTCGCCGCCGGCGCCCACACGGCCCACCTTGCCGACGCCTAGGGGAATGCGCGAGAACTCGCCGTCCACACGAGACCAATCCATCTCGCTATCGGAGCGGCGGAGTCCGGCACTGGCTGCCAGGTGGAGACAGGACGTGCGATCGGGGCAGCGGGGGGCCATGTGACAGGACGCGCAAAGGTCGCCTTGATCTACCAGCCAAATCCGGGCCAGGGCCACATGGGGCCGCTCCGCCAGGATAGTGACCACTCGGCGCAGGAGTTCCTCTACGTGGCGGATCTGCGCCAGCTCCAGTAGCCGGTCTCTTAGCGAGTTGAATTCGGGCTTATAATCGGCACTCAACAACATCCCGAGTCTCATAGAGGAAAAGGGCCGGCAGCGCAATCCTTTGCCATGACGCGCGCCGGTATTTCGCATCCCGCTCGCACGAAAGTTCGCAGTTGCGAAGTTTCGTCAACCGGCAATACTGGTCAGGCGGCCAAAAGCCCAGCAAATGCTCGGGTCGCGGGGGGGCGCCGACTGGCACGTCCCGTGCATAGGCTGCGGCGGGAAGTGGCTGCGAGCGGCCTTGGTCTTCCCACCGATTATCGTGGCACTAGTTCCAGCAATGATTCTCGGCCCCATCGCCACTGGCCTGGGGCTGCTGTGGTTGAAAGCCGACCAGCTTCGCAAGATCCTGGTAGGCGGGATGACGCTGTTGGTGTGCCTTTGCGTGCTGGCGCTGGCGGTCTTGCCGACTCCGGGCCTTGCGGAGGGTTTGCCTCTGGATCATCACTGGCTGAGCGCAGCGATGTTGGCGATCGAGGGCGCGATGGCGGTTTACGTGATCTACGTCGGCCTGCGGGCGCGGCGGCCGCTGATCGTGGCGCTGATGCTAATCCAGGCCGGGCTCATGGGGTGGCTGGAATGGGCGCACGGCTCGGAACTGGAGGCAGCCCACGATTTCCTGGTGGACAAGTTCTCCGTCCTCATGGCCCTGATCAATGGCCTGGTGGGCGGCGGGATCTGCCTGTATGCGCTGGGTTACATGCGGGAGTATCACGAGGTCGCCCATCCCGAAGTGGCCGACCGGCGCCCGCTATTCTTCGCCCTGCTGTTCATCTTCATGGGGGCGATGTTCGGGCTTATCTTCGTCAACAACCTGCTTTGGCTCTTCCTGTTCTGGGAGATCACCACACTCTGCTCGTTTCTGCTGATCGGCTACACGCAAACCGAGGAGGCGCGGAACAACGCCTTGCGGGCGCTGGTGATGAACCTGGCCGGGGGGCTGGCGTTCGCGCTGGCAATCGTGTGGTTTCAGCGCCAGAGCGGCAGCATCGAATTGCAGGCGCTGATTGCCTCGAAGCATTCGCTAGCGCTACTGCCGGCTGCCCTGCTCTGTTTTGCGGGCATTACCAAATCGGCGCAACTGCCATTCTCCAGTTGGCTGCTGGGCGCGATGGTGGCGCCCACCCCCGTGTCGGCGCTGCTGCACTCCAGCACGATGGTGAAGGCGGGCGTCTATCTGGTGCTGCGCATGGCGCCGGTCATCGCCGGGACGAAGGTCGGTTACCTGGTGGCACTGGTCGGAGCGGTGACGTTCCTGGCCGGTTCCTTGGCGGCCATCACCACCAGCGACGCCAAGAAGGTGCTGGCCTGGTCCACGGTCGCCAATCTCGGGCTGATAGTGATGTGCGGGGGCATCGGGACCTATGAGGCGGTCTGGGCGGGCATCTTGCTGATCATCTTTCACGCCGCCGCCAAGTGCCTGCTGTTCCTCTGTGTCGGGGTGGTGGAGCAGCGGCTCCATAGCCGGGACATCGAGGCGATGAGCGGCCTGATCCTCAACATGCCGAAGGTGGCGGTGATGATGCAGATCGGGATGGCAGGCATGTTCCTGGCGCCGTTCGGCATGTTGATCAGCAAATGGGCCGTGCTGAAAGCGGTGGTGGATGCCGCCCCCTCGCTGTCCGTCTTTATCGTCTTCGGCAGCGCGGCGACGCTGTTCTTCTGGGTCAAATGGATCGGCAAGTTGCTAGAGGTGTTGCGGCCCCGGCAGCCGGTCCGGAAAGGGCTGGCCCTGGGTGAAAACATCGCGCTTTACGGCCTGTCGGCCGTCACGTTCCTGGCGTGCCTCTTTTTTCCGCTGCTCTCATCCTGGCTGGTCAGGCCGTACGTGATTGGGGTTTACGGCCAGTCCGCTTCGATGAGCCAGGGCAACCTCATCATCATGACGATCATGATGGTGATGATCATGCTGTTCCCGCTGAGCTTCATCAATTACGGGCGCGGGGTCAGAGTAACCGACGCTTACCTGGGCGGAGCGAACCTGCACAGCAGCACGCGGTTCCTGGGTTCCGCCAACGCGGAGTATGATGTGACGACCAACAACTATTACCTGCGCGGTTTCGTGAGCGAGGGTTGGCTTTCGCGCTGGGGCGCGGCCTGCAGCACGGCGCTGTTGGTCTTGCTGGCGGCTGCGGCGATGTGGGGCGCATGACATGAACCCCTGGATACGACTGCTGATCTACCTCGTGGGGGCGCCGCTGCTGGGCGGGGTGCTGGAGGGGTGGGACCGGCGCATCTCCGCGCGGATGCAGGCGCGGCGCGGCCCGCCGATACTCCAACCGTTTTACGATGTGCTGAAGCTCTGGCAAAAGGAAAACGTCGTCGTCCGCCGCTCACAGAACTTCTACATCTTCTTCTTCCTGGTGCTCGTGATCTTCACCGGCGCCCTGTTCTTCGCCGGGTCGGACCTGCTGCTGGTGATCTTCGCGTTGACGCTGGCGGCGATCTTCTTCGTGCTGGCCGCCTGCAAAGCCAGCTCGCCCTACAGCTTTGTGGGGGCGCAGCGCGAGCTGATCCAGATGATGGCCTACGAGCCGATGGTGCTGTTGACGGCCATCGGGATGTACATGGTGACCCGGAGTTTCTACGTGCACGAGATTGCCCGCCATCCCACCCTGCTGGTGCTGGCGTTGCCCGGAGTGTTTCTTGGCTTCCTCTACACGCTGGAGATCAAGTTCCGCAAGTCCCCCTTTGACCTGTCCAGCTCGCACCATGCCCACCAGGAGCTGGTGCGGGGGCTCACGACCGAGTTTTCAGGCAGGGCGTTGGCGCTGATCCATATTGCGCACTGGTATGAGACGGTGTTTTTGCTGAGCTGGGTGTATCTGTTCTTCGCTGCGTCCCCGTCGCTTGGGGTGGCGGTCTCGCTGGGGTCGTTCGGATTGGTGATCCTGGTGGACAACGTGTGCGCCCGCCTCAAGTGGCATACGGTGCTGCGCAGCGCGTGGGTGGTGGCGCTGTTGCTGGGCTTCGGCAACATCCTGGTGCTTTCGTGGCTGCGGCATCCGTAGGGAGGGAGGCGAACCGATATGCGTGGCATCAAAGAATCGCCCTGGATCATCCACTACGACGCTTCGAGCTGCAATGGGTGCGACATCGAGGTCCTGGCTTGCCTGACGCCCCTCTACGATGTCGAGCGCCTGGGGGTGCTCAATACCGGCAACCCGAAGCACGCCGACATCTTCGTGGTGACGGGGGCGGTCAACGAGCAGAGCCAGGCGGTCATCCGCAACATCTACCACGAGCTGCCCGAGCCCAAGGTAGTGGTGGCGGTGGGCGCTTGCGCCTGCAGTGGCGGCATCTTCCGCGAGTGCTACAACATCTCCGGCGGCGTAGATACCGTCATTCCGGTGGATGTTTATGTGCCGGGCTGCGCGGCGCGGCCCGAGGCCATCATTGACGGGGTGGTCAAGGCGCTGGCCGTGCTGCAGGCAAAGCAGGGCGAGATGAAGGCCATGGCCAACAGCCTCGACCAAACCCTCTACCTGCCAGCCGACAAGAGCGATGCGCCAGAGATTCTCGCTTTGCAGAAGATCTCCTACCAGAGCGAAGCGGAGCTGTATGGGGACGACAGCCTGCCCGCGATGCACCAAACGTTGCACGAGCTGGAGGAGGACTTCGAGCGCGTGCCCGACCGGGTGGCGGTCCTGCGGAGCGGTCAGTATCCGGTGGGAGAGAGCCAGCCCGGCGCGGAGCGGATCGTCTTTCTGAAAGCGGTGGTTAACGGCAAGATCATCGGCTCGGTGCGGGGCTACGCGATGGGGCAAACCGCCCACATCCGGCGGATGATCGTTCACCCGTACTTCCGAGGGCGAGGCATCGGCCGGCGGCTGCTGAAGGAGATCGAGAACGCATTCCCCGAGGTCCAGCGCTTCCAGGCCAAGACCGGCCATCAGAGCAAGCGAAACCTGTTTCAGTTGACGCGCAGCGGTTACCAGGTTTTCCGAACCGAGCCCTTCACGGAGCATATCAACTGGGTTTACTTGCGGAAGGACCGGACACCGGCACTCGCAACAACGAAAGGCGCAACGTGAGCCGCGGACTAGAGCAGAGCTTTGAGATCATCCCCATCGGGGCGCTCATGGACAGGGTGGGCGCCCTGCGCCAGGCGGGTTACCGGCTGATGCAAATCAGCGCCACGCGGCTGCCGGAGCACTTGGAGCTGACCTACAGCTTCGATCGCGACCGCCAGCTCGCTAACCTGCGCTTGCAGGTGCCCGTGGCGGAGGCGCGGGTGCCGAGCATTAGCTCGATCTACTGGTGCGCGTTCCTCTACGAGAACGAGATGCACGATTTGTTCAACTTGCAGGTGGACGGCATGGCTGTTGATTTCCACGGCCATCTCTACGAGACGGCGGTGAAGTTCCCGTTCGGCAGCACTCAGGCGCCTGGGGCAAGGCCCGCGCCATCCGCCGCGCCGCCTGCCAAGGCCGCAGCCACCAACGCACCCGTTCAGGTAGTGGGACAGGCGTCTCGCCTGCCAACGGGTCCTGAGAACGCGGGGGGGATGGCCGGCGCGCCAGGCGAGACGCCTGCCCCACTACCAGACCACACAGCCGCCCAGCAACCGGCCCCAGCCGTCAAAACGTAATCCCGCAGCTTATGGCCCGCACCATCATCCCCTTTGGCCCGCAGCACCCGGTGCTGCCCGAGCCGGTCCACCTTGACCTAGTGGCGGAAGACGAGAGAGTCGTCGAGGCGCGCCCCTCGATTGGCTTCATCCACCGGGGGCTGGAAAAGCTCGTCGAGAAGAAGGACTACGTCGAGTTCGTCTATGTTGCGGAACACATCTGCGGCATCTGCAGTTTCATTCATGGCCAGACCTATTGCCAGGCGATTGAGACGATCATGGGCATCGCCGTGCCGCCGCGCGCGCTTTATCTGCGCACCATTTGGGGGGAACTCTCCCGGCTGCACAGCCACCTGCTCTGGCTGGGGCTGATGGCCGACGCGATGGGGTTCGAGAGCCTGTTCATGCATGCCTGGCGGGTCCGCGAGCGCGTCCTCAACATCATTGAGGCCACCGCGGGCGGGCGCGTCATCTTCGGTTCGTGCAAGATCGGGGGCACGCGGAGGGACATTGACGGCGACGGCCTGAAGCAGATGCTGGCGGAGCTGAGCCAGATTGAGCAGGACATCCGCGAGGTGACGAGGGTCTTTATCCACGACAGTACCGTCAAGGCACGCCTGGGGGGCGTGGGAGTCTTGTCGCGCCAGGATGCCTACGACCTGGGCTGCGTCGGCCCGACCTTGCGCGCCAGCGGCGTTGCGCAGGACATGCGACAGTTGGGCTATGCCGCCTTCAAGGACCTGCAAGTCGAGCCCATTACGCGCGAGGCGGGTGATTCCTATGCCCGCTGCGCGGTGCGCTGCGACGAACTGCTACAATCCATAGACCTGATCCGCCAGGCCATCTCTCGGATACCGGCGGGGGAAATCGCGGTCAAGGTGACCGGCAACCCCAACGGCGAGTTCATCGCGCGCACCGAACAGCCGCGGGGAGAAGTGGCGTATTGCGTGAAAGCCGACGGCAGGAAGAACCTCCAGCGCTTTCGCGTGCGGACGCCCACTTTCGCGAACCTGCCGGCACTGGTGAAGCTCTTGCAGGGCTGCGAGCTGGCAGATGTGCCGGTGCTGGTGCTTACGATTGATCCCTGCATCAGTTGCACAGAGCGCTAAGAGCATCCTATGCCCTACTTTGAAATGTCACGGCTGGCCCTCAAGTGGGCGCTGAGCAAACCGCCGACAACCCGTTATCCCTTCGAGGCGCGCAAGGCGCTGGCCGGCTCGCGCGGGCGCCTGGTCTTCACCAAAGACAATTGCGTCTATTGCACCGTCTGCGCCAAGAAATGCCCCACCGCGGCGCTCGTGGTGAATCGGGCGCAGAAGCAATGGGCGATTGACCGCTTGCGATGCATTACCTGCGGCTACTGCGTGGAGGTGTGCCCGAAGAAATGCTTGGGACTCAGCGCGAGCCACGAAATGCCGGCGGTAACCAAAGACGTGGAGTCCTGCTGATGATGCTAGTTTCGCAACCCGGCCAACGATAATTCGTTAGCAACGAAATCTCGCGCAGGCCGGTGAAGTGGAGTCTTCTGCGAAAGTGCCGCAAAACGGTGGCTTGTTTGAAGCCCGCAGGCGTGTGGCACGTGATTTGCAAAGGCATACACCGGTTGGGGATATCAATGAACTCGGCCACGGGCGTTAGCAGAGCCCATCGCTGATAATGTCACTGCCAACCACAACTGGACGTAGAGATTTATGCATCGAAAACTGAGTTTTACCCTCGCCGGGGGACCAATCCATTGGCGCACCGACCGCATCAAGGAGCTGTGCAAGTATCTGACCGCCAACGTGGTGGCACCGATGTTCACCCGGAACGGCGCGAAGTGGAACTGCCGCTTCATGAACTTCTTCACCTTCGACAATGCCTCGGACCGGCTGGCACCGACCGGCACCATCCGCTTTGCTGTGCCGCCGCAGTTAGCCGGGCAGGTCGGTGAACTGGAGACGTCAATCACCCAGGAACTCGCGAAGCTGCGAATCAAAGTCGGCCCCTTCAAGTATGAACGCGATCCGGCGCTCAACACCGTCCGGAGCATCCTGATCCCGATCACGGAAAACCCCACCGCCCAAGCCGCGCCCCCGGACGTCAATCTAAGCCAATTCCGGGGCTGCGTGGTGCTCAGCGAGTTGCTCGGCTACCAGCGCGTCCACGGGCGCTACGAGTTCACCGCCGACGACCTCGTCAAGCGCGTCTCCTCCGTCACCGAGGGCAGAATCGCCGCCTACGTAACGAGCCCAGTGAAAGGCACTGCGAGTCTTCGCCGTACGCCCAGCCGCATCCGCATAGAAAGGGTGCAAAGCTGTCTGAACGAGGTCAAGCAGTTCGGGCTCTGGGCCTTGAATCACAACTACCGGAAACTGGCCGCAGTGTAATCGGGCATCGTCTGATACAGCACCCGGAGGCGCTCACGGTGCCGCGCTTCGGAGGGGTCTGCCCCGGCCGCCAGTCTCAGGGTGACTGTGCCGGCAGATGGTTAAGGGCGTTAACCAGCGGCAGGTAGATCGCCACGATAGTCGGGAGCGTCACGAACAATAGTGCTGCCGTCGCTGTGGCGAGAAACGCCACCCAGGAGTTGCTGTTCTCCCCTTTCCTAATGCACACCCAGAGGCAGTAGGTCGCAGCGAGAATCGGCAGGGCCACGACTATCCACGTCCCCGAGCCAATGATGAACCTCGTGAAGGCGGGCAGTTGAAGACCTTGCCCCTTCAGCCTGACCATCGAAGGCAGTTGAAGGACCACCCAGACGAACCAGCAAGCCATTGCAAAGAAGGCGAGAACGATACCGTGTGCAAGTTTGTTCATAATATGTCTTCTAAGATTTGACTGTTATGGAGCAAGATCGTCACGCGGGCAATGAAGGAGACGGCCGCAAGGAGCGGGGCCATTGACAAAGTCGCCGGAAAGCCCAGGCAACCATAGTGTGGAGTGCGGCGGCAAGCGAAGCGCGACGCCGCTGTGCCACGCATCAACTATCCGCTGGGCCATCCCCTGCCACGCTGTGATCCACAGCGGCGTCGCGCTTCGCTTGCCGCCGCACTCCAAAATGTCCTTGGCAACGCCGCGGCTTCAGGCCGTTGAAAGGGTTTGGTAGCACTCAGCACGTCCCCAGACCCGGCTGAAGCCGGGGTGTCAATTAGAGGTTGCGGGCGAGCTTGAAATGTCCGGGCGGCGGCTGCGCTGCTCACTCTCGACAAGAACCGGCCAGCCAATTAGGCTGCGGACCGCACAGTTGCACAGAATTTGATTATGAATTCAGCACCCGCAGTCACTCGCCGCCATTTCCTGCGCCAAACATCCACCGCCGTCGCCGCCGCTTTCGTTGCGCCTGCCATTGTCCCGGCATCTGTCCTTGGTCGGGCTGGCGCGATGCCACCCAGCGAGCGCATCACGATGGGGTTCATCGGTGTCGGCGGTCAGGGTGGCGGCCACCTGCTGGGGGGCGCGTGGACGTATGTGGCGGGCGGCTACGCGGGGCGCAAAGACGTGCAGGTGCTGGCTGTTTGCGATGTCTGGCGCGAACGCCGCGAGAACGCGACCAAGAAGGTCAATGACCACTACGCCGAAGTTTACGGCAAAGACAATTACAAGTCCTGCCAGGCCTATACCGATTTTCGCGAGGTGCTCGCCCGCACGGACATTGACGCCGTCCTGATCGCCACCCCGGCCCACTGGCATGCGACGATGGCCGCCATGGCCGCCGAGGCCGGCAAAGACCTGTATTGCGAGAAACCGACAGCCGTGACCGTGCGCGAGAGCCAGGCGATGCTCGCGGCGGTGCGGCGTTACGGACGGGTCTATCAGGCGGGCACGCAACAGCGCAGCGAATACGACGGCAAGTTCCGCCGTGCCTGCGAATTCGTCCGCAGCGGCCGCATCGGCAAGCTGCAGGCCATTTACGCTTACCGCGATGGCGGGGCCGTCTTCTGGCCCCAGCGTTTCGGCGCCGCCAAACCAGTGCCCGCAGACCTGGATTGGGACCTTTATTTGGGTCCCGCGCCCTGGCTCCCCTACGACGGCAACACCGGCGCGCACCGGTTTGACATTGGCGAACTCAACTGGGGCCAGCACCACTACGACATCGTCCAATGGGCCGCGGCGGCGGACGAGACTGGGCCGGTGGAACTTTTTATGGAGAACGGCCGATCCTGCTACAAGTATGCCAGCGGGGTGGTCGTCTATGGCAAGGACTACCCCGGCGAACCCATAGGCAATGACGGCGGCGCTTGTTTCGTCGGCACCGAAGGCCGCATCGCGGTGGACCGGGACGCTTTGGTGTCCGACCCGCCGGATGTCGTGAGGGAGCCGCTCCGGCCGGACGAGGTGCACCTCTACCGCAGCACCCGCCACGCCGATAACTTCCTGGAATGCATCCGCACACGCAAGAAGCCCATCTGCGACGCCGACATCGCACACCGTGCAGCGAGCGCGCTCCTGTTGGGCGGAGTCGTCAAGCAGTTGAACCGGCCACTCAAGTGGGACCCGCAGGCCGAGCGGTTCATTAACGACGACGAGGCCAACCGAATGCTCTCCATCGCTAAACGTCCCCCCTGGTGCATCTGAAGCACCTTGATTTGCGAATTGCTATGCGCGCTTTTCAACTCCATTGCTGAACCGGACCTTCCCATGAAACCAACCCTTCTCTTAACTTTGGCGTTCGCCGTGCTCGTGCCAGGACTGCTCAGCCCGGCTCGGGCTGCCGAGACCGACGAAGAGCAGCAACTGATTGCCGTTGTGCAGTCCGATCGGTCGCTTGGAGAAAAAGACGCTGCCTGCGCCCGGCTCAAACGCATCGGTACCGACCGCTCTGTCCCAGCGCTGGCGGCCTTGCTGACCGATGAGCAGCTTTCTCATTCGGCCCGCTATGCGCTTGAATCCATGCCCTCCGCCAAAGCCGGCCAGGCGCTGATTGACGCGGTGGCGAAGACCTCGGGCTTGACCCAGGTGGGCCTCATCAACTCGCTCGGCTTTCGGGCCGAGAACCGTGCCGTGCCTGCCCTGGCGAAGCTCCTGGCGGATCAGGACGCACAGGTGGCGGCAGCCGCAGCCACGGCCCTGGGCCAGATCGGCACCTCGAAGGCCCTCAAAGTGTTGCAGCACACCACAACCAACTCTTCTGGGCCGGTCCATAGCGCGGTGGTGGACGCGTGGCTGCGCGGCGCGAACGGCCTCCTGGCAGCCGGGAGCCCGTCGAAGGCGCTGCCCATCTTTCGGGCTCTCTATGACACGGAGAAAGCGGACGTGATCCGCACCGCGGCCTATCGTGGAATGATTCTGGCGTCCGGCAAGCAGGCGCGGCGCCTGATGATCGCCGCCATTCTCGGCAAGGATGGGGCCAGCCAGATTGCGGCGCTTCAGTTGGTGCGCGAGGTGACTGCTCCCGACGCGACCAGGACGTTCGCCGTCATGCTGCGCAAGGTGCAGCCGCCCGTCCAGGTTGCCTTGATCGAAGGCTTGAATCAGCGCGGAGATGTCTCCGCGGCATCCGCCATCGCCGCGATGACCAGCAGCGCCTCGCCGGAGGTGCGCCTGGCGGCGATCAAGGCCCTTGGCATTTTGGGCGATGCCACGCTGGTCCCGTTGCTGGGCGTGTCTGCCGCTTCGTCGAACGGCGAAGAACAAATGGCCGCCCGGCTGGCGCTGGTCGAATTGCAGCGCGGCGACCCGACCGAGACGCTGCTCCGGCTGCTGCCCGACGCCAAAACGGAGGTGCAGGCGGAGTTTGCGCGAGCCTTGGGGGATCGCAGTGACAAGGCGGCTGTTCCGAGGTTGGTGGAGTTAGCGCGGCAGGGATCAGGCTCGGCGGAAAAGGCCGCGCTCCAGGCGCTGGCCTTGCTGGTCGAGGATTCCCGAGTGGGGCTGATGGTGCAGTTTGTGATTGACGCCAAGACCGATGCCGCGCGCGCCGACGCCGCTGAGGCGCTCAACAGTGCCTGCCACCGGATTCTGACCCGGCGCGGCCAAGTGAACGTTGAGCCGCTGGTGCAAGGTCTGGCGACGGCGCCGACGGACGCCCGTGTCGCCTTGTTGCCTGTTTGCAGCGGGCTGGTGGATCCCAAGGTTCGGACGGGGCTGCGCGCTGCTCTCGCCGACCCGAACACGCAGGTCCGTAGTGCCGCCATCCGTGCGCTGTGCGACACGCGCGATGCCGAACTCCTGCCGGACGTGGTGAAGGTCGCCTGCGAGGCGCCGGAAGAGAACTTGCGTACCCTCGCAATTGGCGCCTGCGTTCGCCTGACTACGCAGGAGGAGACCATCAAGCTCCCCATCAACGAGCAGATCGAGCCGCTTAAGGCCATCCTCGCCAAACCTCTCCATCCCGAACAGAAGCGGCTGGTGTTGGCCGGCCTGGCTGAGATTCCAGACCTGGAGGCCCTGAAACTCGCCGAGCCGATGCTGGCTGAGCCCGCCATCCAGCTCGAGGCCGCCAAGGCCGCTACTAAGATTGCCGCTGCTCTGCCCTACGCACAAGCTGGGCCGGCGGAGGCCGCCTTGGAGAAGGTCATCGCTGCGACCGCCGATGCTGACGCGCGCAAGGGGGCGGAAGCCGCCCTCAAGGAAATTCAGGCTGGAGCCGATTACATCACGGCCTGGCAAGCCGCGGGGCCCTATTATCAGGCGGGCAAGGAGTACAACGTGCTGTTCGACATTGTCTTCCCTCCCGAAACGTCAAATGTGCTAGGCGTGAAATGGCAGGCGATGCCGTTGAGTCCGGACGCCAAGCGCCCGTGGGTCATGGACTTGCTCAAGGCCTTTGGGGGCGAACAGCGCGTGGCTTATGCGCGCACCTGGGTGCATTGCGACCAGGCACAGCCCGCGCGGCTTGAACTGGGCACCGATGACGGAGTGAAGGTCTGGCTCAACGGCCAAGTGGTGCACGCCAACAATACTTTCCGCGGTCTGGAACCCGGCGCCGACAAGGTGAACGTCACTTTGAACGCTGGGTGGAATCCGCTTCTGCTCAAAGTCACCCAGCTTAACCAGGGCTGGGGCTTTTGCGCCCGTTTCCGCAAGCCCGACGGCAGTCATCTGGACGGCCTGCAGTTTTTGGCCCAGCCGCCCGAGCGCTGAGCCGCGACCGCGGGACCGTAGCCTGGATGATTCACGCTGACGCCGGAGCGCCGGCATGTTACCGGCTTACAGGGTCCCGGCAGTCTGAGCCGGCAACATGCCGGCGCTCCGGCCTGTCGGAATTCCGTGCGGGGCGTGAGGTGTTCGTTTGAGCCGCGCTCAATAGACTACTTTGTTGAGGGGATACTCGATGATCCCTTCGGCGCCGGCGGCTTTCAGGGCCGGGATCAGCTCGCGGACGACATGTTCGTCAATGATCGTTTCGACCGCCACCCACCCTTCCTGGCTGAGGTGGGAAATGGTTGGGTTCCGCAGCGCGGGCAGTGTTTGCAGCAGCTTCGCCAGGTTGTTCTGGGCGATATTCATCTTCAAGCCGACTTTGGCTTCCGCATCCAGGGCGCCTTTGAGCAGCAACGCCAGCGTCTCGATCTTCTGCCGCTTCCAGGCGTCCTTCCAGGCAGCGTGGTTGGCGATTAGCCGCGGGGTGGAACTGAGGAGGGTGTCCACGACGCGCAGCTTGTTAGCGCGGAGGGAGGAGCCGGTCTCGGTGATGTCCACGATCGCGTCCACCAGCTCGTGCGCCTTCATCTCGGTCGCTCCCCACGAAAACTCCACCTCGGCCTTTACCTTGTGCCGGCGCAAATACTTCCGGGTCTCGTTGACCAGCTCGGTGGCGATGCGTTTGCCCTGCAAATCCTTGACCGACTTGATCGGCGAGTCCTCCGGCACGGCCAACACCCAGCGGGCCGTTTGGCGCGTGGCCTTGTTGAATTGGAACTCGCCCACCTCGTGGACTTTCGAGCCGTTCTCCTGAATCCAATCGTAGCCGGTGATGCCGCAGTCCAGGTAACCGTGTTCGACGTAGCGGCTGATTTCCTGCGCGCGAATCAGCCGGATTTCCAGCTCCTCGTCATCCACGTATGGAATGTAGGACCGGCTGCTGACGGTGATGTTGAACCCGGCCTTGGCCATCTTCTCGATGGTGGCCTCTTGCAGACTGCCCTTGGGCAGCCCAAACCGCAAAACCTGCTTCTTCTTCATGCTGTAACCTGGCTCTTTGGCAGGAGGAAGAGGAGATCGTTCCGCGGTCCCTCTGGCTCATGCGAGTCGAGTTATGTGCCACGTTGCCGGGCAGAAAGCGACCTTTTTCTTTGGAGCCGCTTGAAGACGGGTGTATTTCAGCACTGCTGGCCTAGCGGCACGCCGGTACGGTGTGGCACTTGGCGCGCCGAAAGGGGCCAAGAACGGCCTTACGTAGGCGGCTTCAGTGCAGCCTGCGGCGCGCACGGAGTGACGCGCCCTACCATCGGAGGTTCAAGACGTGCGCCGGATCACGCGCCGGCCGCGGATGGCGAGGTCATGGCGCGCGAGGGCGGCTGCGCATCGGGGGTACAGGTCATGTTCGGCCACCTGAATCCGCTGGTGCAGCGTCTCGGGGGTGTCGTCATCCAGCACCGGGACGGTCTGCTGGCCGATGATCGGGCCGGAGTCCACGCCGGCATCCACGAAATGCACGGTGCAACCCGTGACCTTCACACCATGCGCCAGCGCCTGTTTCCAGGCTTCCAGGCCGGGGAAGGACGGCAGGAGGGAGGGGTGGATGTTAATGATCCTTCCGGCGAAAGCGTTAAGGAACGCGTCTTTGAGGACACGCATGAAACCAGCCAGCGCCACCAAATCCACCTCGGCGGCCCGCAACGTTGCGATGTACGCCTGCTCGGCTTCGTCATCCAGCTTGGTGCGGAACTTGCCCGGCGGCAGGAACTGCGCCGGAATGCCGCGCGCGCGCGCTCGTTCCAGGATTCCCGCCTCCGCCACGTCGCTCAACACGAGCGCGACTTCCGCGGGCACCGTGCCTGTGCGGCAGGCATCGGCAATGGCCACAAAGTTGGAGCCTTTGCCTGAACCCAGGACCCCAATGCGGAATTTGCGCTCACCCATCACGCTGCTTTCTTACACGCAGCCGGGCGGGACTTACAAGCTGTAACTGCCGGGTAGTTAATCAGGAGGGAACGTGTCCCCCCGGCAGCTCTCGCGACGAAGAAAAGGCTTGCGGCTGCCTCCTCAGGGCGCAGGGACCTACGGGCTTGTTGCCAGCCTCCTGCTCCCATATTGGTCGCCTATTACCCCGGAGGGCATCCGGTGGGTATCCGGTGGGTATATCGCGGGTTCTGGCCGCCTTTCCGGGCTTCCCGCCGGCCGCTTTCTCCAAGCTCCCTGCTCTCGGCTGCCAGGCTTATAGACACTGCGAACCGCTGGCAGGTTACACCCATTCTGCGTTCGCGCTTCTGCCTTGCACTTGCTACCCCGCCACGCTTGCCGGCTCGAACACCACGCCGATGAACAGGATGGCTCTGGTCAGATTGTCCGCGATAACGAACAAGAAGGGGCGATCCACAACCATCTCGAAAGGCGGGGTCACAGGCCGCATGACGGCCAGGCTCATGATTCCGACGGTGGCCGCCGCCGCCTCGGTTCCTTCCTCATTCACCTCGACAAAGCTCTTGTGTTTCACGGCACTCAGATACAGCGGACTGGGCGACATGCCCGAGAAATCTGCGGTGCGACCGAAGGGCAGCGTCATGCCCATGGCCTGGAGCGATGGCTTCAGCTCGGCGCCGTACTCCAGCTTGAACCGAGGCAAAACGATCGTGCCTTTCCGGCGCCGCAGTTGGCGCAGAAGCTGGTTCTGCCACACCTGGTCGGTCAACGTGGCGAGCAACGTGTTCACGTTGGAGGCGGGCTCGGGCAAAAGGACATACATCCCCAGCCGCCGCCCCGCGTACGGGAGCCGCAGAGCCTGGAAGCCGTTGCCCTGCTGATACTCGAACTCGCCGCTCTGCTGCATCATGGGGATTGGTTTTTGGCCACCGGTGGTTAGGTGGAAGGGGCGCTCCTGGGTTGCCTTGGGGTCGAACTTCCGATCCCAACTCCCTTTGAAGTAGATCGCATTAGCGAGGAGCATCCTGGTGTCGCCAGGAAGGCGGCCGGGAACGATGTTCTTGATTCGCCCAGCCGTGTTCTTCTCAGCCCAGGCGTTGACGATGCCAGCGGCACGGGGGTCGGCGAAATCGAGCGCGTCCATGGTGGCGCCGTAGAATTCTTTGTTGAGGGAGGCAAAGGCCGGTTTCACCTCAATCCCCGCGGAATACCAGATCGCGTTGGCGATATTCAGCGCCACATTGGTCTGGGCGCTGCGAACGGAGGCATCCAGGTCCTTGAAGGCTTGATTCAGGGCGGCTGGCTCCAAGCGGGTGGTCCCCAGGACCTGCGCCATTTGGTCCCGGGTCGAGCCGGCGGCGCCATTGCACACCATCTGCAGCAGGGTCGAAATGCTGTAAGGCGAGATAAAGACGTTATTCGCGGGCTGCTCTTTAACGAGTTCTTTTAACAGGCCAAACGCAAAGCCCGTGTCTGCGGAGACCAGACTGGACTGGTCCGTCGGCGACGACGCGAAGATCGGCCAGCCGAAGATGACGACCAGACCCCCGGTCAAAGCCCCGGGCCCGACAGCATTCCAAAGTCGTGTAGTTCTCATCCCAGCATTGACGATTACGTTCCAAGCATTCCTGCTATGAGCCTCACTCCTCCCAGGGAGCCCGTCAAATGCAAGTGTGAAATCCAGCGGTGCCCCCGCGTGGCTGGTCCTCGCGTCCTCATTGGACATTGGGGCGCATTGCTGTTAGCCTCCACGCGAGATTCGACAACTATGGCAAACAAAGCTCCTGATTCCACGGTCGCGGCCGGAACCGCGTCCGCTCCGTCCGATTTCATCCGTGACATCGTTGCCGCCCACGTCGCTGAGAAGAAATACCCGCAAATCCACACCCGGTTCCCTCCGGAGCCAAATGGCTACCTGCATATCGGCCATGCGAAGTCCATTTGCCTGAACTTCGGCATTGCACGCGAGTTCGGGGGCGTCTGCAACCTGCGAATGGACGATACCAATCCGACCAAGGAAGACGTGGAGTATGTGGATTCGATTACCGAGGATGTGAAATGGCTCATCAGCGCGTGGGCGGACGACCGGCTGGGGCTAAAGCCCAAGGGCAGGACGCCGGAGACAAAGACCGTCAGCGGCAAGACGGACTTCTACCTGGCACCGGTCACCCTGGCCTCGAACGAGCAACTGGAGCCGTTCTATGCCAGCGATTACTTCGACCAGATTTACGAATACGCCGTCCAGCTTACCAAGAAGGGGGCTGCTTACGTGGACGACCTCTCACCCGAGGACACGGACAAGTATCGAGGTTCGCCCGACCGTCCCGGCCAGGAGAGCCCGTTCCGCGGGCGTTCGATCGAGGAGAATCTCGATCTGTTCACGCGGATGAAGGCGGGCGAGTTCCCGGACGGCACGCGCACGCTCCGGGCGAAGATTGATATGGCGTCGCCGAACATCTGGATGCGCGACCCGGTGCTCTACCGCATCCGCCATGCGGAACATCATCACACTGGCGACAAGTGGTGCATCTACCCGATGTATGACTTTGCCCACTGCCTGAGCGATTACATCGAGGGCATCACCCACTCGATCTGCACGCTGGAGTTCGAGGTGCACCGGCCACTTTACGACTGGATTCTGGAGCAGCTCGACCTGCCCCGTCCCCTGCCCCACCAGTACGAGTTCGCGCGTCTGAGCCTGGGCTACACGGTGATGAGCAAGCGCAAGCTGATGCAACTGGTCACCGAGGGGCTCGTCTCCGGCTGGGACGACCCGCGGATGCCGACCATCAGCGGCCTGCGCCGCCGGGGCGTCACCCCGCAGGCTTTGCGCGATTTCGCCTACAACATTGGAATTACCAAGTACAACGCCATCACTGATGTCGCCGTGCTGGAATACTCCATTCGCGAGGACCTTAACCGCCGCGCCCTGCGCCGGATGGCGGTGCTGCGGCCACTCAAAGTCGTCATCACGAACCATCCCGCCGGCCAGGTCGAGGAACTGGAGGCCATCAACAACCCCGAGGACGCGAACGCCGGCAGGCGCAAGGTGCCTTTTGGCCGCGAGCTGTACATCGAGCGTGATGATTTCATGGAAACCCCACCGCCCAAGTATTTCCGGCTGCGGCCCGGGGGCGAGGTGCGGCTCAAGTATGCTTACATTATCAAGTGCGACGAGGTGGTCAAAGACAGCGGCGGACAGGTGGTTGAGCTCCGCTGCACGGCGGACCTCGGCAGCAAGACCGGCGGTCTAAATGCCGGGCGAAAAGTCAAGGGTACCATTCACTGGGTCAGCGCGGCGCACGCGGTTGACGCCGAGGCGCGCCTTTATGACCGGCTCTTCACTGTGCCGGAACCCGACGCCGGCGGGGACTTCAAGCAACACCTGAATGCGCTCTCCCTGGAAGTCGTGACAGCCAAGTGCGAGCCGAGCCTGAAGGAGGCAAGGCCCGAAGTCCGTTATCAATTCGAGCGCCTGGGCTACTTCACACTCGATAAGGACAGCGTGCCCGGCAAGTTGGTGTTCAACCGGACCATCACCTTGAAGGACGCCTGGGCCAAGGAAGCTCACAAGCGTTAGGCAGAAAGGCGTGTTCGCAGGTTGACTTTCCTTCCAACAGAAGCAACATTCCACCCACGTCCGTACGATCTAACGAACCATTCTAAATTCGCCCCTTACATGAAAACCAGAATCTTGGCCGTCCTCGTCGTCCTGTCGTTTTCGCTGTTCAGTCAACGGGGGGTTGCCGCCGAGCCAACGGCCGCGTCGGGCGAACTGAACGACTTGGTGGCGAAGGTCAAGGCCAAGCTGCAGGAGAACAAGCGGACTGAAGCGGACCTCGCGCCCGAGTTGAGGGAGTTCGACGCGCTGCTCGCCAAGCACAAGGGCGAGAAGACGGACGACGTCGCCCAGATCCTGCTCATGGAGGCGATGCTGTACCTGCAGGTGCTGGATAACAATGAGAAGGGCACCGAGCTAATCACGCAGCTCCAGCTCGACTTCCCGGGCACCAAGCCGGCTGAGAACGCGGACAAGATTCTCGCCTCGATGAAGAAGCAGGCGGAAGCGAAGAAGATAAAGGCTGCTCTAGCAGAAGGGACAAAGTTTCCCGATTTCGAGGTGAAGGACACTACGGGCAAGCCACTTTCTATCGCGAACTACAAAGGCAAGGTCGTGCTGCTCGACTTCTGGGCGACCTGGTGCGGGCCGTGCGTCCACGAACTGCCCAACGTCATCAAGACTTATGAGGCTTATCACCCGAAGGGATTCGAGATTATCGGCATCAGCCTGGACAAGGACCAAGACAAGCTCGCGAGCTTCACCAAAGAGAAGAACATGACCTGGGTACAGTACTTCGACGGCCTTGTATGGGAGAACAAGCTGGCCGTGAAATATGGCATCAACAGCATCCCGGCCACGTTCCTCCTCGATGGCCAGGGAACCATCATCGGCAAGGACCTGCGTGGCGAAGCCCTGGAGGAGGCGGTAGGCAAGACGCTGGCCAAGCAGTAGAACGCGCAACGCCGGCCCATATACCGCAGGCCCGGAGGGACGACTTGCGCCCCGGTTCGTAGTCATGGTGCCGCGCCTTGGTTTCGGCGCGTTTGACAACCAGGGATACGGCTCTACGTTCTCGGTGTCTTCCGGCGGTACGTGGATCGGTGGAAGACTGCAATGCAACAACGAAACGAAAGGAAAGGCATTATGAGAAGAGGATTCGTCGGTTCATTAGCCCTGGGATTGGTCGCCGTTACGGGATGCGTTGGCCCCATGGGGCCGGTGGGAGGCGTAGGAGGCTTCGTCTATACGGACGTGTCCGGACCCGTGGGGGCAACGAGCAACACGGCGGGCACCAAGATGGGACAGGCCACATCAACCGGCATCATCTGCGTTGCGACGGGTGATTCCAGCATTAAGACCGCCGCCGCCAACGGGGGTATCACCAAGATCTCGCACGTAGATTACCACACCACCAGCGTCTTGGGGCTTTATACCAAAACTACCGTCACCGTTTACGGCGAATAGAGGCCATCTCTGAACGAGCACGGTGGCCAATTAGAGCGCCAATTGACTGGCTCCGCTCTGTGCCAGCGGGGCCTTGTCATGGCTGTGAAAAGGGGCCGCTAGCTGTAGGTCTGACTACCCGTCACGTGCCTTGCTCCGGCGCCGTCGAGCCATAGTACATCGCTCCGCTCCAACGGGGGGGCGGCGGTGGGGTATCGAGTCTCCCGAGTATGGGGAAGCCTTACTCCTTGGCCGTTTCGTAGTATTTCGCTGCTTCTGCCCAGTTGAGAACGTTCCAGAAGGCCTTAAGATACTCTGCCCGGCGGTTCTGATATTTCAGGTAATAGGCGTGCTCCCAGACATCGCAGCCGAACACGGGCTTGCCTTCGACGCCACAGATTTTCTTGCCCATGAGCGGGTTGTCCTGGTTGGCGGTGGAGACAATTTCGAGCTTGCCTCGGTTGACGATAAGCCAGGCCCAGCCGCTGCCAAAGCGGCCAACACCTGCCGCTTCAAATTTCTCCTTGAAGGCGTCAAAGCTGCCAAACGTGGCTGTGATGTCGTCGGCCAGAGGGCCAGTAGGTGTACCGCCCGCTTTAGGGCCGAGGATTTTCCAGAACATGGAATGGTTGGCGTGTCCGCCGCCATTGTTACGGACGGTGCCGCGGATGTCCTCCGGCACCTTCTTGAGGTTGCCGATCAGGTCCTCGACTGACCTGCTTTCGAGGTCCGGCTTGCCAGCGATGGCCTTGTTTACGTTGGCGACGTAGGCGCCATGGTGCTTATCGTGGTGAATTTCCATGGTCAGTGCGTCAATGTAAGGTTCGAGCGCGTCTTTGGGATATGGAAGTGGAGGTAGTTCGTATGCCATAGTATGCGTGATCTAATTGATTTTCCGTCTTAGTTTACTGCCCTTTCATGCTTCTTGGGTAACGATTCCAGACAAGGCAACATAGCACTTCTGTGCCGGTGTCAAGCGGAGCGAAGGCAAATCCGAAGTCCGAAGGCCGAAATCCGAGTTCCGGGAGCCAATTGCAGAATTAGCCACAAAGGAGCGCAAAGATCGCAAAGAGGGGGCATATGGGCTGTTGCCTTGTGTACTTTGCGCTTTCTCGCCGTTACGCAGGACCTTTGCAGTCGCCTCCCGAATCATCCGACCCGAGCTCGGGCTTCGAACTTCGGGTTTCGTGTTCCCCCCACTTACCGGCGGGCCAACGCGACGAAGTTTTGCAGGAGCTGCAGGCCGACCTTCTGGCTTTTCTCTGGGTGGAATTGCGTGGCGAAGATGTTGTCGCGCCACACCGAGGAAGCGAAGGTTTCACCGTAGGTGGTGCGGGTTGCGACGATGTTGGCATCGGTCGGTTTAGGAAAGAAGCTGTGTACGAAATAGACGAAGCTGCCGCCAGGAATGCCGCGGAACAGTGGGCAAGCGGGCTGCACGATTTCAAGCTGGTTCCAGCCGATCTGCGGAATTTTAAGCCCGTTCCGCGCCGAGAAGCGCACCACCTTGCCCTGAAAGATGCCCAACCCCGCCGCGCAACTGTTGAACTCTTCGCTCTTCTCGAACAGGGCCTGGTAGCCCACGCAGATGCCGAGAAAGGGCCGGCCCGACTGCATGAACTTGCGCGAGGCCTCCAGCAACTCCTGCCGGTCGAGCGCCTGGATGCAATCGTCAAACGCGCCGACGCCGGGCAGCACAACCGCCCGGGCGTCAGCCATCTCTTCGGGTCGCCGGGCGATGCGCACCTCCGCACCGACTTTGAGCAGGGCCTTGTGGACGCTACGCAAGTTGCCGGAGCCATAGTCAATTAGAGCTATCACAGGCGCAGAATAGTGCCCGGCGACAGCCCCGGCAAGCCACCCGAGGCCGCGCCGGGCTGTCGGTTTACACTTAACTCTTGCTCGCGGCTTTGGTATCCTGAAGCCCTATGAAGGTCCTGATGCGAAAGCTGGCTGCCTGGCTCCAGCGGCAGTCTCCCCTGACCATTACCGTCACAGGTTTGTGCTGTGCGCTCGCGCTCGGCATACCAGACCGCTACATCCAGAGCCCGATGAGTTTCATACTGTTCCACTTGGCCATCGTGGTGTTTGTTGGGTGGGGCGCGGGGAAGTGGCATGCTTTGGTGGTATCAGGCGTATCTGTAGCCACGATGGCGGCGGTGCAATGGGGCTGGCGTCGGAACACCTTGCCGGCCGGCTGGGTGTTCGCTTGGAACCATTCCATGCGCTTCGTGGTGCTCGGTGTCGCCGGGTGGCTGACGGCCGAGGTGCGCCGGCTGACCCGTCACTTGAGCGACCTGGTGGACGAGCGCACAGCCCAATGGAAAGCGGAGGTGGAACAGCACAAGGCCACCTCTACCCGGCTGCGGGAAGCGATCGAGCGCTTCGAGCAGGTCATCAATAACATTACCGAGGTGTTCTGGTTGACCAACGTGTCCAAGAACGAAATGGCCTACATCAGCCCCGGCTACGAACGGGTCTGGGGCCGGAAGTGTGAGGAGCTTTATCGTGAGCCAAAGTCCTGGGTGGCAGCCGTACACCCCGCAGACCGTGACGAGGTGCTCCGCCGTGCCCATACCGACCAGGCTGTCGGCCGGTACGATGTTGAGTACCGTATCCTCCGGCCGGACGGCGCGGTGCGCTGGATTCGCGACCGGGCATTCCCAGTGCGCAACCAGGGGGGCGAGGTCTATCGGATCGCCGGCCTCGCCGAAGACATAACGGAGCGGAAACGGACTCGGGAAGTGCTCCAGACGCAAGCGGCCATCCTAGAGAACATGGCCGAGGGCGTGGTGGTGACCGACGATAAGGGGATAATCGTGCAGATGAACCCCGCGGGCGAGCGGATTTGGGGCTATGAGCACAACGAAGTGCTCGGGCAGCCGGCCAGTCTGTTCAGCGCCCTGCCCGAGCCAGAGGCAAGGGCGGTCATGCTTGAGGTGCTGGCCGCCTTGCAGGCGACGGGGGGCTGGCGCGGAACGTTCCAAAACCGGCGCAAAGACGGTGCGCTCATCTATTGCGATGCGGTGATTAGCCGGCTGGAAGTTCAAGGCCGGAAGCTAATGGTCGCCGTGGGGCAGGATGTGACCGAGCGGCTAGGCGTCCAGGAACAGCTCCAGATGCAAGCGCGGGTGCTGGAGAGCATGGCGGAAGCTGTCCTGTTGGTTGAGGAGAACGGCACGATCCTTCTGACCAACCCCGCCTTGGAGACCTTGTTGGGTTATGAGCGCGGCGAGTTGGCGGGCAAATCTATGCTCGTGGTATCGGGTCACCCACCCGAGCAGTACGGCGAACAGTTCAAAGCGAGCCTGGAACAGATCAAGACGCAGGGCTCTACCGCGGGAGAATACATCGCGCGTCGAAAGGACGGCGGCTTGATCGAGGTCGAGACCCGGAGCAGCGGCGTTACCATCGGCGGTCATTTCTGCCTGGTAGTCGTCGGGCAGGACGTCACCAAAAGGAAGCGGGCCGAACAAGCCTTGCGGCAGAGTGAGGAAACGTTGCGGGTCTTCCTCGACGCGGTGCCGGCGCCGGCTTTCCTGCTGGACCGGAATGGCACGATCTTGGTCAGCAACCGGGCGCTGGCCCACAGCTTGGGCAGGCCTGAGGGCGAACTGGTGGGCCAATACTCGTTCGGCCTCATCCCTCCCCCGCTTTCCGAAACCAGGAAAGCGATGTTCGACGAGGTCCTCCGCACGCGGAAGGCGGCACACTATGAAGACACGCGCGCGGGCCGGCATTTTGTCAACTTTGAAGGCCCCATCCTCGACCCGGTCGGCAACGTGACCCGTGTGGCGGTGTTTGCCCTGGACATTACGGAACGCAAGCAGATGGAATCGGCCCTGGCCAGGCAAGAGGCACTCTACCACACGCTCTTCGAACTCAGCCCGGACGGCATCCTGGTCGAAGACGCCAGCGGCAACATCCTGGACGCCAACCGAGCTTTTTGTCAGTCCTTGGGCTATTCCCGTGAGGAGCTGTTGCGACACAACGTCCGGCATTTAGTGCCCACTGGCGCGCAGGCCGAGGTGGAAGCGCACCTAGCCTCACTTCGAGCCGGTCAGAAGCTGGACCATGATGTATGGAACATCCGGAAGAGCGGAGAGCGCTGCCTAATGCGACTCAACGAGAAGCCACTGACGCTGCCCGACGGACGCCCGGGCATCCTCGTGGTGGCCCGGGACATCACTCGGAGCGAACGGGCGGAGACGGCCAAGGCGGTCTTCCTGTCTCTGGGGGCAAAGCTCAGCAGCGTGCGAACGCCCGTCGAGGCGGCCCGGGCGATTTATGCCAGCGCCGACCAGCTCTGGAAATGGGATGCCGCCACTCTGGATCTCTATACCCAGGAGCAAGATCGGATAGACACGGTGCTCCTTTGTGACGTGGTTGACGGACAGCGCCGCGAGGTGGCCTCGCCTCTGCCAGCGGGTCCTCCCACGGCGCGAACGCGTCGGGTTATGAAGGAAGGAGCGGAGTTGATACTGCGAACTGAAGCCGACATGCAAGCGGGTGATACGCTTAGATTCGGAGATAGCTTGCGCCTTTCAGCCTCGATCATCTGCGCCCCGATGCGGCGAGACGGTCAGCCCATCGGCCTGCTCTCGATCCAGAGCTACACGCCGAATGCGTATAGCGAGCAAGACCTGCGGATGCTCCAGGCGTTGGCAGACTACTGCGCGGGCGCGCTGGAGCGCATCCGGACCGAGCAGGCCTTGCAGCAGCACGAGGACCTCAACCGCACCATCCTGGCGACCGCGATGGACGGGTTCTTCGCCCTGGATTTTGCCGTTGACCCCGGAGGCACGATCGTTGACGTCAACGACGCCTATTGCCGCCTGATTGGCTACAACCGCGAGGAGTTGCTCCAGATGCGGATTGCCGACCTTGAGGCCACCGAAAGCCCTGAGGAAGTGGCCCGGCATAAGGAGAGAATCCTGGCCACCGGGGCAGACCGATTCGAGACCCGTCATCGCCGCAAGGACGGATCGGAAATCCAGGTCGAGATAGGCGTATCCCGGTTGGCCGGCGGCAGCGAGCGGGGGTTTGGCTTCGTGCGGGACATCACGGAGCGCAAACGCGCCGAGGCGACCCTGCACGAGGCGCATGACGAGCTGGAACGGCGTGTGCAAAACCGCACCGCCGAATTGCAGACGGCCAACGCGGCACTGCGCGAGTCCGAGGGCAAATACCGCCGGCTGCACGAGAGCATGACGGATGCGTATGCCAGCGTTGACATGACCGGGCGGATCATCGAATTCAACCCGGCTTATCAAACGCTGCTCGGGTACACGGCGGAGGAATTGCGCCAGAAGACCTACGTTGATCTTACCCCGCAGAAATGGCATGCCTTCGAGGCGCGGGTCGTGGCGGAGCAGATTCTCCCGCGAGGCTATTCTGAAGTTTATGAGAAGGAATACTGCCGCAAGGACGGGACGATCTTCCCGGTGGAACTGCGCACGTTCTTGATCCGGGACGCCAATGGCCAGCCAGCCGCGATGTGGGCGATCGTGCGCGACATCACCGAGCGCAAGCTGGCGGAGCAGGCACAGTGCGACGTGAATGACCAACTGGAACGTCGCGTGCGCGAGCGCACAGCGGAACTGGAGGCTGCCAACGCCGCGCTGGCCGAGAGCGAGGAGCGCTACCGTTCACTGGTGAACAATTTGAACGTCGGGGTCTATCGCAACACCCCGGGACCCCACGGGCGGTTCATCAACGTCAACCCCGCCCTTGCCCGCATTCACGGCTACGATTCGGTGGAGGAATTCCAGAAAGTCACGGTGGCGGACCTTTACCAGGACCCAGGCGAACGGGAGGTATTTGTGGCTGAGCTGCTGCGCCAGGGGGCCGTGGTCAATCATGAACTCCGACTGAAGAAGAAGGACGGCACGGCCATTCATGGCTCGGTTAATGCCACGATGCATCGAGCCCCCGATGGAGAAGTGGATTGGATTGACGGCGTGCTCGAAGACATTACACAGCGCAAGCAGGCGGAGGAGGCGCTCAAGACACAGTCGCTGGTGTTGCAGAACATGGCGGAAGGGGCACTGCTGCTGGGCCCGGATCAGACCATCCTGTTCGCCAACTCTGCCCTGGAGGCGATGTTTGGCTACGGGCCGGGCGAACTGATCGGACAGAAGGCTGCAGTGCTCAACGCCTGGCCGCCGGAGGAGACGGCTCGCTTCAACGAAGCCGTTGTTCGCGCCACCCAGGGAGGCGGCACTTGGTCTGGGGAGTACCAGAATCGGCGGAAAGACGGCACGATCTTCACTTCTGAATCCTGCGTCAGCACGCTCGACCTGGGGGGCAAAGTCCATTATGTCAGCGTGCAGCAGGACATCACCGACCGGAAACGCCTGGAGCGGCAAATCCTCGAGATCAGCGACCGCGAGCAGGCCCGCATAGGCCAGGACATCCATGACGGGCTTTGCCAGAATCTGGTGAGCCTGGCCTTCGATGCGAACTCGCTGGAACAGCAACTTGCGGCCCAAAGCCGGCCGGAGGCGAAGACTGCGCGGAGGCTAGCGGATTTCCTGGACCAAGCCATTGGCGAATCCCGCCAATTGTCGCGTGGCCTGTTTCCGATGCGGCTGGGGAGGGAGGGGTTGGTGCCCGCCTTGGACGAACTCGCCAAAGCTACCCGCGACCGGTTCAAACTCCGCTGCCGTTTCGCGAGCAAGGAGCCAGTGGTCGTGGAGAATACCGCCATGGCCACGCACCTCTACCGGATCGCCCAGGAAGCGGTGAACAATGCGATCAAGCACAGCCGAGCTCGGACGATCTCCATCAGACTCATCGGTCGCGAAGGCGCGCTTGAGCTGAGCGTTGAAGATGATGGAGTGGGCCTATCCTCCCTGCAGCGAAAGCAAGCGACGGGCATGGGCCTGCACATCATGGAGTACCGCGCCCGGACCATCGGTGGCACGCTCGACATCGGTCCCGGACGGCCCAGCGGGACGGTAGTTTCCTGTTGCGTTCCCCGTGTGCGCCAATAATATCGAACCCATGAGCCGCCAGGCACGCACTTCAGGCGTCACGCAGAAGCGCGGGCGCATTTTGCTGGTGGATGATCACCCACTGGTGCGCGAACGCCTGGCTGAAGTTATTAATCGCGAGCCGGATCTGGCGGTTAGCGGCGAGGCCGAGGACCGGCAGGGGGCCATCGAGGCCATTCTCGCCGTGCCACCTGATCTGGTGATCGTGGATTTGACCCTCAAGAATTCGGATGGGCTTGAATTGATCAAGGATATCCATGCCCGCTGGCCCAAACTGCGGGTGCTGGTGGTGTCCATGCACGATGAATCGCTTTATGCGGAGCGGGTCATCCGCGCAGGGGCGTTGGGTTACATCACCAAGCAGGAAGCCACTCGCAAAATCCTCCTGGCGATTCGCCGGGTGCTGACCGGCAACGTTTATCTCAACGATAAGATCACCAGCCGCCTCCTCAGCCGGCTCTCGGCCCCTGCCGACCAGGTGACGGCCACGCCTGCCGAATCCCTAGCGGATCGTGAGTTCCAGGTGTTTGAACTGACGGGGCGCGGGCTGAACACGCACGACATCGCTCGCCAGCTCCATATCGCCGTCAAGACCGTCGAGACCTACCGCGCGCGGATCAAAGAGAAACTGAAGCTCAGGGACGCGAGCGAACTGCTGCAGTCGGCGATCGCCTGGTCCCGCAACCGGTAATCCGGTTTCCTCCGACTCCGCCGGCCGGCCCGTCTTGTAGGGGAAAGCCTTACAGGAACGAACAGGTCCTCCCTGACAGACAAACTCCCGCCGGTCTGATACAGATGATGCCGTTAATTGCAGACAGCAGCTCTGGGTTTTATTCGTGCCTTGGTGGATTGCGCGTGCTCGCATAGTTCGGGCACCGAGCATAAGGGGACCCTCGGGCGCACGGCTGGTTACCTCGCGTCTGGGGGCGGAAGATGCTTCCGTCGGGGCGGGATTGATAGGGAAAAGAGGCGGGCGGCCAGCCGGCGCCCTGGGTTGAGAGCACTTTCGCCGCGATGGCTTGATTTCTGAGGGCAGGTTGATGCGCTGGGGCGCGCACAGCCTCAGGCTCACAACCCGCTCGCTGATTGGGCCAGCTCACGCTTTGTCTTGCGCCCCGGCCCCGAATTTCCTAAAAGCTTCCCTGCCGCGCGTACCGCGCCCTGAATAAGTCCGGCGAAAGCGCGTGATGCCGAATACTTAAGCCTGTTCAAAGAACACAACCATCTTATGCCCGTAGCGACCGATACTAAATCAGCGCCGACGCTCCAAACCCTGCCGGGGGACGACCTGCGCCAACTCATGTGGCGCTTCGCTGACCGGTATGATCTCGCCATGCTCGTCCAGTCCACCCGCATCGTAGCGCGCGGACCGGTAGCGCGGCTGGTCGCGCAGGGGGCGCGCAACTCCCACGAGTGGACCCCGGAAAAGGCGAGCCTGCTGGCGGCCTTTGATGAGAGCGGCATCACCGCCGCCTTCCTAGACCCGGAGCACGGCGGGTTCATTGAGGGGCCCAAGAACCTGGCGCTGGCGTTGATTGCGTTCGAGCTGTCCTGGGTGGATGCCGGTGCGGCCACGTCCAGCCTCGCAGGCAACCTAGGTCTATCGCCAATCCATGAGCGGGGCACGACCGAACAACGCGGCCATTACCTGGCCCTCGCGGCGCCGCCCAAAGCAGGCGAAAGCCGCAAGCAGGTCCGGGCCGCTTTCGCGCTCACCGAACCCATCCCCTTCGTCGGCGTCGAGACCGGGATGCTGGGGGGCAAGGTGCGGGTTGTGGAATGGAAGGACGGCCAGGAGCCGGTCTTGCAAGTGGAAAAGCGCGGCCGGTTCATCACTAACATGGGCTTCGCCAATGTGGTCACCGCCGCTGTGGAATCAGACGACAAACGTCTCAAAGGCAGTTGCATGATCATCCTCGAGGAAGGTGATCCTGGTTCGTGGGATCGCGGCACACCCACCAAGAAACTGGTGCACCAGCTTTCCTCGACGCGCGACCCGGTGCTCAACGTGCGCGTCCCGGCCCACCGCATCATTGGCGGCTACACGGTGAAGGACGGCGTTATCATTCCCCGCTATTCGCACGGCGAACTCATCGAGGCGGTCTTCCGGCGCACACGGGTGACCGTAGGCCTGATGACCTCGGCCAAACTGCTGTCGGCCATCGAGCCGGTCATCATGTATGCCCGCCGTCGTTTCCGCGGCGGTCAAGGCGCACCGGGCACGCCGCGTTACGAGCTGGGCCTGCTGCAAAAGGAAGATGTGCTGCACCGGCTGGTGGATGTTTGGGCCACCGGCGAGGCGAGCGCTTCGCTGGGCTTCGCCGCGGCCAGGTTATTTGATCACCTCGACCCGCTGGAGCGGAAGAAGGACGAGCTTTTCGCGGGGCAGAACCTCGCGGGCCGGGCGGCCTTCAAGGCCTTGGCCAAGCCGCAGCAGCAGGCGCTGGAGCTGTTGCAGCTTTCCGCAAAGCCCGCAGGCGCGCGCGACGAGCAGCGGCTTCAAGCGCTGAAAGCCGATCCACTCGTTCAGTTCGTAATGCTCGATACGCAGGCGAACGTGCTTTGTCCCGCCTGCAAGCTGTGGAACACCGGCCACGGCGCCAACATGATGCGAGAGGCGGTCAGCCTCATGGGCGGCTACGGCGTCACCGAGGATTGCCCGGGTTTCCTGGGCCAGAAGTGGATGGACGCCCAGCTCGAAGCGACCTACGAAGGCCCCGAGGCCGTGCAGCGTCTGCAGCTCTCGCTGACCATGACCAACGAGCTATTCCTGGCGCAATACAAGGAGTGGATTGCCCAAATAGCCCGCATTGCCTCTGCGCGGCCGGGCACGGGCGCCTGCACCCTCGCGACGGCCATGAAGCTCTGGCTCTGGACGCTTAGCCACCTGCAGAACGCCACCGACGCTGACGGCGCCAAGTTTTACCATAAAAGCCGCCAGAGTGTGACCTTCCCGCTGGCCGACGCGCTGTGCTGGCTGCTGGCCGCGCGCCAGTTCATCCTGGACGTGATCGAACTTGCGGAGAAAGGGCCGGCCAATCCGGCGCTCGCCGATGGCCTGCCGGGCTTCCTGAACTTCTTCACCGATCTCTGCCACGTGCAGAGCGCCCGCGCGGCAGGCGAAGTTGGCCGCATCTGCGCTGAATTGATTTACGGTTACAACCGACATCCTGCCTGGGACCAGGCTAGTTGCAATGCCTGCTACTCGGCGGAAGAGCTGGAATCGCTCGAAGGCATTATCCCTGGCATTGACGGTACCGCGCGCGCCTGCGCCGACGTGACTGAGGCGAACGAATCGCTCCCCCTCAAAGCGGGTCCCTGCGTGAAGTTCAATGGCCTGGAAGACTTCGTCCGCCTCCGAGCGAAACTGGACGGCTGTCTCACCGGCACGCGCCTGGCCAAGGACCGCGCGGCTGAGGCGCTGACCAAGGTTATGATACCGGAGGCGCTGGATTATCCGGTGTGAGCACCGAAGTTCGACGCCAGCGCCTGGATGCGGACATCGTCTGTGTTGGCTTCGGGCCGGCCACAGCGGGGTTTCTCACCACCCTCTCGAAGCAACTCATTAATCCGGATGGCACGCCTGTGGTTGAGAGCGCCGTCATGCCTGGCGCGCCGCCACAGGTGCTCTGCTACGAGCGGGCTGACGACATAGGGTTCGGTGTGTCGGGCGTTGTGACGCGTGCGCGCGGGCTGCGCGCCACCTTCCCTAATCTCGACCCCAAGGAAATCCCCATGGCGGCTCCGGTCACGGAGGAGAGGGTCGTCTATCTGCTCGATCCGGTGGGTGCGAGCCGGCGCTCATGGGCCCTGCGCGCGGCGGACGCGTGCATCCGGGCGTTCAAGGGATTGCTGCCTTTTGAGCATGAGGCGGTCGAGTTGCCGTGGTCGCCGGCCTTCCTGCACAAGACCGGCGGGCTGGTGCTCTCGATGGGCCAGTTCATGCAGTGGGTTGGCGCCCAGGTCCAAAGCAGCGGCACCGTCCAGATCTGGCCTGGGACTCCGGTGGCCGAAGTGCTGATCGAACACAGAGAACCAGAACCGGATCCGGTAGGGCGCGTCACTCCGTGCGCGCCGGTTCCGCATCCATCAAGCCTCGGCGCGCACGGAGTGACGCGCCCTACCTCGGCACCCAAAGTCGTCGGCGTCCGGCTGCTGGACCAGGGCGTGGATAAGCAAGGCAAGCCGGGCGACGGCTTCATGCCGGGCATGGACATCCACGCGGCGCTCACCGTCGTCGGCGACGGCCCGGTCGGCCCGATCGGCCAGCAACTGGACGCGCAGTTCGGCCTTCCCGGAGGCCACCACACGCGGGATTGGGCGGTGGGCATGAAGTTCGTCGTGGACCTGCCCGCCGAGACCAGCCTCAAGCCCGGCATGGTGCTGCACACGTTCGGCTTCCCGGAGCCGGAAATCTTCGGCTTCTTCTATGTCCATCCCGAGCGGGTTGCGTCGCTGGGCATTTTCGTTCCCTCCTGGTTCGATACGCCGGTGCGCACGGCGTACCGCTATTTGCAGCACTGGATGCTGCACCCTTATATTTGGCGCTATCTCAAGGGCGGCAAGCTGCGTTCCTGGGGTGCAAAGACACTCGGCGAGTCGGGCCGCCGGGGTGAACCGCACCTGGTCGGGGACGGCTATGCTCGCGTCGGTGAGGGCTCGGGCACCACCAACGTGCTCACCGGTTCGGGCGTGGACGAAGCCTGGACCACCGGCGCTCAATTGGCCGAAAGCGTGCTCGAACTGCTCAAGGCGAAGAAGCCCTTCAGCCGGGAGAACCTGGAGCAGACCTATCTCAGGCGCCGCCGTGCGAGCTGGGTGGAAGCCGAGGGGCGTATCGCGGAGAAGTCGCGCGACGGTTTCCAGAAGGGCGTGGTGCGCGGCATGGTGGGCATGGCGCTGGCGGGCTTGACTAATGGCCGCTTCGCCTTGAGCGGCGAGCCGGTCCCGCCTTACAAGCGCATCCCCTCCCTGGAAGAATGCTATCGTGGACGCATCCCCGCAGCGGAAATCCAGCAACTCCGCAGGGAATGTGCGATCAAAGGCATTTCGCTGCTCGCGGCGTTGATGCAGCGCTGCGGCTGGCCGGCGATACCCTATGACGGCCAGTTGCTCATGTCGCACCAGGACGCGCTTTTGCTGGGGGGCAAGGTGCAGGCGCCGCCCGGTTACGCCGACCATGTCGCGTTCCTCTACCCGGAACTTTGCGAGCGCTGCGGCACCAAGATCTGTATCGAGCTTTGTTCCGGTCAGGCCATTGCCCCCGGAGCAGGCGGCGTGCCCGCCTTCGACCGCGAGAAGTGCGTCCACTGCGGGGCCTGTTACTGGAACTGCGCCCAGCCCATACCCGGCAACCCTGAGCGCATGAACATTGCCTTCCGCGCCGGCACTGGCGGGTTGCACTCAGCCGAGAATTAGCTGCTTCAGGGGGATGGCTGGCATCCGTTTCAGAGTACGATTGGCAGGATCCACTAGAATGCCAACGGATTCCAGGGCGGTAACCCCAAGGATGGGATCAGCATCGTCCGGCCCGAAGATGACCCGGCCCGAGGTGATCTCGCCCATGAATTCGATTTCGGCCAAGCCGAAATCATGCTCCGTGGTACGTCCGTTGGCCAATTCGTACGCCATTCGCCCGCGCCGCCGGATGCCGGCTTTCTTGAGTTCTTTCCCAGGCGCCAGGCTGTCCGTCGCGCCCGTGTCCACGAGGAATTGCGCCGTGAACTTGCGGCGCGCCTTATCGCTCGCCCGCAGCGTTGCTGTTACGTGCATCAAACCCATATCTTGCCTTCATCCAGTTCGGCCTAACCTACCACCTGCGAAGTCGGCTGCACAAGCTCCACGAATGCGACTTGCCGTTGGCCATTGGCCATTCTCGCTGGCGGCTCCGCTTTCCAATGGAATACGAGGGCTCTCGCGCTTGCTGAACGGGCTTTGCGCATCGGGGCGCCTGTATTACACTCGGCCAAGAACTGATAGTCTATGCCCAAAGAAACCTGGATTATCGCGAGCGTGCTGACGGCGGTGCTCCTGCTGGGGTTGCTTTGTTTGGCTTCGTGGGAGAAGAAGAAGGAAGCCGAAAAGGTCAGGGCCGAGCTGGCCGAGGCCCGGGCAGCGGCAGCCAAGACTCAAGCCGAGGCCGCCGACCTCAAGGACAAGCTGGCTGAAAGCCAAGCCCGCATTCAGGAGTTGCAGAAGGAAAAGGACGCCGCCGTGCAGACCCACCAGAGCCTGGAAGACGAGATGCGCGCCGCGCTCGAGTCCAAGGACGTCACCATCTCCCAGTTGCAGGGCAAGCTGACGGTCAGCATTCTCGACCGCATCCTGTTTGACTCCGGGGAGGCAGAGCTGAAACCGACCGGCGAGGCTGTCTTGCGCAAGGTCGCCGCTATCCTCGCGTCGCATCCCAACCTCAAAATCCACGTCATCGGCCACACCGACAATGTGCCCATCAGAGCCGCCGCCCGGAACCGGTTCCCGAGCAACTGGGAGCTCTCCACCGCCCGCGCCACCGCCGCCGTCCGTTTCCTGACTGAGAATGCCGGCGTGGACCCGCGCCGCCTGGGAGCGGTTGGTTACGGTGAGTTCCGGCCCGTCGCCGACAACGCCACGCCCGAAGGCCGCGCCCGCAATCGGCGCATTGCCATCACCATCCTCTCCGAAGAAATGGCCGGCGCCGACACCGCCCCGACGGCCGCGCCCAAATCCCCTGCCCTGCCCGGTTCCCCGGCTCCAGGCACCAACGCTTTGGCTGATCCCTCGGCTGGGGCCAGCCCCTCTAAGGTCACCGCCCCTGCGGCAAGGTAGGCCTCCTGGTTCCCCTGCGAGCTAGTTCTCGCCCGCTTCTGAGTCACAGGTCTCGGGCCGGTTCCAGCCGGCGGCGCAGCAAGTCTTCAAGCTCCCGCGGAGCGGCTTCAGGATGGTGTCGGCCGGTTGCCAGCCGCGCCGTGCCGCAAGCCAGCTCACGCAGGCGAAGGGCAAGGCCGACGCGCTCCTCGCACGCCATGCTGAGTTAGCGCTTGCGCTAGAGCTCCGGAGCGGCTCGTAGTGTCACTGCATGGTAGAGACTCGCCCTTTTCCTGATTAATCTCCCGGGCTACCAGCGCGTTCTGGTCGTGCTACCACGCCTCGTGATTCGAGGCCCGGCAACCTCCACTAACTAGAATCAGGAAGAAGGATCGGGTTGTGTCAGCACCATTTGTCCGGGAATAGCGTTGCTTCGCTTGAATCCTGGACATAATCTACCGTCTGACCCCTCCGACGTGGCACTTACGGTGACTTCCGATTCGTCTGCCTTCCCCGGCACGGCGGCCAGCACGCCGCCCACATGGTCGCCCGAGGTCTCCACCCGCACCTCGGCCGCTGGCGCTTTGAGAACCTTGAAGATCGCCCTTCCGCTGGCGGACTTGAGCAGCCGCACCAGTGGAGTCGAGTGGTCCCACGGACCCCACTCGGTGATGATGCTGCTCTGCCTGCCGCGGAGCTCCGGTCGCGCACCGATCGGATGCTTGTTACCGAGGACCTCGTGTTCAGGAACCCGCGGCAGTTCGACGATTCGCTGGTCGTCGCGCATTAGCCCCACCGTAGCCACATGGGAGCCTCGCCGTAGTACCCTCGTTGGCTAACGAGGGTACTACGGCGAGGCTACGGAGGGGCTACGGAGGGAGAACGGTGCTATGGCGGCATGAGCGGGCGGTTGGCCTACTGTCCCAAATTCGGGGATTGACGCAAACCGCGGTTTAACCATTCGCCCGTGCCCGAGGCCGCAGTATTTCATGCGCGTCATCGTAGGCGCGTGGCTGGCCCCGAGGGAAGGCGCAGTGTTGGACCCGTTCAAAGGCTCGGGCTCAACCACCGCCGCTGCCGAGGCGGTCAGGTGCAGGTTCGGGGGGATCGAGATTGACCGAGCCTCTTGCGCCTCGCGGAGTCCGCGATCCCGAACCGCGCCGCGGCTTATCCAACCTTCGCGGGCGACAGGCTTGCGTTCGATTAGAGCGATTATCCGCAGAAAGCCGCTAAGGAATCGCACTTTACGATGGCCCTTGCCGAATCACTCGGGCGTTACTAGCTCGGAAGCGCTGAACAGCCGGGTGAATCTACGGTTTGACCCCTCGCCTTGGGCTTTCCACCTGGATTCACCAATGGCAAACATGTCGCTCGGCACCCTTATTTGTCCTTCGGAAGGCGTGGCCATGCCATGCGACAGCTCCAAGACATTCAGCTTTGGCATCCCGCTTGGTTACGCCCTGAAGGGCACCTTGTCCAAATTGCCCAAGGAGTGGGCCAAAACAGCCTGGTATGGCCCAACGGCTATCCCAACGCTCCAGCAGCAGCCAGGCAACCTCTACCACACCGTTTTGCTCAGGAGCACTGCGCTTAGCATGATGGTGCAAGCCGGGAAGATGCGCTTCCTGCAGCAGGACCGGGCCCTGGTCGAGGACTCTGTGCTTGTAATGGTTGCATCCATGTCGCTGGCTTGAGTATCCAAATTGAGGGTGCTATGATTCGAAGATGCACCTTCTCGTGACCGTTGTCGCATCCTCCCGCAAGGTCGAAAAGTTGCCGCCTATACCGCGCAGGCCGAAGCCCAAGCCCGCTGGGTGCCGACTGCATCAGGTTATCCTTGCGCTCGCCACGTTTGTGTTCGCAACAGCCGCTTTGGGCCAGAACTGTTTCAGATGGGACGGAAAGATCAACGGCCAGCCCGTTCGACTGTTGTTGGATACCGGTTGCAATGCGCCTGTGATGCTCGCTCGGCCGGCCGGAGAACGATTGGGCTTGCGACTCGAACCGGTCGATAAGCATTCGGTCGGGAACGCCAGGAACCTTAGTTCCGGCGAAGCATTCGTGGAATTGCCCGACCGGGATGGAAAGAAAGGATATGCGGAAAAGTGTCAAGTATTTGAATCCGATATGCCGTGGATATCCGCGATGGATGGAGTCGACGGGGCGCTCGGGTGGCCTCTCCTTCGAGAGCGCATCATCCGATTCGAAGCGGCAGAGGGACAATTTCACTTCTTGAACGAAGTCCCCAAGGAGGCAAAAGGATGGCCAACGTTTGCGATCCGGGACGACAAGAACGGAATGCTCGAGCTAGCCGCCAAGAAGCACGCCAGCAAGCCGGAGATCTTCATAGACACCGGCGACGTCGGGATGGGCGCCCGAGCCCTTTGTGTGCCTTTGCCATGGTGGCATGAACTCAAAAAGACCAATCCAAATATGCCGATTGGGCTGTCCTTCTATTGCACCCCCGATGGCGCGATGGGAGTGGCGCAGCGCGGATGGGTCGACCGGTTCTCGCTAGGGACCCTACAGTTAACTAATGTTGCTATCGAACGAGGCTCGAGGTCGCCCTCCGATGAGGTGTGCATCGGATTCCAAACGCTAAAGAAATTCGCTCTCGTCGTGGGCGGCAAACATCACCTTGCGTATCTTCGGGCTACGGAGGCCTTGAAGCCGGAGCCGCCACTTGATCGTGTTGTTGTTGTTTTCCACCCTCTGAAGTTTGGTGAAAAAGACTTGATCGGACATGTGGCGGATGACCGTTCGGCCGCCGAAGGGGGCGTTCAGAACGGCGATGTCCTGGTTGGGATTGACCATCGGGATTTGACGCGGTGGCTGGCCGATCCTGAGGGCAGCTGGGTTGCCACCAACTTTCCCACGTCAAAGGGGTTTCTCCGGGTAATAAAGGCATCCGCTAATAGCCCGGTCAACGCAGAAATCGGATTGACATTGAGGCGTGGCAACCAGACGGTTCAAGCAAGAGTGCCGCCAAAGTCGCTCATAATCGCTGCGACCATAAGCCAGAATAACTCCGGCCCGTAAAAGGTGACTTATTTCGTCCGGCATAGCTTTGTTGACCGGGGTCGAGCCGCACCTGCGGGCCAACTCGCCCACGCCGTCTGAGCCACCCCCAAACGGGGCCCCGGGCGCTACGCTGCAGGCCGCTAGCCGTCGGCTCGCTGCGCTTCGGCCTGCAGCGGCGCTACCCCATTTGGGGACGGGCCAGACGCCTCGCTCTTGTGGGCGTATGGTTTGGCCTTCGAGAGCACCGGGAGCAGCAACGCAGCCAGAATGCCAATGATGGAGATCACAACAAGCAACTCGATCAAGGTGAATCCGTCTTCAATGCGAGAATGTCTTCTCACGTTGGTTCGACAGCTCATAGGCTCGGGACTTACGGTGCCGCCGAACAGTACGTTCGGAACGAAGCCATTGTGTAAAGGCGAAGCCAAAAGAGAGACCCCTTTATCCGCGTTCATTCCGGGGAGTCGGCGTCAAGCAGTGAAGGCCGGCGCGGAATGAATCGCCCGCCCGGTGCACAAACAGGCTTCGCGCTTGCACTTCGAGCTTGCTGGCTGCAAAGCCTTGCATGACGCCAAGCCCGGCGAACGGAACAGCTTGGCGGGAATTCCCTTGCTCGCTGACGCAACTCGTGGAGCCGCACGGGCTAGATTCTACGATTGGCGAGGATATCAGTGGCCAGCCCCGCCTTTAACCTCCACGCCAGAGCTCGCGGCAGTGAACTTTCCGGCGGGGTTCGGCCCGCAGTCCAAGGCTGCACGACCGCCTGACCGCGCGAATGCCCTCCGGATACCCCGTCCTCCGACGGCACTTCACCGGTGTTGCTTGGAAGGTGGTCCGGTATTGCTTGGGAACCGCTCCCTTGTGCATGGCGCAACTCACTGAGATTGAAGGGCTTGCAAGGTGGATACGCGGGAGATTCAGTCTTGGGCGGTTGTGCAGCAGAGGGGCGGGGACTACCTCGCTGAGGTCGTGGTCATGGCCCTCCCAGCCGTCTTTCTGCTGGCGCGTGCGTATGAAGACCTTCTTGCCGGGCTCGGGTTGGCCGTACTTCTGCACGTAGAGGTCCGTGATGTCGCTCTCGCCTGCCTGCGGTGCGGGGAGCAGGCCCAGGAAGGCGCCGTGCCGCCACTTCTTGCGGCCTGCGCTGCATGGCGCCTGGCCAAAGACCATGAGGTCGCCGGTGACGGGTCCGGAAACCCGCAGCCGGAGCCGTATGCGGCCGTTGACGCGACTGAGAGTGAGTCCTTGGACCGGGTTGGGGCCGAAAACCACGCGCTCGGGCGGCCAAAAGAGCATCTCACGGCCAATCCGGGCGCGGGCGCTGTTAATCCCCTCGAAGTGCATCTCGCCGAACAGCGGACCTGATTGCCACAGGCGGGGCCGGCTCTTGACCCTGGCCGCCGAAGCGACCCAGGCCTGCCGCTGCTCCTCGGTCAACCGCTCGCGCCAGGCCTTGGCGATGGCGCCGAACGCCCCCCGCGTCCGCCGCCGCGCCGCCGTGCGCACGTTCGTGGGAACGACATAGCGCCGCCGACACAGCATCTTGCGTCTCATGTAGAAGACGAAGTCGCCGCTTCTGCCGCTCTTCGGGATGTCGAGTATTATCATATTGTCAGCGCCCTAAAAGCCGGGGCTGAACGGCTTGGCAGGCTGGCGGCTCCGGGGTCGGCGGCCAGCGTGGCGGACTGGCCCTGAGGCATCAGCCTGCCTGCTTTTGGGTGATTCTACCACAAGATTGGCTTGCGGGGCAAGCCAATTCGCCGCCACCTGCATCGCAGCGGTGGCAATTCAATGCAACCACAGATGGACCCAGCGCGGCTCCGGGGCAACCGAAGATAGCAAATAGCCAATGGCAAATAGCCGATGTGCGGGGGCACCAGAGATTTTCGCAGGCTGTGCGAACTTGGATGGATAGTGGTAAAGATGGACACAGACGCTGCGGGGCGAATGCCGCTTCCCAGTTACTTTCCCGGGCGTCACCCCCCAGTGAACGGACACTCCCCGTAGGAAAACCTGGCTCCGGAAGCCTCTTATCTGTGTCCATCCTTGTCCATCTGTGGTTTTCCTCTGCGCCGGCACGACATTCAGACTTCCCAAGCGGCCTGGAAGTCATGATTATCTGCGCCGCATGAGCACCGCCTATCAAGTTGTTGTCTGTGGATCTATCGTCCCGGACCCGCTTCAGACGCTGGAGCCGATGGCAGGACCGAGCGGCCCGGCGTTGAAGAATGAGATGATGCTGCCCGCTGTTCTGGACCCGTGGGCGAGTCACGCGCTTTATGAAGCGGCCAACCTGGCGAAAGCCGCGCCCGGCAGCAAGGTCTGGCTGGTCAGCCTCGCTCCGAAAGCCAAGCTCCAGCAGGTGATGATGACCGTGGCGCAGAAGGTGCCGTTCGAACTGATCGCCCTCAACGGCCCGGCTAGCGGCTTTACCGAGGCTGCTGAAGTGGCCGCCGCGCTCGCGGAAGCCATTGCGGGCATCCCGGGGCTGGACCGGTCGAGGCTGCTGGTGTTCGGAGGGTGGGAATCGGCTTCGCGCGGCGCAGGCGCGACGATGCAAATGGTCGGCGAGCGGCTCGGCATCCTGGACCAGTTTCAAGGCGTGGATGAACTCAAGGTGAATGCTGACGGTACGCTCGAAGTGCTGGAGCGCATTGAAGGCGGCAAGCACCAGGTCTCACGCTGTGCCGGCCCCCCGGCGCTGTTCGGCTGGGCAACCGGCAATTTGCCCGAGCCCAAGAATAATCCGCAGGTGGGCATGCTCAACATGCGCACGGTGATGGCCGCACTCCAGAAAGCGAAGCCTATCAGGCTGCCTGGTGACGGGCTGACGTTCAGCAGCGTCTCTTTGCCGAAGCAGTTGCGCGAGACGAAGATCGTAAAGGACAAGTCCCCGGATGAGATTGCGCGTGAGATCGTCGAATGGATAAGAAAGTGATGCGTGATGCGTGATGCGTGATGCGTGAAATAGCTCCGTGAATCCCTTTATGGAAACCATTCTCCTGCTCGCAAACGCCGAAACTGACGGGTCCCTCGCGAAACCGGCCCACGAAGCACTTGGCGCGGCCAAAGCCCTGGCCGCCGCCTTGCCCGGTTCGAAGCTGGCTGTCGGCCTGGTCGGGCAAGCGGTCCAGCCCGCTGCCAACCGCATCGCTGCCTGCGATGCCCAATCATTCCTGGGCGTCGAGGGCGCGGACTTCGCCGCCTCGCGCTACGCAACCGACGCTGCCGCCGCCGAAGCCATCGCGAAAGCCGCGCAGGCCACCCTCATTCTCGCGTCGGCGACCTCGCGCTGGAACCGCGTCCTGCCGGGCGTCGCCCAGCGGTTGGGAGGGCGCGCGGACACGCACGTCACCGGCCTTTCCGCTGCCAACGGCAAGGTGTTAGTCAGTCGCTGGTATTACCGCCAGCGCATGGAAGCCGTGTTGCAGCGCACGCAGCGACCGTGGGTCATCCTGATTGATCCCGGCAGCCAGCCCGCCTGGCAGGGTGACCCCGGCACGGCCAGTGTCCAGAACGTGCCGGTGGCTCTGCCGGAGAGCTGCAAGCGCACGACGGTCGTGGGCGTGCGCGAACCAGCAGCCGAGGCGCAGACCATCCGGCCTGACGCCAACTTGCTGCTGGTCGCCGGCGCCGGCTGGACCAAGAAACAGGCCGACGGCCAGGCGCACGTGAAGGAGGCGGAAAGGCTGATCCTGGACTGCCTCAAGCTCGCACGGGCTTCCCTGGGCAGCAGCAAGTCGCTGGTGGATTTGGGCGGCGAGGGTCAGGCCGTGCTCTCTTGCCTTACCCACCTGAACCAAATCGGCCAAACCGGCGCTACGCCGCGGCACCCGAAAGGGCTGGCGACCTGTTGCCACGGCGAGGAGCCGCATACCGTCGGGTGGCGCTTCATCAGCGAGCGCCGCGCGATAAACCTGGACCCCAACTGCGGTTGGGCGCGGGGCAAAGCGGATGTGCTCTACGTGGCCGACGCCTTCGCGGTCATGGCCAAGGTAAATGAACTGCTCGCCGCAGGCGCGTAAGCCACACCGATTACATCTTCCTTCTCTCCGCTACCAGCGTCACTGGCCCAAGCAATCCCGATTCCAGCAGTGGCGAGTCCTTCTTGAAAGGATTCCAGGTTGTCCAAGCCAAGCGCTGCGCCGCGGGCAGTGACTGGTCGCCGATTAGCCGGTTTGGCCAGAGGTTCGCCACGGTGATCTCCAACTGGTTGTCCTTGGCCTTAACTGCGCTGGTAATGTCCACCCGCCAAGGCGCGCACCAGACCACACCCAGGTCTTGCCCATTGAGCCGAACCCGCGCCAGGTTCTTCACCACCCCCAAGCTCATGTAGATCCGCTGCCCGTGCGGCAGGTTGGGCGCGTCGAAGACCGTCCGGTAGAGGGCAGCGCCCGAGTAGAACCTGATTCCGTCCTCTGGCCGCTTGCTCCAGTCCTGCAGCGCATCGAAAGTGACGCGCTCCGGCCCGCCCCACTTCGGGTCGAATCCGACCACCCAAGGGCCCATTAACTGACCCAATTCGCGCGCCTGGTGGAAGTTTTGGGAGCCACTTTTCGCGGAGGGTTTGCGGAATACTACGAAGAACGACTGCGCCGCCTCGAAGCGCATTGGCACAGACGTGCGGCCATCCCGCACGGTGAACTCAGGCAAGGCGCGCGTTTGGCCCGTCAATGGGTCCCACAGCTCCGGTGCTTTGCCTTCCACACGGAAGGTGCACTTTACTTCCACAGGCCCGTCCTCGCAGTTGGCGACGAAGTAGAGGTCGGTCTTCCCGCCGCGCCGATGAGTGTAGCGGATCGGGCCGTCCGACTCGAAGTCAGGCGGGACGCCCAGCTTGCGCAGCAGGTTCGATACGATGCCGTAGTCGCAGAACACATCTGTCTCGGCGGCTGGCGGCTGGACAATTCCCCAAGGATCCATGCCGAGCGGGCCGAGTTCCAGCGCAGCACTCCAATCGCCCTCGGGAGAAGCGGCTGTGGTCCACGCGCCGCGGTTGGTTAGAGCCGAGCGCCAGGTGCTGTCCGTTGGCATAGTGAGCGTGTGGCCGTCGCGGAACTTGATGCTGAGTGTCCCGATTAAGCCGGCTGGGTTAGGAGCCTCGCCGCCGTTCTCCGCCGTCACAGCAAGCACGTTCGCACCCGGCCGCAGCATCCGCTTGACCTCAAACACCCCGGCCAGATGGAAGTTGTCTCCCCTGCCTACCGGCCAGCCATTGAGCCATATCTCAAAGCTGTTATCCGCACTCATTAAGACGCGCGCGGACTCAATGTCCTCTGTCCCCTCCAACAGAAAGGCGCGGCGGAAGTAACGCTTCCCCACGGGCGCGCTGACTGCCGGGTTCGCCTCGTTGTACCAAATCCACTTGGCCTGCTCCAACGGCTTCTCCGCGTCCGGCGTCACCGGCGCCGTCCTCCACTCATCCCGCCAAATCACATGAGGGCCAGCAAACGGAGTGTTGGAGAGTTGGAGTGCATGGCTGCTATCGCTCCCACTCTTTCCATCGCTCCCCTGCCCTGCGCTACGCTCGCCCCACATCTCCGCGGCAAGCTGCTTAACCTCCGCATCGCACTGCGGATAGCCGCTCAGGCTCGGTGATTTCACCGGCGGTGGACCGATCACCGTCGCGCCCGCCCTGACCAGCTCCCTGACTTTGCGCAGCAATGCCGGCGTCATGGTCGGCACTTCTGGCAGAACCAGTACGCGGTAGCTCATGCTATCGGGCAGTACCAGCCGCCCCTTCTTCACTGACATGCGTGCCACCAGCGTCTCGGGCGCACAGCCGTCGTAATTGTAGCCTGGTCGGTCCGGCGGATTGCCGAGGCGGGCCGACGTGGGCGGGCGAAACACCTGGGGCGCGCCCTCGGGCACCAGGAAGCAAACGTCCGCCACCGGCAGCCCCTGCCGGAGCATGAACTGGCACCGAGCCAGATACTCGTGGTAGGCGCCCACCATGTCCCACCACGTCTGCGTGCGCTCCCAGTGAACGCCAATCGGCCCCATTGTCATGCCGGGCCGCTGGTCGAGCGTCGGCTGGTGCTGGTAGCGGTGGAAAACGATGCGGTTTACGCCCGAGCAGAACGCCCAATCGCCCAGCACCTTCATCGCACCCGGATATGCCTGCCACCGCTCTTTATCGTCGGAGGTAAATGACTCCGCTGCAACGATGGGCCGCCCGCACGTATGGGCAATAGACGCCGCCTCAATGACGCTATAAGTTGTGTCAAACCCATACAACCAGAACTCGCCCATCGGCACATCCGCCACCGCGCCGAAACTCAGGTCCGCGCACGGCATCATGTCGTAGGGCTCAATGGAAAGGCGGAACCCGTGCTCACGTCCAAGTGCCCTCAGGTGCTCAGCGTGGTTCTGTATGATCAACTCCTGCGCCGTCTGCCGCAAGTCCCACAGGAACCGCTCCGTCACCTCCGGGCTCTCCACCACTCGGCCCGTCATCGCCGGAAGGTAGCGCAGCGCATCGTAGCCCCGGCGGTGGCGGAACTCCTCACGAAAGCCCGCCGTCCAGTTCTGCGCGCCCATCTCCCAACTGTCAATGTGCAGCATCCTCCAGCCCGCCCCGGCGATGTTAGTCGGCGTCCCGACCTCGCGCAGCAACGCGCCCACGAACGCGTCGAAATGCGTATCGAGCGCCGCTGGGTCCATCTTGTCGCACTCCAGCCCAAGGCCCGGCTGGGGCGCCGGACGCGTGCATGCCCCGGTGCTGGTGCGGCCGAACCGCATAATCGTCCACTTCCCCGCCGGTACGTCCCAGACCAAACGCCCATCCGTTCCCATCCGCGGGGTCAGTTGGACCACGCTATTCGCGTCCACCACCATCTCCGTCGGCAGGGGTTGATAGTTCGCCGTCGAGGGCAGGAACGGTTTCACGTTGGGCTGTGAAGAATACGGCGCCCGCACATACAGCGCCTTCTCATCAATGTCGCGGATGCGCTCCTTGCCTTCCGGCGTGGGGAAGGCCAGCACCACCTCGTCGCGGTAATACTCATTCTTCGCCTTCTCCAACTCCGGCGGCAACTGGCCGTCGCCGAAGAAGGCCGGACGCCGCTGCGGCTTCGGCAGCGCCTCGTCGTAACGCCTGGGGCCGGCCACCTCGACCTCGCTGGCCACCAGGTGCTGCATGGACTGCTCCGACTTCACCCAAGGCCCACCGCTGCCGGCCCAGCCCGGCCCAGCGCTCAGCGTGATCTGCAAACCGAGCCGCTTTGCCTCCTCCACCGCGTGCTTGAACAGCGCCCGCCACTCGGGGCTCATGAACTTGACCGGCCCGCGCGGGATGCCGACATCCACCTCCATCATGATCACCCCGCCAATGCCCGCCTGCTTCATCGCCTCGAAGTCCGCCGTGATCCCCTCCCGGGTCAAGTTGCCGTCCATGATAAGCCAGTACACCCAGGGCCGCGCAGATTCCGGCGGGTCGCGGAAGCCTCTCTCCAGGTCAAAGCTCCGCCCCGCCGCCGGGCCTGCCACAGCCAAAGCGGACGTCAGCACCAGCAGGCTAACGAGAGCGCGCTGGCAGGAAGTGGAGCAGGGAAAAGTCTCGCAGATGAATCGGGCTTGCATGATTCTGGCCGGCACGGATCGTGCGACCACTCCGCATACGGGTCAAGGTCGAACGCAGCCCCGGCGTCCCGCCTGCGAGTTATGGCGGCGTCCCGACGCCACTCGCGACACTCCTCAGGCATTCGCTAGCCTGGGTATTTCACACCCGCCACGAATCGCGCAAAGGCCGGAGCGCGTTTCCTTTCGGGGTTTGTGGCGGACACGAATGTCCGCGCCCCGGTGATGGTGCCGGGATGGCGGCAGCGAGCGGGCCATGAGAACCCACCGCCTTGCGCTCGACCCGAACCGTGTTATGGTTGTGGTACGTAGATTAGCTGACGAAGCTTCCAGCACTTGGTGAATCCTCAGTCGAGTCTCTCCATTGATGATTTGAAACCCGATGGTCGGGAACAGTCCGGAACAGCAGCCCGTCTGAGAGAAAGACATCGTTATTAATATTTCAGCTTCAGCCAAAACCGGGGGCAACCCCAATTATCCCGCCTGGAAGGACATCGTCGCCAGGTACCAGAAGTCCGAGGTGTGGCCCGGCATCTGGCAATTATTCGACACCCTGGTCCCCTACGCAGCACTGTGGTGCCTGATGTACTTCAGCCTGCGCGTGTCCTGGTGGCTGGCGCTGCCGCTGGCGGTGCTGGCCGCAGGGTTCTTGGTGCGAGTGTTCATCATCTTCCATGACTGTGGCCACGGGTCGTTTTTCCCCTCCCGCAAGGCCAACGACATTCTGGGCTTCATTACGGGCGTGCTGACCTTCACGCCCTACTATCATTGGCGTTGGGAACATGCCCTGCACCACGCCTCCTCGGGCGACCTGGACCGGCGCGGCACAGGAGATGTCTGGACCTTGACGGTGCAGGAATACTTAGAGGCATCTCGCTGGAAGCGGTTCGCTTATCGGCTCGCCCGGAACCCGGTGGTGCTGTTTGGTCTGGCGCCCCTTTTCCTGTTTCTCATCAAGATGCGATTTCCGGCGGCGAAAGCAGGCCGGCGGGAACGGCACTCGGTGGCCTGGACAAATCTAGCCATGGTTGGGATGGCGGCCGGGATGAGTTGGTTGTTCGGCCTCAAGGCGTATCTGCTGCTGCAGGTGCTCATAATCATGGTGTCCGGCACCGCCGGTCTATGGCTGTTCTATGTGCAACACCAGTTTGAAGGGGTGTATTGGGAGCGCGGCAACGACTGGGACTACGCCACGGCGGCGCTCAAGGGCAGTTCCTTCTACAAGCTGCCGAAAGTGCTGCAGTGGTTTTCGGGCAGCATCGGGTTCCATCACATCCACCACCTGAGCCCGCGCATTCCCAACTATCACTTGGAGAAATGCCACCGGGCGGAGCCGCTCTTCCAGACGGTGAAGCCGGTGACCTTTCTTGCCAGCTTCAAATCACTCACCTTTCGTCTGTGGGACGAACAGCACCAGAGGCTGGTCAGCTACCGGGCCTTGCGAGCCGTCCGACAGCAGCAGCGGCAAAGCCCGCTCTAACGCGCGCCGACGGCTGAGGCCCTGGCTCAATCTCTAGAACTGGCCCGCAAGCTGCCCTCGAGATCCAACCGCATCTCTTCACGTTTGGCTTCGCCCGCCTCGCGCGGGACAAGAATGGGCTCGTTAAGGATCAGTTCGCAGCGGGAGAAGGGAAGCGGGATTTGGAAACCATCCCAGCTCTTGAGGCAGATCTTCCTGCGGGTGTTGCAGGTCACCGGTATAATCGGGAGCCCTGTGACCTGTGCCAGGTCAATGATGCCCTTTTGCACAACATAACGCGGACCTTTCGGGCCGTCCGGCGTCACTGCTAGATCATAACCTATCTCCGCGCGGCTGGTCAGTTCCAACAAAGCCTGGGGACCTCGCCGGCTGCTGGAGCCGCGTACTTGTGCGACTCCAAACGTCCCCAGGACGGCTGCGAGGAGGGCGCCGTCCTTGCTCGCACTCACGAGCGCGGCCAGCCTGCGGGGATACCTGCGGTGCACCAGCATCGAGATGGCAAGCCGGTTGTGCCAGAGGCAGAAGATGACCGGTTGGCCGATCGGCGCGTCCACCAATCCGGAATAGTCGCGCCACTCGCAACGAAGCGTGGCGGTCACAAACCGCTCCACCGCGAATACCAGCCAGGCCGTCGAATGCTGCAGGGGGTTGGGCCGGTGCGGCACGACCAGCCCTCTGAGGCGCGCGGGTGCAGGGTCGGCTTTAGCCGGCGCATTTGCAAGCGATCTTGCCACTTACCTGCACTCTGCCACTACTTGCTTGTGTTAGCGAACTTTATTTCACGCCGGCTTTGCTTTTCGCCTGGTCGCGGAGGTCTTTGGCGCGCTTGGCCAGGTCCGCGTTGGCGGTGACTTGGGCCACTTTCTCCAGCGGCTCAACCAATTTGGGGGCCGCCTTTGCACTGTCGGTCCCTTCCAGGAGCTTGCCCGAAATATCCACGGCCCCGGAGGCGGCCTCCTCCTTCGTGCCGGCGTCGTCCAAATACGGCGTGACCAGCTCGAGCGCTTCAAGCGAGGCGATGCCACCCAGGGCAGCCAGCAGCAGCCTCTTCTCGTCGTCCTTTTGGGCCAAGGGCGCGGCCTGACGGCACATGGCTAGACGCTTATCCAGCGGCAGCTCAGCTTGCCCTGCCAGTCGAAGGTAGCCACGCAGGCAAATCAACTTATCCGCCGCGCTGCCCGCCGTCTTGGCCAATCCCAGCAGGTCGTCGGCAGCGTCCACCGTGCTCCAGCCGCCCAGCGCACGAATCGCAGCGGCATGGACCTCAGCGTTCGGATCATTCGCCGCCGCACGCACAGCCACCAGGGCCTTCGCTCCCCCGACTGCGCCGAGCACCCGCAATAAAGCGCACTTCTGCGCTGGCTGCGATTGGGCCAAGCGCGCTTCCACCTGGCCGACCGAGGAAGCGGGATCCACTGCCCTTAAACTGACTGCACTCACGGCTTGTTCGGCAGCCTCCAGGTCATCGGCACTTCCGGCCTTGGCGAGCAACTCGAGCAGACCCGGCAATTGGTCGGGGCCGGCCAGCTCGCCGAGCTTCTGCGCGGCCGCGGAGCGCAGCTTCGCATCGGAGCCTCCCGCGGCAGTGAACAGAGCGGGAATGGCTGGGGTCATGCGTCGGCGGACGACAAGATCCATGGCAATAAGGCGGCGCGCGGGAGTCCCCTCCGCCAGCATTTGCATGATGGCGGCCTCCGCTTCCTTGCCGGGGAGAGCGGCGAGGCTCTCCTGCGCTGCGGCGGCGATCTTCTGATCGGTATCGCCCAGCGATTCGAGGAGGGCGGGAAGGACCAAGGGGCTGCCAATTTGGGCGAACGCCCGGATGGCCTCCAGGCGAACAGACTCGTCGGCACTCCGGGCGGCCGTGTACAAGGCAGGCAGCGCGGCATCATCCCCACGTTTGGCCAGGGTCTGGATCAGCAAGACCTGCCGGTCGGCGGACAGTCCTGCCAATTCACCCGCGAGGAGGCGAGTGACGTCCTGGCCCGGCATTTCTTGCGCGGTGCGGGCAGCGGTCAGGACGAGCAGGAATTGGTCGCTGTGGAGGGCCTGCTTAAGCAGAGGCAGCCCGTCTTGTTTGCGCGTGAGGATAGCGCCACGCCAGGCGGCGGTGAGGACCTGGTGCGGGACGGATAGCTCCCGCAGATAGTCATAGATCTTCAGGGCCTGCTTGCGGCTGCCTCTGGCCGTGGCGGCTTCCGCGCAACGCAACAACCCCTCGCAAAAGGCAAGCTGGTTGGGGGCGAAGACGCCGGGCATGACTCCCAGCAGTGCTTTTGCCGCGGACGGGTTGCCGATGCTGCCCAAGGCTCTGGCGGCAGCTTGGGCCACCTCGTTGTCGGGAGCTTGGAGCAGTTTGGCCAGCAGACTGACGGCCTTGGGGTCGCGCCGGACGCCGATGCTGCCGATGACGCCGACCAGGAGCCGGCCCTGGAGCTTGCCGGCGGCATCACGCAGGGCCACGTCCACCGATAGGTCGGGGATCGTCTCCAGTCCGTAGCGGGCCATGTGGGAGAGTTGCTCGTCGGGCAGAAGCGCGGCCAGCGGGGCGACGGCGTCTTTGTTGCCGATGCGGGCCAGCTCCCGGCAGGCGTCGGCTTTCTCCTTTTGGGAGGCGTCGGATTTGAGGACGGCGATCAGCTTGCCGACCTGCTCGGGCGGCGTGGGCTGCGGAGTGGCGGCGAAAGGAGCGCTGGCCCAGATCAGGAGCAGCGCGGTAGTCAGGATGGGATGTATGGGACGCATGGGAGGTATGATTGTCTGGGTTAGATGATCCACGGGGCACGCTGGGCGCGGGAGCGGAGGCGGTTGGCCTCCGCATCGTTGACGAACTCCTCTTTGACGGGGTCATACTTCATATCCCGCTTGAGCCACATGCAGATGTTGGCGGCGTGCACGGTGGACATCGAGCGGTGCATGACTTCCGGGTTGGCCACGGTAGGGCGGCGGGACTTGATGCAGTCAAACAGGTTGCGCACGTGGCTCATCGGCCGCTCCGTACGCGCCATGTAGTCGTTAACCAGCTTCGAGAAGTCGGCCAGCAGGGCGGGCGACGACACCTCCGGCCTGGCGTAGCCGTCGGCCACCGAGACCCAGCCTTCGGTGCCCTCGTAACGCACGCCACAGGAGCCGTGCCACCACTGGTCGCCCCGTGAGAGGACCATCTTCACCCCGTTGGGGAACACGGTGACCATGCCGTCGCCAGTGGGGTTGTTGACGTAGCCGCATTCGACGGCCGAGGTGTTAGCGGCGCCGATTGCGACCTGGCACTGGGCGAAGGTGTGGGCGCCCCACTCGCCGATGCAACTCGTGTGGAAGTCATAGTAGCCGCGCCAGTCGCCGCTGGTGTAGGCGGCATTGTATGGCCGCCAGGGACACGGACCGAGCCATTGGTCCCAGTCAACCTCGTCCTTCGGTGGCTCAGGCTGGGCAGGCAGCCAATTGTATTTCATCTCCGCCGCATCCCACGGCGCGATGTGGGCCCGGACGGTGTGCACATGGCCCAACCGGCCTGTCCGGAGCAACTCATTGGCGAAGGTGAAGTTGTCCTCGCTCAGCCGCTGGGTGCCGGTCTGATAGATGCGCCCGTAGCGCCGCGCGGTCGCCACCACTGCCTGCCCCTCCGCGATCGTCATGGAGGACGGCTTTTCGGAATACACGTCCTTGCCCGCGCGCATCGCCATGGTTGCGGCGGTCGCGTGCCAGCGGTCCCCCGTGGCGATCAGCAGGGCGTCTATGTCTGTCCGCGTCGCCAGGAACTCGCGCATGTCCCGATACATCGCGCAGTCCTGGTTGCCATACTTGTTGTCCACCATCCGCTTGATCGCCTCGCGTTGCGACTTCTTGGCGTCGCAGATTGCGACGAATTGCACATCCCTTTCCGGCAGCATCCAGCCCAAGTCGCCGGTGCCCCGGTTGCCCACGCCCATGCCGCCAAGCACGATGCGCTCGCTCGGCGGGACCGCCCCGTTCAAGCCCAGCGCGGAACCCGGAATGAGGCAGGGCGCGGCCATCGCGCTGCCCGCGAGCACGGCGCGCTTAAGAAATTGCCGGCGACTGAACGCAGTCGGTCCGGAAACGGGGGTGGATGGGCGAACCTCACGAAGCACACGGTGTCGAAACATGGGCCGAGCCTACCATCGGCGGCTTTCCCGGCGCAACAGGATTCCCGCCCCCGCTGGGGAGCATCACACAGACAGTGCCGTGGCGCTACCAGCCCCATTTTTTTGTCGCAAAAGCGCACCGACCTTCACTATAGCATGACGATATGAACTCATTGGACCAGGATGCGGGAACGGGACTGACCGACGGTGAATACGTCGTGAGCAGCCGCAACGGCTGTCCGGAGCACTTCCGGCTACTGGTGCAACGCTATCAGCGACCGCTGTTCGCGTATTTGTCCAGCCGACTGGGGAATTATCTGGAGGCAGAGGAGGCCGCGCAGGAATCGTTCGTGCGGGCCTTTTTGTCGCTGAAGAAGCTGCGCAAGCCGGAGTCGTTCTATGCCTGGCTGCTGGGCATCGCCGGGAGGGTCCTCAAGGAGCAGTTCCGCGCCACGGAGCGCCGCCAGAAGGACCGCGCCGTCGCGGAATCCCTGGTGTCCGAGGAGCCTGGTAGCATGGCGGAGTATCCGTTGGAAGAAGTCATCGCCGTCCTGCCCGAATCCTATCGTCAGGTGATACTAATGCGGTATTACGAGGGGCTCTCCTGTCAGGATGTGGCCACACGCCTCGCGATGCCGCTAGGCACGGTCACCAAAACGCTTTCGCGAGCCTATGCCCTGCTGCGCCAGGAGCTCCAGGCCCGGGAAAGCTCGGAAACAACAGTCAACTAAACGCAAACAATATGAACTGCGCTGAATGCCGGGACAACCTGGTCGCCTGCCTGGAAGGACTGCTCGAAGCCGAGCCGACCCGCCAGTGCCAGGCACATCTCGAAACTTGCGGTGCCTGCCGGGCGGAGTACGCCGCCATCAGCCGCTTGCAAGAGCGGTTGGCGGCTCGTGGCCGCGTAGCTGCCGAGGTTTCCCTGGTGGAACCGGTCATGCGCGCCGTTCGCCAAAGACAGATCAAACCTGAAAGGACTACACTTATGAGTTTATTCTTAAAGAACCGTTGGGGATTCGGATTAGGGGCTGCCGCGAGCGCGGCGGCTATTCTTCTGATTATTGCCCTGGCTGCGCCCAATGCGCAGGCCAAAGCCGTTGATGTGCTGGCCAAGGGCGCTCGGGCGGTGGCCAACCTCACCAGCGTCCACCTGCGCGGCCAATTACGCACGCTGCCGAACGACAACTTCAGCTACATTGATGGGGCGAGTGACTTTTGCCCCATCGAGTTGTGGAAGCAGTTCGAGCCGGTAGTCAAATGGCGGGTCGAGAAACCCGGGCGGTTTGCGGTGATGGACGGCCAGCAGACCGTCCTCTATATCAAGCCGGCCAATGAGGCCGTCAAGGTGGCTCAGCCCACCGCCAGTGCCTTCGACACGGAGTGGCTGCACCGGATTGCCAACTTGAGCAACACCATCAGCAATGAACTGCGCCACGCGCAGGCCCAGGGCTGGAAGCTCGGGCTGGCTGAGGAAACCGCCCCGGACGGCAGGGTCAAGTCTATCGTCACCGTTCACGCCAAGAGCGGGTTGCCCGACGATGATTACACCAAGAACAAGTTCCTGCACGATGCGGACACCCGCCGGGTCTATCGTTTCGATGCGCAAAGCGAGCGGCTGGAAGCCGTGCAGATGTACCTGGTGCGGGGGTCGAGCGAAGTGCAGATCTTCGAGCTGAACCAGATAGAGTACGACCAGCCGATTGACCCGAGCGTGTGGCAGCCCAACCTGCCGGCAAGTGTGAGTTGGTACCAAGAGCCGCAGAAGCTGCCCGACAACGAGAGGTACGCCTCAATGACGGCAGAGGAAGCTGCCCGGGCATTCTTCGGCGCCTGCGCGAAGGGCGATTGGACTGAGGCAGGCAAGTTCATGTCACCAGTCAGCGACGGGCTGAAGCAGTACCTCGGCGGTCTGGAAATTGTCAGCCTGGGCAAAGCCTTCACGTCGCAGAATTACCCGGGCCGGTTTGTGCCCTACGAGATCAAGCTCAAGAGCGGCCAGGTGAAGAAGTGGAACCTCGCGGTGCGGAAGGACAATCCGGCGGGCCGCTGGCAGGTGGATGGTGGGATTTAGTCAGAAGGAACCGCCGAACGCACTAACCACGCGAACAGGCGGGCCGGGGTCGAAGTGGCCCCCGCAAGTAGTGGAAGGGCGGCGCTCTCAAAGCGCCGCCCTTCTGCACAGTGGAGGCTTCACCGATCGGCTTTTAGAGCGCGATCCCTGCAACCCAGCTCTTCCAGCACTGCTCTCAGTCGCCGGCGAGCGGTTTGTCGTTCTGATGCAAGGAGAAACCTCGTGATTCGACGCCGCAGAACGGGAGTCTTGCCAATCCGCAGCTTCAACAAGGCGCCGACCAACTCCAAGTCCTTCAGCCGGCCCGCCGCCAGTTTGCTCGCCATCAGGTCGTGGACTTCTAAACAGAAAGCAGTGATGCGCCCTGCGCGAAACGGTTTCAGGCGCGTTTCCCATCCTTCAGGCAGAGTCGCGAGGTCAGGCGTGACAACATCCACGTAGAACCCATGCCGGCGGGCAAAGGCGGACTCGGGACCCAACTCGAGGTCCAGGATGTGAGCGGCTTGGACATGGGTCCTCGGATATAGGTCACAGTCCTGCGAGAGAAGAACCTCCGCCGGAGGTCGCCGACAGTACGCGTGGATAGCCTGCGAGCCAATGAGTATGAACTTAGACTGGCGCGCGATGCGAGCCGCGGCACGCACAGCGAACTGCACCTCGCTGCGTCTCATCGTCGCCGGCCTGCTGGCCACCGGCTGGTCGCGGGCAACAAGCCGACAAAAGGACTCGACTGCCGAAGCCTCCGAGCCAGCGGGGTATCGCTGATTAGGAAGTCAGCAATCTCGTCCCTGCTGAGGCGTTGCAGGATTCGCTGCCATTCGCCAAACACCGGCCGGATGCGCTTACCGTCGCGCGCGCTCCAGCGCCGCAAGTTGGCGCGTGCTTGGCGCAGAATCCGCGAATCGTGGCGCAGTTCGCGCGCCACCAAACGGTCACGTTTGGCGTTACGCCGGTCTATAGTGGCATGGGAAAAGGCTGTCCCCCTCCGCAGAACCGGGGTGGGGGAATGCGTCCGGGCGGGCCTGTTCCCTGAATTGGTCATTTCACCAGCGTCGTGCAGAAGCGTTCGATGCGCTCTAGGCCTTTCTCGATGTTGGCCATGCTCGTGGCGTAGCTGAGACGGATGTAGTCGTCGGCGCCGAAGGCAATGCCTGGGACGGCGGCGACCTTCTCAGCTTCGAGCAGCTTGGCGCAGAACTCCGTGGACTTCAGGCCGGTCTTTGCGATATTCGGGAAGAGGTAGAAGGCGCCTTTGGCGTTAACACAGCTTAAGCCAGGGATGCTATTGAGCTTGTTCCAGGCATAGGTGCGGCGCTTGTTGAATTCGGCCAGCCAGAGCTTGAGGTGGTCTTGCGGCCCGGTGAGCGCAGCGACGGCGCCTTTCTGCGCAAACGAGGTTGGGTTGCTGGTGCTGTGGCTTTGGACGGCGTCAACCGCCTTGGCAATCGGCTCGGGCGCCGCGCACCACCCCAGCCGCCAACCGGTCATGCTCCAGGCCTTGGCAAAGCCGTGCACGATGATCGTGTGCTCGAAGTGCGCCGGGGAAAAGCTGGCGACGCTGCGCGTGGTCGCGCCGTCATAGAGGAGGTGCTCGTAGATTTCGTCGCTCATGATGAGGATGTGCTTCTCGACGCAGATGTCACCCAGGGCTTTTAGCTCGTCGGGGGTATAGACGGAGCCGGTGGGGTTGCTGGGTGAATTGAGGACGAACAGCCGCGTGTGCGGGGTGATAGCCTTGCGCAAGGCGGTCGGCGTGAGCTTAAACTCCGTCCTGTCCGTGGTTTGGACGATGACGGGCTTGGCGCCGGCCATCTTGACCATCTCGGGGTAGCTCAACCAATAGGGCGCGGGGATGATGACTTCGTCGCCCTCTTCGCAGGTGGCGAAGATGACGTTGAAGCAGGAATGCTTGCCGCCGCACGAGACGATGATTTGCGAGGGTTTGTAGGTCAGGCCGTTTTCGCGCTTATGCTTGTCAGCGATGGCGGCGCGCAGTTCAGGAATGCCGGCGGCAGGGGTGTATTTGGTGAAGCCGGCAGCCAGGGCCTTAGCGGCAGCGTCTTTGATGTGCTGCGGAGTGTCGAAGTCCGGCTCGCCGGCCCCGAAGCCGACGACGTCCAGGCCGTCGGCCTTCATTTGCTTGGCCTTCGAGTCAATCGCGAGGGTGAGCGACGGCGAGAGCGAAGCCGCGCGTCGTGAGATCTTGTAGTTCATATCCTTGTAGAGAATTGCCTCCGCAGCCGGAGAGCGCAAGCGGGAATCAAGGGAGCCGGACTCAATGGAGCCGTGGAGAGCGGAGTTCCCGGCCCGGCGGCCTGTTTCTCGGCGGCCCTACCGCCCCAGGCCGCGATCAGGCTAACAGCACAAGCGGTCTGGTCGCAGGCAGGCCGGCTCGGCTAGTTGTCGCTCCAGCACTTCATGGCGCTTTGGACGCGCAGGAAATCTGGCATATCCGCAGCGGTCACCATTTCGCCGACGTAAGCGCCGGCTTTCGAGACCACCCAACGCCATCGCTCGACATGGCCATCGGCGAAAGAAAGGCAGCCGCCCTGGTTGTGCCGGTCCGCGGGCATGTCGAACCACATCGGTGGCCAGTAAGGCGCCCCGACTGGATTCCCGAACTGCGAGTCCAACAAGGTGTTCGGGTTTTCATCAATGAAGACAAAGAGCTGGCTGGGAATGGGATGCCGGATCTCGGTGAATTTCTTCCAGCAAGGAATATCCGAGAGGCCGGGCACGTCAAGGTCCGTGAGGTACTCGGGATAACCGTTAACCGACTGGCTCATATTGTAGCTCCGATTGCGGAGCTGGGAGGTGGGTTGCCCGTCGGCGCCTATCACGGTGGATTTGTCGGCCGGGCAATGATAAATGGCAACCGAGGTGTTGTAAGCGAACAAGACACCGCTGCGCAGAGCCGTGGTATTGGTGTCGGTATCCGCATGGTCGGGACACCAGGAGATGCTAGCGGCACCGACGGAGTCGCTTGAGCCGTTGAAGACCATAATGGAATCGTTTGGGGCCAAGACGTCGTTGTTGTCCAGGGCATAAAGGTGCCAGCAAGTTTCCAATTGCTTGAGGTTACTCAGGCAGTTGACGGTCCAGGCCTTTTCCTTGGCTCGGGCGAGCGCCGGCAACAGCAGTGCCGCCAGGATAGCGATGATGGCAATGACAACCAGCAGCTCGATCAGCGTGAACCCTGACCCTCTGCGTCTGACGGGCATAGGAGGACGAGGGGTGGCATTCACCCCAAAGCACCCGGCTGAATAGACAAACAGTATCATCATGCTACATCGGCAATCAGGTAGTCGGATGGACGATAGCAGAAGATGCGCGATGTTGCGAACGGGAATTGCCGGATACCGGGGCGAAACGGCCGCGGGTGGGCGGCAAGTCCGCCAGGCTAATCATCGCTCCAGCACTTCATGGCGCTCTGGACGCGAAGATAATCGGGCATCTCTGCGGCAGTCGCCATTTTGCCGGCGTGAGCGCCGGGTCTAGTAGGCCAGCATTTCCAGCAGATTCAAGCCGTGGCTGGTGAGCTCCCAACGAGCGCCTTTCTTGGCCACCAAGCGGCGAGCGGGGTTCTGGTGGCATTCCGCTTCGTTGACCGAAAGGACTTGGAACTTGGCCTTCCCCTTGATCTCCGAGGCGGCACGGGGGATCAACTCGAAGGCGACGCCGTTGAAGTTGAGCGCGACCTCGTAGCCCGCGACGCCTTCTTTCTCCGCGCGCGGGTTGGGGCGAACCAAGGCGGCGTAGCGCTTCAACCAGGGAAAGTAGGTCCTGCGCACCAGCACGCGGCAAAGCTCGGTTTGGGCTTGAAGGAAGGCGAGCAGACTGAATTTTGCGCCCTGCTCCTGCTGCCCCAGGAGGATCAGCCGTGGGTCAATCCCGAGGAGGTTCTGGCCATTCCACTCCCCGTGGTCGTTGCGTTGGCCGGGAAAGGTCTTCTTATACCAGCTTTCGAACCGGTCGTTCACGAGCAGGTTCAACTCGAAGTGCACATGGGCGCGGTCTTTGGAGATGCTTTCGCGGGTGTTGGCCGTCCGGCCCATAGTCGCCACGGGTTCTCCCGCCTTGACGGACTGCCCGATCTTCAAATCGTGGCGCACTTCCCGCAGGTGGGCGTAGAGTGAGTAGATCTCCAGCCCCTCAACCAGGTGACGAAGGACGAGGTAATTGCCGTAGTTCGAGAGCGCTGCCCGCGTGCTGATGTACACGACCGTGCCCTCGGCGGTGGCCAGCACGGGGTCGGTTGGCTCGCCATGCTGGTCACGCTGGAGGCAACGGATATCAAGACCTTCGTGCATCTGCCAGCCCCCGGTGCGCACACAACCGAATGTGCCGGTGACCCACGGCTTGCCCACTGTCCCCACGAAGAATCTCTCTTCGCCCCCCTTTTCCAGGAGCGCGTGGTTGGCAGTGGGAAACTGGAAAGGCTGGGCTTGGGCAGCCAGGCCAAGGAGACAGGTTCCCCAGATCAGCGGTCTATCCATGTGTGAACTTTCTTGGAGACATTATTCAGCCCGAGTGCGATCTCTTCAGCCTCTTCGCGAGTCGCGTCCGGGGTAAAGACCAGAACGCCGTCGCTTATGCGATGGCTGATAACGGGGGCGGCCAGCCACCGGTAGTTCTTTAAGTCCTGGCCGAACTGAGAGAAGATGGCAATCCTCCGACCGCGATTCGCCGTCGTGCATGTCTCCAGGAAGGTCGCACCTCGATGGTCGAACTCAATGCGGAGGGCATAGCCACCGACGGCATCAATAACGCTGGCTGCTGACACACTGGCTTCTGTGAGGGAGGGCATTTTCTCTACGTTCACCCAAACCGGCTTCTCGCGATAGACCGGCACAGGTTCGCTAGCTGTGGAGGCGTCGCGGCCGGCTTCGAGATGCAGGCGCAAGGTGCTGAGCAGCTTGTCGGACTTCTTTTTGGCAGGGGTTTGGCACCCGCAAACGGCCACAGCCGCTGCCGCCACTGTGACCAGCAAATAGGTGTTGAATCGTTCCAGACGAATCATCATAGTACGCCAAACAACCGAAATGCGTCCTGAATGTAAAGAGTGTTATGAGCAAGCAATATAATAAGGCTGAGAAACGACAACGGCGGAAAGCCTATCTGAAGCGCAAGAAGACGGCTGTCAAGGCCAAAGCGCCGGCCAAAGCGGCGCCGCCAACGGAAGTGACCGCCTGACTGTTCCTTTTCCATCCGCGCAGACCACCCCCATCGGGTGGTCTTTTGTTTTGTGGATGGGAACTCGTCCGGGTTGCGAGATAATCGGGCCGGGAAGTTGTTCACCGGCGCCGAGTTCAGCCTTCTGGCGCGGTGAATAATTTCCCGGCGCGCCGCGAAAACCCGCTGGGGTTGTTGGGTGATCTGAGTTGTTCGCCAAGTGTTCACCGCGCTGACTTGGTGAATAAGTTGTGGGTAAGAATTCGTTGCCGGGAACCGAGAATCTGATAGACTTGTGTGCAGTTCATTGAAAGAACTGAGATGGGCGGCAGCAGTCAACAGATTGAGGCCGAGCGTTTCAAGGATAATCCCAGGTGACTGGGGAAAGGCTGAGTCAGGCTGGTTGGCTCAGCTCCTCTAAAGCCGCATCGCAAGGTTCGGGGGCGGAGGCAGGATTCACCAGTTCCTCTGGCGGCGTTCGCGCGCTGTCAGTACACGCGAAAAAGGGACTGAGCGGTGAGGAGCGATGAGAAACCGTTCCGAATCGAGCCGAGTAGCCCGGGCGGGTTTCGAGCTTGGGCGAATCGCAGTTACCCAGAGGGTATTCGGTTGCTACTGTGCATCAGCACGAACGGGCGGCTCTGGCGGTCTCCGAAAGGAGGTCAGCCAAATGAAAGACGCCGAAAGGCGGGACAAAGTGAGCGTCCGAGCCGGGAAGGACACGGGGTCTCGGCAGGACCCGTGAAAACCTTCCGTAAAGTCAGCGATGTTAAAAACGATACCGCTGACCTGTGAACGAAAGGCAACCTGAGAGTTAAGAGGCGAGACCCGTGGCACCGGGCAAACGCACTGTCAAACGCAGTGGCCGACCCGGCGCTAAGTGGTGAAGACGCGGATAAGAAGACGCAGACGTGTCTTGGCCTGGTTCGCAAGCCGGTGGCGCAATCACCAGCCCAAGCGAGCTGAAAAGCCTCACTCAATAATCCAGTGACCGCGAGGCGCTGGACGGCCCTGCTACGAGGCCGAGAACTCCGCTTGCCGTGGAGAATGGCGTCGGGAAGCTGGCAGCCAATTTGGCGCCCAATGCCAGCATGGGAAAGAGAGCGTGGCGAACTCCCATCCCCCATTTAGTCCCTGTCCGACCGCAAGGTCGGGCAGGGACTTTATGTTTCTACCCGGTTCGGCTCCCGCTCTCGCGCGGCCACCGGAGAAGCTGGCGTCATGGGTAAACCCAGACCTGAACCAAACGCCGCCGTGGGAAGCGGCGGCACTACCACGGGCCGATGGGAGATGATCAAGAAGGGCAAACCCTCTTTTCAAGCCATCGCCAGCTCGACTGGCGAGCGCTAGCTGAGCACCCCCCTGGGAGCCGAAGCCAGCGTCCCGCTGGGAGGGCGAGCAACCTGGTGGATTCGAGAACTACAACAAGCCGGGACAAGGCGCCCCCGCTAAACCTGCCTCGCGGTCCATCCCTCGGGGGACGAGTCGTCCCCGCCCGTGCGCTTGGGAGCGAACGCGCACAGGAGGGTGAGAGTCCCTCCCTGGCGGTGCTTCCCGCCAGACAGCCGAAAGTAACTGCGCCCCGGCGACGCGGCGTGGAGAGCAACTGAAAGCGAACGGACAGTCCGCAGAATGGCGGCCCGACGCGGGCTGCGACACAAACTCGATACGGCCTTATGCGACTGACGAGACTGCGAGCAATGAGCGAAGTCCGAAGCACCGCCGATAGCCGAAGAGGCGAAACGGGGGCCAAGTCTGCCCGGAAAGCGAAGCCAAGCCGGAGCAGAGGCACATGGGGTGGGTGGAGGCGGAATGTCTGGAAGTGCGTGTCCGTGAACCAAGGAGACCTGAGTCGGTGCTGGAAGGAGCGGCTCAGGAGTAAGAGTCCCCATAGTAGCGACGAAGCGGCTAATCCCCGTGGAGCCAAGGGGGACAGGAAGGTGGAAACGTGAAAGACACATACGAGCAAAAGACCCTGCCGGGAGTGCCGCCGGCTAAACAAGGCAGAGAAGTCGCGCCGCAATGGGCGTGGACCGAAGCCAGTGTGTGGACAGAGCGTATGTTGGCAACCCTCGAAAGAGGCATCCTGCAAGTCAGACAGTGGGGGAGGGGTCGCGGGCTTGCTCTGAGCGGACGGGGGAGAATCTCGCGAGGGTGCGGAGCGGCGGTGGCAATGGGCAGCGGTCCACCTGATGGCGGCAGCCGCCGGGCCA